>Ga0302311_10000821_pt1 | contig 37591 bp, 40 predicted proteins | sample III_Palsa_N1_3_FD_200449 | JGI IMG/M metagenome (GOLD analysis project Ga0302311, IMG submission 200449) | Peat permafrost microbial communities from Stordalen Mire near Abisko, Sweden - III_Palsa_N1_3 | ecosystem: Environmental > Terrestrial > Soil > Palsa > Peat permafrost | place: Sweden... | reverse complement strand
GAATTGCCGACGAGTCGCCGGCAAGGCGCTCGTCGCCGCGGCAAGGTCGTCGGCCTCTGCCGCCCGCTTCAGGTACTCTTCCGCACGGTCCATCATACCAGCGCAACGCGGGGACGGGCGGTGACGTTTCTCCAGCAAATTGTCAGGTTGGTCTGAGCGCCGTCCGGCGGCTCGGGAAACTAGCGCTGCAATCGAAGTACGCGGTGTCGCTTCTCGGCGCCCGCTAGGCAGCAAACCGGACAAGAGCCTTCGGGGGACGCGGGCGTAAAATGAAGGCCCCGGCGGCTTTTGGGGGCGGCGCCGGGGCCTCCTTGCAACCCCCATCAGGGGGCGGTCAGGGGATCGCGGTCCCGTAACCCCTCATCCATCGGAAGGTTCAGATGGAGCGCCCGAAATACCGTTGCGGGCCTGGAAGAAAAACGCGTGCAGTTGGAAAAATACGCGCACTTCTGGAAAAAGATTGCGCGCCGTTACGTCAGATATCGACCACCTGGACGCGGCCATCCTGCTGTTCACCGGCTCGCGCCAGCATGACCGCTACATACGGCGATACCGGGCGAAGAAGGGCTCAGTCCGCCGCTTCGTCCTGAGCGCCCTCAGGCACGCCGCAGGCCCCGCCACGACTAAGATGCTGACCGATGCGTGGTGCCAGGCGCGCGGGCTGCGGACCGACGACACGACGTGGACGATCATCCGCAACCGCCTGGGCGCCTGCCTGACGATGATGAAGGGCCGAGGCGTCATCGTCGGCGCCGGGATGGTGGACGGCTACAAGGGATGGCGGCTGGCCCAAAGTCCACGGCTGGACTCACCTACAGCCGCGTGAACAAACTCGGAACATGCCAGCTCCAACATGTCGCGACATCATCGCCAAGTCAGCCTCGTTTTCCGTGTTCTGCGTACCCTGCCGACTGCTGACGCAGCGGGATGATTTGCCCGCGCGTTTGGTCGCGGCGGGGCGCGGCGACACGCCGATTGATCGGCTCAAGTTCAAGTGCCGCAAGTGCGGGGCGCTGGGCGAGCCCCGCGCGACGTTGCCGGGCAACGGACTACTCGGGCGCCCGTCGCTCTGGCCCTAGGTCTTGTGGCGGACCTTGCCCTTGGCGATGCAGGAATGGCCCCAGGGCTTGCCCTTCGTACAGTGCGGGGCGATCCCATGCGCCAGCGCGGGGCGTCTTGCGATACCCTCGCCGCTGCCCGCGCTCCCGGATCCACCGCCCCCACTCGGCCGCGCGGCGTCGGCGCCGCTGGCCAAGGTTAGGGCCGCGGCCACGGCGATGATGATGCTGCGCACAGTGAGTCCTCCCGACGATCGGTTAGGGCCGTAGCGACCCTGGCGGCGGTGCGTTGGCGTTTACCTGAACTCTGCAGGTCGCTGACTTGGCGATGCAGGTGTGGCCGCACAGCTTGCCCTTCGTGCAGATCGGCACGCCCGTCGCCGAAGGGCACCTGATGAACTTACCGTGCGTGTCGCGGCATTGCTTGGCGTCAGCGGCGCCGGCGATCATCGCCAGAGCGAAGGCGAGCGTCAGGATGCGTTGCATGGTGGTATCTGGCGGCAGTCTTGGGTCGAACCCGGCCATCACGCTCACGCCCTGCAGCGGACATCGCCACCGTCAGCGTGGGGTGGTCGATAGTCCCCATTCGGGTCATGCCCAGAAGCGGTCGCTGCTGAGGACTGCTCACTTCCGGCCGTTCAGGCTCCGCCGCGCAGCCGACGGTAGGCGCCCGCGACACGCCTTGCAGGATCTTCGCTCAGAAAGACGTTGCGAGAGGAGTGTTGACCTCTCAACAGCCAAGCTGTCTGCTCGCACCTGAAAAGCGGAGATCAGGCGATGCGACGGATGCTGTGGCCAGCGTTGCTGGCAATCCTTGTGCTGGCTGAATCCGCATCGGCGCAGACCCCATCCGCTGCCGCCCCAGCCACCTCACCGAGCACCTCGATTGCAAGTCTCCTAGCGGACGGTTTCGAGGTGAAGGCGGTGAATGACATCACTGACGAAGAACAGAAGCTGATTTGGCCCACCTCGCCCGCGTCGCCCTACGTGATGGTTACGTTTCAGAAGGGCAGTTCAATCGCCGTGTGTGCGCTTGCGATGGCAAACTGGCTCTTTCTTCCCGAGAGTTCCGTGACGAAGGCGGGGATTTGCTACAAACGTTGACGCGAAAGCGTCCGACGGCGTGGGCAATATTAAACTCAAAGGAGGGTCATCGATGAAAACGCTCGGGCTTGCTTTCTTGCTAGCCGCGCTGACGCTGCCCGGCGTCGTCGACGCAGCGCCGGCCGCCGCTCAACCAAACGACGCCTACCAATTCACCTTCGTCTCCGGTTCAGCGACATATGGCAATGTCGCCGTCCGCGTCGCCGTTGCGACCGGCCAAAGCGCCCTCAGCTCAAACGGGACGGCCTTCATCAACGTCGTGGACAGCACGCCGCCGGGTCCGGGCGACTACAGACTTTATTCCTGGGCCTCCTACGACGCGACGGGGGCCAGAACGTCGTGGGCCGCAAACCGAGTCGATCTGCAAAGCGGGAGGCTGTGGGGTCTGACCTACGACGGCAAGAGCACAGCCAGTTGGATATTGATCACCGGGCCTTAGCAGCCGTTGTTGCGCAGGAAAGACCGAGACCGAATGCGAGCCCTCGGGGCTCCGACCGCGACTACTGTGCTCCTTTGACCGAGGCCCCGTAGGAGGCCAGGGATGGTGCTCGCAAGGTACGCCGTCTCAGGAGGTACCTTTGGGGGTGGCATAGCTGGGCCCGTTCGGCGTCGGCCCAACTTCCGCGAGCGCGCCAAGCTTTGTCACACCTGCTTCAACACCGGGCTGGCGCGCGCCTCACCTGCCGCGACTGCCAATTCCATCGCGACCTGCCTTTGAGTCCGTTATCGAGCGCCTTGCGGTCCGCGGCGTCGGCGGCGAGGCCCCGACCGGCGTGGGTTCGTCACGAGACCCTCTCGGCGCCAAGGTGAGCGCCGGGGAGCGCCCTTCGCACCCACCGAACCGGATCTTCCTAGCGGTGGCGCAGATGCGTATTCGGCGCTAACAATGGCGGCGCGATCGATTTCGTAGAGATAGTCTCGGGGGAACGATGCGATTTGACGATGGGATTTTTCAGCTTTCGACGGCGTTTGGTCCCTCGGGCTTCTTCGACCAGCTCATTGGTGAGGGCGACGGCGCGGCAGTCAGTGAGGTTCCGGGGCAAGCTCGCGTTGCAGCTGTGTCATTCGCCGAGGATATTTCTACGCTTGTGATTGGGACGGCTTTCGTCGACCGACTTGCCCTCGCCCGCGATTACAATAGCTCAGAATTTCCGACCACAATTGATCCAGTGTCCAGCGGGATACACGCCACCGACACTTCCTCGCAGCCCTCCGACGACTTTCTTGGCAACGGCCAGAGCGGCTACTTGATCGAGAACACGGGCAGCTCAGCGGGACTGGTGGGGATCGGTGAGGTCGTGGGTGGCCAGGCCGGCTACATCTTCCCCACATCCCTGGACCCGTCGCAGTATAGCATCGTCGGGACCGGCGACTACCTGGGTGACGGCAAGAGCGACCTGCTGGTCGAAAACATCGGCGGCGCGGCGGGACTGATCGGGATCGGCGAGATCAGCAATGGCCAGGTCGCCTTCACCTTCCCCACGGCCCTGACGCCGTCGGGGCAGTGGAACGTCGTCGGGTCTGGCGACTTCCTGGGCGACGGCAACGACCAGTTCCTGATCGAGAACACCGGCGCCAACGCGGGACTGGTGGGGATCGGCGAGCTCACGGGCGGCCAGGTCGCCTTCACCTTCCCTACCGCCCTGGCGACGTCGCAGTGGAATATCGTCGGCGTCGGCGACTTCCTGGGCGACGGCAAGAGCGACATCCTGATCGAGAACATCGGCAGCAATGCGGGACTGGTGGGGATCGGCGAAGTCACGGGTGGCCAGGTATCCTTCAGCTTCCCCACCGCCGTGGCGGCGGGGCAGTGGAAGTTCGTCGGGACCGGCGACTTCTTCGGCGACGGCAAGGACCAGTTCCTGATCGAGAACATCGGAACCTCGGCGGGACTGCTGGGGATCGGCGAGGCCAACAATGGCCAGGTCGCCTTCACCTTCCCCACCACCTTGGCCTCGCAGTGGACAATCGTCGGGACCGGCGACTACCTCGCCGAGGGCCACGACCAGATCCTGCTCGAGAGCACGTCCGGGGCCATCGACATCGGCGACTACACCGCCGGCCAGGTCCACCTCACCCAGGTCAGTAGCCTGCCGCCGGACTGGACGTTCCACTAATGCATTTATCAGAAATAAAACCATAATTCCACTTCGAACGAGGTTGGAATGGGCTGGTGAGAGAGTTGCCTCTCCTACTGTTCCCCCCGCGGCATCGCCTTGCGCACCTCGGGCTCGAAGCCGGTGGCGGCCCACTCGCCCATCGCCGTGTTCCAGTGCGAGAAGTAGAGGCGGGTGCTCGGGTCCGGGTGGAGCGCCAGGCGCTCGGGGATGAGGTTCCAGTCCGCCAGCGCCGGGGACGGCGAGCGGATGTAGCGGCTGGTAGTCGGCAGCGCGCTGCGCAGCCAGCCGCCGCGCGCGTAGTACTGGTGCCAGGTGCGGCGCATCTGGCGGCCATCGCCGTCGAGCCGGGTGTGGAACGTCGCGGTGTCATAGAGCACGCAGGTCCCGGCTGGGCCGTGGATCGGCTGTTCGCGATAGCTGTTCCCAAGCCCGCTGAAGGCAGCCTGCAGCGTCTCGAAACGGTTGCTGCCAGGCACGACGCAGAAGCACGGCGCGCCGGGCGCTACGTCGGTCAAATAGTGGATGGCGCATAGCCAGTCGCACGGCATGTAGGGCGTCCGGGTCAGGCGATCCTCGCGCACGGCGTCGTGGTGGAAGTTCATCGCGCCAGCGCCGGCGCCTTCGGGCGCCTCGCGAAAGTTGAACTCGGAGAAGCGGACGCGGTCTTCGCCGCCCAGCAAGCGGGCCACCACCGCAAACGAGCGCGGATGGCGCGTGTAGGGATCGAGTTCCGGGTAGTCTAACAGCGGCTGCGAGAAGATCAGGCCCTGGTTGCGGTGGTGCGGCTTGCGCTTGTCGCTCAGACCCCAGGAGTCCGGGCGCTCGCCCTGGGTGCGGTCGCAGAACGTGTTGAGATGGCCGAGTTCAGCGTCGCTGAGACAGTTCGACAGCACCACATAGCCATGCTGTTCGAAGAAGGCATAAGCCGCGTCGACATGGCGCTCCGGGTCGAACGCCGGGGCGGGGTCGCGGCTGACCCGGCCGAAGCCCTGCGCGGCGAGCCGCGGATCGCCGCTGCGGTTGCTCTGCGGCTCGAACTGCACGCTCGCCTGCACCTGCTCTCCCGCCATTGGCGCCTGCTCCCGCGACCTCGCCAAGCTTCACCGTCTCGCCGGCGTTTGCAATCCCGCGCCCGACTTTATGAGGACGGCCGGGCGACAAACTGCGCGGGATCGTCTTCAATGGCGGGCGTCGCGGACGACGTGCAAGAGGTCCGATGGGCGCGTCCCTGGCCCCGACCAAGGTAGGCCAGCTAGTGGCCGAAGACGCCGAGCGGCTCGGCCGCGACGGCTATCTGACATCCTGCTGTTCGAGGCCAACCTGCTGCACGGCGCGACGCGCAACGCCAGTGGCGCGCCCCGCCGCTCGCTGCTGGCCAGCTACGCCGCGGCGGCGCTGCAGGAGGATCACCGGCGCACGCGCCAGATGCGCGCGGTGCGGATGGAGACCGGGGAGCTGTTCGAGGCGGGCTGACGGCCGCGCGCAGACGGCGTATCCTGGGGCCATGCCCTTCGTCGACACCGCCGAGCTAAGCGTGACCGAGCGCCTGCCGGGCTGGCGCGGGCGGGCATTCAACTCGCCCAGCATGACCTTCGTCCACTACGAGTTCGGCGCCGGCGCTTCGATCCACGAGCACCACCACGAGCAGGAAGAGGTGTGGAACGTGATCGAGGGCGACCTGGAGGTGACCATCGACGGCGTCGCCCAGGTGGCCAAGGCCGGCATGGTGGCGATCGCGCCGCCGCACGCGCGGCATTCGGTGCGGGCGCTCAGCGACGGGCGCGCCATCGTGGTCGACACCCCGCTGCGCCACGGCATGGGCGGCTAGATCGGCCGGAACGCGCCGATCAGCAGTTCGCCGCCGCCGCGCCGCAGGGAGAGCGTCCAGCGGTCGAACACCAGATCGTAGCCCTCCGCGCGCAGCCCGCTCGCCAGCGAGACCGCGGTCAGAGCGCCGCCGGCGCCGGCGAAGCCGAGGCCAAGGTCGCCGCTCTTCAGCCGCAGCAGCGCGCCCGGGCGGAACGGACGGCGGAGCGGCGCGGTCAGCTGCGGCGAGTGGCCGGCGATGCCGGGGGCGAAGACCAGTTCGTGCTCGAGCGTGGCCAGCGGGCCGGTCAGGGTCTTCAGCGCGGTGGTCGCGAAATCGAGTGTCTCGGGCCGGGTCGAGCCGAAGGTGAGGATCAGCCGCTCGCCCGCCTCGCCGCCGTCTTCGGTGGAGAAGCAGATCAGCGGGCGCGCGCCTTCCGCCGCCACGAACCAGCGGCCAGGCTTCATCGCCTCGCGATCGACGATGCGTGGGAAACCTTCGAACTGCACGGGCATCGAATCGATCCCTCCGCGCCGGATATTGCGCGGGCGGGACCGCTATGTCAGCGGGCGGCGACGTCGCCGAGGGCCGGCCCGATCAGCGACCAGGGCTCGACCAGATAAGGGCCGGCGAGGCGTCGCGGGTGGCTGATCAGCCGCGCCAGCCATTCCACCCCAAGCCGGCCGGTCCAGCGCGGCGCGGGGGTCTGAGCGCCGGCCTCGTAGTCGAACGCCGCGCCGACCGTGAGGATCGCGCCGCGCCGGATCGCCGCACGGTTCTCCAGCACCCAGCGCTCCTGCACCGGCTTGGCCATGCCCACCAGCAGCACCTGCGGATCGAACGCCGCGACCTTGGCCAGCACCTGGGCGGTTCTCCTCCGAGTCCGCGGCCTGGGCGAAGAACGCCCCCAGCGCCGCCGAGCGGCGGATGAGGAACAGGCTATGGGCGTTGTGATTGGCGATCAGCGCCGGCTCGCCCCCGACGCGGCGGCGTCCACCCGCCGCAGCACGTCCCACGGCGCGATCAGGTCGACGTCTCCGCCGAGCAGGCGGACGCGGCGGGCTCGGCGTTCCCATGCCAGACGGCAAACAGGAGGCTGATTTCGGGCGCTTAGTGAGGATGGTTAACGCCGCGCGGTCGCCCGCGCTGGCTTAGAACAACGCCCGGCCGGACAGGTAGACGTCGTACTGCTGCTCGTTGTTCTTGATATCCGCCTCGCCCTGGATGGAGACGTAGGAGAGCGGCGTGCCGGCCTTCAGCGAGAAGCCGGCGACGAGCCAGCCCCCGTTGACGTCGCCGGGCGAGAGCGTGAACGGATTGCCGCCGGTGAAGGCGGCCGTCGTGCTGGCGATGTTGCCGAAGAACACCTGACGGTAACCGCCGAAGATCTCGGGTCGGAACCAGGCGTCGTGACCGTACTGCGTGCCGACGGTCAGCAGCGCCGCGCCGGTCATTCGATCGCTGTTGCGCTGGGAGATCGTCAGGTCGAAGCCCGGCCCGGCGCCGGTATCGTTGTGGCCGGCCTCGCTCAGATTCAGATAGTCGGCGCTAAGCTCGGGCCGCAGGTAGAAGCGGCCGATGTGGAACTCGTAGGCGGCGCCGGCGTGGGCGTCGGCGAAATAGCCGTTCCAATTGCCGGTGCTGGTCTCCGCAACGCCGGTGGTGGTGAAGTCGCGGTGCTCGTCGAACCAGGCGTAGCCGCCGGCGCCGCGCAGGGAGAGGCGCAGGTCGCCCCAGGCGCGGCGATAGTAGGCGCCGACCTCTGTGAGATTGGTGACGATGTTGCCGGTGACCGGCGCCGCCGTGCCCTGGCCGCCGATATTGAGGTAGGCCACGGTGAGGCCCACCGCGCCGCCGCCTGCGCCGGCCTTTTCGTAGCCGCCGACCAAGCCGAACATCTTGTCAGTCTCGCCGAGTGTCTCGCCGTCGTTGCGCTTGAGGGTTTCGTTGACTTCCTGCAACCAGGCGCTGGTGCCGCCGATGCGCGTCCCCGCGTCTGGCGTCTGGGCGGCGAGGTTGGCGATCTTCTGCGTCGCCGATTCCAGCGACTCGAACGTGCCGATGCCCTGGTCGGGCAGCATCTGGTTGTAGAGCTGTAGGAAGCCGTACTTGGTTGTCGGCGTGATGATGGCGTCGCCAAGCGCACTGTCCTTGGTCAGCGCCTGGAACACCGCGTTGAACGCCGCCGTGCCGCTGGTGTTGAGGCCAAGCTGCGCCGGCGTCTTGAGGGTCAGCGTCACATAGAGATCGGCCGCATCGCTCGACGCGGCGGCGGAGTAGAGGAAGGGCGCGTTCTCCAGCAGCGTCTGGCCGAGGGCGCCGACCGTCAGCGCGCCCGCCGCGCCGCTGGTCTGCACGAAGATGTATTTCGCGCTCTGCGCGGTCTGGATGCTGTCGAGCGAGACGCCAATCTGGGCGCCGTCGGCGAACACGGCCGTCCCATCCGGTCCCGACTGGCCAGCGTGGACGGTGGTGTCGAAGATGGCCGTCGTGTTCGACGCGCCGATCGCGAACGTCGGATCGACCCGCGCCGTCAGCTCGCCGCCCGCGCCGACGGCCAGGCTCGTCACCTGATGGGTCTCGGCCTTGGTGATGTCGACCGTCGCCGTCGAGCCCACGTCGGTCGCGACGCTCAGCGCCATGTCGCGCTGACCCGTCTGCTCGGTGACCGAGCCGCTGGTGGTCCCGCCCTGGATGTTGAAGCTGTTGGCGCCGGCGCCGAAGAGGACGTCGCCGGTGATCGAAGGCAGGGGGCCCGCGCCGAACAGGGCTTCGCTTTTAACGGTCTGGCTGATGCCGATGGTGTAGGTGCCCGTGCCGCCGGTGCCGGTGCCGGCCGCGGTGATGACGGTGCCGGCGGCGATACCGGGTCCATAGAGAGTCTGGCCGACGGCCAGGTTGCCGGAAGCCACGGCGCTCACGGTCAGCGTCGTACCCGAGATCGCGCCGGTGAACTGCGGAGCCGGCTTGCCTCCGAAGGTGACGGACGGGCTCTGGGTGATCGCGGTCCCGGCCATCGCCTCGGAGACATCGATCGCCGTGCGATTGCCGGTGATAACGAAGCTGGTGTCGGTGGGGGTCAGCGCGGCGATGATCTGGCCGGTGTTGTTGATCGAGGTCACCGTACCCGACTGATCGATGATCGCGCCGGCCGTGCCGCTGGTAACCTTCGAGTCGGTGATGGACGCCGAGATCGTACCGGTGTTGGTGATCGAGCCGACGTTGGCGGTGGCGGCGATGGTGAGGCCGAGCACTGACTGCGGCGTCGAGGCGGTGACGGCGGCGATGATCGACCCATCGTTGACGATGGCGCCCGCGGAGGTTCCCGCGCCGATGCTGATGCCGGTCGCGGTGGCGTTCAGCGCCGAGGCGGTAACGGCGCCGGTGATGTGCACCCCGCCGCTCAGATCGAGCGTGCCGCCATCGCCGAGCTGGATGCCGGTGGCGGACACCGGTCCGGGCAGGTGCGGCGTCGATTCCTTGTCATAGACGCCCGCGGCCGACACCGTGCCGCCGATGACCAGTCCGAACGGGTCGGCGCTGTTGTTGCCGACGATAATCGCCTGGCCAGAGGCGCCGATGACGACGGCGGGCGCCGAGCCGAACTCGGTGATGGTGGCGGCGGCCGTCGTCACGGCGCTGGTGCCGGTTCCGGTGGTCACAGCGGCGAGGATGTCGATCCCGCCCGCGACGCTGCCGCCGACCGTGACCGCCGAGCCGCCCTGCTCCACTTCGTCGACGCTGACGTTGCCGAGCACCGAAAGCGTTGTCGGGGCTACGGTCGAGCGATAGCCGGTGGCCGAAATCGCGGCGCCGAGGGTGAGCGTGCCGCCGATCGGCGCGCTGGTGACGAGCCCTTGGGCGCCGACGCCCTGGACGTTGATCGCCGCGCCGATGGTCACGTTGCCGCCGACCGCGCCGGCGATGTTGATCCCCGTGGTCTGGTTGCCCAGCAGCGAGATCGTGCCGTTGTCGATCAGGTTGCCGGTGATGCCGGTCTGGAGCGAGATCGCGGTCGAATCGTTGCCGGAGATGTTGATCGTGCCGCCGGTGTCGTTGGTCACCGAGCCATCGAGCACGCCCGGTCCGACCACCTGGATTCCGATCCGGTTCGTGCCGGTGGCGAAGGCGCCGTCGACGATGCCGTCGTTGTTGTGGTCGGTCGCCGTGTAGCTCATCCCGAACGAGATGGCGCCCAGGTTGTCGATGTTCCCGGTGTTGCCGCCGAGGGCCAGGATGCCGACGGTGTTGCTGACGTCGGTGTTCGAGATCGTCGTGCCGGCCACGACGGTGATGTTGTTGCTCGAGTTCAGAATGAGACCGGCGCCCGCCGTGTTCGGGTTCGCCGGCGGACTGCCACCATTCTTGGGCGTGATCGTGCAGCTTGTGCCGGTCGTGATGTCCGCGCCGTCGGTGGCCGTGCCCGTCCGCGCCGGCGGACAGGCGGCGAATGCAGCGCCGCCAATCAGCGCGAGCAAAGGCGCCACAGCGGCTGCCGTCAGGAGGACTCTTCGCATGAACAAACTCTCTGACAGCCGCCGACGTATGTCGATAGCAACCCTTGCCGCCTAATACGACTGCAATGCGGCTTCATTCAAGCTACAGCGCGATGGCTGCGCCACTGTCACGCGCACGACACACGGTCCTATTGAAATGCAGCCGGAGTCCCTTGCTGAGTCGCCGCCGATGGCCGCCGAACCCGTCGATAGATCGCCGAACCGGGCGCTTGCGGGTATCGCCTGGACGCCGCTCACCGTGGCGGCGGTTGCCCTGGCGGCATTGCTCGCCCTGGTCGCCGGCGGCGCTGCGCAGCCGGTCCCGGCCGCGGTGGCTGGCGGCATCGTACTCGCCATCGGCGGGAGCCTCGCCTTCTGGCTTCGCAACCAGGCGAGGGCGGCGCGTCAGCCGGCGTCAGCGCGCCCGACCACGACGGCCGCCGCGGCCGTCGTGGTCGCCAATTCCGCCGCGGTGCTGGAGGTGCTGGAAGATCCGATCCTGGTCGTATCGGGCGACGAGTCGGATGACATCGCCGGCCGGCGATTGATCTACGCCAACGCCGCGGCGCGGGAGCTCTTCCGCACCAGCCGGGAAACCGGCCCGCTGGTCACGGCCGTGCGCGACCCGAAGGTGCTCGACGCCGTCGATGCGGCCCTGTTCGGCGGGGTGTCCGGCGAGGCGTCCTATGCCGCCGGCGGCGCGCAGGATCGGGTCTGGAAGGCGAGGGCGCGGCCACTGGAGGGCGTGGGTGGCCTGCGGCTGGCCCTGCTGACGTTGCGCGACGACACCGACCTGCGCCGCTCGGAGCGCACCCGCGCCGACTTCCTGGCCAACGCCAGCCATGAGCTGCGCACGCCGCTCGCTTCGCTGACCGGCTTCATCGAGACGCTGCGCGGCCATGCCAGGGACGACGCCGTCGCCCGCGACCGCTTCCTGGCCATCATGCACGACCAGGCGGGCCGCATGGCGCGGCTGATCGACGACCTGATGAGTCTCAGCCGCATCGAACTCAACGAGCACATTCCGCCGCAAGGTCGCGCCGACCTGCGCCTGACGGTGAAGGACGTGATCGACGCGCTAGGCCCGATGGTCGATGAGAAGGACGTTCGCTTCGATATCCGCGGGACCGACGGGCCGGCGCTCGCCCGCCCCGCCGACCGCGATCAGATGGTTCAGGTGATCCAGAACCTGGCGGAAAACGCGGTGAAATATGCGCCGCCCGGCTCGTCGGTCGTTATCGAGGTGCTGGGGGATGTCTCGGCCGAGGCGGCCAAGGCGCCGCGTCAGCTCGGGGCCGCGCATCTGTCCCTGCTGACCCCCGACCATGCAGCCGACCAGAGGTACGTCGCCCTGCGCGTCGCCGATGCCGGCCCGGGCATCTCGCGCGAACACCTGCCCCGGCTGACCGAGCGCTTCTATCGAGTGGAGGGGCAGAAGGCGAGCGAGCGGCCGGGCACCGGTCTTGGCCTCGCCATCGTCAAGCACATCGTCAACCGTCATCGCGGCGGCATCACGGTCGAAAGCGCGCCGGGCGAGGGCACGGCGTTCGGGGTCTATCTGCCGAGCGCGCCGGAGAACTGCCCGCCCTGACTGCGAGGAGTTGACCGCTGGCGAGGCGCGCGCCAAAGCCCCGCACGCATGAACATCCTCGTCGTCGGGTCGGGCGGGCGCGAACACGCGCTGGCCTGGAAGATCGCCCAGTCGCCGCTGACGCAGCGCCTGGTCTGCGCGCCGGGCAACCCGGGCATGGCGATGCTGGGCGAGATCCGCGCGGTCGGGCCGACCGACGTGGCCGGGCAGGTCGCCCTGGCCCACGAGATCCGCGCCGACCTGGTGGTAATCGGTCCCGAAGTCGCGGTCGAAGCGGGCCTAGCGGACGCCTTGGCCGAGGCCCGGATCGACTGCTTCGGCCCCACCGCCGCCGCGGGCCAGTTGGAGTCGTCCAAGGCCTTCACCAAGGCCTTCTGCGACCGCCACGGCCTGCCGACGGCGCGCTATGGCGTGTTCGACGCGCCGGCGCCGGCGAAAGCCTCTCTCGACCAGTTCTCGGCCCCGTTCGTGATCAAGGCCGACGGCCTGGCCGCCGGCAAGGGCGTGGTGATCGCCTCGGACCGCTCGGCGGCCGAGGCGGCGATCGACGACGCGCTGGGCGGTCGCTTCGGCGCCGCCGGGGCGCGGGTGGTGATCGAGGAGTATCTCGAAGGCGAGATCGGCTCGCTGTTCGCCCTCTGCGACGGGCGCACCAGCCTGATGTTCGGCGCCGCGCAGGACGCCAAGCGGGCCTTCGATGGCGATCAGGGCCCCAACACCGGCGGCATGGGCACCTACGCGCCGGCGCCGGTGCTGACCGACTCGGTGGTCGAGGCCGCCCGCACCCGGCTGATCGAGCCCGCCTTCGCCGGCATCGCCGAGGAAGGCGCACCGTACCGCGGCGTGATCTTCTGCGAGATCATGGTGACGGCGCAGGGGCCCAAGCTGGTCGAGTTCAACGCCCGCTTCGGCGATCCGGAATGCCAGGTGCTGATGCTGCGCCTGAAGAGCGACCTCGTGCCCTATCTGAAGGCCGCCGCCACTGGCCGGTTGGCGCAGCTGCCCGCGCCTCGGTGGCGCGAAGAAGCCGCAGTCTGTGTGGTGATCGCCGCGCGCGGCTATCCCGGGGCGCCGCAGTCCGGCTCGGTGATCCGCGGCGCGGAAGCCGACTTCGGTCCAGAGGTCGCCATCTTCCACGCGGGAACCCGTCGGCGAGAGGATGGGGCGCTGGTCGCCGCGGGCGGCCGGGTGCTCAACGTCTGCGCGCTAGGCCGCACGGTCGCCGAAGCTCGCGATCGCGCCTACGCCGCCTTGGCGAAGATCGACTGGCCGGAAGGCTTCCACCGCACGGATATCGGCTGGCGGGCGCTGGGTTGATCGCTTTGCAAGCACGTCTGACCACCGCTAGATAGAAACCAAAGTACGGAGGAGGACGCCGATGGCCGAGGCAGAGGCGGGTGAGGACGAGCGCACGCGCGAGATGCTCAACAGCGGCACCAAGGAGGTCGCCGAGAGCCACCGGTTCGACGAGTCCGCGCTGCACGGATGGATGCAGGCCAACGTCGCCGGCTATCAGGGCCCGCTGGAGGTGCGCCAGTTCAAGGGCGGCCAGTCGAACCCGACCTACCAGCTGATCACGCCATCCAAGAAGTACGTCATGCGCCGCAAACCGCCCGGCAAGCTGCTGCCCTCGGCGCACGCGGTCGATCGCGAATACAAGGTGATCACAGCGCTCTATCCGACCGGGTTCCCGGTGGCGAAGAGCTATGGTCTGTGCACGGACGACAGCGTGATCGGCACCATGTTCTATGTGATGGACATGGTCGAGGGCCGGATCATCTGGGACCAGAGCCTGCCGGACTACACGCCCGAGCAGCGCTATCCGATCTACATGGCCCAGGTGACGACGCTCGCGGCCCTGCACAACACCGACTACAAGGCTATTGGCCTCGAGGACTACGGCCGCACCGGTAATTACATGGCCCGGCAGATCGACCGCTGGACCAAGCAGTACAAGGCTTCCGAGACCCAGCAGATCGACACCATCGAGCGGCTGATCAAATGGCTGCCGGATACCTGCCCCGAGGACGACCAGACCTCGATCGTCCACGGCGACTACCGCATGGACAACATGGCGATGCACCCCACCGAGCCGCGCGTGATCGCGGTGCTCGACTGGGAGCTGGGCACGCTCGGCAACCCGCTGGCTGACTTCACCTATTTGCTGATGGGCTGGGTCAACGGCGCGATGGCGGCGATCCCCGACAAGCAGGCGCACGGCGCGCCGACGATCGAGCAGGTGGTCGAGGAATACTGCCGCCTGACCGGCCGCAGCGGCCTGCCGGACCTCAACTGGTACTTCAGCTACAACATCTTCCGCCTTGCCGGCATCATCCAGGGCATTGTGGGCCGCGCTCGCGACGGAACCGCGAACAGCCCGCAAGCCGCCGCGATGGAGGCCCGGGTCCCGCAGCTTGGCGAGGCCGCCTGGAGGTTCGCGCTGAAGGCGGGGGCCAGTTAGGGCTGCGCCCGGCCAGCTCGGTCGGAGTCCGGCTCACAACTCCCGCTCGTGAGGCGCACCGATCGCCACCGCGGCGTCCCGGACGGAGCGCGTCGCCTACCATGCGTCAGGCGCCAGGTCCGGGCTGAAGCCCAGCGCCGCGGGGAGCAGGCCGACGTCAGCACCGTCAAGGCCGCGCGGAGCGATCGCTACGCCTGGGCGAGAGTTTCCGCGCCCGCGGGCCCCGCGCCGCCAGCAAGGAACCTGCGGCCGCGACGCGCCTGCCAGACGGCCCACAAGCTCCGGAGGAACCGGTTCGACGGCGGTCTCGGATCGCCGTCACGGCTCAATGTTCTTTCCACTCCCGTCTCGGCCATTCCCGGAGTCCAGTCTTCGGGGTCTCCATAATGTCGCCCACCTGCGCCGGCGCCTTCAGCCTACTGGGTGCGTGACAGGGGTGGCGAGGCCCGCCAGCAGGCGGTCCAGCGCCGCCTCGTCCTCGAAGCGGACTTCAACCGGCCAGGCGGCGATGCGCTGGCGCCAGGGCTCCGGCAGTTTGACCCAGTCTTTCTCGCTGGTGATCAGGCCCGCCCCGAGCGCCGCTGCGCGGTGGGCGAGGAAGCGAAGCGTGCGCTCGTCGTAGCGGGCGTGATCGGGCAGGGGGGCGAAGTCGGCGAGATCGCAGCCGGCGGCCTTCAGCGCCCGCTCCATCTTCCACGGCTTGCCGATGCCGGCGAACGCCAGCTGCAGGCCGGCCGGCGGCGGCGCCACGGGCGTCAGGCGCGCGATCAGCACCGGCGTCGGTGAGAGGGCCGCGCTAAGCGCCGGGTCCGGCGCCTCGAGATCGGCCGGCAGGAGCAGCACCACCGCGTCGGCCCGCGCCAGGCCAGCCGCCAGCGGCTCGCGCATCGGCCCGGCCGGAAAGGTCGCGCCATCACCGAACGGCCATTCGCCGTCGCGCGTCTCGCCGTCAACGACGACCAGCGACAGGGCCTTGGCGACACCAGGGTTCTGGTGCCCGTCGTCCATGACGATCACCTCGGCGCCGTCGCGGGCCGCGGCCCTGGCGCCGGCGGCGCGGTCGCGCGCCACCCACACCGCCGCGTCGTGGGCCAGCATCAGCGCCTCGTCGCCGACGTCAGCGGCGTCATGCGCGGGATCGACCCGAACCGGCCCCTTCAGCCGCCCGCCATAGCCGCGGGTCAGGATGCGGACGCCGCGCCCCCCTGCCGCCAGCCGCCCGGCCAGCGCCCGCACCACCGGCGTCTTGCCGCTGCCGCCGACGGTCAGGTTGCCGACGCAGATCACCGGAACGCCGGGATCGAACGGGCGCCCGGCCGCGATCCGCCGTGCGGTCTCGAAACCCCAGACCCAGGAGATCGGCCGCAGCAGCGCACGGGTCAGCGGCATCGGCGCACCGCGCCGTACGTACCACCAGCGCGGGGTGGCAAGCTTCATTCGGCGGGCAGCAACGGACGGATCAGATCGAGCGCGGCGGCCAGCTGATCGCCCTGCCGACCGGCGAAATCGGCGGCCGCCCGGTTCAGCGCGTCCAGCCGGGACCGGTCTTCGAGCATCGCGCCCAGGGCGTGCGCCAGCGCCGGGCCGTCGGCGGCGATCAGCGCGCCGCCCGCCTGCGTCATCTCGGCGTAGATGGCGGCGAAGTTCGCCACGTGCGGACCCGAAATGACCCCTACGCCCAGCCGCGCCGGCTCCAGCGGATTGTGCCCGCCGACGCCCCGCGCGAAGCCGCCGCCCATCACCGCGAGGTCGGCCAGGCGCAGGAACAGGCCCATCTCGCCCAGCGTGTCGGCGAGGTAGATTTCGGTCTCCGGTTCGATCGCCTCGCCCGCCGATCTGAGCACGAGGCGGTGGTCGGCAAGATCGCGCGAGATGTCCGCGCTGAGCTCCGGATGGCGCGGCACGATGATGGTCAGCGGCCGCGGCGACAGGGTGGCGATTGCGCCCGCGATCAGCGCTTCCTCGGTCGGGTGGGTGCTGGCGGCGACCACCACGCGGCGGCCGGCCAGCAGGGCCTTCAGGTCGGTGAGCTCGTCGGGATCGTAAGGCAGCGGGTCGCCGAGGCGCTTGAGATTGAGCCGGCCGCCGACCGCGCCGCCGAGGGCCTGCAACCGCTGCTCTGTCGCCGCTTCCTGGGCGAGGATCAGCTCGAAACTGCCCAGCATGGCCCGCGCCGCGGCCGGCCGGGCGGCCCAGCGTCGGGCGCTCTTGTCGGTGATGCGGGCGGAGATCAGCGCCAGGCGTGTCCCGGCCTCGCGGGCGGCGAGGATCAGGTTCGGCCACAGCTCGCTCTCGACGAACAGGCCGACGTCGGGGCGCCAATGCCGCACGAACCGCTGCACCGCGCCGGGCGTATCCACGGGCGCGTACTGGTGCAGCACGCCGGCCGGCAAGCGGCGGGACAGAATCTCCGCCGAGGCCTGGGTGCCGCTGGTGACCAGGACCGCCAGATCCGGCCGTTCGGCCTGCAGGGCGGCGATCAACGGCAGCAGCGACAGGCTCTCCCCGACGCTGACCGCATGCATCCAGACCAGCGCCCCCGCCGGCCGCGCGAGCGAGGCGTGACCTAGCCGTTCGCGCAGCCGGCCCGGATCTTCCTTGCCCTGGCGCGCCCGCGCCCTCAGCACCGTCCCGGCCAGGGGCGAAATGAGCGCCGCCGCAGCGCGATAGGCCGTCAACGACCAGGGCCTAGGCGGTGAAGGGGGCGTAGGCGGCGCGCGGGTCGTCATCACGCCGCCAGCAGCGCTTCGGCCCGCGCCTGGACGGTCGTGAGACGCGTCTGCCAGTCGAGCCGGACGGCCTCGATGGTTTCGGCGTCGGCGCCTCGCGGGATGATCAGCGGACCTTCGAACACGACGCAGCCACGGCTGAAGGGGAGGGGAATCCGTGTCTTGTCCCAGCTTCTCAGCGTCACCGCCGGCCGGGCGGCGAGGCCGAACAGAAACACCGGGGTCTGGCGCGCCCGGGCCAGCATAACCGGCCCCTCCGGCATTCGCTCGGCGGGGCCACGCGGGCCGTCGGGGGTGATCGCCACCACGCCGCCGGCGTCGAGGAACTTCACCGCGTCGCGGAAGGCGCCGATGCTGCGCCGGTTGGCGCGGTTGTCCATGGTCGACGAGCCGCGGATCGCCGGGAAGCCGAGGCGACCGACGATCCTGGCGATCAGCTCGCCGTCCGGCGAGTTGGAGATCAGCACCCGACGCGACTTGCGCTTCAGCACCCGGCGGCAGACCACCGCCAGGGCGATGCGGCCGTGCCAGAAGAGGGCGATGACGCCGTCGGGCGATGCGATGGCGGCGTCGGCCGCGGCGAGGTTCTCGAAGCGCCAGCGCATGGTCGCCAGCGTCGCGCCCAGGTAGGCCGACACCAGCCAGGCGAGCGCCCCTTGGACCCATGGGGTCCGGACGAACATCTTCACTCGGCCGCCTCCGGGGGCGGGGCGAAGTCCTTTGGCGCGTGATCGAGATCCTGCGCGCCGGCGAGCCGGGCGTAGAGGCCGCGGCGGCTGACCAGCTGGCCGTGATCGCCCACCTCCACCACCCGGCCGCGGTCGATCACATAGATGCGGTCGGCGCCGCGCACGGTGGAGAGCCGGTGCGCGATCAGGATGGTCGTGCGCCCGGCCATCAGCCGCTCCAGCGCCGCCTGCACCTGGGCTTCGCTTTCGGTGTCGAGGGCGCTGGTGGCTTCGTCGAGCAGCAGGATCGGCGCGTCTTTCAGGAAGGCTCTAGCGATGGCGATCCGCTGCCGCTGTCCGCCGGAGAGCCGCGCGCCCGCCTCGCCGACCGGGGTGTCGTAGCCCTTGGACAGCGCCAGAATGAAATCGTGCGCCGCCGCCTGCCGCGACGCCGCCTCGATCTGTTCCTGGGTGGCGTCGTCCTTGGCGTAGGCGATGTTGGCGCGGATGGTGTCGTCGAACAGGAACGGCTCTTGGGTTACGAGCGCGATGTGGTTGCGCAACGACGCGATCGTGACGTCCCGGATGTCATGGCCATCGATGGTCACCTTGCCGCCGGTGACGTCGTAGAAGCGGGGGATCAGGTTCAGAACGGTGGTCTTGCCGCCGCCGGACGGCCCGACCAGCGCGACGATCTCGCCGCGCCGGGCCTCCAGGCTTAGGTCGTCCAGCACCGCGATGTCTTCGCCGTAGGAGAAATTGACGCCCTCCAGCCGTACCGTCGCCTGGCCGGCCGGCAGCGGCTTGGCGGTAGCCGTGTCGCGGATCTTCGGCTCGATATCCAGCGCGGCGAACAGGCGCCTGGCGGCGGTGAACCCCTCGGTCATGACCGTCTGCAGGTTCGCCACCTGGCGCAGCGCCTGGCCGCCCATCAGCAGCGAGGAGACGAAGGTCGTGAACAGCCCCGGCGTCACCTTGTTGATGACGAACGGTCCCAGGTGGGTGGCGCCGAACTGGAAGCGCCAGCCGGCGTAGGCGATCACCAGCGCCAGCATGATGGTGGTCATCAGCTCGGAGACCGGCGCGGCCATGGCCCTGGCGTCCGCCCCGGCGATGATGTGCTTCTGGCGCCTGGCGATCGCAGCGCCGACCCTGGCCTCCTCGAACGCCTCCTTGTTCTCCATCTTCACCACCCGCACCCCGTCCAGGCCCTCCATGACGGCGGTGGTCAGCGACGAACTCTCGTCCATGGCGCCCTTGGCGGCCCTGGTGGTGCGCTTGGAGTAATCCTTCAGGACCCAGGCGATGATCGGCGCGATCACCAGCACGATCACCGTCAGCGGCCAGTCGGCCCAGAGCATCGCCGCCAGCACGCCGACCAGGAGCAGGCTGTTCTGCACATAGTTGACGACGCCGGTGGTGAAGGCCTCGCGCACCAGGGTGGCGTCGAACAGGATCTGGGAGACGAAGCCGCCGGTGTGCGTGGCTCGAAGGCGGGCGAGATCGCCGCGCATGAAATTGCCGACCAGTTCGCGCTGGATGTCGCCGACCACGCCGTGGCCGACGCGGTTGATCACGGTCGACTGGCCGATCAGCGCCAGGCCGCGGACGATCCCAACGGCGCCGACCAAGGCCGGAACGGTGAGCCAGGTGTAGTTGACGCCGTGCTTGGTCAGCAGAGTGTCGACCACGTAGCTCAGCTGGAACAGGATCGCCGAGCTTGCCACAGCGGCCAGCACGGCGAAAAACACCGCGACCGACACGCCTTTCCAGCGAGAGCGGAGATATTGCCGCCAGATGCGGCCGAGGATGGCGCGCTCCTTGGTGGGCGGCAGGGTCTTTTCACCCGTGGCATTCATCGCGCGGAGGTCGGACGCCGTGGCGTCGCTGTCAAGCGCCAGGCGGCCACAGCGCCAGCGCCACGTTGCGGCCTTCCGCCTCTTGCATTGCGCTCGCCGCTCCGTACTTAGGCGGACGTCCGAGGGTCTTGGGCAGGGTTTGGGAGGGCCGGTGCCGGCATACGATCTGTCTACGCCGCGCGGTCGCTTCGCCGCCTACTGGCGCCATTTCTGGCACGACCATGCCTACGTGCGGCTCGCCAATTCCAACGCCCACTGGCTCAGCGACGAGCTGGTGCGGGCCAACCAGCCGTGGCCGTTCCAGGTCAAGGCCTGGGCGGACCGCGGCATCCGCACCATCGTCAACCTGCGCGTCGGGATCGACGCCCATCACCTGCTCGAGCAGGAAGCCTGCGACAAGTACGGCGTCAAACAGGTGCGCTTCGTCGTTACGGCGCTCGCAGCGCCGAGCCGCGAACAGGTGCTGGGCGCCAAGCAGCTGTTCGAGGAGCTGGAATACCCGGCGATGATGCACTGCAAGTCAGGTTCGGACCGGGCGGGCATGATGAGCGTGCTCTATCTGCATTTCCGCCAGAAGCGGCCGATCTCGGAAGCCATCCGCCAGCTCGACTTCTTCAAGTTCGGCCATATGCGTTTCTTCCCTGAGGGCGTGCTCGACCAGTGCTTCGAAAAGTACCTCAAGGAGGTCGAGCCGCTCGGCGTCTCCTTCGAGGACTGGGTGAAGAGCCCCGCCTACGACCCGGCCGCGATCAAGCAGGAGTTCCGGGCGCAGCGGTGGAGCACGCTGCTGCCGGACAAGGGTCTGCGGCGGGAGTAGCGCCGCGCCGGCTCAGTGCGCGTGGTCGTGGCCGTCCTTCTCGGGGTCGAGCAGGCGGTGGGCGTGGATGATGAAGTAGCGCACCAGGGCGTTGTCGACGGTGGCCTGGGCCTTGGCCTTCCAGGCGGTGAAGGCGTCGGCGTAGCTTGGATAGGCGCCGACGTAGTCCAGCCTGGTCAGGTCGCGAAACTCGTTGACGTCGACCTTTTTCAGCTCGCCGCCGATCACCAAGTGCAACAGCTGGTGGTCGGGCCCGTGGTGGTGGTCGCTCACGCGCGCCTCCTATTTGCCGGCGATGGCCAGGGCGTCGATCAGCAGCGACGGGGCGTTGGCCGAGCCGCGGAGCTCCAGGTCCGACCCAGGTGTGACGCGCCCGTAGACGTCGAGCAAATTGCCGGCGACGGTGATCTCGCTCACCGGATAGGCGATCTCGCCGTCCTCGAACCAGAAGCCGTAGCAGCCGACCGACCAGTCGCCGGTGTTGGGATTGAGCGAGGGGCCGAACAGGCCGGTGACCAGCAGGCCGGCGCCGGCCGCCTTCATCAGGCTGGCCTGGTCCAGGGTTCCGGGCTGTAGCGTCAGGTTGCTGGTGCTGACGCCGGGCGGTCCGGCCAGGCCGCGCGAGGCGTGCCCGGTGGTCTCCAGCCCCAGCTGCCGCGCCGAAGCGGTGTTCAGCAGCCAGGTGGTCAGCCTGCCCGCGTCGATGATGCGGGTGGTGTGGTTGAGCACGCCTTCGTCGTCGAACGGCGATGAGCCCAGCCCACGGCGGCGGTGCGGATCGTCGGTCAAGGTGACGTCCTTGGAGAAGATCTGCTCGCCGAGCTTGGTCTTCAGGAACGAGACGCCCCGCGCCACCGACGGGCCGGAAATGGCGCCGATCAGCGGCCCCAGCGTCGAGGCGGCGATGCGGTTCTCGAAGATCACCGGGGCGGTGGTGGAGGAAAGCTTGCGCGGGCCGAGCCGGCCGACCGCGCGGCGCCCGGCTTCGGCGCCGATTGTCTCGGCGTCCGGCAGGTCGGCTTGCCAGCGGGTCTGGCGGCCCTCGCCGGCGCGCTCCATGGCGGCGCCCTCGCCGGCGATCGCACCGGTCCCCAGGCCGAAACTGGAGGCGCGGTGCTCGCCGTAGAAGCCATTGCTGGTGACCAGCCGCCACGCCCCGGTCGACCAGCTCGCCGAGCTGGAGTCGGAGTTGGAGACGCCCGGGATCGCCCGCGCCGCGTCTTCGGCGGCCAGCGCCTGCGCTTCCAGCGACTCCGCGTCCGGCTCGCTGGCGTCGAACAGGTCGAGGTCGGGGAAGGGGCCTTTGGCCAGCCGCTCGGCCGGCGCCAAGCCGGCGTAGGGGTCCTCGGGGGCGAGCTTGGCCATCGCCACCACCCGCTCGATCAGCTTGGCGCGGCCCTCGGCCGAGACGTCGGAGCCGGAAACCGTGGCTTGCCGCCGCCCGACGAAGACGCGGACGCCGAGGTCGCGGCTCTCCTCGCGCTCGACTTCCTCCAGTTCGCCCAGGCGCACGGTCACCGACAGCGACTGGCGCTCCGCGAACACCGCCTCGGCGGCGTCCGCCCCGGCCGCGCGCGCTTTGGCGACGACCTCTTGCAACATGCTTTCATCCATGCCGCGCATATGGCGGATGGGCCGGGTCCGGGCAAGCGGCAGACGGTCTCAGGCAGTGCGCCCACTAGGCTTCCGGCACACCTAGGCGCGGGCTTTCGCCGCCAGCATGGCCCGTCGCTCGTCGGGGTTAAGCACCCGCCAGCGGCCCTCCGGCAGATCGCCCAGGCGCAAGGGGCCGATGCGGAGCCGGAAGAGGTCGGTCACCGCCAGGTCGACCAGCTCGCACATCCGCCGGATCTGGCGATTGCGGCCTTCCATCAGCACGAAGCGCAGTCGCTGATCGCCGGCCAGAGTCACCTTCGCCGGCTTCAGCTGGCGTCCGTCCAACGCCAGGCCGTGGCGCAGCTTGCCGAGCTTCTGCGCGGTGATCGGGCCTGTCACGCGGACCAGGTACTCTTTGTCCAGCGGCGAGTTAGGCCCGATCAGCGCCTTGGCCAGCACGCCGTCCTCGGAGAGGACCAGCAGGCCGTGGGAATCTTGGTCGAGCCGGCCCAGGGGCGCCAGACGCGTGTTGCGATCCGGGATGGTCGGGCTCTCGCCGCGCAGCGCCTGGGCGGTCAGCAGGCGCACCGCGGGGATCTGCTCGCCCTCCGGCTGGCTTGAGACTACGCCCACCGGCTTGTTCAGCACCACGGTCAGACTGGACAGCAGCTCGTCCTGAGCCGCATCGTTCAGCACCAGGGTCTGGCCGGGTTCGATCTTGCGGCCCACGTCGTCGATGCGCGCCCCGTCGATGAACACCAGGCCGCGGCCGATCAGATCCTCCGCCTCGCGCCGGGAACACACGCCGCTCTGGGCCAGCCAGCGGTTCACCCGCTGGGGCTCGGCATCGTCATAGCGGCGGGTCCAGGCCATGGCCGCTTGTAGGCGCCAGGTCTTGACCGCCGCAAGCGCGGCGCGGGTCGCCGGGTCGGGCGAAATCCCCTACATCGCGCAGCAAGGGAGACCGGCGTGGACCGTTTCGACGTGGTGGTGATCGGCGCCGGCGCCGCAGGCATGATGTGCGCCATCGAAGCGGCCCGGCGTGGCCGGCGCGTGCTGGTCCTGGATCACGCCAAGACGGCCGGCGAGAAGATCCGCATCAGCGGGGGCGGCCGCTGTAACTTCACCAATCTGCACACCGCGCCGGATTGCTTCATCTCGGCCAACCCGCGCTTTTGCATCTCCGCCCTCAGCCGCTACAAGCCGGCGGACGTCATCGCCCTCCTGGAGCGCCACGGCGTCGCCTGGCATGAGAAGACCCTGGGCCAGCTGTTCTGCGACGGATCCGCCACCCAGGTAGTGGACCTGCTGAAGGCCGAGATGGCCGCGGCCGGGGCGATGTTGCGCCTGGCGACGCCGGTGCTCGGGGTGGCGAAGTCTGCGGACGGCTTCCGCGTGTCGTTGCAGGGCGACGACGTCGCCTGCGAAGCCCTCGTGATCGCCACCGGCGGCAAGTCGATCCCCAAGATGGGCGCCACCAGCTTCGGCTATCAGGTCGCCGAACAGTTCGGGGTCGGCGTGGTGGAGGCCCGTCCTGGGCTCGTTCCGTTGACCTTCGAGGCGGCGCTGCTGGAGCGCCTGAAGGCGCTGGCCGGCGTGTCGCTGGACGTCCGCGTGAGCTGCGGCAAGACCCGCTTCGAGGAGGCGATGCTGTTCACCCATCGCGGCCTCAGCGGCCCGGCGATCCTGCAGATTTCCTCCTACTGGCGGCCGGGCGAGGCGATCGAGGTCGACATGGCGCCGGGGGTCGATGTGTATGGGGCGCTCAAGCAGGCTAGCGCCGAGAACGGGCGCGCCTCGACGGTCACGGTGCTGGCCCAGTGGCTGCCGCGCCGCCTCGCCCAGCTGATCGCCGAGACGAACCAGGCCGACGGCAACCTCGCCGAGGCGTCCGACGGCAGACTGAAAGGCTTGGCCGCCGCGGTGAACGCCTGGCGCGTCAAGCCGGTGGGGTCGGAGGGCTATCGCACGGCCGAGGTCACGGTCGGCGGCGTCGACACTCGCGCCCTCGACGGCCGCACCATGGCCGTGAAGGCCGTGCCGGGCCTCTATTTCATCGGCGAGGTGGTGGACGTCACCGGCTGGCTCGGCGGCTATAATTTCCAGTGGGCCTGGGCGAGCGGCTGGTGCGCGGGCCAGGCGGTTTGACCGGCGACGAGGCCTGAATTAGCGCCCCTTGCCCGCCCGCGCCTTGGCGATGGCGGCCTGAAGGCGCGCCAGATCAAATCCCTTCTGCGCGGGACCATCGCCGATCACCCAACTGGGAATCGCGGACCCGTTGCGCTGGTTGATCAGCTTGTCATTACGCGACAGCTCGTCCGCCAACGTGACCGTGTCTGGATCATCCTCGTTTTCGAAGTCAGGCAGATTGGCCTGCTCAACCCCGCTCGCGGCGAGGGCTTTGGCGACCGTCTCCGAACTCGGGTCGCCCGATGCATCGAGTGCGCGGTGGAACTTAGCCCAGTCGGCGCTTTGCTTGGCGACCGCCAGGCTTGTCAGCGCCGCCGTTCGGCCGCCCTGTTCGTTGTCGAGGAAACGGTAGACAACCTTGAGTTTGCTGTCTTGCGCCAGGAGCTGATCGATCACCGGCTGTGCTTCGCGGCAGGCGGGGCACGCATAGTCGGCGAACACGACGAGGGTTACGTCGGCATCCGCCGCTCCCAGCCAGGCATGACCGAACGGTTCGTCGATCCGGAGCTCGGTCGACGGTGTCATGCCGGCTTGATCGGATGTGGCGTCGGCGTCGCTTTCCGCGCCCCGGTGGCATTGGGTGGTGTCTGATCCGCAGGCCGTTGGGGGCGACTCCTGCGCCGCCGTCAAAGCCGGCGCTGACCCCGCCAGCAGCCCAAGAGCAAGGGCGATCGGCAGCGATGTCCAACCTGCCACTCGCATCGACTCTCCCTCGGCGGTCGTCTCTGCCATACCGCCAGTCCGGTGGCTACGCGCCTCGTCCAGCGGCATCCAAGTCCGCTAGGTCGAACCCGGTCATTGGATTGCTGCCTCGAACCGGTCCGTGCCGGCTCTGCGGGTTCACGCCCCTATTTCCAGGCGTAGTTGAAGCTGAGGCTCACGCGCGGCGTCTTAGCGCGGCCGGGCAGCACCTCGTGGCGCAGCCAGCTTTCCCACATGTAGAGCGTGCCCGCCGCCGGGGTCAGGGCGACGAAGGTCTGCGCGGACGGCGGCGCGTCGGCAAGCCGGGGCGGGGCGGCCATCATCAGCGGCAGGCGCGGGTCCTCCAGGCGCAGCGCCCCTGCGCCCGGCGGCACGGCGACGTAGACGGTTCCGGAGAGGGCGCTGTGCGGGTGGATGTGGCCGGAGTGCGCGCCGCCGGACTTCAGGACGTTCACCCACAGGCTGTCGAGCTTCAGCCGGCCGCGAGGGCCGAGGTCGAAGGCCAGCTCGGAGGCGAACCGCGCCGCATGCCGGTCCAGCCGCCGCTTCAGCTCGCCGAACACGCTGGCGCGTTGCGGCAGGTCGTCCAGAGAAGCGTAAGAGGTGTAGCCGGGGTAGCGGTGTTCCCGACACCAGGCCCGCCCGGCCTTGTCTTCGGCGGCCAGCATGGCGCAGGCCTGCGCGAGTTCGGCGTTGAACGCCGGGAAGTCCGGCGCGTCGGCCAGAGAGGCCTCGAGGATCTGGGTGGCGAAGAGGGTGCGGATGGCGGCGGGTCCTGTCCGTGCGGGCCGTTTCTTGGCCGGATCGGCGGATTTGTCGATGGGTCAGAGCGGCCGGCCATCGGCCTTCAGGCGATGATGTCCGGGGTGAGGCGGTCTTCCAGCTTGGCGATCTGGTCGCGCAGGATCAGCTTCTTCTTCTTCAGCCGGGCGATCTGCAGCTGGTCGGGCCGCGGCAAGGCCTCGAGGGCGCGGACGGCGTCGTCGAGGTCCTGATGCTCCTCGCGCAGCGCCGCAATCTGCGAGCGCAGGCGCGCTACTTCCTCCGGATCCAGCGCAGGCTCGTCCATCACCCTTGAAAGCCCCATCCCGCCGGCGCCTGGGAGCAGGAAGCTTGCCGGACCGGCGCCGTCAAGCGGCGAGCTCCGCCAGCTCGCGCAGCATGCCGGCGGGCGCCTTGCCGCCCCAGGCGCGGGCCGACTGGGCCAGCGCCTCGACCGCGGACGCTGGCGCGCCGGCCGGCGGCGGGCTGGATTCTTCCAGCATCTGCAGCAGCATCCGCTCGGCCTCCAGTTCCAGCGCCTTGACCCCGTGCCGGATCCGCGCCTGCAGTTGCTGCGTCTTGGCCTTGGCCTTCAGGCCTCGGCGCAGCCGACGCAGCGGCGCCACCGCCGCGTCCTGCCAGGCGCGCGCCAACTCGGCGCAGGCGGCCGCCTTGGCGACGTCGATCGGCCGGCCGCCGCCGGCCATCCAGAGGCTCCAGAGCAGCAACGGGACGCATTGGCCGTGGTCGTCCTGCAATCGCAGCAGCAGCGCCTCGACGCCGGGCCGGGCGTAGACCTCGAGCGCGTAGGGCCACAGCGCTTCGCCGGCCAACCCTGGCGTCACGCCGCGTCCTCGGGCGGTGCGACCACTGGGCCGATGTCCCGCCCCCAGCGGCGGACGGGCCGCCAGGAAAGTCCGAACAGGTCGAGCGCGCGGCCGACCGCCTGATCGACGATGTCGGCGAGGCTCTGCGGCGCGGCGTAGAAAGCCGGCATCGGCGGGGCGATCACCGCGCCCATCTCGGCCAGCTGGACCATCGTGCGCAGATGGCCGAGGTGCAGCGGTGTCTCGCGCACCATCAGCACCAGCCGCCGCCGCTCCTTCAAGGTCACGTCGGCGGCGCGGGTCAGCAGCGACGAGGTCGCGCCGGTGGCGATCTCGCTCATGGTCTTCACCGAACAGGGGGCGATGATCATGCCCAGGGTGGGAAACGATCCGGAGGCGATCGCCGCGCTGATGTCGCCCACCCTGTGGACCACGTCGGCCTTGGCCGTGACGGCGGCGAGGTCGAGCCCGGTCTCCTCGGCGAGGGTCAAGGCGGCGGCGCGGGAGACCACCAGATGAGTCGCCACGCCCAGCTCGCGGCAGGCTTCCAGCGCCCGCACGCCCAGCACGGCGCCCGACGCGCCGGAGACGCCCACGATCAGCGGCGGCGTCGCATTTCCGTTCATCGCCAGCCTCTTACGCCTGCAACACAGGCGCCCTCATTGCCGCCAACATCGCGCAACCATATGTGATCTGACACTGGGCCGTGAGGGGTGTTGAACTTCATCCGTCGTCCAGCACGGGAGCCGAATGACCATGGCTATCGAAGCTCGCATCCGCGAACTTGGAGTGCGTCACCAATCCCTTGAACGCGCCATCCAGGACGAACTGGGGCGTCCGGCCGCCGACGGCGACCGCCTGAAGGAGCTGAAGCGACAGAAGTTGCGGCTGAAGGAGGAGATGGAGAGCCTGAAGGCGAAGCCGCACTAGCCTCTCCGCCCACCTAGCCTTCGTCGCCGTCCGGGGCCTCCAGGGTCGCGACGTCGGCCGCGGCGCCGGTGTCGGCCGCCGAGCGCAGGGTGGCGCCCTCAGGCCGCGCCGCGCTCTTGCGGGCATCGTCCTTGGTCTTCTTCTCGGCAGCGGACTTCACCAGGGCGTCAAGTTCCAGCTGGGTGACCAGGCCCAGCGTCACCGGGTCGACCGGCTTGATGTTGGCCGAATTCCAGTGGGTGCGGTCGCGCACCTGGTCGATGGTCGCCTTGGTGGTGCCGAGCGTCTTGGACACCTGGGCGTCAGTCACCTCGGGGTGGTTGCGCACGAACCAGGCGATGGCGTCAGGCCGGTCCTGGCGGCGGGAGACCGGCGTATAGCGCGGCGCCTTCTTGATCGGCTTCAGCAGCTCGGCGTGCCGGCTCTTCTGCGCCTTCATGCGGTAGCTGGGATCGGTCTGCGCCTTGTCCAGCTCCTCGCGGGTGAGCTGGCCGTTGGCGATCGGGTCAGCGCCGCGGATGTCGCGCGCCACTTCGCCGTCGGCGATGCCCTTCACCTCAAGCGGATGCAGGCCGGCGAAATCGGCGATCTGCTCGAACGTCATCGAGGTGTTGTCGACCAGCCAGACGGCGGTCGCCTTGGGCATCAGAATTTGCTCGGCCATGCCTATTTGCGCCCCTAGGGCGTCCTCCAGAAACAGCGGCGCCCGGCCTTTCGGCCGGGCGGTGTGGTGAACGACGTATAGAGCCGAAGGCGCCGGAAGGAAACCGGGTTGTGTCGGCCTCTTGGACGCATGCGGCCTGCTGGCCGGCCGCCTAGCCTACCGTCAGCACCACCTTGCCGAGGTGGGGGCTGTCCAGCAGCGCGTGCGCCTTGGCGGCGTCGGCCAGCGGGAAGGTGTGGTCGACGATGGTCTTGACCTTGCCGGCCTCGACCCACGGCCAGACCACGCGCTCGACCTCGCCCGCCAGCCGCGCCTTTTCGTCGGCGCTCCGTGGCCGCAGGGTCGAGCCGGTGATGGTGGCGCGTTTCATCATCATCGCCCCGATCGGCAGCTCCACCGTCCCGCCGCCGAGCGAGGCGATGTAGACGATCCGCCCGCCGGTCTTCAGCGCCGCCAGATTCTTGGCGAAGTACGCCCCGCCGACCATGTCCAGCACCACGTCGACGCCGCCGGCCGCCTTCGCCAGCGCCTCGAAATCATCCGACGTGGCGTCGATCGAGACGTCCGCACCCAGCGCCAGCGCCTGCTCGGCCTTGTCGCGGCCACGGGAGGTGGCGATCACCTTGGCGCCGGCGGCCTTGCCCATCTGGATCGCGGTGACGCCGATGCCGGAGGTGGCGCCGTGCACCAGCAGGGTCTCGCCGGCTTTGAGCGATCCGCCTTCGAACACATTGGCGTAGACGGTGAACACGGTCTCCGGCAGGCCGGCAGCCTCGACTGCCGACAGCCCCTTGGGGATCGGCAGCGCGTGGCGGGCGTCGCAGACCGCGAACTGCGCGTAGCCGCCGCCGCCCAGCAGGGCGCAGACCTTGTCGCCGGCCTTCCAGCGCCCGGCGCCTTCGATCACCTCGCCGGCGACCTCGAGTCCCATTGTGGCCGGGGCGCCTGGCGGCGGCGGATAGAAGCCGAGCCGCTGGATCACATCGGGCCGGTTGACGCCCGCGGCCTCGACCCGGATTAGGATCTGTCCCGGGCCGGGCCTCGGCGTCTCAACCTCGCCCAGCTTCAACGCTTCCGGCGGTCCCTTGCCGCCTTCGATCACGATCGCCTGCATGAGTGTCACTCCCGCGCGTCTTGCCAAGCAGCTTCGCCCGGCGTCAGATAGCCGGGCGAGGCTGTCGGGCATAGGGGAGGCGGCGCCATGGCCCAGGAAGATGCCGAACCGGTGCGCCGTCCGCGCGGCTGGGCCATCGTCGAAGCGGCCCGCGAAGACCTGGAATTGCTCGCCGTCGTCGACCTGGAGGAGCGAATCGAGGCGCTGGAGGCGGAGATCGCCCGCACCCGCGCCCAAATCGAGCGCAAACGCGCCGGCCGCGCCGCCGCCGACGCGTTCTTTGGCAAGTCCGGTTAGGGTATGGGAAAGCAACGCTAGGTTAATCACGTCAGGTGGGACTGGCACACAGGTTGCAGCCGCCCCGCCGACGACGGCCAAATGTCCGTCGGCCGCTTACAGGTTGGAGACACAATGGGGGAATCTGGCCAGACCGCCTCGCCGCTTTGGCAGGCCGAAGCCATTTCTGGGTTCGCCCGGTCGGAGCTCTTCGACCGCACCTTCCAGGAGGGCATGGACCTCGTCGAGGAGACCGCTGCCTACCTCGACGGCGCCGGCCGCCAGGACTCGAAACTACTCTCGCGCAGCGCCGCCCTGGCCTATGCCGCCGAAAGCATGCGCCTCACCACCCGTCTGATGCAGGTCGCCTCCTGGCTGCTGGTCCAACGGGCGGTGCGCGAAGGCGACATGGCCGCAGAGTCCGCCCTCGACGCCAGCTACCGCCTCGCCGCCGAGGCGAGCGCGGAAGTCTTCGCCGAGGCCGACGCGCTGCCGCCGCCGCTGGCCGAACTGCTGACCCGCTCCGAGCGCCTGTTCGATCGCGTCCGCCACCTCGACGCGCGGATGTACGCCGGCGCTACCGGCGAGACCGCGCCGCCGCACCCGGTTCTGTCGCAGATGGAACGGCTGAAGGACGCGTTCGAGGCTTAAGCGCGGGACGGGACTGAGGCGCCGTAACCCCTCACCCTCCCGACCGCTTCGCAGTTGGGCCCTCCCTCTCCCTCCGGGAGAGCCGTAACACGCTGAAACCGCACACCTTTTACCTCTACCGAAGGGAGAGGGACGGGCCCATGATGCTTAGCATCGTGGGAAGTGAGGGGTTACGTTCTCGGCCGCTCTAGCGCTGCGGACGCCTACTTCTTCAGGAAACCGCCGTATTTCGCCGCGAAGCGCGAGACGCGGCCGCCGCGGTCCAGCAGGGTCTGGTTGCCGCCGGTCCACGCCGGGTGGGTCTTCGGATCAATGTCGAGCTTCAGAGTCGTGCCTTCCTTGCCGTAGGTCGAGCGCGTCTGATAGGTCGTGCCGTCCACCATCACCACGTTGATCATGTGGTAGTCGGGATGCGTATCTTGCTTCACGGGTCCCTCCTGCCAAATTGAGCGGGTATTGGGTGAGCGGGGTGGTTGGACAAGCCCGCCGCAGCGGGAGGCGCGCCTATACACGAGGCGCGCTCGAAAACGCAAGGGTTGGAGTGGATGACGAGCGAGGGCGCTGTCGCCGAGGGTCGGCCGGGCGCGGGCGAGGTGCTGGCGGCGCAGCTGGACGCCGCCGCCGAGCGCCGCGAGCGCCGGCGCGACCTTCGGCCGCTGGCGAGCCTGGTCCCGTTCATCGCCGCTCATTGGAAGGACGCGGCGGCCGCGGCGTTCTTCCTGCTGTTTTCGTCCGCCGCCAGTCTGGCCTTGCCGCTGATCCTGCGGCTGCTGATCGATCGCGGCATCCCCGCCCACACGGTCGCGGCGCTCGACCACTACTTCCTGCTCGCCGCCGCCGATGCGGCCTTGCTGGCTGTCGCCACCGCCGGCCGCTTCTTTTTCATCACCCGGCTGGGCGAGCGCGTGGTCGCCGACCTGCGCCAGGCGCTTTACCGGCACGTGATGGGGCTGGACCAGGCCTTCTTCCTCACCACCCGCACCGGCGAGGTGCTGTCGCGGCTGACCACTGACATGACGATCGTCGAGGCCATGGTCGGCTCGTCGATCTCGGTCGCGCTGCGCAACCTGTTCATCTTCGTCGGCGCCTTCGCCTGGCTGGTCTGGCTCAGTCCCGGCTACACCGGGCTGGTGGTGCTGGTCGGCGCGGTGGTGATCGTCCCGCTGTTCGTCGTCGGCCGGATCGTGCGCCGGCTTTCGGTCAGCGCCCAGGAGCGGTTCGCCGAGGCCGTGGCCTACGCCGGCGAGACCCTGGACGGCCTCGACACCGTGCAGGCGTTCGGGCGCGAGAAAAGCGCTGGGATCCGTTTTGGCGGGGCAGTCGAGGCGGCGTTCCGCGCCTCTGTCGCGCGGATCACGGCGCGGGCCATCATGACCGCGCTGGTGATGGTGCTGCTGTTCGGCGGCATCGGCTTCGTACTCTGGCGCGCGGCGCTGAACAGCTTCGTCGCCCACGACCCGCACATGACCGGCGGCGTGCTGCTGCAGTTCGTGTTTCTGGCCATCCTCGCCGGCGGCTCGGTCGGGGCGCTGGGCGAGACCTGGGGCGACGTGCAGAAGGCTTCCGGCGCGATGGAGCGGATCAGCGAGATCCTGAACGCCCGGCCGGCGATCGCTGCGCCGCCATCACCCAAGCCATTGCCTTACCCTGCGCGGGGCGAGGTCGCGTTCGAGGACGTCAGCTTCGCCTATCCCGGCCGACCCGACCTGCCGGCGCTGTCGGGCTTCAGCCTGGCGGTGCGGCCGGGCGAGCGGATCGCTCTGGTGGGCCCCTCCGGCGCCGGCAAGAGCACCGTCTTCCGCCTGCTGCTGCGGTTCTACGATCCGGGGTCCGGCGTCGTGCGCCTCGACGGCGTGAACCTGAAGGACGCCGATCCGGCCGAGGTCCGCGCCCGCATGGCGCTGGTCGCGCAGGACGCCTCGCTGTTCTCCGGTTCGGCGCTCGACAACTTGCGCTTCGGCCGCGAGGACGCCAGCGTCGACGAGCTGCGCGCCGCCGCCAAGGCCGCGGAGGCCGAGACATTCCTGGAGGCGCTGCCGCAGGGCCTCGACACCCCGCTGGGCGAACGCGCCAAGACCCTCTCCGGCGGCCAGCGCCAGCGGCTGGCGATCGCCCGGGCGCTGGTCCGCGGCGCGCCGATCCTGCTGCTCGACGAGGCCACCAGCGCGCTCGACGCCGAGAACGAGCGGCTGGTGCAGCGCGCGCTGGCCGACGCCATGCAGGGCCGCACCACCCTGGTCATCGCCCACCGCCTCGCCACCGTGCTCGCCGCCGACCGCATCGTGGTGATGGACGCCGGCCAGGTTGTGGAAGAGGGCACTCACGCCGAGCTCATCGCCAAGGCCGGGCTTTATGCGCGGCTCGCCAAGCTGCAGTTCGGCCTGCAAGCGGCCTGAGCCGCCTTGACCCTCGGCTCACCCCTCCGCCGCTGCTTCCAGCGCGGCGATGTCGAACTTGACCATCTTCAGCATCGCCTCGGCCACGCGCCGGGCGCGGACGGGCGCGGGGTCGCTCATCAGCTCGCCCAACCGTCGCGGAACGATCTGCCAGGAGAGACCCCAGCGGTCGGTCAGCCAGCCGCACTGGCTCTCTTGCCCGCCGCCCTCCAGGAGCGCGGCCCACAGCCGGTTGATCTCAGCTTGCGTCTCGCACTGGACGACGATCGAGAAGCTGCGGTTGAACGGGTCAAGCGGGCCGGCCTGAATCGCGCGATAGGACTGGTCGCCTAGTCGGAACGCCATGGTCCGCACCGATCCCGCTGGGCCGCTCGGGTTGTCGGCCGCCACGGCCGAAATCCATTCGATCGCGGAGCCCGGAACAAGCGACACATAGAGGCTGACTGCGGCCTCCATGTCCGCTTCGAACCACAAGTGTTGGGCCACCTTCATCGCGCACTCCCTGGCTTTGCTGCGCTCTAGTTGCGCCATGCCCCAAGAACGAATGAAACCTCGCTACGCCGACAGGAGAGCGGACGCCGTCGCCGCCAGCGAGGTGTGGCTTGCCGTCCCCAGCTGAGGTCTAGTGCGCCCGGCCAGGGGCGATCATCAATGCGCAACGGAAGCCGTTCCGGGCTCCTCATACGAAGCATTTACGGCCTGTGCCTGCTGGGGGCGACGTGCACGCATGCCATTCCGCTGATTCAGCATGGCGTCTTTTGGGATTACGGCGGCGCCGGTCGGGTCACCGTGGTTTTCTGGACGTCTCTCGCGATTGCTGACCCAGTCGCCGCCGCCCGTCTGTTCATGTGGCCACGGTTGGGACTGGTCCTGACAGGCGCGATCATCGGCCTGGACGTACTGCACAACGGGATTGTATTCAGCGACATGTTACTCCGGCCCTCCGGACTTCATCTTTGGACCTACATCGCGTTTGGACTTCAGGTTGCGTTCCTGCTGTTTGTTATCACAACCATTCGCGTGCCGTGGTCGCAAGAACCGAAGGATGGCCCGGCCTAGGGTCGAATTTCCCCGTTATGCTGTTCGGATTAGCGCGCTCTTCGAAAAGCCATCCGCGTCCAGGTGACCGCGCTGGCGAGGTAGCGGCCTGGATCGAGCCGGCCCTCCCGTCACGCCAGGAAGGGCGAGGAAAAACAGCGCGCAGCCGCCTTGACCACGACTCGTCCGCATGGGCTGCCGCGACCTGCGACGCACCAGGCGCCGGGTCTTTGACATTGTGGATCGTTGGAAAAGCTGCGCCCGCGGACGGCAAAGCGCGTCCATTTTTCAATGAGGGCGCCGTTATCAGCGGCCGTCTACGGTTTCACGTGAAACATCGTGCGGCGGAAAAACCGCAAGCTTGCTGAACGAGCCCGACCGGTGAGGCCGTCAGGCGCGCCGAGCCGCCCTCGACCGCGCGGCGCTCACGCGGCGTGACGTCGCCCGCGACTGTGCGAAGGCGGCCGACAGCGCTTCGGCGAGGCGAGACGGAATGATTGGTTTGGTCACGACGTCGGTCATGCCGCTCGCAAGGTAGCGCGCGAACATGGCCGGCGCCGCCGCCGGGGTCACTGCAATGATCGGAACGGCGCAGTTGGGACCCGGGAGATCCCGGATGGCGCGCGTCGCGGCCAACCCATCCATCCGGGGCATAAAGATGTCCATCAGCACGATGTCGAAGCGGCCCGACTGCACCGCTTCCACCGCCTCGAGTCCGTTTTCCACGCACTCGTGGAAAAGGCCGAATTGGTCGCAGCAGATGCCGAGCATCAGGCGGTTCTCGAGCAGATCGTCGACGATCAACACCCGGGCGCGCGGCGGGAAGGTCGGACCGGCTGGCGCCGCCGACAGGGACTCTGGCGTACCGCCGGCAGCCTCAGGTGCAGACATTTTGTGGCCCTCAATCGCAGTCGCCCCCAGGCCCCGCATTCGTCGGCTCTCAGGCAAGGTGAGGCCGTCCGGTTTACTTGGGCTTAAAGGATGGTCCCTGCGCCTCGTTTTTGCACTCGCCACGGCGCCGGGCGACACGCACCTAGCCCTCGCGGCTGAGAAGGGTTCGCAACAACTGGGCCTTTTGCGGCAGTTCCTGCGCTAGCCGGGAAGCCAGTTCTCGGGCGCCCACGGCGTAGGCGTCGCCGCCGCCGGCGATTTCGGCGGCGCGCGTCGCCATCGAACTCAGATCCCGGGCGAAAGCTTCGATCTGCTCGCGCGCCATGCCGCGCGCCTCGTGCTGCAGTTGTTGAATGCGCCAAGCGGCCGACTCGGCGCCTCGGCCAAGCTCAACCACTGAGCCCTTGGCGGGCTCGTCGTTCATATCGGGCACCGTGGTCAGATGAGAGACAGCCATCGTGTTCAAGCCCCTGTCGAGGGAACGCTCGGCATTCCTGAAAGGCCCCAAGGAAACGAGTATAGATTCCCGCGGTCCCGTTTGCACTAGCTTCAGGTTGAAGAATTTCTGCTGTTGCCTACGCGACACATCTGTCCTCGCCAATGGTGTTGATTATCTATCGCCACTGGCCGAGCTGCGTATGAGCTTAATTCTTATTGAGACAGTCGAGAATTACTATCACGTTTGGTAAACCAGCGTTCATGCTGACTGACCGCTAACGTTACAGGTCGGCCATCGGTTGACGGCGCTAGCTCTGTGCCGGTCAGCGGTGGCGGACCGGCGCTGTGAGGCGTTGGGCGCGCCCTAGGCGGCGGTGCGCCGCTCGAAACGCCGCTCCACCGCCTTGGCTTCCCGTGCGCCAGCCGCGTCGTTGAACGCCGCGCCCTCGTGGCGCAGAAGCCAGCGTTTGCGCTCCAGGCCGCCGCCGAAGCCGGTGAGGGAGCCGTTGGCGCCGATCACGCGGTGGCAGGGGACGACGATCGGGATCGGGTTGGCGCCGTTGGCCAGGCCCACCGCGCGCACCGCCTTCGGCTGGCCGATCGCCGCGGCGAGCTGGGCGTAGCTCCAGGTCTCGCCAACCGGGATGGTGGTCAGGGCCTTCCAGACCTTTTGCTGGAACTCAGTCCCGCCGGTCACCCACGGCACGGCCTTCAGCGCGCTCCGGTCGCCGTCGAAGTAGCGCTCGAACGCCGCGCGGATCGGCGCGGCGACTTTGCCGAACGTTGCGAGGGCCACGCCCTGGTAGCGGCGCAGCAGGCGGCGCATCTCGGCTTCGTCGTTCCAGAACTCGACCGCGCACAGCCGGCCCCGAGCGTCGACGGCGACCAGGATCGGCCCGAACGGGGTCACCAGGCTTTCGAGGGTGATGGTCTCATGCGGCGTCGCGGTCATCGGACATCTCTTTCGGTTGGGTTGGCTGCGCCTCGGAGGACCAGAGGTGCAGGGCGGCGTAGGCGCGCCAGGGCCGCCAGGCCTCGGCGCGGGCGGATAGTTCGGCGGGGGTCGGGCGCTTGCCGGTCTCGTCCGCCAGCGCCCGCATCAGGCCGATGTCGGCGGCGGGGAAGGCGTCCGGTTCGCGCAGCTCGCGCATAGCGATGTATTGGGCGGTCCATTCGCCGATGCCCGGCAGGGCGCGCAGCGCGGTGATCGCCTCTTCCAGCGTGCGCTTGGGGCCGAAGATCAGCGGGTCGGCGGCGACTGCCTCGGTCATCGCCGACAGGGCGGCCGCCCTGGAGCGCGGCATGCCGAGCGCGGCGAAGTCGGCGCCGATCAGGCGCCGCGGCGTCGGAAAGACGTGAGTCACGCCTTCGGACGCCAGGTTCTCCGGCAGGGGCTCGCCATAGCCGGCGACCAGTTTGGCGGCGAGGCCGCGGGCGGCGACGACGGTGATCTGCTGGCCGAGGATGGCGCGGATCGCCAGCTCGAAGCCGTCCCAGGCGCCCGGCACCCGCAGGCCGGGCCGCTTCGCGACCAGCGCGGCCAGGACCGGGTCCTGCGCCAGGTGCTGGCCGATCGCCGCCGGGTCGGCCGTCAGGTCGAACACCCGCCGCACCCGGGCGATGATCGCCGGCAGGGCGCTGATCTTCGGGAAGCGGACGCTGACCGCGATGCGGTTCTTGGCTGCCGGCTCGACCCGGATCACCCCGGCCACGCCGCCGATGCCCAGCGAGCGCTCGTAGCCCCCGCCCGCCACCCGCTCGACCTTGGGGATCGCCCGCATGGCCAGGAAGGCCAGCATCGCGTCCCAATCGTAGGGCGGCTTGTAGGGAAAGGTCACCTGCACCGCCTCGCCGTGGCTGGCCGACTCGTCGGCGCCGCCCAGGCGCCGCAGCGCCGCGGGCGGGCGGTCGTAGAGCTGCTGGAAGGTCTCGTTGAAACGCCGCACGCTGCCGAAGCCCGACGCCATCGCCACCTCGGCCATCGGCAGCCGGGTTTCGTGGATCAGCTGCTTGGCCAAGAGCACGCGGCGGGTCTGGGCGACCGCGACCGGCGAGGCGCCGAGGTGCTTGCGGAACAATCGCCGCAGCTGCCGCTCGCCGACGCCGAGCCGGTCGGCCAGGCCGTCGACGTCGTTGTCGTCCAGCGCTCCGCCCTCGATCAGGCTGAGCGCCCGGGCGACCGTATTCGAGGCGCCGCGCCAGGCGGCGAGGTCCGGCGAGGTCTCTGGCCGGCAGCGCAGGCAGGGGCGAAAGCCGGCGCTCTGCGCCGCCGCGGCGGTGGGGTAGAAGCGCACGTTCTCGCGCTTCGGCGTCCGCGCCGGGCAGATCGGGCGGCAGTAGATGCCGGTGGTCTTGACCCCGACGAACAGCCGCCCGTCGAAGCGCGCGTCGCGGGTGGTCAGGGCG
>Ga0302311_10000816_pt1 | contig 37728 bp, 29 predicted proteins | sample III_Palsa_N1_3_FD_200449 | JGI IMG/M metagenome (GOLD analysis project Ga0302311, IMG submission 200449) | Peat permafrost microbial communities from Stordalen Mire near Abisko, Sweden - III_Palsa_N1_3 | ecosystem: Environmental > Terrestrial > Soil > Palsa > Peat permafrost | place: Sweden... | reverse complement strand
GCCCTCATCACCGGCGCCTCTTCGGGCATCGGCGCGGTCTATGCCGATCGGCTGGCCAAGCGCGGCTACGACCTGATCCTGGTCGCGCGCAACCGGAACCGCCTGCAGGCGCTGGCGACGCGGCTGCAGACCGAGACGGGCCGATCGGTCAAGACCCTGGTCGCCGACCTCAACGACAAGGCCGATCTGGCGCGGGTCGAGGCCACGCTGAAGACCGACACGAGCATCACGCTGCTGGTCAACAATGCCGGCGTCGGCGGTGCGGCCCCGCTGCTGTCATCCGACATCGACAAGATGGACGAGATGATCCGGCTGAACGTCAGCGCACTGACCCGGCTGACCTATGCGGCCGCCCCGGGCTTCGTCGCGCGCGGCGCCGGCACCTTCATCAATATCGCTTCGGTCGTCGCGATCTCGCCGGAAACGCTGAACGGTGTCTATGGCGGCAGCAAGGCCTATGTGCTGGCGTTCAGCCAGTCGCTGCAGCACGAGCTGGCCGGCAAGGGCGTGCGCGTCCAGGCCGTGCTGCCGGGCGCGACCGCGACCGAGTTCTGGGACATCGCCGGCCTGCCCGTCCATAACCTGCCGGCGGCGATCGTGATGACGGCGGAGAACATGGTCGACGCGGCGCTGGCCGGCCTCGACCAGGGCGAGATCGTCACCATCCCGGCGCTGCCGGAGCAGGCCGAGTGGGACGCATTCGAGGCCGCGCGCCGCGCCATGTCCGGCCGCCTGTCGAACGCGACGCCGGCCGCGCGGTATCGGGTCGCCTGAGACTCCAAAACCATCGTCGTGCCCGGGCTTGACCCGGTCATGACGATGGAAAGGGTGGTGTCACAGTGCCGCCCCTTGAACTGGCCGCCGCTCTGGCTGATGGTCATCCTATGAGCAGTACGACGTCCCTTGGCCGGCCGTTCACCGCGGCAGGTTTCCGCCGCGGCTTCATCGCGGCCCTGCCGTTCATCATCAGCAACGGGATCGCCGGCGCCGTGATGGGTGTGGCCTATCGCGGGCTGGGCCTGGGGTTCGGGGCCTCGGTGCTGTTCAGCACCGTGGTCTATTCGGCGACGGCCCAGGCGGTGACGCTGGGCCTGTGGGCCCTGCCGCCGCCGGTCGCCGCCATGATGCTCGCCTGTGCGGCCACCAATGCGCGCTATCTGGTGATGAGCGCGCATTTGCGCCAATTGTTCCCCGACATGCCGCGCCGCCTGATGCTGCCGATCCTGCTGATTCTGGGCGATGCGTCGTGGCTGATGACCGTGGCCGAGGCCGAGAAGGGCCGTCGCGACGCGGGATATCTGCTGGGCTCCAGCGTGCCGATGGCGATCGGCTGGATCGGCGGCACCGCGCTGGGCTACGCCACACCGTTGACGCCACATGGGCCCGTCGCCATCGCGGCCGCCTTCCTGCCGCTCGCCTTCATCGCTTCTCTGCTGCCGACCCAATGGCGCGGCAAGCGCAGCCTGTTGCCCTGGACGGTCGCGGCCGTTGTCGGCGTGGCCGTGGCCGGCACGCTCGGCCAAAGCTGGGCCATGCTGATCGGTGGCGGCGTCGGCACGCTGGTCAGTGCGGTTCGGGGTGACAATGCCTGACTGGACGATCTATGCCGCCATCCTGGGCGTCGGCGTCGCCGCCTATGCCATGCGCGCGGGCGGCTTCCTCGCGATCGGCGCCATGCCGCAGACCGGGTTGGTGCCGCGTCTGCTGCGCCTCGCTCCCGGCAATCTGTTCGTGGCCTTCGCCGCCGCCGGCATCCTCGACGGCGGTTGGCCCAGCCTGATCGGCTGCGCCGGTGCGGTCGCGGCCATGGCCGTCACCAAAAAGGAATGGGCGGCACTCGCGGCCGGATTCGCCGGGGCCGCGATCGCTGCCGCGCTGATCTAGGCCTGCGCTATTTGCGCACGGATACGAAGGTAAACTTTGTAGTTTTCCTTCGTATCGACTAAATCGTTCCCATGACCGAACGATCTCCGAACCACGACCTAGCCGTCGAACTGCGTGTCCTGCTGGGCGCCTTGAAGCGCCGCCTGCGCGATCAGGCGAACCTGGGCGATTTCACCTGGTCGCAACTGGCCGTGCTGGGCCGGCTGGACCGCGAGGGGCCGGCGACGGTGACCAGTCTCGCCCGGGCCGAAGGCATGCGGCCGCAATCCATGGGGGCCAACATCGCGGCGCTCGAAGCGGCCGGCTTCATCACGGGCACGCCGGACCCGAAGGACGGCCGGCAGACCATCCTGTCGCTGACCGATGCCTGCCGGGAATGGGTAAGGGCCGGTAGAGCCGCCCGCGAAGATTGGCTGCTGAACGCCATCGAGACCAAGTACGCCCCGGACGAGCAGGCGGCCCTCGCCGATGCCGTCACCCTGCTGAAGCGCCTCGTCGAGGAATAGGATCCCATCATGGCCGTCACCACGCTCGACCCGAATACGGCGCTCATCGTCATTGATCTGCAGAAGGGCATCCTGGCCTATAGCACCGAGCCGCCGGTCGCGGAGGTCGTGACGCGGGCCGCCGCCCTGGTCGCTGCCTTTCGCCGTCACGCGCTGCCAATCGTGCTCGTCACGGTCGCGGGCCGCCCACCCGGGCGGACCGAGCAGGCCGGTCCCCGCATCGAGCCGACACCCGACTGGCTGGATCTGCTGCCCGAACTGGATCGGCAGCCCGCCGACCATCTGGTGACCAAGCGGACGCCGGGCGCCTTCACCGGCACGGATCTGGAGCCGTATCTGAAGGGGCGGGGCGTGACGCAGGTCGTCATCGTCGGCCTCGCCACCAGCAACGGCGTCGAGGCGACGGCCCGACATGCCTATGAACTGGGCTTCAACGTGACGCTCGCCATCGATGCGATGAGCGACACGGACTCGGAAAAGCACCAGAACAGTATCACGCGGATCTTTCCGCGCCTGGCCGAGACCGGCAGGGCCCAGGACATCATCGACCTGCTCGACCGGGGTGCGCACTGATGGCCTGGACCCATGTCGTCTCGTATTTCCTGGCCGGCGCGTTTCTGGTGAACGCGGTCCCGCATTTCGTCAGCGGCGTCATGGGGCGGCCGTTCCAAAGCCCATTCGCGAAACCACCAGGGGAGGGGCTGTCGTCCTCGACGGTCAATGTGCTGTGGGGCTTCGCCAACCTGGTGATGGGCTATCTGCTGCTCTGTCAGGTCGGCGACTTCGACTTGCGTGCCCCGCTGGATGCCGGCGCCCTCGGACTGGGCATTCTGCTGTGCGGTCTGATGACGGCGCGGCTGTTCGGCCGGTTCCACGGCGGCAACGCGCCCCGATGAAACGCACGTTCCGATCGCTCAAGAGCTTCAACTATCGGGTCTGGGCCGGCGGCTCGCTCGTCTCCAACATCGGCACCTGGATGCAGCGGACCGCGCAGGATTGGCTGGTCCTGACCCAGCTGACCGAGCGGAACGCGACATCGGTCGGTATCGTCATGGCGCTGCAGTTTGGGCCGCATCTGCTGTTGCTGCCATTGACCGGCTTCGCCGCCGACCATCTCGACCGGCGCAAGCTATTGCTGGCGACCCAGGCCGGGATGGGCGCGCTCGCCTTCGCGCTGGGCATCCTCACGATCGCGGGCTGGGTCCAGCTCTGGCACGTCTATCTGTTCGCGTTCCTGTTCGGCTGCGTCGCGGCATTCGATTCGCCGGCGCGCCAGACCTTCGTCGCGGAACTGGTCGGCGAAAGCGACCTCGCCAACGCGGTGGCGCTGAATTCGACCTCGTTCAATGCGGCGCGGATGATCGGCCCGGCGGTGTCGGGCATCCTCATTGCCTCGGTCGGGACCGGCTGGGCCTTCGTGTTGAATGGCGCCTCGTTCGTGGCCGTGCTCTGCTCGCTCTGCTTCCTCCGGGTCGACGACCTGCATCGCGATGGTCCCCGGGCGATCCGGACCCGCGGCAGCCTGCTCGAAGGCTTCCGTTACGTCTGGCGGCGGCCGGACCTCAAGGCCGTGCTGGTCATGCTGTTCTTGATCTCAACCTTCGGGCTGAATTTTCCGATCTTCATCTCGACCATGGCCGTCACCGTGTTCCATGCCGGTGCCGGGGAATACGGCCTGCTGACCTCGATCATGGCGATCGGCACGGTGACGGGCGGGCTGCTCGCGGCTGGGCGCGAGAAGCCCGGGATGGCGGCGCTTCTGGCCGGCGCCGCCGTATTCGGTGCCGGCTGCGGGCTGGCCGCGCTCATGCCCAGCTATTGGCTGTTCGGCGCGACCCTGGTCGTCATCGGCGTGTCGGCGCTGACCTTCACCAACTCGTCCAACAGCCTGATGCAGCTCGCGACCGAGCCGGCCATGCGCGGGCGCGTCATGGCGATCCGCTTTGCCATCGCGCTCGGCTGTACGCCGATCGGCGCCCCGATCGTCGGCTGGGTCGCGGACCGCTTCGGCCCGCGCTGGGCGATGGGCGTCGGCGCCGCCTCAGGCTTCGCCGCCGCCATCGTGGCCGTGCACTACCTGGTGAAATACCGCCACCTGAGCCTGAGTATCGAGGGGCGGCGATTGCGTTTCAGCGTCGATGCCGCCGACCCGAAGGCCCCGTTCGGTGGCCGCGCGGTCGAGTAGCCGGCGGGGCTATCGGCCGTACGTGTCCACCACGTCGGGCCGAAGTTTTTCGGCCGCGACCAGATCTGCCTTACCGCCCTTGGCGTCGCCCCGCGCCTGTTTGGCGAGGCCGCGGCCATAGAGCGAGCCGGCCTGGTCCGGTTTGATTGCCAGCGCCGCATTGTAATCGGCGATCGCGTCGGCCGGATGATGCTGCTTCAGCTTGATGAAACCGATGCTGTCGAGTGTCGGTGCCGACCTTGGGTCCAGTTCGAGGGCACGGTTGCAGTCCAGCAACGCCTGATCCAACTCGCCCTGGATGGCCCGATACCAGCAGCGATTGTTCAAATAGCCTGCGGACTGCGGGGCCAGGGTGATGGCGTGATCGATCTCGGCGATCGCGGCAGAATAAGCATGCTGTTTGGCTTGGAGAATGGCGCGGGATTCATATACGGCCGGATCGTTGGCGTTGATCGCCATGGCCTGATCCAGTTCGGCCTGAGCGCCAGGGAAGTTGCCCTGCTTGCCCAGAATTCCGGCCCGTCCGCGATGGGCGGCCACCTGCTTGGAATCGAGCTCGATCGCCTTGTCGAAATCGGACATCGCGCCGCTGTCATCGTCGAATTCACCACGCATCCAGCCGCGCTCGACATAGGCCGCGGACGACGAAGGCGTCAGGGCCACCATCTTGTCCAGGTCGACCCTTGCCTCGGGATAGCGGTGCAGCATGCGCAGTATCGCGACGCGTAACTGGTAGGCCGGGATGAAATTCGGATCGACCGCGGTCGCCCGGTCAAGCTCGGCCAACGCGGCCTCTTCGCCCTTGGTCCGTTCGATGACGGTCGCGCGGTCATAATAGGGAAGGGCAACGTTCGGGTAGCGCCGAATTGCCTCGTCCAGATCCTGCAATGCCAAGTCGGGTTGGTTGTCGCGCATATGTTTGTCGGCGCTCTGCATCAAGGGCTGCAGCAGGCGGGCGTCGAGCGGATCGAGCTTCTTGATTGCCGATACCGGAGCGGCCCCGGCGGCGGCATCCACAGCCGGCCCCGCCGATGCCGTCGCGTACAGCATCTTGTCCTTGTAGGCGATGTAAATGTGCAGTTGGCGCAGCTGGTGCGTACCCAGGATCAGATCGTCCGGGTCCGAGCGATTGTCCGAATGCGGCGACACCCGGTCCTCGGCCAACGTCAGCCATGGATTGTGGAACAGCACGCCGCCGAAATCGAGCGTGCCGAACTGGCGGCGATAGAGCGGCAAATTCTGCCCGTCCATTGTTCTGGTCGTGCCGGACGCCTCAACGCCAGGACTGTCCGAATGGAGGCCGAACAGTTCGTCGGCCGCGCGCAGGCTAAGGATCGTGGTGGTGGCACCGGTGTCGATCAGCGTTTTTACCGGCTTGCCGTCCAACTGCAAGCTGGCGCGAATGAGACCGGTCCGGGTTTCCGTCAGCGGCAAGGCGACATAGCCGTTGTTCGGCCAATGGACCACGGCCGCGCCGCAGCCCGACGGGATGAAGAAGTTCACCGTATTGGCGGCGAGATCCAGTTCCAGATCGAAATTATGCAGAAAATTGGCACCGATCACGCCATCGACGCGCTCATCCGTACTCATGCCGTCCGGCACGACCATGAAGTCGACATCGTTTATTTCGCCGGGCCCGATCTTGAAGGACGGCTCCTTAACGAACGTATCGAACCTGTTGCCACCGGCGCCGACGCCGGCAACGGCGGCACGTTGGATCTTCAAGTTGCCGACGTTTCGAAAGCGGATCGTGCTCCAGAACGAGCCGGTGTCGATCATGAATATTGCGGGTTTGTCGCCCAGGCCGGCAGAAATCAGAATCGCGCCATTGTTGTTTTCGATCATCTTTGCCGAAAACATGCGCAGCTTGCAGTCAGCGGCGGTTGCAGGGCCGACGCCCATGACTGCCGCAGCACCAGCGAACGCGGCCAATACCCAACGACGCATAGAATGTTCCTACCCGATCCCCACTCGATGGGACGGTAGCGCACGGGCGTTGTCGAGAAAAGCTCAACCTATGGGTTGGCCCACAAACGACGACGGCCCGGCGGGTTTCCCCGGCCGGGCCGTTCGTTAGTCACGAAGTCCGCGATCGGAGCTAGCGCGGCGACAACACCATGGTCATCTGCCGGCCTTCCATGCGTGGGAACTGCTCGACCTTGGCGATCTCGTCCAGGTCGTCGCGCACGCGCATCAGCACGCCCATGCCGATGTCCTGATGGGCAAGCTCGCGGCCGCGGAAGCGCATGGTGACCTTCACCTTGTCTCCCTCTTCGACGAACTTGACCATGCTGCGCATCTTGACGTCGTAGTCATGATCATCGATGCCGGGGCGGAGCTTGATCTCCTTGACCTCGATGACCTTCTGCTTTTTCTTGGCCTCGTTCTTCTTCTTCTGTTCCTCGTACTTGAACTTGCCATAGTCGAGGATTTTGCAAACCGGTGGGTCCGCCGCCGCGGCGACTTCGACCAGGTCTAGGCCGGCGGTGGCGGCCATCGCCATGGCCTCACTCTTCGATACGACCCCGACCATCTCGCCGTTTTCATCGACCAGGCGGACTTTGGGGACGTTGATCTCCTCATTGATGCGCGGACCCTCGCGGGACGGCGTGAGGTTGAGGGGTGGTCTGGCTATGTACGGCCTCCTAATTGTGCAAAGGATATGGGCGCCAGGCGTGATGGCATCACGCGGGCACCGATCCGGTCATTTCGGTCAAGCACGCAATCCCGCCCGCTCACGCGTGGGCAGACGGAACAGCGGCTTCTTCAGACAATCTAGTGATGGCGTCGCCAAGTGCAATCACTTCTTGATCTTTGCCGCCCAGACGGCGGATCGCGACGGTGTTTTCGTCGGCCTCGCGGCGGCCGACGACGAACATCACGGGGATCTTCGCCAGCGAATGCTGGCGGACCTTGTAATTGATCTTGTCGTTGGCCAGATCGACTTCGGCGCGGATCCCGGCCTTGGCGAGTGCCGCCTTGACCGCCAGCGCGTAATCGTCGGCGTCCGACGTGATCGTGGCGACCATGACCTGCACGGGCGCCAGCCACAGCGGCATCCGCCCGGCGTGCTGCTCGATCAGGATGCCGATGAAGCGCTCGAGGGAGCCCAGGATCGCCCGGTGCAGCATGACCGGCCGATGCTTCTGGCCGTCCTCGCCGATATAGGACGCGTCCAGCCGCTCCGGCATGACGAAATCGACCTGCAGCGTGCCGCACTGCCAGTCGCGGCCGATGGCGTCGCGCAGCACGAATTCCAGCTTCGGGCCATAGAAGGCGCCTTCGCCGGGGTTCATCGTGTAGGGCAGGCCTGCGGCCTCGATCGCGGCCTTGAGCGCGCCCTCGGCCTTGTCCCAGGTCGCGTCCGAGCCGGCGCGCACGTCGGGCCGGTCGCTGAACTTGACCGAAACCTCGTCGAAGCCGAAGTCCTTGTAGATGCTCTGCAGCAGGTCGCAGAACGCGACCGACTCGGCCGTGACCTGGTCTTCCGTGCAGAAGATATGCGCGTCGTCCTGGGTGAAGGCGCGCACCCGCATGATGCCGTGCAGCGCGCCCGATGCCTCGTTGCGGTGGCAGGCGCCGAACTCGGCCATCCTGAGCGGCAGGTCGCGATAGCTCTTCAGGCCCTGGCGGAAGATCTGGACATGGCACGGGCAGTTCATCGGCTTTACGCCGAACTGGCGGCCGGGCTTGCCGTCCTCGCCATGCTCGGTCTCGACCTTGAACATGTTGTCGCCATACATGTCCCAATGGCCGGACGCCACGAACAGCGACTTGTCGACCAGCTGCGGCGTGCGTACTTCCCGATAGCCGGAGCGGTCGAGCCGCATGCGCACGTAATTCTCGATGATGCGGTACAGCGTCCAGCCCTTGGGGTGCCAGAACACCTGGCCGGCGGCCTCTTCCTGCTGATGGAACAGGTCGAGCTCACGGCCCAGCTTGCGATGGTCGCGCTTCTCGGCTTCCTCGATCTGGAACAGATATTGCGCCAGGTCCTTGTCGCTGGCCCAGGCCGTGCCGTAGATCCGCTGCAGCATCGGGTTGCGATGGTCGCCGCGCCAATAGGCGCCGGCCAGCTTCATCAGCTTGAACGCCGTGCCGATCTTGCCGGTCGAGGGCGCATGGGGCCCGCGGCACAGGTCGAGGAATTCGCCTTGGCGATAGACCGAGATCGGCTCGCTCTCCGGCAGATCGCGGATCAGCTCGGCCTTGTATGTCTCGCCGATCTTTTCGAAATACGCGATGGCCTGGTCGCGCGGCCAGACTTCGCGGACGAACTTCTCGTCGCGCGCCACGATCTCGCGCATTTTCGTTTCGATGGCGATCAGATCGTCGGGCGTGAAGGGTTTGTCGCGGGCGAAATCGTAATAGAAGCCGTTCTCGATCGACGGGCCGATCGTGACCTGGGCATCCGGATACAGCGCCTGGACCGCCTCGGCCATGATATGCGCCGTGTCGTGGCGGATCAGCTCCAGCCCTTCCGGCTGCCTCGGCGTGATGATGGCGATCTGCACGTCATGATCGATGACGTGGCTCAGATCCATCAGCTTGCCGTCGATCTTGATGGCGAGCGCCGCCTTGGCGAGACCGGCCCCGATCGATGCCGCGATCTCGGCACCGGTCACGGGAGTCTCGAACGTGCGCGTGGCGCCATCGGGAAGCGTGACGGTGATCGGATGCAAGGCGGCTGAGTCGGGAGCCAAGGCGTGGGTTTCCTGGACGGGTCTCGGGATGGATGGGTTTATATCAGCTTGGGCCCCTGCCGCAACCGTTCGGCGGGGCAGATCAGCCCAGCGCGCCTTCGAGCGCCGGCGTCGCGACGGGCTCGGCGTGATGGTCCGGGAACAGGATCTCGGTATAGACCGCGAGCGTCGCCGCACACATCAGCCTTGTGTCGAAATTATGGATCATCAGCGCGCGGGCGCGGGACGCCATCTCCGCGCGCGCCGCGGGCGTCAGCGCCAAGGCTTCGCCGATCGCCTTCGACAGCGCACCGCGGTCGCCGGGCGGCACCAGCCAGCCGGTGACGCCCGGCAGCACGGTTTCGCGCGAGCCGCCATGGTCGGTCGCGACCACGGGACGCCCCATCGCCTGGGCTTCGACCGCGATCCGGCCGAAGCCCTCGGGCTCGCTCGAGGCCGAGACGACCACGTCGGCCAGCATGAAGGCGGCCGCCATGTCGCGGCAATCGCCGACCAGTTGCACATGGCCCTGCAGGCCCAGCTTCTTGACCAGCGTGATCAGCTCGTCGCGGAACCCCGGCTTCTGTTCATGGTCGCCGACGAACACCAGCTGGAAATCGCGATGGGGCAGGCGCTGGGCGGCGTGCAGCAAATCGACATGGCCCTTCCAGCGCGTGACGCGGCCCGGCAGCATGACGACGGGCAAGCCGTCCTTCAGCTGCCATTCCTTGGACAATTGCACCAGGCGGGACGGGTGCACCATCTCCGGATCGAATCGGCTGAGGTCGACGCCGCGCGGGATGATGCGCAGCCGGTCCTGCTCGACGCCGTAGATCTTGGTCGCGGCCCGGCCGACGAACTGGGAAATGGCGATGACGCGCAGGCCGCGCGCCATGACCGAATTGTACCAGCGCTTCAGGCGGCCCTTGCCGCCATAGACATTGTGGAACGTCGTCATGAACGGCCGGCCGGTCTGTTTGGCGGCGAAATAGGCGCTCCAGGCCGGTGCCCGGCTGCGGGCATGGACCAGGTCGATGTTCTCGCGCTCGATCAACTCGGCCAGATGACGGATGTTGCGCCGGATGCCGAACGGGTTCTTGGTCTTGAGCGGCAGGGTGATGTGCGTGCCGCCGGCGCGTTCGATTTCGCGCACCATGGTGCCGCCGGCCGAGGCGACGACCGCGCGCCAGCCGGCCTTGACCAGCGCCTGGGCGATCTCGACGGTGCCGCGCTCGACCCCGCCGGTGACCAGCGCGGGCAGTACTTGCAGCACGGCCGGCGGGCGGCCGGCGGCCGCCTCGGGCATCGCGCCTGGGACGTCGGGAAAGGGGGTGCTAGGATCGGCGCTCACGGTGTCAGCCTGATGGAACGAGGGAAATGCAACACGAACCGATGCCGGAAAGCGCCGAGGAGGCTGGCATCCTAGCACGCGAGGGCGGGGCTTCAATCGCCTACCTCAGACAATCGGGTAAAGGCCCGGGCATCGTCTTCCTGGGCGGCTTCCGTTCCGACATGACCGGGATCAAGGCGACGCATCTGGCGACCGTCGCCCGGAGACGAGGACAGGCGTTCGTTCGCTTCGACTATCGCGGCCATGGCGCCGGCGCGCCGAATTTCGCGCAGCACACGGTCGGCGACTGGATCCAGGACGCGATCGAGGTGCTCGACCGCCTGACCCGGGGGCCGCAGATCCTGGTCGGCTCGTCCATGGGTGGCTGGATCATGCAGCATGTGGCGCTGGCCCGGCCCGATCGTATCGCGGGCCTGGTCGGTATCGCCTGCGCCAGCGATTTCACCGAACGCCTGATGTGGCCGAAGCTTTCCGAGGCATTTCGGGCCCGACTCGCGACGGATGGCTTCATCACCGTGCCGTCGCTCTACGATCCCGCCGGCTATGTCATCACCGCCAATCTCATCGAGGAGGGGCGGGATCGCCTCCTGCTGCCCGGACCGATTCCGATCGGCTGCCCGGTCCGCCTGCTGCACGGCACGAAGGATCCGGACGTGCCCTGGCAGCTCTCGGTCGAGTTGGCGGACGCGCTGGCCTCGACCGACGTCATGGTCACCTTGATCAAGGACGGCGACCATCGGCTATCCGAGCCGGGGCACTTGGCGCGGATCGAGGCCGCGGTGACGGAGCTGAGTCAGCCGCGAGCGGCGCCCTGAGCGCTCGCTCGGGAGACATCCACGGAGCGAGGCCCGGTCTGCCGTTCAGGCTGTTTTATCGAGGAATTTTCCACATCAAAGGGATAAATCATTGAGGGAATTTATATACTTTTCCTCGTTATGCGAGAAATTTATAATAGTAAAATTCTCCATCTAAATAAATAAAACCTCGAACGATCTTATTGATCCGACACAATTTTAATTTTTTGTTAGTAATTTATATTAAAAATACGAAAATGAAAGCAAATCTATCGACGATATTTAGTAATTTTCGTCTGGAGTGCGGCGGAATTTCGTTGCTGCAGCATTCAAAATTGCTTGAGGCGGCCCCGGACGCGATGGTGGTCGTGAACGAGAATGGCGAAATCGTCCTGCTGAATCTTCAAGCGGAAAAGCAGTTTGGATATGGCCGCGATGACCTCCTCGGTCAGAAGGTCACGACCATCATTCCGGAAGGATTCGCGGAACGGCTGCTCGCCGATGGGACTCGAACCGCGGCCGAGGCGCTGGCGCAGCAGATTGGCACCGGGATCGAACTCATTGGGCGACGCAAGGATGGTGGCGAGTTTCCGATCGAGCTCATGCTGAGTCCGCTGGAAAGCGCCCAGGGCATTCTGGTGACGGCGGCGATCCGCGACATCAGCGTGCGCAAGGCGGCCGAAACCCATCTGGCGGAGCTGGAGGGGCAGCGCCGGTTGATGGAAGAGGAGTTCCGGGAGAGCGAAGATCGCTATCGGATGCTCCTCGACGGTGTCGAGGATCATGCGATCTACTTGATGGACCCGTGCGGCCAGGTCGTCAGCTGGAATGCCGGCGCCGAGCGCATCAAAGGCTATACGGCCGACCAGATCATTGGGCGCAATTTCTCCTGCTTCTTTCCCCTCGGCGATATCGAGCGCGGTCGTCCGGAAGAGGTGCTCCGCCTGACCGCGGCGAAGGGCCGGCATGAGGAACAAAGCATCCGCAGACGGAAAGACGGTTCGCAATTTCTGGCGAGCCTCGCTTTCACGGCATTGCGCGACCCGGCCGGAAATCTGCGAGGCTTCTCCGAGTTCAGCCATGATCTCAGCGAGAGCAAGGAATCGGAGGCGAAATACCGCGGCCTGTTGGAAGCGGCGCCGGACGCGATGGTGGTGGTGGATGAGGGCGGCGAGATCGTCCTGTTGAATCTCCAGGCGGAGCAGCGGTTCGGCTATCAGCGCGATGAACTCGTCGGCCAGAAGGTGACGAACATCATCCCGGAAGGCTTCGCGGAGCGGCTGCTCTCGGACGGGACCCGGACCGCGGCCGAGGCGCTGGCGCAGCAGATCGGCACCGGGATCGAACTCACCGGCCGGCGCAAGGACGGCAGCGTGTTCCCGATCGAGCTGATGCTGAGCCCGCTCGGCAGCGCCGAAGGCATCCTGGTGACGGCGGCGATCCGCGACATCAGCGTGCGCAAGGCGGCCGAAACCCATCTGGCGCAGATGGAGGAGCGATATCGCGGCCTGTTGGAAGCGGCGCCGGACGCGATGGTGGTGGTGGACGAGGAGGGCGAGATCGTCCTGCTGAATCTCCAGGCAGAACAGCGGTTCGGCTATCAGCGCGACGAACTCGTCGGCCAGAAGGTGACGAACATCATCCCGGAAGGCTTCGCGGAACGGCTGCTCTCGGACGGGACCCGGACCGCGGCCGAGGCGCTGGCGCAGCAGATCGGCACCGGGATCGAACTCACCGGCCGGCGCAAGGACGGCAGCCTGTTCCCTATCGAGCTGATGCTGAGCCCGCTCGGCAGCGCCGGAGGCATCCTGGTGACGGCGGCGATCCGCGACATCAGCGTGCGCAAGGCGGCCGAAACCCATCTGGCGCAGATGGAGGAGCGATATCGCGGCCTGTTGGAAGCCGCACCGGATGCGATGGTGGTGGTGGACGAGGAGGGCGAGATCGTCCTGCTGAATCTCCAGGCGGAGCAGCGGTTCGGCTATCACCGCGACGAGCTTGTCGGCCAGAAGGTGACGAACATCATCCCGGAAGGCTTCGCGGAACGGCTGCTCTCGGACGGGACCCGGACCGCGGCCGAGGCGCTGGCGCAGCAGATCGGCACCGGGATCGAACTCGTCGGGCGGCGCAAGGACGGCAGTGCGTTCCCGATCGAGTTGATGCTGAGCCCGCTCGGCAGCGCCGAAGGCATCCTGGTGACGGCGGCGATCCGCGACATCAGCGTGCGCAAGGCGGCGGAAGCCCATCTGGCGCAGACGGAGGAACGGCATCGCGGCCTGTTGGAAGCGGCGCCGGACGCGATGGTGATGGTGAACGAGGGCGGCCAGATCGTCCTGCTGAATCTCCAGGCCGAGAAGCAGTTCGGCTATCACCGCGATGAGCTTGTCGGCCAGAAGGTGCAGAAGATAATCCCCGAGGGCCAGATCGGGCGCCTGCTCTCGGACGGTCGTTGCTCTCTGGAAGACGGACGGATGCCGGAGATGGGAACGGGGATAGAGCTCACCGGCCGGCGCAAGAATGGCAGCGATTTTCCGATCGAGATCATCCTGGGTCCGCTGGAAAGCGCCGAAGGAACTCTGACGACGGCGGCGATCCGCGACATTACCACACGCAGGGCGGCCGAAGCGCACCTGTTGCAGAAGATGGACGAGCTCAATCGCTCGAACGAGGAATTGGGACAGTTCGCCTACATCGCCTCGCACGATCTGCAGGAGCCGCTCCGCATGGTGGCCAGCTACACCCAGCTGCTGTCCAGACGCTACAAAGGCAAGCTCGACTCGGATGCGGATGAATTCATCGCCTTCGCGGTCGATGGGGCAAACCGGATGCAGCGGTTGATCCAGGACCTGCTGGCTTATTCGCGCGTCGGGACCAAAGGGAAAGACTTGCTCGAGACCTCGAGCGAGGATGCGTTAGAGCAAGCGCTCATCAATCTCCGCGGCGCGATCGAGGAAAATGGCGCGCTGATCACGCATGACGCTCTGCCGCCGGTCCTGGCCGATGAGATGCAACTCATTCAGCTGTTCCAGAACCTCGTCGGCAATGCCCTCAAATATCAAGGACCCGGTACGCCGCGCGTTCATATTTCCGCCGAAAACACGGACGGGAAGAAGTGGATGTTTTCTGTTCGAGACAACGGGCTGGGAATCGATCCGCAGTATTTTGAAAAGATTTTCGGAATGTTCCAGCGGCTCCATAAGCGCGAAGAGTTCGCCGGTACCGGAATCGGATTGGCCATCTGCAAAAAGATCGTCGAGCGGCACGGCGGCAGCATCTCGGTCGATTCAGAACTCGGGGAGGGCTCCACCTTCCATTTCGTCCTGTCGGAAAGTTGAGTGGGAACCATGCGCATCCTCGGAGACGACGGTATCCCCATCGAGGTTCTTTTGGTCGAGGACAGTCCGGGAGATGTCCGGCTGACGCAGGAGGCCTTCCGCGATGCCAACCGGTCGGTTCGCCTGCATGTCGCGTTCGACGGTGTCGATGCCATGGCGTTTTTGCGACAGGAAGGGAGCCATCTCCATGCTCCCCGCCCGGACCTCATCCTGCTGGATCTGAACCTGCCCAAGATGGATGGCCGCGAGGTTCTGGCGCACATCAAGGCGGATGACGGCCTGAAAACGATCCCGACCGTCATCCTGACGACGTCCGAGGCGGAAGCGGACATTGTGAAGAGCTATCAGCTCCAGGCGAATTGCTATCTCAGCAAGCCGGTGCAGTTGGACGCGTTCGAGAGCATTGTGAAGAGCATCAATGATTTCTGGTTGATGAAAGTAAAACTCCCGCAGCAGAGGCAAAGGAGATGACCGCGTCCGCGATGAAGGTTCTCCTTCTTGTCGAAGACAATCCGGGAGATGTCCGGTTGTTTCGAGAGATGTTCAACGAACAGGGGCCGCATAATACGAAAATGACCCACGTCGCGTGCATGAGCGAGGCCGAGAAATATCTTTCAGAGCAACCGGTCGATATTATTCTGCTCGATCTTGGCTTGCCCGATGTCCAGGGCTTGGGCGCAGTGCGGCGAGCTCACGCCGCCGCACCCCGCGTCCCTCTGGTCGTGCTGACCGGCCTGGATGACGAGGCGTTGGCCGCGCTGGCGTTGCAGCAAGGCGCGCAGGACTATCTTATCAAAGGCCAGATCGAGACACGGGGACTGCTGCGGGCGCTTCGCTACGCGATCGAGCGCAACATCATGGAAGAGGCGTTGTTCGAGGAAAAGGAGCGCGCCCAGGTGACGCTCAATTCCATCGGCGACGCCGTCGGCTGTACCGACATCGCCGGACGGATCACCTTTCTCAACCTCGTTGCCGAGAAGATGACCGGGTGGCCGGGGCCGGAAGCGGCAGGCCGGCCGCTCGCCGAGGTTTTCCGCATTCTGGACGCCACCAGTCGTGAAATTGCCCCGGATCCTGCGGAGGTGGCGATCGGGCGAAATCGCCCGGTTCCCCTGTCGCCGAACTTTGTCCTTGTGCGACGGGACGGATCGGAAATTCCGGTCGAGGACTCCGTCTCTCCGATCCACGACCGGCACGGGCAGGCCACCGGATCGGTCATCGTTCTGCGCGACGTGAGTGCGGCCAGGGCGGCGGCGCAGCAGATGGTTCATTTCGCTCAGCATGATTTTCTGACCGGCTTGCCCAATCGAATGCTGCTGAACGACCGGGTCGGCCGGGCCATCGTCGCGGCGCGCCGTCATAAGAAAAAAGTCGCGGTACTGTTCTTGGATCTGGATGGCTTCAAGCATATCAACGATTCTCTGGGCCATCCGATCGGCGATAAGCTGCTGCAATCCGTTGCGCATCGCCTGGTCGGCTGTGTCCGTGAGACCGACACCGTGAGCCGCCAGGGCGGCGATGAATTCGTCGTGCTGTTGTCCGAAGTGGAATGCTCGGAAGATGTCGTCACGACCGCGGGAAGAATGCTGCAATCGGTGGCGGCGGCTCATTCGATCGAGCAGCATGATCTTCAGATCAACTCGAGCATCGGGGTGAGCGTCTACCCGGACGACGGCGTGGATGCGGAGACGCTGGTCAAGAACGCGGATACCGCGATGTACCAGGCGAAGGAAGATGGCCGTCAGAGCTACCGGTTCTTCAAGCCGGCCATGAACGTCCGAGCGGTCGAGCGACAATCCATCGAGGGTAGTTTGCGACGCGCCTTGGAACGGCAGGAATTCGCGTTGCACTATCAGCCGAAGATCGATTTGGCGACGGGAGCGATCACCGGGGCGGAGGCGCTGATACGCTGGATGCATCCGACGCGGGGGGCGATTTCTCCGGCGCAGTTCATTCCCGTTGCGGAAGATTGCGGCCTCATGCTGCCGATCGGCACCTGGGTCTTTCGTGAAGCGTGCCAGCAAGCCCGCGCCTGGGCGGCGGCGGGGTTGCCGACAATGACCATGGCCGTCAACGTCTCCGCGATGGAGTTTCGCGACGAATATTTTCTTCGGGGACTGCTCGCAATCCTCAACGAAACGGGGATGGACCCCACGTCGCTCGAACTGGAGCTGACCGAGAGCGTTCTCATGAAGCGCGCCGAGTCGGCGGCATCGACCCTCCAAACCCTACGGGAAATCGGGGTACAAGTGGCGGTCGACGACTTCGGCACCGGCTATTCCAGCCTGAGCTATCTCAGTAAATTCCCGATCGATGCTCTCAAAATCGATCAGTCGTTCGTCCGCCGGCTCAACAGCTCGGAGCATGATGCGATCATCGTGAAGGCCGTGATCGGCATGGCCCGGAGTCTCAAGCTGCGGGTCGTTGCCGAGGGCGTGGAAACACTCGAGCAACTGGCATTTCTTCGGGCGCACCACTGTGACGAGGCGCAAGGATATTATTTCAGCCGACCGGTACCGCCGCAGCAGTTCGCGAAGTTGCTCGAGACGGGCATCTCAACCTCGACTTGACCGGCTCGTCCGCCACACCCCTGAGAAATCACGGCTGCTCCAGCAGCGCCTGCAGCCCGGTCCGATAATCCGGGTACGCCAGCCGCACGCCCAGTTCCGCCTTGATCAGCCCGTTCGCCACCCGCTTGTTGTCGGCATAGAAGCTGCGCGCCATGTCGCTCAATTGGGCCTGGTCGAACGGCACTTCCGGCGGCGGCGCGACGCCCAGCAACGCGCAGGCATGGGCGATGACCTCGTCCGGCGGGGCCGGATTGTCGTCGCAGACGTTGTAGACCGCCCCCGGCCGCGGCCGCTCGATCGAGGCGGCCAGGACTTGGGCGATGTCGTCGACATGGATCCGGCTGAACACCTGGGCCTGCTTGACCACGCGCTGGGCGCGGCCGGCGCGGACCGTGTCGAGCGCGCTGCGGCCGGGGCCGTAGATGCCGGCGAGACGGAAGATATGGACCGGCACGCCGGGCAGCAGCGCCGACCAGGCGGCCTCGGCCTCGACGCGGCGCTGGCCGCGCTCGCCGGTCGGCGCGAGCGGCGCGGTCTCGTCGACCCAATCGCCGTCCCGATCGCCATAGACCCCGGTGGTCGACAGATATCCGACCCAGGCCAGTCCCGGGTGCCGCGCGATCGCCGGACCCCACAGCGCCAGCGCCGGATCGCCATCGGCGTCCGGCGGGATCGAGGCCAGCAGGTGGGTGGCCATCGCGATCAGGCGGCGTGCGTCGTCCGGATCGACAATGGCATCGATCCCGCCGGCGCGAAGGGTTGCGGCCTTGTCCGGCTCGCGGCAGGTGCCGCCGATCGCCCAGCCCTGAGGCCGCAGCCGGCGGGCGAGAGCGAGTGCGGTATAGCCCAGACCCAAACAGAACAGGCGGGGCAACGGCTTCAGTCCGTGACCGACAGGAAGCGGCTGGGCGAATCCGCCTCGTTGTTGCGCCAGCCCATGACCCGGGGCTTCACCATGAAGTTGTTGGCGTAGGAGAACAGCGGGATATAGGGCACGTCGTTCATGAACAAGCGCTCTGCCTTTTCCGCGAATGCGTTGCGCGTCGGCCAATCGAGCGCCACCCGGGCTTGGCGCATCAGGTCGTCATAGGCCGGATTGGCATAGCCGGCCGAATTGAAATCGCCGGCATCGCTCAGGTTGATGCGCAGATACTGCACCGGGTCATCGAAATCGATCGACAGGGCGAGCGAGGCGATCTCGAAGGTATGCTGGCGCAGGTTCGCCAGCAGTACCTGGAATTCCTGATTGTCGAGCGTGGTCTCGACCCCCAGGCTGGTCTTCCACATGCTGGCGATGGCGCTCATCAGGTTGCGCAGTTCGTCGTTGGTCGTGTAGCTGATCGTCACCTTCAGCGGATGGTCCGGACCGTAGCCGGCCGCCTTCAGCAAGGCCTGCGCTCGGGTGATCCGCTCGGCCAGGGGCTGATCGGCGAAATCGAACTTCTGCGGCCGATAGCCCCGGCTGCCGATGACGTCGGGCGTGAAGCTGTAGGAAGGGGTCTGGCCGCGCGGCAGGATCTTGGCGACGATCGTCTCGCGATCGACCGTCATGGCCAGCGCCTCGCGCAGGCGGACGTCGGTCCCGAGCGGCCCGCGCGTCATGTTGAACGGCATGAAATAGGTCGCGCGCATGATGCCGGTATGCAGTTCTGTCGGGTAGTCCTTGCGCAGCGCCACCAGTTGGCGCGTCGGCGCGCGCGTGATGTCCATGTCGCCCGACAGGTAGCGCTTCAACGCGGTGCCGTCGTCGTCGGAGACGATGTGATCGACCTCGTCCAGCTTGATCGCCGCCGCATCGAAATAGTCCGGGTTTTTGACCAGTACGATCTGATCGTGCGGCACCCAGGATTTCAGCAGGAACGGGCCGTTGGTCACCGTGATGCCGGGCCGCGTCCAGTCGCTCGGATGGGCTTCGATCGTCGCCCGATGCACCGGATAGACGTAGCGGGCGACCATCTGCTCGGGAAACACCAGGTTGGGGGCGTTCAGATGGGCGATGAAGGTGTAGGGATCGGGCGCTTCGACGCCGAGCTGGCTCGTATCCTTGATCTTGCCGGCGTTGATCGCGTCCGCATTGACGACATCGCGCACGGGGTCGATATCGCCAGCGGCGGTCTTGGGATCGACCAGGCGGCGGAAGCTATAGAGGAAATCGGCCGAGGTGACCGGATCGCCGTTCGACCATTTCGCGTTATGACGCAGATGGAAAACATAGGTCAGGCCGTCGGGCGAGATGTCCCAGCGCTCGGCAATGCCGGGAGCTGGATGCTTGTTCACATCCCAGACCAAAAGGCCCTGATAAATGTCCTGCTCGACCTGGGCATCCTGCGCGCCGGTCGACTTCTGCGGATCGAGCGTTTCCGGCTCCGCCTGGTTCCAGCGCCGCAGCACATGCGGCTCGGTCGCCCCGGCGTCCTGGCCATTGACCATCAGCGCCAGCCCCACTGCCGCAAAACCCCATCGCCCCAGACTTGCCATCATTCCATGCCCGTTGTTTAACCCGAGAAGCATTCCGCCGGCCGCTTGGCCCGGCCCGTCGATTGAAGGTCAGCTATGCCACGTCCGTGCCGGTTCCACCATTCACGCTCGCTTGTGGCCAAGGCCAGGGCCAGGGCCTTGTTGTCGCACCTGTTTCCGGCCGTGGTCGCCTGTCTGGTTTCGGGCGCGGCCCTGGCCGACGCCGATCTCAAGAACGACGCGGCCAGCTACGATCGCTGCATGGATACGGCGCGCAAGCAGCCGGCCGACGGGTTCGAGATGGCCTCGGTCTGGCGGGAGCATGGTGGCGGCCTGCCGGCGGAACATTGCGCCGGCGTGGCGCTGATGGGCCTGAAGCAATATGCGCTTGCCGGCGATCAGCTGGAGACGCTCGGCAAGGAGATGGTGCGCGAGGCGCCGGGCCTGCGCGCCCAGGTGCTGTCCCAGGCGGGCGAGGCGTGGCTTGAGGCCGGCCAGACCGAAAAGGCGCGGGCGGACCTGACGGCGGCGATCGGGCTCGATCCCAAGGACCCGTCGTTGCTGGTCGACCGGGCCCGGGTCCATGCCGCCGCCAAGGATTACAAGGCCGCCAAGCAGGATCTCAACAAGGCGCTGACCGGCGGAGCCGCGCGCGGCGAGGTGCTGACCTATCGCGCCGCCGCCAACCGGCTGTCCGGCGATCTGAAGGCGGCGCGCGCGGATGCCGACGATGCGGTGAAGGCCGCGCCCGACTCGGCCGACGCCTGGCTGGAGCGCGCCAATATCCGGCGCCTGGAAAAGGACGACAAGGGCGCCCATGCCGACTGGATCAAGGTACTGCAGCTGGCCCCCGACTCGCCGGCCGCCGACGCCGCGCGCGACAATATCGAAGCGATGGACCTGCATCCCGATGGGATCGCGAAGCCCTGAGGCGGGATCCCTAAAAATTGCCAATTCTGATCCCGTCTGGGTTGTGGTTTGGGCCCGCTCGGATACAATAGAGCGCTGAGGAACCGGCTGAGGGAGAGGGCGGATGCCGACCAAGCCGCGCGCACCCGTGCCCCCGCCGCCGTTTGCGGCGTTCCGGACGGCGGCAACGGCGCAGCGTCGGCCTGCCGGGCCGGATGCCCGTCCCGTCGTCCCGCCGCCGCCGACCCTGTCGGGCGCTGCGGCACGACCGAAGTCTGCCGCGCCTGCCGTTTGGCCGGGTGCTCCGGCCCCATCGCCGGCAGCCGGTGTGATGCAGCGCCAGCGTGCCGCGTTCACGTCGGTGTCGATCCAGCCCGTCAAGCTGCCGCCGCGCCCGGTGTTCCCGCCGTGGGCCGCCGCCGTGCGGCGACAACCGGCATGGCCGGTGCCGCTCAACCCATCGCGGGTCGTTCAGCGCGCCGCGGCCAAGGAAGCTACCGCCACTGCGGCGTCCACTGCCGGGGCATCCACCGCCACGGCGACGGCCATCACCGCGCCGCTGCAGGACGCCGACAAACAAAGAAACGCTCTTGCATTGAAAAGAATCTACAATTGCTACTATAAGAATGGCGTCAGAGTCGCGCTTGGTAAAAGTGACTCTACAGATAAGATCGAAACAGTTGTCTATAATCTTTTGGGATTTGAATCGAAGAGCCAATATCTTCATTCTCATTTGATGAGTCTTGAATCTCTCCTGAATTCCGGAAGCGACGGCAAATATTCAGTTCAAAAGCAGAAGCAAAAAAAATTACAAGACAGTGAGAAAGAAGCGATCAGTAATTTCGATCTTCTCGACCCGGATTATTATCACGTTTTCAATAAAAACTGCGAAAAGTCGAATAAAATTGGAACCCAGCGGCGGATCGTCTTTAATCTGAGGTCTCAGCAGGATGGGTTGAAGCTGGCCAATATGTTCATCCGACGCTTCAGGTCGATGCCGGCGGAAACGGCGACCGCCGTCGCGCCGGCCGCCACCGCCGCAACGTCGGCAGGGGCGGCATCAGCCGCGTCCGTCAACGCGCCTGCGACGACGGACTTTGCCCGGCACATCCGAGAGTTCAAGGTTTATCTCGGGAATATCATCGATTGGAAGGACACGGCGCTTGCGGATGTCATGCGGGTCGAGCCGATCAAGCTGGATAAGTTTGTGGTGTACTATGACCATGTCGACGGTCCGAAGGCGGACTGGGTCCGCGATGGCATCGTGGCGGCCGTGCAAGCCACCGGCGTGAAGCCCGGCGGATCGCTCGCCGCCTTCTATGCCACGGTCGCGCCCGGGATCGCCTGGGCGGAAGAACCCAAGTACCATAGTGAGATGAAAGGCAGTTTCACCGGGAGCCGCGCGGCTCTCATCGCCGCGGTCGTGAAGGCTCATGCGCAAATTGCCGATGTTGCGACGTTCCTCTCCCTCGTCATGGACCAATTTTTCGCCAAAGGCGTCGACATGCGGCAACCGCATCTCCATTTCCGCGTACCGTAACGGCGGCAGGTTCCGCGCTTCCGTCCTATGCCGCCCCGCGGCAAACCGCTTCGATATTGTTGCCGTCCGCGTCGCGCACGAAGGCGCCGTAATAGTCGGCGCTGTAGTGCGGCCGCAGGCCCGGCGCGCCATTGTCGGTGCCTCCGGCCGCAAGGGCCGCCTGGTGGAATGCATCGACCGTGGCGCGGTCGGGCGCCGCGAAAGCCACATGCAGCGACCGGGTCGGCTGGGCGCCGGTGCCGATCCAGAAGAACGGCCGGCCCGGCGTGCCGAAGCCGGCATGGCTTTCGGCCCCGGTCTCGGCCGCCGTCACCTCGAACAGCAGCGCGAGGCCGAGCGGGGCCAGCGCCGCCTGATAGAAGTGCTTGGCCCGGTCATAGTCGCTGACGGTGAAGCCCACATGGTCGAACATGTCAAACCTCCGTTTAATCCGCGACCGACAGGTATCGGCTCTGCGGGTAGACCACGTTCGCGCGCCAGCCGATGACCCGCTTGTGCACCAGCGTGTGCTGGACGACGTCGGTCAACGGGATGACCGGCATGTCGGTCATCATCTGCCGCTCGGCCTGCTCGAACAGGTGGTTGCGCGTCGCGAGATCGGTTGCGACCTTGCCATCATGGACCAACTGGTCGAATACCGCGCTGTGATAGCCGGGGTAATTATACGAAATATTGCTGGAGACATAGTTGGTGAAGCCGTCCTCGGGCTCGTTGTAGAGGCCGTATTCAGCCATAATTCCGATATCATAGTCCTTCTGCTGGACTCGGTTCAGGTAGACCGACCATTCCATATTGTCGAGCGTCGTTTCGACGCCGATCTGCCGCCACATGGCGGCGATGGCGAGCAGTTGGGTCCGGGTCTGTTCGCTGGTCGCATAGATCAGCGAGAGTTTCAGTGGATGATCCGGGCCATACCCGGCCGCCCGCATCAAGGCCTTCGCCTGGGCCAGCCGCTCGGGCTGGGGCAGGGCCTTGAACGCCATCGGCTGCGAGACGTAGTCGGGAATGACTGGAGGTATGAAGCCATAGGCCGGCAGGCTGCCGTTCTGGGTTACCTTGTTCACGATCGTCTCGCGATCGATCGCCATGCTGAGCGCCTGACGCAGGCGCAGATCCTCGGACAGCGGTCCGCGCGTCATGTTGACGGTCAGGAAACTATGGTCGTTGATCGGCGCCTCCAGGACTTCGGCACCATAGGTCTGCTTCAACCGCTTCAATTCCGTGGCCGGCAGATAGTCGAATTCGTCGAGTTCGCCGGCTTCCCACTGCCGCATGCCGCTGACCCGGTCCTCGGTGTCCAGATAGTCGACCTCGTCGAGCTTGACCGCCGCCGCGTCGTGATAGAGCGGGTTCTTGACCAGCGTGATCTTGGACTGCGGCACCCAGTCCTTCAGCACGAAGGCGCCGTTGCCGACGAAATGACCGGGCTTCGGCCAGTCATTGCCCCATTGCTCGATGCTGGCGCGGTGCAGCGGCATCGCCGAATTGTCGGTCATCCGCAGCGGAAAGATCACGCAGGGCGCCTGCAGCCGGATGCGCAGGGTCAGCGGATCTAGCGCCTCGACGCCCAGCCTGGTCACGTCCTTTTCCGTGCCGTCGATGATCGCCTCGGCGTTGAGGATCGGCCGCAGTGCGGTCGGGTCGGAGGCGCCGGTCTTGGGATCGACGCCGCGGCGCATGGCATAGACGAAATCGGCCGCGGTCAGCGGATCGCCGTTCGACCATTTGCCGTTGGGGCGCAAGTGGAAGGTATAGGTCAGGCTGTCGGCCGATACGTCCCACTTGAGTGCCGCACCCGGCACCGGCTTCAGATCCATGTCGAGCGCGGTCAGCCCTTCCATCAGCTCATGCTGGATCTCGACGTCAAAGAGCGCGATGCCTTTTTGCGGGTCGAGCGATTCGACCTCGCTGTCGAGCCCGCGGCGCAGGATCCGGGCCGGTTCGGCCTGGGCGGTCTGGAACAGCAGCAATGCGACGGCGGCCGTGGCGAGCGAACGGAGCATGGGCGTCAATCCTGCAGCGAGAGATAGCGGCTCGGGATATAGGGGTTGGCGTTGCGCCATCCGCCGACCTTGGGCGACACCAGCATGTTGATGGTCTGATAATACAGCGGGATCTCGGCATAGTCGGCCAGGATGATCTTCTCCGCCTGCTCGAGCAGCGCCGCCCGGCTCTGCATGTCGGTCGCGACCGAGGCCGCCGCCATCAGCTTGTCGTAGGCCGGATTGGCATAGCCGATCGTGTTCTGATCGGTCGAGGTGACGGTATAGGGCTCCAGGAACTGGGCAGCGTCGTCATAGGTGACGATTTCGCCCAGGGAGCCCATGGCATAGGTCTTCTGGCGCAGGGTACTCTCGTAGACCTGCCATTCCTGGTTCTGCAGCGTGACCTCGACGCCGAGCGGCTTCCACATCGCGGCGATGGCCAGCAGCATGGTGCGGGTCTGATCGTTGGTCGTGTAGGTGAGTTCGAACTTGAACGGATGGTCCGGGCCGTAGCCTTCCTCCGACAACAGCTGCCTGGCGCGCGCCAACCGCTCGGCCATCGGCTGGTCTTTCCAATCATACATCGGCACCGTGTAGTCGCTGGTCGATGGCGGGACCAGCGAATAGGCGCTCTTCTGGCCTTCGGGCACGATCTTGGTCACGATCAGATCGCGATCGACCGCCAGCGACAGCGCCTCGCGCAGTTTAGGACGGCCGACGAATGGACCGTTCTTCATGTCGAACAGCAGGGCGCTCTGGCCGAACACGTCGCCGGTGCGCAGCGCCGCCGCCAGATTCTCGTGTGCCCAGCGGATCTGGCTGCGCGGCACGCGGGCGATGTCGAGTTCGCCGGCGCGGAAGCGCTTGAAGCCGGTGTCCAGATTGTCCGACATGACCCAGCGCACGCCGTCGAGCGCCACCTGGGCCGCATCGAAATAGCTGGCGCTCTTCTTCAGCACGATCTCGGAATTGGGCGTCCAGTCCTCGAGCGTGAACGGCCCGTTGGTGACGATCTTGCCTGGCCGGGTCCAGTCGGGATTGCCTTCGACCGCTTTGCGATCGAGCGGCACCATATTATTGTCGGTCAGCAGCAGCGGCAGCATGATCTGCGGCTGCTGCAGAGTCAGAACGAGCGTGTAGGGATCGGGGGCGGCGACGCCGAGCCGGGTCAGATCCTTTTCCGTGCCGGCAATGATTGCTTCGGCATTGACGACGTCGCGGATTTCTTCCGTTTCGGACGCGGCGGTCTTCGGATCGACCAGGCGGCGGAAGCTGTAGAGGAAATCGGCCGAGGTGACCGGATCGCCGTTCGACCATTTGGCGTCATGGCGCAGATGGAAGGTCCAAAGCTTCTTGTCGGCGCTGGCCTCCCAGCGCTCCGCGATGCCCGGCACCACCTTCATCGCCGGGTCGAGCGCCAGCAATCCCACGAACAGATCGCGCTCGATATTGCTCTCATAGAGCCCGGTCGTCTTCTGCGGGTCGAGCGATTCCGGCTCGGCCTCGTTCGCCCGGCGCAGCATGTGGTCGGCCCGGGCGGCGGAGGTCGCGAGCAGGCCGGCGGCGAGGATGGTCAGGAGGGCGATGGGGCGCATGGGAGTGATGGCTCTCGCTATTCTTTGAACGACAGGTAGCGCGACTGGTCGTAGATGACCTTCGTCACATAGCCCTGGAGCTTCGGGTTGACCACCACGTTGAGCGACAGAAATTCGAGCGGGGCCAGGATATAGTCGCCGAGCACGACCTGCTCCGCCTGTTCCATCAGCCGGCGGCGCTCGACCGGATCGGTCGCCGCGCCGCCGCGATGGAACAGGTCGTCGAACGTCGGATTGGCATAGCCGTTGACATTGAAGGTGCCGGCGTCGCTCCGGTAATTGGTGAGACCGTCCTCGTAATCGTCATAGCTGCCGACCAGGCTCAGATAGCCGATCTCGTAATTGCGCTGGTCGACGGTATTGACGAAGACCTGCCATTCCATGTTTTCCAGCGTGACATCGACGCCGATCGGTTTCCACATCGCGGCGACCGCCAACAGAATCTGGCGCGTGTTGTCGTCCGTCGTGTAGCTGAGCTTCAGCGTGAGCGGATGGTCCGGCCCATAGCCAGCCGCCGTCATCAGCGCCTTGGCCTTGGCCAGCCGCGCCGGCATCGTCATGTCCATCAGCGGCATATGCTGGGGCGTATAGTCGCTGGTGATCGGCGGGATGATGCCATAGGCCGGCTTTTCGCCGCGCGGATCGATCTTGGTGACCAGCACGTCGCGATCGATCGCCAGGTTGAGCGCCTCGCGCAGGTCCTTATGCGCCGGGCCGGCGAGTGGCCCCTGCTTCATGTTGAAGAAGATGAAGGTGAATCCATTCGCATCGGCGGTGCGTAGCTGGTCCGGCAGGTTCTGCTTGGCCCAGGGCAGATCCTGGCGCGTCAGCCGCATCCAGTCGAGCTCGCCGGCGCGATAACGCAGCAGGCCGGCCTTCAGATCCTCGGTGACGATCCAATCGACCTCGTCGAGCTTGACTGACGCGGCATCGTAGAAGGTCGGATTCTTCGTCACCACGATCTGCGCCTGGGGCACCCAGCTCTTCATCATGAACGGGCCGTTGCCGATCAGATGCTCGGGCTGGGTCCAGGCATTGCCCCATTGCTCGATCGAGGCCTTATGCAGCGGAAACAGCTGCGGATCGGTCAGCAGGAATTTGAGCGCGATGCGGGGCGCGGTCAGCGACAGGGTCAGCGTATGGGCGTCGACCGCCTTGACGCCCAGTTTGGTCAGGTCCTTTTCCTCGCCCGACACGATCGCCTGGAAATTCTGCAGCTGGGTCAGATCGGACGGGTCGGCCGCCGCGGTCGCGGGATCGACCAGACGGCGGAAGCTATAGACGAAATCATCCGCCGTCAGCGGCTCGCCGTTCGACCATTTGGCGTCGGCGCGCAGATGGAAGGTCCAGGTCAGCCCGTCGGGCGCGATCTCCCAGCTCTGCGCCACGCCGGGCACGACCTTTTCCTCGGCATCGAGCGTCAGCAGGCCGGTGAACAGGTCGCGGTCGATCGCCAGCGGGCCGGCGCTTGAGCTTTTCTGCGGATCGAGCGTCTCGGGCTCCTGTTCCGAAAGACGGTGCAGGACCTGTTCGGCTTGGGCGACGGACGAAAGCAGGCCCGCGGCGAGGATGGCGAGGAGGGCGAGGGGGCGCATGGCAAATGACTTTCCTTTTTCGTCATTCCCGCGAAAGCGGGAATCCAGCCCCTACGCGCGGTAGCGCGGAAACAAGAACCTATGTCGCCGCAGACGCGGCTCTTGCTGGATTCCCGCCTGCGCGGGAATGACGATCTTTGGCTATTGCTTGAACGAGAGATAGCGCGACTGGTTGTAGATCACGTCGGTCACGTAGCCCTCGATCTTCGGATTGACCAGCACGTTGCGCTGGCCGAACTCCAGCGGCGCGATCGGGTAATCGTCGAGCAAAATCTTTTCGGCCTGCTGCATCAACTCGCGTCGCGTCGCCATGCTGGTCGCTGTGCCGCCCCGGTGAAATAGGTCGTCGAACTTGGGATTGGCATAGCCGGACGGGTTGGCGAGCCCCGCGTCGGAGCGCCAATTATCGAGCCCGTTCTCGTAGTCGTCATAGGTGCCCGACAGCGCGTAGAAGCCAATGTCGAAATTGCGCTGGTTCGTGGTGGACACGAAGACCTGCCACTCCATGTTCTGCAGCTTGAGATCGATCCCGACCGGCGCCACCATCGCCGATAGCGCCAGCAGGATCTGACGCGCGGTCTCGTCCGTCGGGTAGCTGACAGTGAGGCTCAAAGGATGGTCGGCCGCATAGCCGGCAGCGGCCATCAGATCTTTTGCCTGCTTCAGTCGATCGGTCATCGGCGTGCCCTTGAACGACATGCTCTGCGCCGTGTAGTCGCTGGTGATCGGCGGGACCATGCCATAGGCCGGCGGCTCGCCGCGCGGGTCGATCTTGGTGACCAGCACCTCACGGTTGACCGCCAGATTAAGCGCCTCGCGGACCCGGATATCCTTCGCCAGCGCGCCCTTGACCATGTTGAAGAACAGCAGGCTCGTCGAATTGGACGGCGCCGAGCGCAACTGGTCGGGCAGGTTTTCCCGCGCCCAGGCCAGATGCACACGGGTTAGTGCGACGAAATCCAGCTCGCCGGCGCGATAGCGCGTCAGGCCGGTCTCCAGATTCTCCGTGACCGACCAATGGACCTCGTCGAGCTTGACGTCGTTGGCACCGAAGAAATTCGGGTTCTTCGTCAGCACGATCTCGGATTGCGGCGTCCAGGATTTCATGACGAACGGACCGTTCGACACGATGTTACCGGGCTGGGTCCATTGATCGCCGGCCTTCTCGATCGAGGCGCGGTGCAGCGGCGCCAGACACATGTCGGTCAGGATGAAGGGCAGCGCGATGCGCGGTTCGGTCAGGTGCAGTACCAGCGTATAGGGATCGGGTGCCTCGACGCCGAGCTTGGTCAGGTCCTTTTCCTTGCCCGAGATGATCGCCTCGTAATTCACCACCTGCTTCAGGTCGGACGGATCCTCGGCCGCGGTCTTGGGATCGACCAGGCGGCGGAAACTGTAGAGGAAATCCGCCGAAGTGACCGGATCGCCGTTCGACCATTTGTCGTCATGGCGCAGATGGAACGTCCAGGTCTTGCCGTCCGGCGCGATGTCCCAGCTTTCGGCCGCCCCGGGCACCGGCTTGCCATGGGCATCGAGCGTCGCCAGGCCGATGTACATGTCGCGGTCGATCGATAGGCTTTCCAGCGCATTGGTCTTCTGCGGGTCGATCGAATCCGGTTCGGCGTTGTCGTAGCGGTGCAGCACCTGTTGGGCCTGGGCGCCGGTCGAGGCGAGCAGGACCGCGAACAGGCCGGCGGCGAGGCGGGGGGCGATGCGCATGGGGAGACTCAGTCCTTGAACGAGAGGTAGCGCGACTGCGGATAGAATTCGGTGGCGACCGGCCCCTGTAGTTTCGGGTTGATGACCCGATTGATCGCGCCGTAATCGAGCGGAATGATGGCGTAATCATCCATGACGGTCCGTTCCGCCTGCTGCATGAGGTCGCGCCGGGTCGCCATGTCCAGGGCGATGCCGCCGCGATGGAACAGGTCGTCGAATTTGGCGCTGGCATAGCCTTCGGAATTGAACTGGCCGGCGTCGCTGCGGTAGTCGTCGAGCGCGCTCTCATAATCGTTGTAGCTGCCGTACTCGCCCATGATGCCGAGCTGGAAGTTCCGCTGGTTGATCGCGCTGATGTAGACTTGCCATTCCATATTGTCGAGTTTGAGCGCGACGCCGATCGGCTTCCACATGGCGGAGATCGCCACCAGAAGCTGGCGTGTCGAATCCTGGGTCGGGTAGATCACCGTCAGGTTCAGCGGATGGTCCGGGCCATAGCCGGCCGCCGCCATCAATTCCTTGGCCCGCTTCAGCCGGTCGGCTTGGGGCATTGCTATGAAGCCCATCGTCTGCGGTGTGTAATCGCGGATCATCGGCGGCACGATCGAATAGGCCGCTTGCTCGCCGCGTGGATCGACCTTGGTCACCAGCGTCTCGCGATCGGTCGCGAGGTCGAGCGCCTCGCGCAGCCGGATGTCCTGGGCGAGCGGGCCGCTGACCAGGTTGATCGGCATGAAGGCGATCTCGTTGCCGGGCGCCGAATGGAACTGGTCCGCCAGATTCTGCTTGGCCCAGGCGATGTTGTTCCGGGTCAGCCCGACCCAATCGAGCTCGCCGGCCCGATAGCGGCGCAGCGCCGCCTCCTGATCCTGGGCATTGAGGAAATGCACCTCGTCGATCTTGACCTGGGCCGCGCCGTAGAACGACGGGTTCCGCGTCACGACCAGCTCGGTCTGCGGCGTCCAGCTTTTCAGCACATAGGGGCCGTTCGAGACGAAATGGCCGGGCTGGGTCCAGTCCTTGCCCCAGTGCTCCAGGCTGGCCCGATGCAGCGGCAGCAGGCTCCAACTGGTCAGGAGAAACGGGAACGCGATGCGCGGCTCGTTGAGCGTGATCTTCAGCGTATAGGCGTCGGGTGCCTCGACGCCGAGCTTGGTCAGATCCTTTTCCTTGCCCGAAACGATCGCCTGATAGTTCACGACTTGATTGAGCGCCGATGGATCGGCCGCGGCCGTCGCCGGATCGACCAGCCGGCGGAAGCTGTAGAGGAAATCCGCCGAGGTGACCGGGTCGCCGTTCGACCATTTTGCGTCCCGGCGCAGATGGAAGATCCAGACCCGCTTGTCCGCCGACACGTCCCAGCTTTCGGCGGCTCCCGGCACCGGCTTCTCGTCGGCGTCGAGCGCGGCCAAGCCGACCAGCAGGTCGCGATCGACCGTGATCGGTCCGACGCTGGTGGTCTTCTGGGGGTCGAGCGTGTCGGGCTCGGCCTCGATCGGGCGCCGGAGGACGCTATCCGCGGCATGGGCCGGCGGGGCGGCCAGCGATAGGACCAGAAGGCTGGCGGCAAGGCCGAACCGGCGCGCAAGATTCATTCGGTCTGGCTTCCCTGTTCCAAGCCGCTGCTTCGGCCAACGGCGGCGGATCGTGGCATAAGCCGTTCCTGTCACCAAGCAGTAACAAATGCAACTAATCACCGCGTCCGAAAACCGCGAGACGCTGTCGCGGACGCGGCTAAGATCGCGGCCATGACTCATGCCCATTTCGCCCTGCCGGTCCAGCATCCGTTCGACTGGCCGCTGATCGCCGGCTTCCTGGCACCGCGCTGCATTCCGGGCGTCGAGGCGGTCGCGGGCCTGGCCTATCGCCGCACGATCGAGCTCGCAGGATGCCACGGCACGATCGAGCTCGGGCCCGACGCGGCGGGCGCGCTGGGCGTCACCATCCGCCATCCCGACGCCGGGGCCCATCCGGCCATCGTCGCGCGTCTCGGCCGCCAGTTCGATCTGATGACCGACATCGCGGCGATCCAAGCGCAATTCGGCCAGGACCCACTGCTGGCGCCGATGGTCGCGCTGCGGCCGGGCCTGCGCGTGCCGGGCGTCTGGGATCCGTTCGAACTCGCGGTGCGTGCGATCCTGGGCCAGCAGGTCAGCGTCGCCGCCGCAACCACGCTTGCCGGCCGGGTGGCCTCGGCCTATGGCACGCCCCTGGTGCTTGGTGACGGACCGCCGCCGGCCGGCCTGACCCAGGTTTTCCCGCCCCCGGCGGCGCTGGTCGCGGCCGATCCGGGCGTGCTGCGCATTCCGACCAGGCGGGCCCAGACTATCGCCGTCATGGCGCAGGCAGCGCTGGCGGAGCCGGCCTTGTTCGAGGGGCGTCTGTCGCTGGACGACCTGGTCGTCCGGCTCGATGCGCTGCCCGGCATCGGGCCCTGGACCGCGCATTACATCGCCATGCGCGCGCTCCGGGAACCCGATGCCTTTCCGTCGGGCGATCTGGGTCTGCGAAAGGCGATGGCGGTGGCCGGCGTGCTGCCGAGCTTCAAGGACATGGACGCGCGCGCCGAGGCCTGGCGGCCGTGGCGCGCCTATGCCGCCCTGCATCTGTGGATGAGCCTCGACGGCGGCACTGGAGGATGACATGACCGATCTGGACTACGACCGGGTGCCGAGCGCGATCGGCGAGATCCTGGTGGCCTGCGACGGCGCCAGCCTGGTGGCGCTCGACTATGCCGGCTACGAGGGGCGGATGAACGCGCTGCTGACCAAGCGGTACGGCCAATTCCGCCTGGTCGACCGGCCGGATCCGCTCGGCGCCTCGGCGCGCGTCGCGGCCTATCTCGCCGGCGATTTCACGGCGTTCGACGGGCTGCCGGTCACGACCGGTGGCACGGATTTTCAAGAGCAATGCTGGCGGGCGTTGCGGGCGATCCCGGTCGGCACGGTGACGACCTATGGCGCGCTGGCGGCGGGGCTCGGCCGGCCCAAGGCGAGCCGGGCGGTGGGCTATGCCAATTCGCTGAACCCGGTCGCGATCATCCTGGCCTGCCACCGGGTCATCGGCCAGAACCGCGACCTGACCGGCTATGCCGGCGGGCTCGACCGCAAGCGCTGGCTGCTGGCGCATGAGGGCGTCACGATGTGAAGCTGCGCGCGCCCGGAAAGATTTCCGCGCCGGCGAGCCAGCGGGCCTCGGCTTCGGGCTCGGCCCAGCTGGCGAGCAGCGCCGCGATCAGTTCGAGCGACAGGGCCGGGGCGCCGGCATCGGCCAGCGCGAAGCTGCGGGTGCGGTCGATCACGCTGGCGATCATCGGGGCGACAGTCGGCTGTTCGACCGGCTGGGGCGGATCGAGATGGTCGGCCTCGCATTTGGCCAGATCTACCGACAGGTAGGCCTGGCAGGGGTTCGGCCGGACCGGGTGGGCCAGGCACGAAGCCGTCGCCGGGTCCAGTACCGGGCAGAAGATGCGCTTGGCATGGCGCGCGACCGGAGGCAGCCCGTGCAGCGCGGCATCGGCGGCGGCGGCCCGCGCCTTCACCGCCGCCAGGTCGGCGGCATCGAGCTGGTTTGCCAGATAGTCCGCGATTGCGAAGGCCTCGTCCGGCGTCACGTCGACCGTATGGGTGCAACAGAAGGCGCACCCTTTGCGGCAGGCGATCTGGCCGCCGCCGCTCGCGACCAACTCGGCAACGGGCGCCAGTTCGGCCGCCAGCACCGCGACCCGCTCGACCGCCAGAACAGCGGACAGGCCGGGCACCATGCCATGACGGGCGATCGTGTCGCCGATTACGGCATTGGCCCGCTCGTACACGCCCTTCACGTAGTCCTGAAAGGCCGGCGGCAGATCGACGATGCTGACTGGTTTCGCCATCGGGCACCCGAGCGGTTCATTCTTTCCGAAAATACCCGAAATCGCTGTTTTTCGGCGATCTTTCGGAGCAGATTTTCGGAGGGAGACGAACATTCGGGGCGGGACGATGCGGCGATGGAACGGAAGGGCCGATGCTGCCGGGCGAGGGCGAGGGCGGCTGGCGGTATTCGCGGTGGCGGCCTGGCTCGCCGCGGGGCCCGCGTCGGCGGCCGGCTTCCGGCTGTGCACGGCCGACGAATGGCCGCCCTATACCACGATCGACAAGGGTCAGATCGGCGGCAGCCATACCGAGCTGATCCGTGCTGCCTTCCGCCGGATGGGCGAGCCGCTCGACATCGTCTCGTTGCCCTGGGCGCGCTGCCTGGCGGAGGTCGCGAGCGGCGAGCAGGACGGCGCCTATGCCGCCTCGCTCACGACCGACCGCGCCGCGATGGCGCTCTATCCCGCGACCGCGCTCGGCGAGGTGTCCTACGTGCTGGTCACCTTGCGCAGCGCTGTCGCGGACTGGAACGGCGCGCCGGATCCGAAGACGCTGCCGCAGCCGGTCGCGGCCCCGCACGGCTATTCGATCCTGGGCACGCTGCATGGGTTGGACGGGGTCCAAGTCGTCGATCATCTGCCGACCGACGATGCCGATTTGGCTGCCTTGCTGGACGGCGAAGTCGGCACCATCGCGATCGAGCGCGGCGTGGCGCGCTACGTCATCGCGCGCGACCATGTCGAGGACAAGGTCGCGGTGCTGGACCCGCCACTGGTGCCGGCCAAGAAATATTACATGATCGTCAGCCGGCGCTACGCCGGCGGCGGCGGCGCCCAGGCCTTCACCGACCGCTTCTCCGACGCGTTGAAGGCGGTCGAGGCAACGGCGCGTTAGCCAACCCGCGCCCGCGACCGCTCGATCCACAGCGCCACGGTGTGCAGCATGGCGGCAGCGTCGAGCGGCTTGGCGATATAATCGACCATGCCGGCGTCCAGGCATTTCTCGCGGTCGCCGGCCATGGCGTTGGCGGTCATCGCCACCACGGGAACGGCGGCGATATCCGGTGGCAGGGCTACGAGGCGCCGGGTCGCCTCGTAGCCGTCGATCCCGGGCATCTGGACATCCATCAGGATCAGGTCGTAGTGCCGGCGCCCGGCCGCCTCGAGCGCCAGCAGCCCGTCGCCGACCAGATCGACCGTATAGCCGGCGCGGATCAGGATCTCCTCGGCGACCATCTGGTTGATGCTGTTGTCGTCGACCACCAGGATGCGTCCCGACCGTTCGGCGACGGTCGGGGCGGCGACTGCGTCGGCCGGGGTGGGTGTGCCGCGGCTGAATGCCCCGGCGATGGTCTGGATCAGCGCGTCGTGATGCACCGGCTTGGTCAGGAACGCGTCGAACCCGACCTGGGCCGCTTTCCCGTGGCTGAGTGGCGTCCCGGCCGACGACAGCATGATCAGCTTCGGCTGGGGCCAGTCGGCGCGCGCGCGGATCGCCTCGCCGACATCCTCGCCAGCCATGCCGGGCATCATCTGGTCGAGCAGCACCAGATCGAACGGCCGGCCGTCCAGGGTGGCCCGGGCGACCGCATCGAGCGCTTCGGCGCCGCTGCGCGCCGTCTCGGCGATGACGCCGTCCTCGGCCAGATTGCGCAGCAGGATGGTGCGGTTGATCGCCAGATCATCGACGATCAACGCCCGGAGACGGCCGAGATCGGCCAGGCTGGCGGGCGTGCGCGGCCGGATCGGCGTGCCGGGCTCGAGCGGCAGCTCGATCCAGAACAGCGTTCCGCCGCCCACACGATCCTCGGCATCGATCCGGCCGCCCATCAGCTCGACCAGTTCCTTGCAGATGCTGAGCCCCAGGCCCGATCCGCCGAAGCGCCGGGTGATCGAGCCGTCGGCCTGGTGGAATTTCTGGAACAGCCTGGCCCTCACGTCCGGTCCGATGCCGATGCCGCTGTCGCCGACCGCGATGCGGATCAGCGGCGGCCCGGTCGGATCGATCCGGCCGGTCACCTCGATCTCGATGAAGCCTTCGGGCGTGAACTTGACCGCATTCGACAGTAAGTTCAGCAGGATCTGGCGGATGCGGGTCGGGTCGCCCTTGAACCAGCCGCGGGCGACGGGGTCGATCCAGACCGCGATCTCCAGCCCCTGGCCGTGCGCGCGCGGCGCCAGCAGCTCGACCGCGTTCTCGATGAGCAGCGGCAGGTCGAAGTCGATCCGCTCCAGCTCGACCTTGCCGGCCTCCAACTTGGAGATGTCGAGGATATCGTTGATGATCGCCAGCAGCGCCTCGGCCGAGGTCTGGACCGCGCGGGCGAACCTGCGCTGGTCCGGGTCGAGCGCGCTGCGCATCAGCAACCCATTCATGCCGATGATGCCGTTCATCGGCGTGCGGATCTCGTGGCTCATGTTGGCGAGGAACTCGGACTTCGCCACATTGGCGGCGTCGGCTGCCTCGCGCGCCGCGATCAACTCGACCGTCTGGGCTTTCAGCTGGTCATGGCCGGCCAGCACCCATTCCTCGGCCTCCTTCTGCTCGGTCACGTCGCGGATGACCGAGATCACTTCGAGCGGCATCGGATCGCCGGGAGCGAAGACCTGGCGATGACGCGCCTCCAGCCAGATCATGCTGCCGTCGCGGCGAAAGGCGCGGGCGGCGACCGACGGCGCGTGGTCGCCGCGCAGATTCGCGTCGTACGACGCGGCGACCAGCGCGCGATCCTCCGGGTGGATGATGTTGGCGCGCGTGCGGCCGATGAGTTCTTCCGGCTCGAAGCCCAGCACTTGGCGGCAGGCCGGCGAGACGTAAGTGCGCAAGCCGTCGCGGCCGACGCGCACGATCATGTCGCTGGCATGGTCGGCCAGCAGGCGATATTGCGCTTCCCGATCGGCCAGCGCGGCGGCCGCCAGTGCCAATTCGCGCTCCCGTGTCCGGCGCCGCTCGATCTCGCGCAGGCACAGGGCGAGGCTGCCCAGCATCAGGAGCGTGACCGCGGCGGCGGCGGCGATCGATCGCCTGCGCTGGAAGCGATAGGTGCCCATGGCATCCTTCAGCGACACGCCGACCAGGACGACGAGCGGCAACTCGTCGAGCGCCTGATAGCCGTAGACGCGATCCTGGCTATCGACCTGGCTGGGCGAACGATAGTGTCCGGCCCGCGGTGCCGCGACGAGGGCCTGAAACAGCGGGCTGGTCGAAAAATCCTGGCTATAGGCCGCGTCGGTCACCGGCGAGCGGGCGCGGATATAGCCGTCGCGCCCGATCAGCGTGACCGTGCTGTGCGGGCCCAGATCGACCGAAGCATAGAAGCGCGATAGATAGCCCGGATCGGCCGAGACGGTCAGAATGCCGGCGAAGGCACCGTCGACCGTGTCGAGCCGCCGGCTGAGCTGCACCCGCCATAGATTGGTGAAGCGGCCCAGCGCGGCCCGGCTGACGAACAGCCCGGCCGATGCCTGATCGCGATGGATGCGGAAATAGTCGCGGTCGCTGAGATCGGCCTTGGCGTCGATCGGGCCGCCGGTGCCGGTCGCGACCATGTGGCCCAGCTGGTCGATCTGCGCCAGGCGCCAGCCCGGGCCGAGCGTGCCGCCGGTCTGCGCAACCCAGCGGGGAAGGTCGAACCCGGCTGGATCGGCCTGGAACGCGGCCTGCAGGAAGCGCAGGCTCTGATCGACGCCGAGCAGCGTTCGTTCGGTCTGTTCCTTGAGCGCCAGGGAATAGGATTCGGCATCGCGCGTCGTATGCTCGTCGACCGCGGCGGCGGCGTCGCGCAGATAGACGGCGAGACCGAGCCATAGCACGATCAGCGCCGCGACGGCCCCACAGACCATCGCCAGCTTCAACCGATCGCCGCCTCCGAAGAGGCGACTAGGTGCGTCCCCCGAGTTCAACGATCCGGGCCCCGTCCTGATGGCTGCTTTCAGGGATAAAGCGCCATCATGAAGAAGGATTTAACGGGGCATCGTCGAGACGGGGGACGCGGCAGCGGCATTCAGCGTGGCGAGGACCAGCCCTTGTAGTCCTTCACATTGTCGCGGGTGATCAGTTGCGGCTTCAGCAGCACGGTGGCCTCGGCCGGCTTCTTGCCGTTCATGATGTCGTAGCCGACCGCGACGGCCTGCTGGGCCATGGCATAGGGGTCTTGGCTGGCGGAGGCCTGGATCAGCGTATCGGCCTTCAAGGCCGCCTCGATGTCCGGCGCGCCATCGACCGAGGTGATGACGATGCCGGTCCGCTTCAGCTGCTTGGCCGCCAGATCGCTGCCGATCGCCTGGGGATCGTTGATGGCGAACACGCCGTCGAGCTTCTGGTAGCGCGTCAGATAGCCCTGCATGACGTTGAGACCGCCCTCGCGCGAGCCCTTGGCATCCTGGTCGGACGACAGCAGTTTCAGGCCGGGATATTTGGCGAAGACCTGCTTGCAGCCGGTGACCCGGTCGATCACGGCCGAGACCTGCGGGCCGTTTTCGATGATGACGTCGCCCTTGCCGCCGAGCTTGTCGGCCATATACTGGCACGACAGCGCGCCGGCCTGGACGTTGTTGGTCTGGACCGTGGCATCGGCGCCGTTGGCCGCGACATCGACCGCGACGACCACGATGCCGGCGGCATGGGCCTTCTTGATCGCCGGCTCGATCGCCTTGGGATCGACCGCGTTGATCAGGATCAGATCGACCCCGGCCGCGATGAAATTATCGACCTGGGTATATTGCTTGTTGAGGTCGTAGTCGGCCGAGACCGAGTTCACCTTGACCG
>Ga0302311_10000808_pt1 | contig 37978 bp, 32 predicted proteins | sample III_Palsa_N1_3_FD_200449 | JGI IMG/M metagenome (GOLD analysis project Ga0302311, IMG submission 200449) | Peat permafrost microbial communities from Stordalen Mire near Abisko, Sweden - III_Palsa_N1_3 | ecosystem: Environmental > Terrestrial > Soil > Palsa > Peat permafrost | place: Sweden... | reverse complement strand
CAAGATCTATTTCAAGCGCGACGAGCTCAACCATACCGGCGCGCACAAGATCAACAATTGCATGGGCCAGATCCTGCTGGCCCGCCGCATGGGCAAGACCCGGATCATCGCCGAGACCGGCGCCGGCCAGCATGGCGTCGCGACCGCCACGGTCTGCGCGCTCTTTGGGTTGCCTTGCGTCATCTATATGGGCCAGACCGATATCGAGCGGCAGGCGCCGAACGTGTTCCGTATGAAGCTGTTGGGCGCCGAGGTCCGCAGCGTGACCTCGGGCACCGGCACGCTCAAGGATGCGATGAACGACGCCATGCGCGACTGGGTCGCCAATGTCGACGACACGTTCTACATCATCGGCACGGTCGCGGGCCCGCATCCCTATCCGGCGATGGTGCGCGATTTCCAGATGGTGATCGGCAACGAGACGCGCGAACAGCTGCATAAGGCCGAGGGTCGCCTGCCCGACACGCTGGTGGCGGCGATCGGCGGCGGTTCCAACGCCATGGGCCTGTTCTTCCCGTTCCTCGACGATCCCACGGTCAAGATCATCGGCGTCGAGGCTGCCGGCCATGGCGTCGAGACCGGCAAGCACGCGGCGTCGCTGAATGGCGGCGTGCCGGGCGTGCTGCACGGCAACCGCACCTATCTGCTGCAGGACGACGATGGCCAGATCATCGACGCCCATTCGATCTCGGCCGGCCTGGATTATCCCGGCATCGGGCCTGAACACGCCTGGCTGCATGATCTGGGGCGCGTCCAGTACGTCTCGATCACGGATAAGGAGGCGCTCGACGCCTTCCAGCTCTGCGCCAAGCTCGAAGGCATCATCCCGGCGCTGGAGCCGGCCCATGCGCTGGCCCATGTCGCCAAGATCGCGCCGACCCTGCCCCAGGATCATCTGCTGGTCATGAACATGTGCGGCCGGGGCGATAAGGACATCTTTGCCGTCGCCGAACATTTGGGTGTGAAGCTGTGAGCCGGATCCAACGCCGCTTTGCCGCGCTGAAGGCCGAAGGCCGCGCCGGTCTCGTCACCTTCGTCACCGCCGGCGATCCGGACTTGGCGACCGCCGAGGCGCTGCTGGCACGCCTACCGGCGGCCGGCGCCGACATCATCGAATGGGGCATGCCCTTTTCCGATCCGATGGCCGACGGTCCGGCGATCCAGGCCGCGGGCCTGCGCGCGCTGCAGGCGGGCACCAAGCTGCCGGCGATCCTGGCGGCGGTCGCGCGTTTCCGGAAAACCGACGCTGAGACGCCGATCGTGCTGATGGGCTATTACAATCCGGTGTTCCGCTATGGCGTCGACCGGTTCTGCACCGACGCGGTCGCGGCCGGCGTCGACGGCATCATCATCGTCGATCTGCCGCCGGAGGAATCCGACGAGCTGACGCCGCAGGCGCGCGCGGCCGGGCTCGATTTCATCCGCCTGACCGCCCCGACCAGCGACGACGTCCGCCTGCCGCGCGTGTTGGCCTCGGCCAGCGGCTTCATCTATCACGTCGCCATCGCCGGCATCACCGGCACGCGCTCGGCCGAACCCGCCGATGTCGCGACCGCGATCGCGCGCCTGAAGCGCCATACCGACCTGCCGGTCGCGGTGGGATTCGGCATCAAGACGCCGGACCAGGCCGCCGCCATCGCGCGCGTCGCCGATGCGGCCGTGGTCGGATCGGCGATCGTCGATACCATCGCCCGCCATCTCGACGCGGACGGCCATGCCAAGCCTGGCCTGGTCGACGCGGTCGTGGCCCAGGTGAGCGCCCTTGCCGCCGGCGTCCGCGCCGCGCGCAAGGTCTGAGCCGTCAAGAGAGAGACCCGCCATGAGCTGGCTTACCAATGTCGTCCTGCCCAAGATCCGCGCCGTGGTTTCGGCCAAGCGCGAGGTGCCGGACAATCTCTGGACCAAATGCCCGGCCTGCGGCCAGATGCTGTTCCATCGCGAGCTGGAAGCGAATCTGAACGTCTGCCACGCCTGCGGCCATCACATGCGCATCGACGCCAAGAAGCGCATGGGCGTGCTGTTCGACAAGGGCGAATACACCCGCATCGAACTGCCGAGGCCGGTGGTCGATCCGCTGAAGTTCCGCGACAGCAAGCGCTATGTCGATCGGCTGAAAGAGGCCCAGGCGAGCCACGGGCCGAACCGTGACGCCATCCTGGTCGCCCATGGCAAGATCGGCGGCAATGACGCGGTCGTCGCCGTGTTCGAGTTCGGTTTCATGGCCGGCTCGATGGGCATCGCGGTGGGCGAGGCGATCGTGGCCGCGTCCCGGCTGGCCGTGCTGCAGTCGGCGGCGCTCGTCATCGTGCCGTCGTCGGGTGGTGCCCGCATGCAGGAGGGCATCCTCAGCCTGATGCAGATGCCGCGCACGACCATCGCGGTCGAAGAGGTCAAGGAAGCGGGCCTGCCCTATTTCGTGATCCTGACCGATCCGACGACTGGCGGCGTCACCGCCTCCTTCGCCATGCTGGGCGACATCCAGATCGCCGAGCCCGGCGCCGTGATCGGCTTCGCCGGCGCCCGCGTCATCGAAGAGACGATCCGCGAGAAGCTGCCGGAAGGCTTCCAGCGCGCCGAATATCTGCTGGATCACGGCATGGTCGATCTGGTCGTCCGCCGCCACGATCTGAGCGAGACCATCGGCCGCCTGATCGGGCTGCTGCGCAAGCCGGTCGTGGAAGCGGCGAAGAAGCGGGCTTAGGTCTCCAACCCTCTACCGCTTCGCGGGAGAGGGTGGTGAGCGACAGCGAACCGGGTGAGGGTGGTTCCGACCGCACGACCCTCACCCTCCCCAGCCGAAGGCTGGGTCCCCTCCCTCTCCCGCGAGCGCGGTAGAGGGACGATGAAGGGTGATCCCATGACGCGCTCTCCCGATGCGGTGCTGGCCCGGCTTGCCGGGCTTTATCCCAAGGCGATCGACCTGTCGCTGGGGCGGGTGAAGCATCTCCTGGACCGGCTCGGCAACCCGCAGGACCGGCTGCCGCCGGTCGTGCATATCGCCGGCACCAACGGCAAGGGCTCGACCGTGGCCACCCTGCGCGCGATCCTGGAGGCGGCGGGCTACCGCGTCCATGCCTATACCTCGCCGCATCTGGTGCGCTTCAACGAACGCATCCGGCTGGCCGGCGCGCTGATCGAGGATGAGGCGCTGGTGGCGCTGCTCGACGAGATCGAGCGGACCAACGACGGCACGCCGATCACCTTCTTCGAGATCACCACGGCTGCGGCCTTCCTGGGCTTCGCCCGCACGCCCGCCGATATCGTGCTGCTGGAGACCGGCCTGGGCGGCCGGCGCGACGCGACCAACGTCATTCCGCGTCCGGCGGTGACGGCGATCACGCCGATCTCCATGGATCATATGAATTTCCTGGGCGATACGCTGGGCGCGATCGCCGAGGACAAGGCCGGCATCATCAAGGCCGGCGTGCCGGTGGTGATCGATCCGCAGCCGGCCGAGGCGATGGCGGTGCTGGAGGCCGAGGTGCAGGCGGTCGGCGCCCGGTCCTATCGTGCCGACGCCGAATGGCGGGCCGAGCCCAATGCCACCGGCTGGCGCTTCGAGGGTAGGCGCTGGTCGTTCGACCTGCCGCTGTCGCGCCTGCCCGGCCGGCACCAGATCCTGAACGCCGGCGGCGCGGTCGCCTGCCTGGAATGGCTGGAGGATTTCCGCATCGACCGTGACGCCATCGTGCGCGGGTTGGGCGCGGTCGAATGGCCGGCGCGGCTGCAGCGGCTGACACGCGGGCCGCTGGTCGATCAGCTGCCGGGCGGGTGGGAGCTGTGGCTCGACGGCGCGCACAATGAAGGCGGCGGCGCGGTGCTGGGCGAGCATCTCAGCCATTGGACCGACCGGCCGACCCATTTGATCGTGGGCGCGCTTAACACGCGCAACCCGGCGGATTTCCTCAGGCCGGTCGCCCCCTATGCCGCCTCGGTCAAGGGCGTCGCCATTCCGGGGGCCGAGAACAGCCACACCGCCGACGCCATCGTCGCCGGGGCGGCTGCGGTCGGGTTGCCGGCGGCGGCGGCCGCCTCGGTCGAGGCGGCTTTGGCCGCGATCAAATCCGCAGCCGGTCCGGGGCCGGCCCGGGTCATGATCTGTGGCACGCTCTATCTCGCCGGCTGGGTACTCGCCGAAAACGGCTGAACGGGATAGGGTCGAGCCGGGAGGAAACATGACGACCCTGCTCTATACCCACCGCGCCTGTCTCGACCACGATCCCGGCCCCGGCCATCCGGAATGTCCGGCCCGGATCGAGGCCGTCTGGGCGGCGCTCGAAGCCCCGGAATTCGCGAGCCTGATCCGGCGCGAGGCGCCGCGGGCGACGATGGAGGCGCTGGAGCGGGTCCATCCCAAGGCGCATATCGACCGGACCTTCGCCCTGGTGCCGGCCAAGGGCTATGAGGCGATCGACGGCGACACCTTCATTTCGCCGGGCTCCGGCGAAGCGGCCTTGCGCGCGGCCGGTGCGCTGACCGCGGCCGTCGATGCCGTCGTGGCTGGTGAGGCCAAGAACGCGTTCTGCGCCGTGCGCCCGCCGGGCCATCATGCCGAACCCTCGACCGCCATGGGCTTCTGCCTGTTCAACAATGCCGTGGTCGGGGCCATGCACGCGCGCGCGGCCCATGGGCTGCGCCGGGTCGCGATCGTCGATTTCGACGTCCATCACGGCAATGGCAGCCAGGCCGTGGCCGAACAGGACGCCGACCTGTTCTATGCGTCGACCCATGAATGGCCGCTCTATCCCGGCACCGGCCGGGCGAACGAAACGGGCCTCGGCAATGTCGTCAACCGGCCGCTGCGCGCCGGTGCCGGCGGCGAGGAATTCCGCACCGCGTTCGGCGAATGGATCATGCCGGCGCTGGGCCAGTTCGCGCCGGATCTGGTGATCATTTCCGCCGGCTTCGATGGGCATCGGGACGATCCGCTGGCCCAGCTCAATCTGACCGAGCGCGATTTCGTCTGGGTGACCGAGCAACTCCTGGGCTTCGCCGAGCGCTATTGCGGCGGCCGGCTGGTCTCGACGCTCGAAGGCGGCTACGACCTGGACGCGCTCGCCGCCTCGACCGCAGCCCATGTCGGAGCCCTGATGGCCGCCTAACGCGGCCTTACCAATGGATCGGAGCTGGCCCGGTTTTTGCCTCTGCTGTGTTGAAGCGACCTCTAATTTTGAGAGAGCAGAACATGGCCGACCAAACTGCAATGCATCGCGCGACGGAGCATTTTGAAAATGCAGTAACGGCGTTGCGATCGGCAACGACGCACTATCAAAAAGCAGCAAGCGGACAGCCCTGGCCGATGCTTCAGGCGGCCCTGGAAGAGATGCTGCAGGCTCAGGAACGCTACGACGAGGCCGAGAATATGTTGCGGCGGCTCGCGGCCGATATCGAAGCCGACAAGCAGCGCCGCAAGGCCTGACGCCGTCAGCCACCCGTCCTGATCCGGCGAGCCCCGCGTCCCAGGGTTTCGTCACCGACCATTGCTCCCCACCCGTCGGGCCGCATACACTCGCGCCCGCGCGCCAACTGGCGCCAGGATTCATGGGGAACCGATGGCCGAGACCCAATTGCCCGAGATCGCAAGCTTGAGCTTCGAGGAAGCCCTCGAAGAGCTGGAAGCGATCGTGCGTCAGCTCGAAGCCGGCCGTGGCCGTCTCGACGATGCGATCGGCTCGTACGAGCGCGGCGCCGCCTTGAAGCGCCATTGCGAAACCAAGCTCAACGAAGCCAAGGCGAAGGTCGAGAAGATCGCGTTCGCGGCCGATGGGTCGCTGAAGACGGAGGCACAAAATCTTGATTAGCTCGATCTGGTCCAAGCCCGATCACCTGCCGACGGCGCTGGCCGAATCGGCGAGCGCGGTCGACCAGCTCATCGACAAGCTGCTGACCCTGCCCGATGGCCCGGAGGCGCGCGTCTACGAGGCGATGCGCTATTCGGCCCAGGCGCCCGGCAAGCGGCTGCGCCCGTTCCTGGTGCTGGCCAGCGCCTCGCTGTTCGGCGTGTCGCTGACCAGCGCGCTCCAGGTCGCGGCCGCGATCGAGATGGTCCATACCTATTCGCTGATCCATGACGATCTGCCGGCGATGGACGACAGCGACCTGCGCCGCGGCCGGCCGACCTGCCACAAGGTCTATGACGACGCGACTGCGATCCTGGCCGGCGACGGGCTGTTGACCATGGCGTTCGAAGTGCTGGCCGATGCCGACACCCATGGCGATCCGGCGGTGCGCTGCGAACTGGTTTCCTACATGGCGAAATGCGCGGGTCCGGCCGGCATGGTCGGCGGCCAGATGATCGACCTGCAGGCCGAGCATGATTCGTCGCTCGACATCGGCGCCATCACCCGGCTGCAGCGCCTGAAGACCGGCGCGCTCATCGCCTTCTCGTGCGAGGCGGGTGCGATCCTGGGCAAGGCCTCGCCCGAGACGCGCAAGCTGCTCCATGCCTATGCTCATGACATCGGGCTCGCCTTCCAGATCGCCGACGATCTGTTGGACGAAGAAGGCACCGAGGCCGAGACCGGCAAGTCGGTCGCGCGCGATGCCGAGGCCGGCAAGGCGACCTTCGTCTCGATCCTGGGCCTCGACGGCGCCAAGACCCAGGCCAGGGCGCTGGTCGATCAGGCCTTGGGCCATCTGGACAGCTTCGGCCCGCAGGCCGAACTGCTGCGCCAGGTCGCCCATTTCGTGATCCAGCGCCGCTCGTAATGCCACTTCACCCTCTCCGCCCTTCAGGGGGGAGAGGGCTGGGGTGAGGTGGGTCCCTCGACCGAAGACTGTCGGTACCGCAACGCCGGATGCACCCACCTCATCCTAAATCCTTCTCCCCCCTGAAGGGCGGAGAAGGACTTTTTAGGGACTAGATATGACCGGTACCCCGACGCCGTCCGGGCGACCGAGCCGGCGTCGGGAGCTGACCGAGATCCTCGGGCTGGCCATCCCGCTCGCGGCCGCCCAGGTCGCCACCATGCTGATGTCCATCACCGATTCGGTGATGCTGGGCCATCTGTCGGCCGACGCGCTCGCGGCCGGCGGCCTGGGGTCGAACGTCGCCTTCATGCTGATCATCCTGATGCAGGGCTTGCAGGCCGGCATCCAGCCGCTGATCGCCCAGGCCCGCGGTGCCGGCGACGCAAGGCCGATCGGCCGGGCCATGTGGGGCGGGCTGATCGTCGGCGCCGTCTGCGTGCTGCCGATCGTGCTGCTGCTGGGGCACATCGACGGGTTCTTGGCGCTTATCGGCGAGCCGGCGGATATCTCCGCCTCGGTCCTGATCTATACCGACGCTTTCGTCTGGAGCATCCCGGCTTCGGCCGCCATGGGCGTGCTGCGCTATTTCCTGTCGGCGGTGGAGCGCACGCGCGTCGCCACCCTGGTGGCGATCGCCGGCGTCGCCGTCAATCTGCTGCTCAACTGGGTGCTGATCTTCGGCCATCTGGGCCTGCCCGCACTCGGCCTCGCCGGCTCCGGCTATGCCACATCGATCACCTGGGCGCTGATGGCCGTGGCGCTCGCCGCCTATATCGGTCATGCCCGGCTGCTGCCGGCGGACTTCTGGCATCTGGCCTGGCGCGAGCGCCTGCGCGGTCTCCGGTCGGTGTTTCGGCTCGGCTGGCCGATCGCCGGCATCTATGCGGTCGAGGTCGGGTTGTTTTCGGCCTCGTCCCTGCTGATGGGCCGGTTCGGCACCGTTGCGGTCGCGGCCCATCAGATCTGCCTGGGCGTGACTGCGCTGACCTTCATGGTGCCGCTCGCGATCGGCCAGGCCGCGACCGTGCGCGTGGGCTTCCACATGGGCGCCGGCGCCATCGCACGGGCGCGGCTCGCGGGCTTCATGGCGATCGGCCTCGGCGTCGGTTTCATGTCTTGCAGCGCCCTGGTGATCGGGCTCGGCCGCCATCTGGTGTTCGCCTTCTATCTCGATCGCGACGATCCGAGCTACGACCAGGTCGTCGACCTGGGCATGAGCCTGCTGGCGGTCGCCTGTGTGTTCCAGATGTTCGACGGCGCGCAGGTCGTGGCGGCCGGCGTATTGCGCGGCGTCAAGGACACGCGGGTTCCGATGCTGCTGGGCGCCATCGGCTATTGGGGCCTGGGCATGACCGCCGGCGTGGCGCTCGCCTTTTGGGTCGGGCTCGGGCCGGTCGGGCTGTGGTGGGGCTTCGTCAGCGGACTTTCGACCGTGTCGATCCTGCTGACGCTGCGCTTCCGCGCGTTGATGGGGCGCTATCTGGCGGTTCAGACCCGGCACGGGCTGACCGGCGCCTTGACCGGGCATGGCTGAGATGGATGGCGTGCGCCTGCGGCTGGATCAGGCCTTGGTCGAACGCGGGTTGGCCGACAGCCGCAGCCGCGCCCGCGCGCTGATCGAGGCCGGCCTGGTCACGATCGACGGCGTCGCCGCCGACAAGCCGTCGCGGACGGTCGCCGCCGAGTCCGAAATTGCACTGACCGGCCTCGACCATCCCTGGGTCTCGCGCGGCGGGGTCAAGCTCACCCATGCGCTCGATCATTTCGGCATTCCGGTCCAGGGGCGGGTGGCGCTCGATATCGGGGCCTCGACCGGCGGCTTCACCGACGTGCTGCTGGCACGCGCGGCCGCCCGGGTCTATGCGGTCGATGTCGGCCATGACCAGCTGGCGGCGAAGCTGCGCGCCGATCCGCGCGTCATTGTGCTTGAACGGGTCAATGCGCGCTACCTGACCGAGGTCGAGGTGCCGGAATTGGCCGGGCTGCTGGTGTCCGACGCCAGCTTCATCGGGCTGGAGGTCCTGCTGCCGGCCTGTCTCGAGCGGGCCGCACCCGGCGCCGATCTGGTGGCGCTGATCAAGCCGCAGTTCGAGGTCGGTCCGGGCCTGGTCGGCAAGGGCGGCATCGTCAAGGATCCGGCGCTGCACCGGGCGACCTGCCAGCGCATTTCCGATTGGCTCGACACACGGCCCGGCTGGCGCGTGCTGGGTCTGACCGAAAGCCCGATTCACGGGCCGGACGGCAATATCGAATTTCTGATTCACGCGCGCCGGACCGAGGAAGCATTGCCATGAGGGGACGACCCCGTTCGAGCGGCCGCCGGCCCGACAAGGCGCTGGCCCGCGAACTCGACCTGACCATCGACAAGCTCGGCAGCGAAGGTGTCGGTGTCGCCCGGCTCGATGGCAAAATCATCTTGGTGGCAGGCAGCCTGCCCGGCGAGCGGGTCAAGGCGAGGGTCGAGGGCGGCCTGGGCGTCGTTACCCAGATTATCGAACCCAGCCCATTCCGCATCGCGCCTGCCTGCCATCATTTCGGCAGCTGCGGCGGCTGCGCGCTGCAGCACCTGGCCTGGGACCCCTATCTGGATTTCAAGCGCGAGCTGGTGGTCGAGGCGCTGCGGCGCCAGGGCCTGGGCGATGTGCCGGTCGGCCCGATCGCGGCGAGCCCGCCCGGCAGCCGCCGGCGCGCGACCTTGGAGGCGAAGCAGGCCGGCGGCACGCTGCTGTTGGGCTTCCATGGCCGCGGCAGCCACCACATCGTCGATCTGGGCGAATGCCCGGTGCTGCTGCCGGAACTGGCGGCCCTGCTGATGCCTTTGCGGAAGCTGCTCCGGATCCTGTTGCCGCCAGGCGCGGGGGCTACGGTGCAGCTCGCGGCCGGGCCCGACGGCATCGATCTGGGGCTGCTGCTGCCGGCGGTGCCCGATATGGAACAGCTGGAAGGCCTGTCCGCCTTCGCCGAGATCAAGGACCTGGCCCGGTTGTGGTGGCGTGTCGAGGGCATGGCGCCGGTGCCGGCTTCGCAGCGCCGCTCGATCGGCCTGCGCTTCGGTGGCGTGCCGGTCGACCCACCGTCGGGCGGGTTTCTGCAGGCGACGGCGGCGGGCGAGGCGGCCTTGACCGCGGCCGTGGTCGCATCACTCGCCGGCGCAGAGCGGGTTGCCGATCTGTTCGCCGGCTGTGGCACCTTCGGCCTGGCGCTGGGGCCACGGGCCGAGCTGCATGCGGTCGAGAGTGATGCCGCGGCGTTGGGCGCGCTGGCCTCAGCGGCCCGGCGTGCCGGCCTGGGCTTCGTCACGACCGAGCGCCGCGATCTGGAGGCGCGGCCGCTGCTGGTCTCGGAGCTGAAGCGGTTCGATGCCGTGCTGTTCGACCCACCCCGCGCCGGCGCCAAGGCCCAGGTCGCCAATCTGGCGCAATCGGGGGTGCCGACCGTGGTCGGTGTCTCGTGCAACCCCGCGACCTTCGCCCGCGATGCGCGGATGCTGGTCGATGGCGGCTATCGCCTGGATAGCGTCCTGCCGGTCGATCAGTTCGTCTGGTCGCCCCATGTCGAGTTGGTCGGCCACTTCCGGCGGATTTAAAAACTGCTCACCAGCGATATCGATAATCATTCTCATTGCGATCACGGAAGAGTGCGCTTATGAGAATGATTATCGTTCGTGACTCGGAGCCTGTTCATGCGTCTGCCCATCTCCCTCCGCGGCCTGATGCCGCCGGCCGTCGGCCTGGCATTGGCACTGATGGCCGGTTCCGCCCTCGCGGCGCCGCCGCTGGTCCAGGCACCGACGGATGAAGACCTGCAGGCCACGCCCGGTTCGGGCGGGCTGTTCGGATTCACCAACAATCTGGAACGCAGCGGCTATCTGCTGGGCGACATGTGGGGCCTGCGAACCCAGCTCGCCCGGGTCGGCGTCACCTTTGCCCTGTCGGAAACCAGCGAAGTGCTGGGCAACGTCACCGGCGGCGCCCATCAGGGTTTCGACTATGACGGCCTGACCACCATGGCGCTGCAGCTCGATACCAAGCGCGCCTTCGGCTGGTACGGCGGCACGTTCAACGCCAGCGCCCTGCAGATCCATGGCCGGAACCTGAGCGCCGACAATCTCGACAGCTTGCAGACCTCGAGCGGCATCGAATCCGATCGCGCGACCCGGTTGTGGGAGCTGTGGTACCAGCAGAAATTCCTGGATGAAGACCGGCTCGACGTGAAGATCGGCCAGCAGAGCCTGGACCAGGAATTCATGGTCAGCCAGAACGCGCTGCTCTACGTCAACACCATGTTCGGCTGGCCGATGGTGCCGTCGGCCGACCTGCCCGGCGGTGGCCCGGCCTATCCGCTGTCGGCGCTGGGCGTGCGCGTCCGCGCCCATCCGACGGACTCGATCACCGTGCTGGCCGGCCTGTTCAACGGCAGCCCGGTCAACAACCCGAACGGCGATCCGCAGCAGGTGAACGCGTCGGGCACGACCTTCGCCACCAACGGCGGCGGGCTCGCCATCGCCGAGCTGCAATATGCCTATCCGTCGCTCGGCACCATGCTCTATGCCGATCAGCCGGAGCCGCTCGCGCGCACCTATCGCCTGGGCTTCTGGTACGACACCGAACGCTTCGCCGATCAGCGCTTCGACAGCATCGGCCTGTCCCAGGCCAATCCGGCCAGCAGCGGCTTTCCCGCGACCCATCGCGGCGACTACGGCATCTATGGCGTCGTCGATCAGATGCTGTGGGTCGATCCCGAGGAGCCGGACCGCAGCATCAGCGTGTTTACCCGCGTCATGGGCACGCCCGAGGTCAATCGCAACCTGGTCAGCTTCAGCGCCAATCTGGGCGTGAATTTCAAGGAGCCGTTCCTCGGCCGCGACGACGATACCGCCGGGCTGGCCATGGGCTATGCCAAGGTCTCGAGCGGGGCGGCCGGCCTCGATCGCGATACCAATAATTTTGGCGGCGGCTATACGCCGGTGCGCAGCAACGAAACCTTCGTCGAGGCGACTTACCAGTACGAGGCGGCGCCCTGGCTGCAGCTGCAGCCCGACGTCCAGTACATCATGAATCCCGGCGGCGGCGTCGCAAACCCGACCAGCCCCGATCAGCGCATCAAGAACGAGCTGGTCTTCGGCTTGCGCACGAACATCCTGTTCTAGCCGCCATTCGTCGATCGCGCGTGACAGCGCAACTCATTCGCATTATCCCATGCCGGTCGCGTTTTACGGCCCGGCCTAGACGAAAAGGACCGAAGTCCATGGCGCATTTTTTGAAATGCACCTCGCCCCTCGCCCTGGGCGCTCTCGCTATGACCGGCCTGGCGCTGCTGAGCCATCCGGCTCGCGCCCAGGAGAACCGCGCGTTTCTCGAAACCGTCCGCAAGCACACGACCTTGACGACGACGGTGCCGGACAATGGCGATCAGAACCCCTATGCGATCGTCGTGGCGCCCGTCTCGATCGGCAAGATCCAAAAGGACGACGTGCTGATCGACAATTTCAACGATCTGTCGAACCTGCAGGGCCTCGGCACCACGATCGTCGATTATAATCCGACCACGAAGCAGACGGTGTTGTTCGCCAGCGTGCCGCGCCATCTGCCGGCCTGCCCGGGCGGTGTCGGTCTGACCACGGCCATGACCATGCTGAAGAGCGGCTGGGTCATCGTCGGCAGCACGCCCAGCAACGACGGCACGACCAGGACCAAGGGCGACGGCTGCCTGCTGGTGATCAGCCCGACCGGCGAGCTGGCCGCGACCTGGACCGGTCCTGAAATCAATTCGCCCTGGGGCAATATCGCGACCGTCGACAATGGTGCGACCGCCAGCCTGTTCATCAGCATGTCCGGCTTCGACGTGCCGGCACCCGACGTCCATGATCCGGCGACCGGCCTGTCGGTGACGATCCCCAAGGCGACCGTGCTCAGGCTCGACCTCACCATCGCCGACGGCAAGCCGCCGGTGATCGCCAAGCGCACTGTGGTCGCCAGCGGCTTCGGCCAGCGCGCCGACAAGGACGTGTTCCTGATCGGACCGACCGGCCTCGCCATGGGCGCCAACGACACGCTCTATGTCTCCGACGCGCTGGCCAACCGCATCGTCGCCATCCCCGAGGCCACGACCCGCACGACCAGCGCCGGTACCGGCACGGAAGTGACGCGGGACGGCCAGATCTCGCGGCCGCTCGCCATGGTGATGGCGCCCAACGGCCATCTTCTGGTGTGCAATTCCAAGAACGGCAAGGTGGTCGAGATCGACCCGGTCGCCGGCAAGCAGATCGGGGCGCAATGGATCGATACCGACCAGGCGCAATCGCCGCCGGGCAGCGGCGATCTGTTCGGCATCGCGCTCACGCCGGACGGCAAGGGCTTCTATTACGTCGAGGACGACATGAACACGGTCGTGGAGGCGCGGTGACCGAGCGCGATCAAAAACCGCCGCGCCCGTCGCGGCGCGGCTTCCTGACCGCTGCCGGCAGCCTCGTGGCTGCCGGCAGCGTCGGTCTGGCGGCCCAAGCCGCGGCCATGCCGAAGCCGGCGGACAAGCCCCCAGCCAAACCGGGAATGGAGCCGTTCTGGGGCGCCCGCCAAGGCGGCATCCTGACGCCGACGCAGAACAACACCTATTTCGCGGCGTTCGATCTGACCACGACCAAGCGCGAGGACGTGGTGAAGCTGCTCCGGCTCTGGACCGAGGCGGCAGCCCGCCTGACCCAAGGCCAGCCGGCCGAAGCCTTCGGCACGGACCAGAGCGTGCCGGCCGGCGACAGCGGCGACGGCATCGGCTTGGCACCGGCGCGCCTGACCCTCACTTTCGGCTTCGGTCCCGGCCTGTTCACCAAGGACGGCCAGGATCGCTACGGCCTGGCGGCGCAGCGGCCGGACGCGCTGGTCGACCTGCCGCGCTTCAACGGCGATCAGCTGGTGCCGGCGCGCACCGGCGGCGACCTGTCGGTCCAGGCCTGCGCCGACGATCCGCAGGTGGCGTTCCATGCCGTGCGCCAGCTCTCGGCCATGGCCTATGACATCGCCGAGATGCGCTGGGTCCAGTCGGGCTTCAGCTCGCAGCCGACCGGCGAGAAGACGCCGCGCAACCTGATGGGCTTCAAGGACGGCACGCGCCAGCCGGACCAGATCGACGAGCATGTCTGGATCGGTGCCGAGGGACCGAAATGGGCTCAGGGCGGCAGCTATCTGGTCGTGCGCCGCATCCGCATCTCGCTCGAGCATTGGGATCGGATGAATGTCGATTTCCAGGAGAAGACCATCGGCCGCCACAAATATTCGGGCGCGCCGCTGGGCAAGCAGCACGAGTTCGACGAGGTCGACCTGAATGCGACCGGTGCGGACGGCGAGCCGGTCATGCCGGAAAATTCCCATGTCCGGCTGTCCCATTCGTCGAGCAACGACGGCGCCCAGATCTATCGGCGCGGCTATTCCTACAATGACGGCGTCGCCTTCACGGCCGAACGCTGGCCGCCGTGGAAGCAGGGCATGCTCTATGACGCCGGCCTGTTGTTCGTAGCCTATCAGCGCGACCCGCGCACCGGCTTCATCAAGATTTTCGGCAATTCGTCGAAGTTCGACATGATGAATCAGTTCGCCACCCACGTCGGCAGCGGGTTGTTCATCTGCCCGCCGGGGGCCAAGCCCGGCGCCTATATCGGTCAGGCCCTGTTCGAGACCGCCTGAGGGAAATCCCATGATCCGTATCGCATTCGGCCTGGCGCTCATGTGCCTCGCCCTGCCGGCCGCGGCTGACGAGCCGACCCAGGTCGAGCTCATCATCAAGGACCATCGCTTCAGCCCGGCCGAGATCCATGTGCCGGCCGGCAAGCCGACGATCATCACGGTCCGGAACCAGGACGACACGGCCGAGGAATTCGATTCGACCGCGCTCAAGATCGAGAAGGTCGTGGCCGGCGGCACCTATGGCACGGTTCGGCTGCGTCCGCTCGGCGCCGGGCAATATCCGTTCATGGGCGAATATCACGCCGACACGGCCCAGGGCGTCGTCATCGCCGACCCTTCGCCATAAAAAATCCCCGGATCCGTGGGGAGCGGATCCGGGGCCAGGCGGGGAAGCGGGTCGTGTCCGGACCGGGGCCGATGGCCCCGGCCGGCGGCTAGTGGTTGTAGTTCCGGGTCGGCAGGCCGAAGAGTTCGGGCAGGCCGATCGCGAACTTGAGGCCGACGACGAACGTATCGGGGATGTTCGACTTCTGGCTCGGCTCCGGCAGATTGTCCGGGTTGATGATGTATTGCAGGTTGGGCACGACGCGCAGCCAGGGCGTGATCTGGGCGCCGTAGTTGACTTCCATCATGACCTCGTTCGGGTTCTGCGTGGTGGCGCTGCCGCCGGCAGCGACGCGCGAGTCACGCAGGAAGTCCTGGGTCAGACCGCCGAAGTGCAGATCGGTCACAACGAAGCCGATGGTATCGGCCTCGCGACCGGCCCAGGGACCCTTGTCGAGCAGGCCGAACTGCAGGAAGAAGTCGGCGGTCTGGGCCGACTGGGTACCGGCGGTGACGCCGCCGAAGATATAGAGGCCGCGCTGGGCCGCCGGATCGGGCTTCCAGATCATCTGGTCGAACAGGCCATAGACCGAGGTGCGGCCGCTGTGCTGCTCATGCGCCAGACCGCTGAGGGCGGCCGAGCCATGCTCGATGTCGTAGAACGGGTCGTTGAAGTCGCCCGAGTCGTAGAAGGCGCCGATCTTGTAATGGCGCGGATAGGCGTCGGACGAGAAGTTCGTCTGATAGCCCAATTCGACCGGCAGGACATAGCCGGTCGCCCGATCGACGCCGAAGTCGAAGCCGTGGGTGCTTTCGCTGCCCTGGGTCGGATCCTGCTCGTAGGCGCCGATCTGGCCATAGAGGTTCGGTGTCGGCTTGACGGTGACGCGGCCGCCCCAGACCCCGACCGGGAAGTAGTTCAGGCTATTGTCCTGGCCGAACAGGCTGGAATTGCCGCAGGTCGAATTGGTCTGGAAATTACAGTAGAATGACGAAGCGGCGAAATCGCCGGGCGCATCGGTGCGGCCGACCAGGTATTCCACCCGGTCGCCGAACAAGGCCTGGTCCCAGGTCAATTCGGTCAGGCGGTAGGTCTGGCCGCCGCCGTAGACTTCCTGCACCGACACGCTGTTGCCGATATTGGTCGCCGCCAGGTTTTGGCCGTGGCGATCGCTAAAGGTCAAATGGATCGCCGAATTGCCGAGACCGGCGATCTTGTTCATGTCGAAATCGGCACCGATGTCGACCTGACCGGCAAAGCGTGCGCTTTGCGAATTGCCGCCGGACGGGTTGGCGGCGAATTCACCGACGTAATGGCCCCGCAGGAAAATGCCGTCGTTCAGCAGCTGATTGCCGAAATCACTCAATGCCGTCGGGCTGGCCGCCGGATTGACGACGACCTGGGCGCCCGCCGGCACCGCCAGCGCCACCATGGCCGCGGTGGCGAATCCGCCCAGCGCAGCTCTCATTCTTGTCCCTGCCATTTGGTTTTCCCTCCCTGAAAATCGATCGTCTGTTTTGGGCAAGGCCCGTCCGTTCGCGGCCGAGCGTGTTTCGGCCGTGTGGGATTCCGTTGTTCCGGGTGTTGGGCCCCCAGCCCGGACGGCTGAAGGCCCGATTTAAGTGCTTTAGCTCACGCCGCGATCTTCGGACGCTTGCCCAGAATGATCATGCCCAGCACGTCGTCCTGGGTGACGTCCTCGGTCCTGACGGTGCCGACCAGCTTGCCGTTCTTCATCACGCTGATGCGGTCGGCCAGGCTGAACACGTCGTGGATGTCGTGGCTGATCAGGAAGATGCCGATGCCCTTGGCCTTCAATCGCGTGATCAGGTCGGCGACCTGGCGCGTCTCGTGGGGACCCAAGGCCGCGGTCGGCTCGTCCATGATCAGGATGCGGGCGTTGAAATGCAGTGCGCGCGCGATGGCGACCGACTGGCGCTGGCCGCCCGACAGGTTTTTGACCGGCTCCTTGATCCGGGTGAAATTCGGGTTCAGTTCCAGGATCGCCTGGCGCGCCGCATGTTCCATCGCGGCGTCGTCGAGCGTGCCCCAGGGCGTCGTCAGCTCGCGGCCCAGGAACAGGTTGCCGGGCGCGTCGATGTTCTCGGCCAGCGCCAGGGTCTGGTAGATCGTCTCGATGCCCTGGGCCTTGGCGTCGCGCGGGCTGCTGATGTCCGCAACCTTGCCGTCGATCAGGATCTGGCCGGAATTCGCCCGATAGGCGCCGGATAGGATCTTGACCAGGGTGGATTTGCCGGCGCCGTTATGGCCCAACAGCGCCACGACCTCGCCCGGATAGAGATCGACGCTGACGTCGTCGACCGCCTTGATGCCGCCGAAATGGATCGAGATGTTGCGCATCTCGACCAGCGGGCCAACGCCCATGGGGGTGGAAGTCATCGAGGTCTCTCCGGTCACAGGCGGCGGCGCTGGTAGCTGGTGTCGATCCAGACCGCCAGGATCAGCACCAGGCCGATCACGACGTTCTGCATCGGCGTCGGCAGACCCAAGAGGATCATGCCGCTCTGCAGGCTCTGCATGAACACGGCGCCGACGATGGCGCCGGCGATCGTGCCGGTGCCGCCGGCGAGCGAGGTGCCGCCGATGACCGCGGCCGCGATCACGCTCAGTTCCAGCAGCTCGCCGGTCGAATTGGCGCCGGCGTTGAGCCGTGCGGTCTGCACCGCACCGGCGATGCCTGCCAGCAGGCCCATCAGCGCGAACACCGCCATGATCACGAGCTTGGTGTTGATGCCGGCCAGCTGTGCCGCCTCGGGATTGCCGCCGATGGCGAAGACATAGCGGCCGAACTTGGTGACCTTGGTCACGGCCGACATCACGATCACCGCGCCGATCAGGATCAGCACCGGAATCGGAATGCCCTGGGAAATATCGGTGCGCGGCCGGTCGTAGGCATTCATCACCACGACGAAGCCCGCTATGCCGGCGATGATGATGCCGGCGACCGCCAGTTCCGCCCAGACCGGCCGGACCGCGAAGCCGTAGCGCTGGCGCCGTCGGCGCGCGAGCAGGGTGCGGACCAGGACCAGGGCGATGCCGGCGGCGCCGACCACCCAGCTCCAGAACGCGCCGATCGAACCCAGCAGCCCGCCGCCCATCAGCTGGAACGTCTCGTCGAGCGGCGCCACGGTCTGGCCCTCGGTGATGGTCCAGGCGAGGCCGCGGAAAATCAGTAACCCGCCGAGCGTGACGATGAACGACGGCACGCCGCGGTGTGCCACCCACCAGCCCTGGGCGGCACCGATCACCACGCCCAGCCCCAGGCCCAGACCCAGCGAAGCGACCCAGTTCCAGCCGGCGCCGACCGGGAGAATCTGCGCCTGCAGTACGGCCATGACCATGCCGACGAAGCCCAGGACCGAACCGACGGACAGGTCGATATGCCGGGTCACGATCACCAGCACCATGCCCGTGGTCATGATGCCGACGACGCTGGTCTGCACCGCCAGGTTCCACAGATTGCGCGCGGTCAGGAAGATGCCGTCGGTCAAGAGGTCGAATCCGACCCAGATCACCGCCACGGCGGCGATCATCGCCAGCAGGCGCAGATCGATCTCGAGCGCGCTTTTCAAATCTCTGGCACCGCCTTTGTGGGCGGCGGGCGATTGGGCCAACGACATCATGGGGCCTGGTCCGTCCTGGGATAAGAGGGTCCGGGCGGTCGGCGAATGCCGACCGCCCGGCAGCAACGTCTATTTGCAGGCGGCCGGCGCCTTGGCCGGGTCGACCCCCTGGCAGACCGCGTCCTTGGTCACCCAGCCGGCCTTGATCACCACGTCCAGATTGTCCTTGGTGATGCCGACCGGAGTCAGGAACACCGAGTCCATCGGGACTTTCTTCGGGCCTTCGCTGAATTTCTTCGCGTTCGGCAGCTTGTCCGGCGTGGTGCCCTTGGCCATCGCCACGGCGGCCTCGGCCGCGGTCGTGCCCAACAGGCGCGCGTCCTTCCAGACGCTGACGGTCTGCAGGCCGCGGGCGATGCGGTTCAAGGCCGCCTTGTCGCCGTCCTGGCCCGAGACCGGAATGCCGGCCAGGCCCTGGGCCTGCAGGGCGGCCACGGCACCGCCCGCGGTGCCGTCGTTGGCGGCGATCACGGCGTCGACCTTGTTGTTGGCCTTGGTCAGGATCTGCTCCATCTCCTTCTGGGCATTCTCGGGCAGCCAGCCGGGGGTATATTCCTCGCCCACGACCTTGATGGCGCCGCTGTCGATCGCGGGCTTCAGCACGTCGATATTGCCGGCATGCAGGAAGTCGGCGTTGGGATCGGTCGACGAGCCCTTGATGAAGACGTAATTGCCCTTGGGGGCCGCCTTCTCGATCGCGCGCGCCTGGATGCGGCCGACTTCGCGATTGTCGAAGGTCAGATAGAACACGCCCGGGCTTTCGATCAGCCGGTCATATCCCACGATCGGAATGCCCTCGGCCTTGGCCTTGGCGATCGCCGGCTGGATGGCGTCGGTATCCTGGGCCAGGATGATCAGTGCCGTGGCGCCGCGGGCGATCAGGCTCTCCACGTCGGACAATTGCTTGGTGGGCGAGCTCTGCGCGTCGGCGCCGATATAGCTGGCGCCGGCCTTGGCCAGCGCCGCCTTGATCGCGGCCTCGTCGGTCTTCCAGCGCTCTTCCTGGAAATTGGACCAGCTGACGCCGACCACGATCTTCTTGTCGGCGGCATGGGCCTGCGGCAGGCCGGCCACGAGCGTCAGTCCCAGCATCGTGGTGCCGAGAATATGGCGGTGAAGTCCCCTCATTTTTTGCGTCTCCCTGACCGCTATTGTTCGAGGTGTCGTCGAGCCTCCGTCGAGGGATGCTCATCGGCTGGATGCCGGTTCGTTGAACGAGCCTAGATCGAGGATGGGGGGAAGCTGCGCACGGCATGACGCCGTTTATGGTTCGATACCATGATGGCCCTCCCTGAGCCCAAGACCCGATTTCGGATCTATTTTTGTCAATTACGTGAACATAAATCGATCATGAATCCGATGCTGTCAAGCGTCTGATGCAACGCTCGTGCGCGATAATTGCGGAATAATCGCAGAAGTCGTCGCGTGTCGCCTAAATTCGGAGCAAACGATATCGATCGAAAGCAGTTCCAAATCTTTTGAATTGCCATTTATGTAGATATCGCGGAAAAAATCAGGCGAGAGTACCAACTAGGGTACCCGGGGCGCACCAGCCGCCTGCACGAGGAGGAATTGTCTGCAATGGCTCATCCGAAGCGCGACTACGGCATGGATGCGATGCAGACCGGGGACACCGAGCTGATCCGGGCGATCAACCGCTTTCACGTGTTGGACACCATCCGCCGCTTCGAGCCGATTTCCCGTGCCGAGATCGGCGAACGCACGCAGCTGAGCCGCACCACCGTCTCCGCCATCATCACCGCACTGCTCGACGAGGGCGTGATCTATTACGACGAGGGCGATCCCGCAGGGTTGCAGGCGAAGTCGGCGGCGGCGCGCGGCCGGCCCCGCGTGCTGCTGCGCATGAACCCGAACGCGGCCTATGTCGTCGGTGCCAAGCTGTCGATGCATCAGGTCTCGATCACGGTTACCAACCTCAGGGCCGATCCGCTGTCCTGCCTGGTGCTGCCGGTCCGGACCTGGCGCCTGGGTGCCGCCCTGATCGCGGATTTGCTGGAGGACGGCATCCGCGCCGCGGTCGCCAAGGCCGGCATCACCATGGCCCAGATCGCCGGCGTCGGCGTCGGCTTGCCGGGTTTCATCGATTCGGTCGCCGGCATTTCCCATTGGAGCCCGATCCTGGCGACCGAGCCGGAGCCGGTGCCGTTCGCCAAGATGCTCAGCGACCGGCTGGGCGTCTCCGCCGTGATCGAGAACGACGCCAACCTGGTGACGCTCGCCGAACGCTGGTTCGGCCATGGCCAGGGCGTCGATAATTTCGTCGTCGTCACGGTCGAGGCCGGCATCGGCATGGGCCTGTTCATCAACGGCGACCTCTATCGCGGCCACCATGGCATGGGCACCGAATTCGGCCATTCCAAGATCGATCGCCATGGGCCGCTGTGCCGCTGCGGCCAGCATGGCTGCATCGAAGCTTTCACCGCCGACTACGCCATCCTGCGCGAGGCCCGCAAGATCATCGACCTGCCGCCGACCGAGGATGAACCATCGATCGAGGCCGCCGTGTGCGAGATCACGCACCTGGCGCGCGCAGGGCACGAAGGCTTGCGCGCCGTGTTTGCCGATGCCGGCGAGATCCTGGGCCTGGGCATCGCCAACCTGGTCAACATCATCGACCCGGGCAAGGTCATCATTTCCGGCGCCGGCATGCGCGCCGCCGATCTTCTGGAACCTTCGGTCCGGGCCGCGGTCGCCGCCGCCTCGCTCCAGGTGCTGAACGGCCGCTGCGAGCTGATTTTTCACGATTGGACCGACGAGGTCTGGGCGCGCGGCGCCGCCTCGCTGGTGCTGCAAGGGCTGTATCGCGTGCCATGGAGCCGCAATGCCCGTATCGAAATGGCGATCTAGGAAGGTTGGGAATGACTGAATTCGCGACATACCCGAGCCTCAAGGGGCGCACGGTCCTTGTCACGGGCGGTGCCTCCGGCATCGGTGCCTCCATCGTCGAGCATTTCGCCCAGCAGGGCGCCAAGGTGGGTTTCATCGATCTCGACGCCGATGCCGGTGCCGAGTTGCAGCAGCGCCTGGGGACGGCTGTCCGGTTCGAGACGGCAGATCTGCGCGACATCGCGGCGCTCGACCGCGCCATTGCCGCCATCCGCACCGCGTTCGGGCCGATCACCGTGCTGGTCAACAACGCCGCGCGCGACGATCGCCATACCATCGACCAGGTCACGCCCGAGTTCTGGGACGAACGGATGGCGACCAACCTCAAACATCAGTTCTTCGCGGCCCAAGCGGTCAAGGACGACATGATCGCGGCCGGCGGCGGCGCCATCGTCAACATGAGCTCGGTCAGCTTCCTGCTGGCCCAGGGCGGCATGCCGGTCTATCTCACCGCCAAATCGGCGATCGTGGGCTTGACCCGCGCGCTGGCCCGCGATCTGGGCCCGCACAAGATCCGGGTGAACGCGCTTTTCCCCGGCTGGATCATGACCGAACGGCAGATCAAGCTGTGGCTGACGCCCACGGCCGAGGCCGAGATGATGAAGGGCCAATGCATTCCGGAGAAGCTGTACCCACCGGACATCGCGCGCATGACTCTGTGGCTCGCCGCCGACGACAGCCGGATGGTCACCGCGCAGAATTTCGTCGTCGATGGCGGCTGGACCTGACATGCGCATCGAATGCGTCGTCCGGACCCGCGCGCTCGTCGGCGAAGGCCCCGTGTGGGACGACCGGGCCCAGGTCGTCTGGTGGGTCGATATCAAGGGCCTGACGCTGCATCGCTACGATCCGGCGACCGGCACCGACCGGACCTGGCCGATGCCGAGCCGGCTCGGCACGGTCCAGCTGCGCGCCGGCGGCGGTCTCGTCGGCGCGTTCAAGCAGGGTTTCGCGCTGATCGACCCGGAGACGGGGGCCGTCACGACCTTGGTCGATCCCGAGGTGCATCTGCCCGACAATCGCTTCAACGATGGCGGCATCGATGCGGCCGGCCGCTTCTGGGCCGGCACCATGGATGACGACGAGGCCGATCCGACCGGCCATCTCTATCGGCTGGATCCGGACGGCCGCGTGGCGGCGTTCGAGACCCATTTCGCCATCACCAACGGCGTCGATTGGAGCCTGGACGACCGCACGCTCTATTTCGTCGATACGCTGGGCGGGCGGATCTACGCCTATGACTTCGATGTCGCGACCGGCGGTCTCGGCACCCGCCGTCTCTTCGCCGAGGTTCCGGCCGAGGCGGGTCACCCGGACGGGCTGCTGGTCGACGCCGAGGATCACGTCTGGGGTGCCCATTGGGGTGGCGGACGGTTGACCCGCTATCGGCCCGACGGTTCAGTCGAGCGCGTGGTCGCGATCCCGGCGCCGCAGGTCACCAGCGCCTGCTTCGGCGGCCCGGATCTGGATATTCTCTATGTCACCAGCGCCGCGATCGGCATGGACGACGAGGGCCTAGCGGCCTATCCGGACGCCGGCGGGCTGTTCGCCGTCACCGGCCTCGGCATCCGCGGACGACCGACCCGGCGTTTCGCCGGCTAGGCCATTTCCGTAGGACGGAATATGCCCTAGTGTGACAGTCCCGCTGATCGAGCCACCACCCCAGAAGAAGTGATGCCGAGAGCCAAGCCGCCAACCCGCCCCGACCGGACCTTTTCCCGCAGCAGCGTGCACGGCCAGGTCGCCCACGAGATCGGTCTCAAGATCGTTCGGGGCGAATTGGCCCCGGGTAGCTTTTTGCCGACCGAGGAGGAGCTGAGCATCCGCCTGGGCGTCAGCCGAACCGCACTGCGCGAGGCGATCAAGCTGATGGCGGCCAAGGGGTTGGTGCAGTCGCGCCGCAAGGCCGGCACCCGCGTGCGGCCGCGCTCCGAATGGAACATGCTCGACCCGGACATGCTCGCCTGGCAATTGGCGGCGGCGCCGGTCGAACGCTTTATCAAGGACCTGTTCGAGCTGCGTCTGATGATCGAGCCCCAGGGCGCACGCCTGGCGGCGCTCCGGCGCACCGACGAGGATCTGGCGCGACTCAATGACGCCTATGCCGGCATGGCCGCGGCCGGCAACGATGCCGAGCGCTGGGAAGAGCCGGACATGCGCTTCCATCAGTCGCTGCTGTCGGCGACCCATAACGAGCTGATGGAGCCGCTGGGCGCGCTGATCGAAACCGCGCTCGCCATGGGCTTCCGTCTGTCGAACGCCACGCCCGGCGGCCCACGCCATGCGTTGCAAATGCACAAGGCGATCCTGGATGCGGTGGCGGCCGGGGATGGCGAGGGCGCCCATCAGCGCATGGTCGAGCTGTTGGACAACACCATGGTCGACGTGACGCGCGCGCTCGAATGGGCCCGCACCGGCGATCCCAGCGCGCCCGACCCGGTCAAGACCGTGCTGTCGGCGGTGCTACATCGCTAGTTTGGTCATATCCTCATACAAATGACTTGACCTGCCCGCCGGGTGGCGCGTTCCCTGATGGGAATGAAGAACCGCTCGACCCGGAGGAGACTGGCCGATGTCGGCTGACGACAAAACGGCACGTATTGTCCGAACCCCGTTCGGCCGGCTGGCCGACGGCACCGAAATCCACAGCTACGACCTCAGCAACGCCGGCGGTTTCTCGGCGCGCATCCTCAGCTATGGCGCCATCATCCAGGCGCTCTCGGCCCCCGACCGCCAAGGCTGCAGCGCCGATCTGGTCATGGGCTATGCCACGCTCCAGGACTATATCGACAAGCCGCAGTTCTTCGGCGCCCTGGTCGGCCGCTACGGCAATCGCATCGCCGGCGGGCATTTCCGGCTCGAAGGCCAGGACTACAGCCTCGCGATCACCAACCCGCCCAATGCGCTCCATGGCGGGGTCAAGGGCTTCGACAAGGTCGCCTGGACCGTCGAAGACGCGAGCGATGGGGACGAGGCGCTGCTGCGGTTGCGCTACATCAGTGCCGATGGCGAGGAAGGCTATCCCGGCCGGCTCACGACCCATGTGACATACCGGGTCGGCGCGGAAAATGCGCTCACCATCGAATACAAGGCCACGACCGAGGCGCCAACGGTGCTCAACCTGACCAACCACAGCTATTTCAATCTGGGTGGTGAGGGCTCGGGCGACATTCTGGACCATGTGGCGGAACTCGACGCCGACGGCTTCACGCCGATCGACGAGAACCTGATCCCGACCGGCGAGATCCGGGCCGTCGCCGGCACGCCATTCGATTTCCGCGAGCCCCGGCGCATCGGCGACCGGATCCGCGAGGCTAGCGACCGGCAGATTCTCTATGGCCGCGGCTATGATCATAATTTCGTGCTGCGCGCACGCCGGCCGGGCGAGCCGATCCGGGCCGCCCGCGTGACCGATCCCGCGTCCGGCCGCGTGCTGGAGGTGCTGACCGATCAGCCGGGCGTGCAGTTCTATACGTCGAATTTCCTCACCGGCAACCGGGTCGGCAAGTCCGGCCGCTTCTACCGCCAGGGCGATGCCTTCTGCCTGGAAACCCAGCATTTCCCGGATTCGCCGAACCACCCGGAATTCCCCTCGACCGTGCTCCGGCCGGGCGAGGAATTCCGCTCGACGACGATCTTCCGGTTCTCGGTGGCGTAGATGAGCCGTCCCCACATACGCCCTCTACCGCATTTCGCGGGAGAGGGAGGGGACCCAGCCCTTTGGGCTGGGGAGGGTGAGGGTCGTACCGTCTTGACCACCCTCACCCGGTTCGCTGACGCTCACCACCCTCTCCCGCAAAATGCGGTAGAGGGTTGGGGAGCGGCGCTACGCCGCTTCCTGGTCCTTGGCTTCGCCGAACAGATAGTCGATGTCGTCCAGCTCGATGCCGGCGAACTCGCCTTCGGCGCCGAGCGCGATGTTGGCGAGTGCGGCCTTGCGCTCCTGCAGCTCGACGATGCGTTCCTCGACCGTGCCGGCGGCGATCAGCTTATAGACGAACACCGATTTGGTCTGGCCGATGCGGTGGGCACGGTCCGAGGCCTGGTCCTCGGCGGCCGGGTTCCACCACGGGTCATAATGGATGACCGTGTCGGCGGAGGTGAGGTTGAGGCCGCGGCCGCCGGCCTTGAGGCTGATCAGGAACAAGGGCACTTCCAGCGCCTCGAAGCGCCGGACCGGCGTGGCCCGGTCGGCGGTGTCGCCGCGCAGTTCGACGAAGTCGATATTGACCTTGCGCACCGCTTCCTTGATCAGGTCGAGCATCGAGGTGAATTGCGAGAACAACAGGATGCGCCGGCCCTCGGCGATCATCTCGACCATCATCTCCATCAGCTCTTCGAGCTTGCTCGACATCTCGACCGCGCGGGCGGCCGGCAGCTTGACCAGGCGCGGATCGCAGCAGACCTGGCGCAGCTTCAACAGCGCGTCCAGCAGCACGATCTTGCCCTGACCGGGATGGCGCTCGGCCAGTTCGTGCCGGAGCTTGTCGTAGAGCGTCACGCGGATGGTCTCGTAGAGTTCGCGCTGCTCCGGCGCCAGCGAGATGCGGCGGATGATCGTGTGCTTGGGCGGCAGGTCGCTCGCGACCTCGGCCTTGGTGCGCCGGAGGATGAACGGCCGGATGCGGCGGATCAGCTGGTCGCGGCGGACCTCGTCGCCCTTCTTCTCGATCGGCGTACGGAAGCGCTTGGCGAAGCCGCGGCGGTCGCCCAGCAGTCCGGGCATCAGGAACGCGAACTGCGCCCACAGTTCCTCGAGGTTGTTCTCGATCGGCGTGCCCGACAGGCACAGCTTGTGGCGGGTCTTCAGCTGGCAGACGGCGCGGAACGTCTTCGATTCCGGGCTCTTGATGGCCTGGGCCTCGTCCAGTACGACCAGATGCCACTCCATCTGGGCCATGATCTCGATGTCGCGGGCCAGGACCGTATAGGTCGTGATCACGATCTCGGTCTCGCCCAGCGCGTCGCGCCGTTCGTGCCGGTCGAGCCCATGCAGCACGGCGATGCGCAGATGCGGCGCGAACTTGCCCAGCTCCGCGGTCCAGTTCGCGACCAGGCTGGTCGGCAGCACGATCAGCACCGGCTGGTCCAGCCGGCCGGTGCGCTTCTCCTCCACGATATGGGCGATGGTCTGGGCGGTCTTGCCCAGGCCCATATCGTCGGCCAGGATGCCGGCGATGCCATGGCTGCTGAGGTGCTGCAGCCAATCCAGGCCCTGGGCCTGATAGGGCCGCAGGATGCCCTTGAACAATTCGGGCACCGGCACGGTCTCGATCGCCAGATCGTCGCGGAACCGCTCGACATAGCCGCGGATATGCGCGGCATTCTGCCAGCGCGCGATCAGCACCTCTTCCAGGTCGAGCACGGCCGGGGCTTCGCTCGCCGGCAGCAGCAACGCGCCGCTCGTCGTCCGGCGCGACGCCTCGATCAGGTCGCTCATGGTCGCCAGCATGCGGGCGATGCGCTCGACCGGCAGGGCCAGGATGCGGCCGTCTTCCAGCACGGTGTGGATCTTGCCGTCGACCTGCGGGATGTTGTCGAGCCCGCCCTGGTCCAGGATGCGGCTCAGGATCGGCAGCAGCGGCAGGCGCACGCCCTCGACCTCGATGCCCAGCTCCAGCGAGAACCAGCCGCCCTCGTCGTCGGCGATGCGCATGTCGATCTCGCCGATGACATCGACGACCTGGGGGCCGAAGCCCTCCTCGACATCGACACGCCAGCCCAAGGCCTGCAGCGCCGGCACGCGTTCGGAACCGAAGCGCTGCCAGCGTTCGGCCGCGTCCTTGCCGCGGAACAGATAGATGCGCTTGCCCTTGGAGGCGGCCTTGGTCTGGACGCGGACCTGCATGAAGCCTTCTTCGCGCAGCTGTCCCTCGGCCTTCATCTCGGCGGCGCGGTCGCGGCGCAGGAAGACGGGTTCGCGCGAACCGTCCTCGACCTTGACGAACTGCCGCTCGTCGTCGGGCTCGGCCATGCCGTCGCCATAGCCGAATCCGAGCGTGAGCGCGTCGATCTGCATGATCCGGCCCATCTCGTCCGGCCCCTCGATCCGGCCCAGGCGCAGCACCGGCACCATCGGCTTGTCCAGGATGACCAGCTCGGCCGGGGTGGCGCGCGGCACGACGGGGCGGGCGGGTGCGGCGGCGCGCAGGCCGATCGTGCCGCGACGGCCGACCGGGCGCTTGGCGCTGGTGGCGCTGGGCGCGCGCGGCACGGCCATGCCCAGATGGCCACTATGGGCGTCGACGTACCAGACGCTGGTGCCGGCGCGCAGCACGGCGGATTTCGGCGGCAGATCCGGTGCCTGCGCCGCGTCGAACACGCGCTGCGGTCCCTTGATCAGGCGCTTATTGGTCGGCTTCCAGCGGGCAAGGCCGGATCCGACCAGCTGATCCAGCAGCCGGCCCGCGACCGTGGGCTCGGCCGCCGAAACGGTCACGCGCGTCTCGTCGCCGCCGATCAGGCGGGCGAGTGCGCGCTCGGACGGCGAGCGTTCGATCTCCTCGCCGATCCGGCGCGGGCTGACCGGCTCGACCTGGCCGGTGCGGTCATGCTCCAGCACCGGCGAGACGAAACAGCAGGCGCCGCCGGTACCGGGCTCCAGCAGGAACACCAGGCGCGTGCGCTCCTTGGGAGGGGCGGACAGCAGGTTGGCGAGGAAGCTCTGCTGCTGTTGCCGGCGCCATTCCGGATATTTGTCGAGCACGCCCAGTGCGGTCCCGGCCAGATGCAGGCAATGGGCCTGACCGCAGCTGCATTGGCCCGGGAAGATGACGCGGGCGCTGACCACGGCCGGTGCCATGGCGCAGCGATATTGCCGATCGCCTTCCTTGACGACGCCGCGGATCGTGTCGCCGTCGATAAGGAGGGCGACATGGCCGGCCAAAAGCAGGGTGCGGCCACGGGCGAGCGTGCGGGCGTCGAAAGCGCGGCCGAGATCCTCGGACGAATACGGAATTGCCATGGGGTGGGGGCTACGCCGCTCTGCGGTGAGAAAGGAATCGTGGTTCTGCGGCCAGAGGGCCATCGCGGTCAAGCGAATGTGGCCCGATCGGTCGCGCGATCCCAGAACTTGGTGCCATTGGCGCCGCGTGCAAGACTGGCGGCCTTCATGGCTGCCGGGCGTAAATGAAGAAGGAGTTATAAGACCATGGCCGATACTTTCCGCCCCAAACTGCGCAGCCAGCTCTGGTGGGACAATCCCAGCAACCCTGGCATGACCGCGCTCTATCTGGAGCGCTATCTGAATTTCGGCCTGACCCGGCACGAGCTGCAATCGGGCAAGCCGGTGATCGGCATCGCCCAGACCGGCAGCGATCTGTCGCCCTGCAACCGCCACCATATCGAGCTGGCCGCCCGCGTGCGCGACGGCATCCGCGATGCCGGCGGCTTGCCGATGGAATTCCCGGTCCACCCGATCCAGGAGACCGGCAAGCGGCCGACCGCGGCGCTCGACCGCAACCTGGCCTATCTGGGTCTGGTCGAAGTGCTCTACGGCTATCCGCTCGATGGCGTCGTGCTGACCACCGGGTGCGACAAGACGACGCCGGCCATGCTGATGGGGGCGGCGACCGTCGATCTGCCGGCGATCGTGCTGTCGGGCGGCCCGATGCTGGATGGCCATTTCGAGGGCGAACTGGCGGGCTCCGGCACGGTCGTGTGGGAGGCGCGCCGGCGCCATGCCCTGGGCCTGCTCGACTATGCCAAGTTCATCGACATGGTCGCGGCCTCGGCGCCCAGCGTCGGCCATTGCAACACCATGGGCACCGCCAGTTCGATGAATGCCATGGCCGAGGCGCTGGGCATGTCGCTGCCCGGCTGCGCCGCCATCCCCGGCCCCTACCGCGAGCGCCAGCAGATCGCCTACGAGACCGGCCGCCGCGCGGTCGAGCTGGTGCGCGAGAACCTGAAGCCGTCGGACGTCATGACCCGGGCCGCGTTCGAGAATGCGATCGTGGTCGCTTCCGCCATCGGCGCCTCGACCAATTGCCCGCCGCATGTCAATGCCATCGCGCGCCATATGGGCGTCGAGTTGAACAACGACGATTGGGACCGGATCGGCTACGAGATCCCGCTGCTGGTCAACATGCAGCCGGCCGGCAAATATCTGGGCGAGAGCTATTACCGCGCCGGCGGGTTGCCGGCGGTGCTGGGCGAGCTGAAGCGCCATGGCCATCTGCGCGAGCAGGCGGTGACGGTGACCGGCAAGACCATCGGCGAAATCACCGGCGACGCCACATCGACCGATCCGGAGGTCATCCGCAGCTGGGACAATCCGCTGAAGGAAAAGGCCGGCTTCGTCCAGCTGAAGGGCAATCTGTTCAACAGCGCCATCATGAAGACCTCGGTCATTTCCGAGGAATTCCGTAACCGCTACCTGATGACGCCGGGCGACGAGGATGCGTTCGAAGGCCGCGCCATCGTGTTCGACGGGCCGGAGGATTATCACCACCGCATCAACGATCCGGCGCTGGAGATCGACGCCCACTGCATCCTGGTGATCCGCTATTGCGGTCCGGTCGGCTATCCGGGCTCGGCCGAGGTCGTGAACATGCTGCCGCCCGACGCGCTGGTGAAGCAGGGCGTCAACGAGCTGCCCTGCATCGGCGACGGCCGGCAGAGCGGCACGTCCGGCAGCCCGTCGATCCTGAACGCCTCGCCCGAGGCGGGCGTGGCCGGCGGGTTGGCGTTGCTGCGGACCGGCGACAAAGTGCGCATCGATCTCAAAAAGCGCAGCGCCAATATCATGATCACCGATGGCGAGCTGGCCCAGCGGCGCAAGGATCTGAAGCTGCCGGAATTCGTCAACCAGACGCCCTGGCAGGAGATCTATCGCGCCCATGTCGGCCAGCTCGATACCGGCGGCGTGCTGGAGACGGCGGTCAAATACCAGCGCATCGCCGAAACCTTCGGCGTGCCCAGGGATAATCACTAGGTCAGTACACTTTTACCGTCATGGCCGGGCTTGACCCGGCCATCCACGTGGTCGGGCATTGATCCTATCGCCCGAGGCCGTCTCAAACGGAAGCGCGTGGATGCCCGGGTCAAGCCCGGGCATGACGATGTTTTAGATGAACGAAGGAGCCATTCGATGGAATACCGCAATCTGGGGCGCAGCGGCGTCAAGGTGGCGCCGCTATGTCTCGGCACCATGATGTTCGGCGGCCCGACCGAGGAGGCGGATGCGGCCCGCATCATCGCCAAGGCCCGGGACGCGGGCTTCAATTTCATCGATACCGCCGACGTCTATGTCGAGGGCAAGTCCGAAGAGATCGTCGGGCGCGCCATCGCGAGCGATCGGGATCGCTGGGTGCTGGCGACCAAGCACTGCAACGCCATGGGCGAGGGGCCGAACGAGCGGGGCCTCAGCCGCAAATGGGTGATGCAGGCGGCGGAGGGTAGCCTGAAGCGGCTCGGCACCGACTATATCGACGTCTATTACCTGCATAAGGAGGATCACTCGACGCCGCTCGACGAGACGATCCGCGCCATCGCCGATCTGGTCCGCCAGGGCAAGATCCGCTATTTCGGCGTCTCCAACTATCGCTCCTGGCGGGTGGCCGAGATCTGCCGGCTCGCCGACGCCATGGGCATCGACCGTCCGGTGGTCAGCCAGCCCTATTACAACGCCATGAACCGGGCGCCCGAGGTCGAGCATCTGCCGGCCTGCGGCTATTACGGCCTGGGCGTGGTGCCCTACAGCCCGCTCGCCCGCGGCGTGCTGACCGGCAAATATTCGCCCGACGCGCCGCCGCCCAACGACAGCCGCGTCGCCCGCCAGGACAAGCGCATCCTGCAGACCGAATGGCGCCGCGAGTCGCTGGTGCTGGCCCAGGAGATCAAGACCCATGCCGAGGCGCAGGGCATCACCGCCGGGCAATTCGCCATCGGCTGGGTCTTGAACAACAAATTCATCACCGCCCCGGTCGCCGGCCCGCGCACCATGGAGCAATGGGACGATTACGTGGCGGCGCTCGACTATAAATTCACCGCCGAGGACGAGGCGCTGATCGACCGGCTGGTACCGACCGGTCATCCGTCGACCCCCGGCTATAGCGACCCGGCCTACCCGATCGAAGGCCGCGTGCCGCGGAGCTAGACCGCCTCGGCCGCCGGCAACAGCGCCACGCCGGCCGCGACCGACGCCTGCATATGGGCGAAGTTCCGCGGGTTCTCGCGGAAATAGCTGCTGGCCTGGAGATAGCTCTCCAGGTCGGCGGCACTGACCGTGGCGCCGTCGGGCGGGGCCAATCCGGCCTCGCTCGTGCCGCCCAGCCATTTGGCGAGCGTGGTCGGCGCGCCGGTCATGTTGATCCACAGCGCCATATAGAGCTGCGCCTCCGGCTCGATCGGCCGGCTGCCGCTGGCCGCGATGCAGCTGTCGATGCCATTCAGGACCGTCTGCATCAGCTGGTCGTCCATCTGGTCGACGATGGCCTGGCCGAAAGTGGCGGCCAGCGCCCCGTCGGTGAGCGCCCGGTCGGCGGGGCTTAACGGACAGCCGGTCGGCAGCGGCTTGCTGACCGCGGCCACGATGCCCGCGACCGTGGCGTCGTCGATGCCGGCCGCGTTCAGCACGTCGGTCAGGGCCCCGCGCGCCAGCGGATTGACGTTAGTGTCGCCTTGGAAAATGCCGAAGCTGGCGCCGCTCTCGCCCAGGCGCGCATAGGACAGGCAATAGGGCGATGCTGTGCCCAGTTCGTTCTGTTTTATGGCCGTGCGAAGTGCCGGGAAAATTGTGCTATCGACCATTTTTCAACCCCTGAGACGAAAGCGGACACTATATGTTCCGATTTTGCCTGTCACGGTTGATCCTGTCTAATTTTCGGCCGGAAAAAATGCAGCCGCCATCAGCGGGCCGAACAGGTCGGTCATCGCGGTCTCGCCCGGGCGCGTGACGGCGACGGCGCGGGTGTCGCGCAGCCGTTCGATCCAGCCCCGTTCGAACGCCGTGGCGGCCAGCGCCGCGCCCAGCGCACCGGCCAGATGCGGCCGGCGTTCGCTCCAATCCAGGCACGGCCGGCAAAAGCAGCGCTGCCGGGGCCGATCGGCGTCGAGGTCGATGCCGATGCTGCGGAAGAAGCCGGCACCGCTGTCGGTGACCGTGCCGCCGTCCTCGCTCAGCACGACATGGCCTTCGTGGGTTAGCGCGTCGGCCAGCGCCACGCCGACCCGGCCGGCCAAGTGGTCGTAGCAGGTCCGGGCCTGGCGTAAGGCGGCATCCTTGGGCGAGGCCGGGCGATGGCGCTTCGGCGCCTCGATCGCGGCCACGGCCATGATGCCTTCCAGCATGCGGCCGACCAGCGGCGAGGCCAGCTTGAAATAGCGGTGCCGACCCTGTTTGGCGACCGTCAGCAGATGCGACTCGGTCAGCTTCGACAGATGCGCGCTCGCGGTCTGCGGCGTGACCCGGGCCATGAAAGCGAGTTCCGACGCGGTCAGCGCGCGGCCGTCCATCAAGGCGGCCAGCATGTTGGCACGGGCGGGGTCGCCCACCAGGGCGGCGACTTCGGCGAGGTTGGCTGAGGCGATCATGATGGGATGATGGGCGGGGCCGGGGCGGGAGACAAGCACCGACGCTTCGTCCGGGAACGAAGCGTTGACGGCACCATACCGGTGGGCGAGCAGGCAGGGTGTGCTTCTATCCCTGCCACGACTGGAGCCCTTCCATGCCCCGCCACACCGATCTCGCCCTGCTGTTGCTATTGTCGCTGCTGTGGGGTGCCTCCTATGCCTTGATCCGGGTGGCGGTCGAGACGATCCCGCCGCTGACGCTCGTCGCCTGCCGGGTCACCATTGCCGCATTGTTGCTGCAGCTCGTGTTGGCGCGGCAGGGTCTGGCCCTGCCGCGGGCGCCGCTCATTTGGCGCAACTTCGCCATTCAGGCGGCGATGAACGGTATCCTGCCGTTCAGCCTGATTGCCTGGGGCGAACAGCGGGTCGATAGCGGCCTGGCCGGCGTGCTGAATTCGACCACGCCGATCTTCGTCTTCCTGTTCGCCCGGATCTGGTCGCGGCAGGAACCGGCCAGCCTGCGCCAGCTCGGCGGCACGCTGCTGGGTCTCGCCGGCATCGTCGCGATCGTCGGGCCGACGGCGCTCGCAGCCGGGCTCGGTGGCGACACCCTGGCCCAGGCGGCGATCGTCGCGGCGACGCTGTGCTATGCCGTCGCGGTGCTGTTCGGCCGGAATTTCGCAGGATTGCCGGCGATCATGCCGGCCGCCGGCTCGACCGCGGTCTCGGCCCTGGTCATGGTGCCGGCGGCGCTGCTGATCGAACGGCCCTGGACGTTGCCGGCGCCATCCTGGGATTCCGTCCTGGCGCTGGTGGCCCTGGGCACCTGCTCGACCGCCGGCGCCTTCGTCATCTATTTCCGGCTGCTGGGCTCGCTGGGCTCCGTCGGCACCGCCGGCGTCGCCTATCTGCGCGCGGCCGTGTCGGTCGCGATCGGCATCCTGTTCCTGGGGGAGCTGCCCAGTTGGCAGGTCGCGGGCGGGTTGGCGCTGGTGCTGGTCGGGGTTGCCGCGATGACCTTGCCCACCACGCCCAGGGCTTTCCGTTTCCGGCCGATCGTCGCTAAAGTGCCGCCTCCCGTCGTTTGAGAGTGCCGCCTGCCATGTCCGATCGTCCCGTGCCGCCCGTCGCCGTCCAGAAACCCCATCATTACGAGCGCCACGGCGTCACGATCCAGGATCCGTATCATTGGCTGCGCGACCCGAAATATCCGACGGTCGACGATGCCGAGATCCTGGCCCATCTCGAGGCGGAGAATGATTATTTCCGTGCAGTGATGAAGCCGCTGGAGCCGCTGGTCGAGACGCTGTTCGCCGAGATGAAGGGCCGCATCAAGGAAGACGACGCCTCGGTCCCGGTCGAGGAGGACGGCTTCCTCTATCAATGGCGCTTCGAGACCGGCGGCCAATATCGAAAATGGTATCGCCGACCGGTCGGCGGCGGGCCGGAACAGTTGCTGCTCGACGAGCCGGCGCTGGCGGAGGGCAAGGGCTTCTTCAAGCTCGGCGGCTTTTCGGTCAGCCCCGACGGCACGCTGCTCGCCTATAGCGCCGACGACAATGGCTCGGAACGTTTCACCCTGCGCATCAAGGATCTTGCCTCAGATACTCTGCTGCCGGTCGAGATTGCGGAGACGATGGGTCAGCCGGTCTGGTCGGCCGACGGCAGCGTGCTGCTCTATTGCGTGGTCAACCAGTCCTGGCGCCCGTACCAGATCCGCGCCCATGTGCTGGGCCGGCCGGTCGGCGAGGACCGCGTGCTCTATGAGGAGCCGGACGAGGGCTTCCGCGTCGGGGTCGGCAAGTCCCAGAGCCGCGAGGTGATCTTCCTGATCACCGGCGACCATGTTACCAGCGAGGCCCGCTTCGTGCCGGCGTCGGACCCGTTCGCGCCCCAGCGCCTGATCGCGGCGCGGCAGACCGGCCGCGAATATCATCCCGACCATGGCGGCGGCGCGCTGTACCTGCGCGTCAACGACACCCACAAGAATTTCCGCGTGGTCAGCACCTCGCTCGACCGGCCGGAGCCGGAGCATTGGGTCGAACTGATCGCCGGCGGCGACGCACGCTACATCCGCGGCCTGACCGCCTTCCAGCGCTTCCTGGTGCTGGAGGAACGCCATGCGGGTCTGGACCAAGTCATCCTGCGCGATACCGACGGCACCGAGCAGGCGGTCAAGTTTCCGGAAGCTGCCTATCAGGCCGGGCTCGGCAACACGCCGGCGGTGGATCCGTCGAAGATCCGGCTCGAATATTCCTCGATGGCGACGCCGGCCACGACCTATGAATATGACGTCGCTGCACAGACCCTAAGCGTGCTGAAGGTTCAGGAAATCCCGTCCGGCTACGACCCAGCCGATTACGTGACCGAGCGGCTGATGGCGCCGGCGCGCGACGGCGTGCTGGTGCCGATCTCGCTGGTCTACCGCCGGGGCTGGACCAAGGGGCAGGGCAAGCCGCTGCACCTTTATGGTTATGGCGCCTATGGGCTTGGCATGTCGCCCAGCTTCTCCTCGGCGCGGGTGTCGCTGCTGGATCGCGGCTTCGCCTATGCCATCGCCCATATCCGCGGCGGCGACGAGTTGGGCTATGGCTGGTACGAGGCCGGCAAGCTCGACCGGCGCACCAATACGTTCAACGACTTCATCGATGCGGCCAAGTTTCTGGTTCAGGAAGGCTACGCCGTCCAGGGCGGCATCTCGGCCTCGGGTGGTTCGGCCGGCGGCCAGCTGATGGGCGTCATCGTCAATGACGCGGCCGAGCTGTGGCGGGCCGTCGTCGCTCATGTGCCGTTCGTCGACGCGCTCAACACCATGCAGGACGCGACCCTGCCGCTGACCCCGCCGGAATGGCCGGAATGGGGCAACCCGATCGAGGACAAGACGGCGTTCGACTTCATCCGCTCGTACTCGCCCTACGACCAGGTCACGGCCAAGGCCTATCCGCCGCTGATGATCACCGCCGGCCTGAACGACCCGCGCGTGACCTATTGGGAACCGGCGAAATGGGTAGCGAAGCTGCGCCTGCTCAAGACCGACGACAACGTGCTGGTCTCCAAGACCAACATGGGTGCCGGCCATGGCGGCAAATCCGGCCGCTTCGACCGCCTGACCGAGGTGGCAGAGGAATACGCGTTCGTTATAAACGCGTTCAAGGCCTGATCAGCGCTGGAATCCCCCGCCTCACCCGACCTCTCCACCCCCGGGGGTGGAGAGGAGAAGATGATACCCCTCTCCGCCCCATTGGGGCGGAGAGGTTGGATGAGGTGGGGAGCGCTCGAACCCCGGGATTACTCCGGCACCGAATAGGCCAGGATCATCGACAGATGCGACAGCGGTCGGCGGGTCGCGGTCGCCCATTCATAGAACTGGGCGGCGGCCGTGGCGCGGGCGGCCTTGCCCTTGCCGCCGTCGCTGACGCCCCAGGTCTTTAGCGCCGCCTCGACCGAGGGGCTGAAGATGAAGCTGTCGCGTTCGGCCATGCGCAGGAAGCGCGGCGCCGAATCGCCGCCCAGCATCTTGAAGCGCTTGGCGAGCGCGTCCCACAGCGCCAGCGTCTGATCCGCCGGCCAGGACGCCAGCCAGGTGCCGAAGCCGCCGGCTTCGGCCGAGATGTCGCGCAGCGCCGCCGCATTGGGCGGCACGGATTTGATCTTGCCCCAATGGCGGATTAGGGCAGCATTGCCCATCAGTGCCTCCAGATCCTCGTCGCTCATGGCGGCGACCGCATGGGGATCGAAGCCGTGGAAGGCCGCCTCGAACGCCGGCCATTTCTGATCGACCACCGAATGCTTGATGCCGGCCCGGAACACGCGCAGGCACAAGAGCGACAGATAGCGATCGTCGGGCACTGCTGCCAGTTCGGCCGCGGTCTTGACCGGCGGCAGATGCGCGGTGAGGGCGGCCTCGCCATGCCGTTCGATGGCGCGGGCGAGGATCGGGTCGAACGGGATCATCTGGCGACGAGCTTCTGCAGCGCGAGCGGCACGTATTTGTCCAGATCGCCGATCATCGCGACATAGACCGGCATCGGCTTGCCGTAGGCGTCGGCGATTTCGGCGTAGGCGCCGGTAGCATATTGCGAGAGCGTGAAGACCTTGTCCTGGGCGTCCGGGAACAGGGCCAGCAGCTTTGCCCTGTGCGCCTCGGTCATGACCAGAATCACGTCGGCATGGCGGACGTCGTTCTCCGTAAGCTGCGCCGCGCGATGCTGGGAAACGTCGATGCCGCGCTGTTTCAGCAGCGTCTGGGCGTTGGCTTCGGGCTTGATGTTGAACGGGTTGAGATCGACCGCGCGCGAGATCACCGCGATCGGCAGCTTGTGTTGCTCGATCAGCTTTTCGGCCAAAGCCTCGGCCGAGACGCTGCGGCCGGTATTGCCGGTATCGACGAAGGCCAGCTTCTTCGGCCCGTCGGCACTGGCCGCGCCCGACCCCAGGATTCCGGTCATGAGCATTCCGATCATCATCAGCTTCTTCATGTGCTTCGCTTTCCGGTGACGGGCTCAGGACTAGCGGCTCAATTCCACCGGCTGCATGGTCGCGCGCGTGCCGCTGGTCTCGCCGGCGGCGCGGGTCAGCACACCCAGCTGCTGCAGCAGCGGCGCCAGGCTGGCCAGGCGGCCGAGCGAGACGCCGACGGCACTGCCCGCCGTGTCGTCATCCTCGCCCGACACGCCGGCCAGGATCTGCTGGATCGGCGAGCGCGGCTGAGGATAGGGCCTGAGCGTCACCGGCTGGTCGGCGGCGATATGGGCGGCCTGCTTGGCCAGGTCGACCGCGACGTCGAGCCCGCCCAGCGCATCGACCAAGCCATTCTCCTTGCCCTGGACGCCGGTCCAGACGTGGCCCTTGGCGATGGCCTCGACCTTGGCCGCATCCATCTTGCGGCCCTCGGCCACATGGGCGATGAAGGCGTGATAAACCTCGTCCAGCGAATGTTCAAAGCGCGCATACTGTTCGGGCGTGTAGTCGTGCAGCGAGCTGTCGATGCCGGCGTTGCGGCCTTGGGCAACCTCGTCCCAGCTGACGCCCAGCTTGTCCCACAGGCCGCCGGTCAGGAACTTGCCGCTGAACACGCCGATCGAGCCGGTGAGCGTGCCGGGTTCGGCCACGATCTTGTCGGCGGGGGCGGCGATGTAATAGCCGCCGGACGCGGCCGT
>Ga0302311_10000806_pt1 | contig 38048 bp, 31 predicted proteins | sample III_Palsa_N1_3_FD_200449 | JGI IMG/M metagenome (GOLD analysis project Ga0302311, IMG submission 200449) | Peat permafrost microbial communities from Stordalen Mire near Abisko, Sweden - III_Palsa_N1_3 | ecosystem: Environmental > Terrestrial > Soil > Palsa > Peat permafrost | place: Sweden... | reverse complement strand
ACCTGGTCGAGCCAGGCCTTCAGGGTCGAGGGGATCGTCAGGTTGTACATCGGCGCACCGATGACGATCACGTCGGCCTGCTCCAGCTCACTCACCAGCTGCTCGCGCAGGGCGGTCGCGGCCCGCTGCTCATCACTCAGCGTAGCCGGGTCGGCCTGGCCGGCCATGATCGTCGCGGCCGTCAGGTGCGGCAGCGCGGCGGCGGCGAGATCGCGGTGGACGACCGTGCCGTCCGGATGCTGCGCCTGCCAGGCCTCGCGGAAGGTCGCGGTGACCTCGCGCGAGGCCGAGCCCTCGGTGAAGGCGGAGGAGTCGATGTGAAGCAGCGTGGCCATGGTGGTACTCCCGTTCGGCGTCACCGGCGGTAACAGGAAGCGGCCGTCGGCACGGTTTTTTCGTTCGGAACTAGTAGTACCACATGGACTTACTTTTTCGCAGCAGCAGTGAACCTACGGGTAAGCTGTCCCCATGACGACGGAACAGGCACTGCCGGGATCCGACCACGGTGAAGCGTTCTGCACGGAGGCAGGAAGTTCCGTGGAGCGCGTCTTCAAGCTGCTGGGCAAGCGCTGGACCGGGCTGATCCTCGCCTCGATGATGGGCGGGCCGGTGCACTTCGCCGAGTTCCGGCGGGCGGTCCCAGGCATCAGCGAGCGGGTCCTGTCGGACCGGCTGACCGAGCTGACCACGGCCGGGCTGGTGCTGCGCGAGGTCGACCCGGGGCCGCCGCTGCGGGTCAGCTACCGGCTGACCGACATCGGCGCCGGGCTGCGGCCCGCGATGGTCGAGCTCGGACGCTGGGCGGAGGAGTGCCTGCCCGCCGACGCGGCCGGCGGCTGCCCCGGGACGCCGCTGTAACCACCACCGGACGGCCGCGGTCAGCCCGCCCCCGTCGTCCCACCTGCTTCACCGGGCCCGCTCGCCCCGGTCGTCCCGTCCGCTTCACCCGGCCCGGCCGCTTCGGCAGCGCCCCGCGCCGGGGCGTCCTGCCCGGAATCCCGCGGCCCGGCGCTCTCCGGCTCCGGGAGCATCCCGCTGACCCGGGCGATGGCCTCCAGTTCGGCGGTGTCGGCCCGCCGTCGGCCGGCCGCGGTGTCGAGCTGCTCGCGCATCCGCAGCAGCTCCTCCGGGTTCTCCGCCTTGGCCACCGGCACCAGCGACATCGCGCCCTTGATGTGCTCCCCGTCGCCGAGTTCGGCCACCACCAGGTCACCCCGGTCCTCGTGCCCCGGCTCCAGCGCACCGAGCAGCCCGATCAGGGTCAGCAGTTCCTTCTGCACCTCCCTGGTGAACAGCTCCCGTTCCTCGCCGTCGATCCGGATCCGGATCCGGCCGCCACCGGCCTCCACGTACATCCGGATCACGTCCATCAGCAGCTCGTACTGCGGCGGATCCATGGTCGCCTGCAACGTCTCGATGTACAGGGCCAGTTGGGCGCGGGCTAACTCCTGCCGCCGCAGCGCCTCGTCCGGCCCGTCCGCTCCCTCCAGGTCTCCGGGCCCCGGCATCAGCGGCACCCCCGGTCGCGGGTCCCCGGCTCCGGACCCGCCACCAGGACGTCTCTCCCCAGCCACCGCACAGCTGCGCCCCTCTCGCTCGCACGCGCCGGTACCCCCACCCGGTAGTGCTACCCGTTGCCGCGCCCGGTTCACCCACCGGGCCGCCCGCGCCCGGCCCCCAGCCCCGGCACAGGGGACTGTCGGTACCGCCCACTACAGTCCCGAATCATGACCAGCCTGATCCCCACTCACAGGACCATCATCCGGAACCAGTCGACCCACCCCCGCCGCCGGGACCGGCGCCACCACCGCACCAGCGCCCGGCGGTACGGGGCGTGAGCCTGCCGGAGCGGGCGGACCGGGCCGCCGGGGCAATGGTCGGCTGGGCGGTGGGGGACGCCCTGGGCGCGCCCTTCGAGTTCAGACTGGGCGGCACTTTCTCCGGCCGCTTCCCGGAGCCGGGCGGCCTGCACGGCAACGAGCTGTGCGGCGGCGGCGGCTGGAAACCCGGCGAGGCCACGGACGACACCCAGATGGGGCTGCTGGTCGCCGAGTCCCTGCTGGAGTGCGGCGGCCTGGACCTGCCGGACATCTTCCGCCGCTTCCGGCGCTGGGCCGCCGCCGACCCCAAGGACATCGGGATCCTCACCGAGACGGTGCTCACCGGCCACCTGCCCTGGGACCAGGCCGCCCTCGACTACGCCGCCCACAACCTGCACGCGGCCGGAAACGGCTCACTGATGCGGGCAGTCCCGGCCGCGCTGCGCTACTCCCGGCAGGACCAGGCCATCCGGGTCGAGGCCGCCCGCAGCATCTCCGCACTGACCCATGCGGACCCGGCCACCGGCTGGGGCTGCGCGGTGTACCAGGAGCTGGTCATCGCCGCGCTCGACGGCCGGAACGTCCACGCCGCCCTGCCCGCCGCGCTCGCGCTGGTGGACGAGCCGCACCGGACCCGCTGGCAGACCGTGCTCACGCCCGGCTGGCAGCCGCTGATGGCGACCGAGTCCAACGGCGCGGTCTGGCCGACCCTCGGCACCGCGCTGTGGGCGCTGCACAGCAGCACCACCTTCGAGGAGGCGCTGCGCGCCGCCGTCGACCTCGGCGGCGACACCGACACGGTCGCGGCCGTCACCGGTGGCCTGGCCGGGGCCGTCCACGGCCTGGCCGCCATCCCGGCCCGCTGGACCGAGCGCGTGCACACTCCCCTGCCGGGCTTCGGCCCCGGCATCCGCCGCGCCGCCGACCTGGTCGCCCTGGCCGAGCAGCTGGACGCCCGCTGACCGGGCCCGCGCGGGCGGCCACGCCGGTCCCGGCTCAGACCAGCCCGGTGGCGACCAGGCCGCCGACGGCCACCAGCATCAGCGCGGTGACCAGGTTCGCGCCGCGGTCGATCCAGGCGCCGCGCAGCCGGTAGCCACCCAGGGTGGCCAGCACCGTCAGGCCCACGATGGTGACCAGGGTGACCAGCGAGAACACCAGCAGGGTGCCCAGCGAGGCGACTGTCCCGGCTGCGGACGCGGCCAGGAACACCGGCAGGATGGTCAGGTCGGGCGAGGCGGCCGCCCCGAACGGGACGACCAGCACGGCCAGCCGCTGCACCCGCGACCGCGCTCCCGGCGCTTGCCCTGGCACCGGTACGACGGCTTCCGCGCGGCTGGCGGTGGCCACCCCACCGTGGGCGTGACCCTCGTGGACGTGGCCCTCGTGCGCGTGGACGTGACCACTGTGGCCATGGCTGTGGCCACCGGCATGGCTGTGCCCGCCGTCGTGCGTATGGCCGCCGTCGTGGCCGTGGCCGTGCCCCCTGCCGGTCAGCTCCAGGACGAGAAAGACCGTCCCGGTCGCCAGCAGCAGTCCGCCGACGATGAGGTCCTCGTGGTGTTCCACGCCGGAACGGAACTGGAGGCCGACGCCGATCACCACCGCGCCGAGCACCAGCGACAGCGCGACATGGGCGATCCCGGCGAGCGCGGCCAGCCGGGCGGTCCGCCGCAGCGGATAGCGCTGCGCGCGGGAGACAACGCCGAGCGGGACCCAGTGGTCGGGCAGCACGGCGTGCCCGAGGCCGACCCCGGCCGCAGCCGTGAGCAGGGCGGGAATGGTGGTCATGGCTTCATTGATACCATGACGTATGCGCATAGGTGAAGATGAGAAGGTTAATGCCCAACCGTACTTGTTGCGTCATATACGCAGGTGAAAGACTGGTGTGATGACGCAAGGCCGAACCGACACCCCGCCCGGGACAGCCCGCCACGACAGCCGGCTGAGCGACGCCCAGGTGAATGTGGCGGTCGCCGCCCTGTCCATGCTCGCCGAACCCACCCGGCTGCGACTGCTGTGGGCGCTGCGCGACGGCGAACTCGGCGTCAGCGCGCTGGCGCAGGCGGCGGACTGCACCCCCACGGCCGCCAGCCAGCACCTGGCGAAGATGCGGCTGACCGGCCTGGTCGACCAGCGCGCCGAGGGCCGGGCCCGGATCTACCGGCTGTCCGGCGGCCATGTACAGCGACTGCTGAGCGAGGTGCTCGCACACGCGGACCACACGGTGTCCGGTCTGCCGCACCACCCCTGAGCCCGGCGGCCCGTCCTCAGGCCACGGCCTCGCGTTCGCCCTCCCCGCCGTCACTGTCCAGGTGCCAGTGCAGGTCACGGATGCCGGGCTCCAGCGAGAGCCGGGAGACCATAGTCCTCGTTCAGCACCGGGTAGAAGATCGGCTGCCCGGGCGCCCCCGGCCGGCGGGTATCCCCGGCGCTGGGCGGCGCCGGCGGTGGCGGCCGGGAAACCCCGTACGGGCGGGGCGCCCGGTTTCGGTAGGATGGCGCTGGCTTCCAGCGAGGATCGTCACGCGGCGCGCTCACCGAGTGCGTGTCATGGCTGAACAGAGCTCCAAGCCGTACGACACCCGCCCCATGCGGCATCCCTCGTGGTGTCCGCCAGAGAAATCGGAGCATCCCGGGATGACTCGCCAGTTGATCACCAGTGCGCTTCCCTACATCAACGGGATCAAGCACCTGGGCAACATGGTCGGGTCCATGCTCCCCGCCGACGTCTACGCCCGGTACCTGCGGCAGCGTGGCGAGGAGGTCCTGTTCATCTGTGCGACGGATGAGCACGGCACCCCGGCCGAGCTGGCCGCCAAGGAGGCCGGGCTGCCGGTCGCGGAGTTCTGCGCGCAGCAGCACGACGCCCAGAAGGCGATCTACGACGGCTTCGAGCTGTCGTTCGACCACTTCGGCCGCAGCTCCTCGCCGGAGAACCAGGAGCTGACCCAGACCATCGCGCGCCAGCTCCACGCGAACGGCTTCATCGAGGAGCGGGCGATCCGCCAGGTGTACTCGATCACCGACGCCCGGTTCCTGCCCGACCGCTACATCGTCGGCACCTGCCCGCACTGCGGCTACGACAAGGCGCGCGGCGACCAGTGCGAGAACTGCACCCGGGTGCTGGACCCCACCGACCTGATCGACGCGCGCTCGGCGATCAGCGGCAGCACCGACCTTGAGGTCCGTGAGACCAAGCACCTGTTCCTGCTCCAGTCCAAGCTCGCCGACGAGGTCGAGGCCTGGGTCGGCGAGCACGGCAAGGACTGGCCGGTGCTGGCCTCCTCCATCGCCCGCAAGTGGCTCACCGAGGGCCTGCACGACCGCTCGATCACCCGTGACCTGGAGTGGGGCGTCCCGGTCCCGGCCGACACCTGGCCCGAGCTGGCGGCCGAGGGCAAGGTCTTCTACGTCTGGTTCGACGCCCCGATCGAGTACATCGGCTCGACCAAGGAGTGGGCCGACGCCGGCGGCGGCGACGAGGCGCGGGACTGGAAGTCCTGGTGGTACCAGGCCGACGACACCGTCCGCTACACCCAGTTCATGGCCAAGGACAACGTCCCCTTCCACGCCGTCATGTTCCCGGCGACCCTGCTGGGCACCCGCGACGCCTGGAAGAAGGTCGACTACCTCAAGTCCTTCAACTGGCTGAACTACTACGGCGGGAAGTTCTCCACCAGCCAGAAGCGCGGGGTCTTCACCGACGCCGCCCTGGACCTGCTGCCGGCCGACTACTGGCGCTACTTCCTGATGGCCAACGCCCCGGAGTCCGACGACACCAACTTCACCTGGGAACTGTTCACCTCCTCGGTCAACAAGGACCTGGCCGACACCCTGGGCAACTTCGTCAACCGGGTGCTCTCCTTCTCCCGCAAGCGCTTCGGCGACGCCGTCCCGGCCGGACGGGCGGCCGGCGAGCCCGAGCGGCAGCTCGGCACGGAGATCGCCGAGCTGCTCGCGGACTACGAGGCCCAGCTCGACGCGCTCCAGTTCCGCAAGGCCGCCCAGGCGCTGCGGGCGCTGTGGAGCGCGGGCAACTCCTACCTGGAGACCAAGGCCCCCTGGCTGGAGGCCAAGACCGACGAGGAGGGCGCGGCGCTGACGCTGCGCACCGCGATGAACCTGATCCACCTGTACTCGGTGGTCTCGGAGCCGTTCATCCCCTCCAGCAGCGCCGCGATGCGCTCGGCGTTCGCCCTGCCCGAGGACACCCGCCGGTGGATCACCCCGGACGAGGCCCGCGCCCTGGACTTCGTCCCGGCCGGAACGGCCTTCACCGTCCCCCCGGTGCTCTTCGCCAAGATCACCGAGGACGATCTGAACGACTACCGCGTCCGCTTCGGCGGCGACCCGGAAGCCACCGCCTGACCCCAGGCCCCGCACCACGAACGCCCCGCCGGAGCAACGCCCCCGGCGGGGCGTTCGCATGGTCCGGACGCGGCGGCACGCGGCCGCCGGGGGCAGTGGTTCCGACCCGGCTCATTGCCCATTGCAGGTGAACAGACCGCTCCTCCGCGTTCCCGGTCCCCCGGTGACCGAGGTCTTCGGATAGGGCGCGGCCCGAATGAACCCTCCGTCGTAGCCGTTTTCCGAAAAGAACACGCCCCAGGCCGGCAGGACCTCTTCCAGTCGCCCGTCGGCGGGGTCGGCAATGAATTCCGGCGTGGCATCCACGCGACGCTGGATGATGAAGGGACCGCCGACGCTGCGGCGCAGCAGCTCCTCCCATTCGCGCTTCTCGGTCTCCCAGCCGGCCACGACGCCGATGCCCGCGAAGCCCGCACCCGGTTTGAGGATCAGCTCCTGCTGATGGTCGACCGAGAAGCTCATGAGATCGACCCGTTCATCGTCGAACCGGGTCCGGCCCTCCTGCAGGAGGCGCGTCCACGGAACCATTCGATCGATCAGCTCCTGCTCCGCCCCGGAGAATGAATCCCGGTACCTGTGGTCGGACAACAGGGCCAGCGTGGCTTTGTCGTTGTAGAGGTGGCTCCTGGGCGGCGTGTGCAGGACGAGCCTCCCCTGGTCGTGCACCCGGCAGATCATCTCGTACACCGGCCGTCCGCTCGGGTCGGCGATCAGCTGGTCGACCATGAAATACCGCAGCATGAGATCGATCGGCTGGTCGCCGAGCCATACCCGGCCGTTCTTCTCCTTCAGCTGGCCGAGCTCGCCGAGGACCAGCCGTACTCCATATCTCGCCAGAGAGAGCTGAATGGACCGGAATCCGTTCGACCAGGCCGAGATCCCGCCGTCCGCCTCTACCGCGGCGATGACCGGCTCCCGGCCGCCCGATACCGGCGCGGCCGCATCGCGCAGCAGATCGGCTCGCGCCGCCATGGTGTCGGTGTAGTCGAGACCGAATTCCCTGGCGAACCCGGCGAACGGCTCCGCCGCCATCAGGGCGCGATGCACCTCGACCATGTCCGCGCCGCCGAGCCCGGTGTTCACGTTGAACTCAAGGAGTTTGAAGTCCGACCCGTCCCGGTACAGGTCCGCGCGTCCGGACCGCGACGGCTCGACATGACGCAGCCGGCTGATCAGCTCCGTGCGCTGCTCATCGATTCCGATGGCGGCGCAGTACGCACCGAGGTCGTCACCGAACAGCCGCTCGGGCAGCGAGACAATGATGTCGAAGACATCCCTGACCTCGGCGCCCAGTGTGTCCATCGCCTCCCGGTCGGCGAAGAACGGCCTGGGCAGAATTCCATGCGCGTCCTTGAATGATTCCGGTATGCGACTGGTCGACATGAGCGACCTGAATCGCTCATCGGCCTGGCACCGTCTCAGGTATTCGCTCGTGACACTGTCTGCCGTCATGTTCACCCTCCTTGGCCAAGCCCCGGTGCGCCGCGGCGGCGCACAGTCCGTGTTGCGACAGATCACTCGGGGGTGATCGACACGACGATCCCGCGCTTGACCTCGGCGAGCCGGTCGACGACCTCACCCGAATCCCTGCCGCAGACGGCCGCGACCGCGATCGCGTCCGTCGACCGCCTCGACTGCCCGACGGGGTCGCCCGGACGGAACGGCGTCGTGAGCTGAAGCAGCCAGTCGGCCCGCGGAAGCGCGTCGTACCCGCGGAAACGGCCCAGCGCCGGCGGGTAGATCATGGACCAGCCGGTCGCCGGCTGGTCCATTCGCTCCCGCTCACCCCGGTCCGGGACGTCGCGTCCCACTTGCGGCAGGATGCTGGCGAAGAGCAGCGAAATCCCGTGCCGGTACCGGAACGCGGCCTCTATTCCGGCGCCGCCGGGGCGGCCGCCCAGCTCGCAGAAGACCGGCCTGCCGCGGTCGTCGAGGAACGCTTCGAGGTGGGTGGCGCCGCTGAACCACGGGATGCAGCCGAGTACCGCGCGGTTGAACGCCAGCAGCGAATCGAGATCCGGCCCGTCGTCGAGGGTGTGCGAGCGGATCTGCCCATCCAGCGGAAACGTCTCGTGCGAGTCCAGGTACTGCGAGACGGAGGCGGCGACCGGTACGCCGTCGCTGACCGCACTGTCGATGTGGAACTGGCGTCCGGCGATGAACTCCTCGGCCTCGTACCGGTCCGGACCCGCGAATCCCCGTCGCTGCAAGCCGATCAGCTCGTCCTGGCCGCGGACCATGTGCACATCGAAGGAACCGGCGCCGTGGACAGGCTTGATGACGATGCGGCCGAACGTGTCGAGCAGCTCTTTCGCCTGGATCGGCTCGGAGATCTCCATGAACTCCGGAACCCGGATCCCGTGCGCCGAGAAATGACGCTTCATCGCCACCTTGTCGCGGAGCAGCAGCGTGTGCTCCGTTCCCATGCCGGGGACGCCGATGGCCTCGCGCAGCCGGGCCGCCGGCAGCAGCAGCCGCTCCTGGGTCGCCACCACCCAGTCGAATTCGAGGCCACCGACCAGTGCCGGCAGCGACAGCGCGGGCCCGGCCGAGGCGTCAAGGTCCACCGGGATGCAGCGGCGCACCTGCCCGGGAGTCACCTGGGCGATATCGCGCGGGCGGGCAAGCAGGGTGATGTCGAATTCGTCCGGATGGAAGAAGGGGCTGCCGTCATCGTGGCGGTACCTGTCGTAGCCGACATGGCTCACCAGAGCCACCCGTTGACGAGTCATTGCTCCCCCGCCTTCACTGCCCGATGGACATCTGCTCCCGGTACCTGTTCCGGCGTCACCGGCTTGGCCTTGATGGCCAGGTGGGCCAGACCGGAGGCGGTGGCGAGCGACACGGCCGCGAGAACCAGCAGCGCCCAGGGCCCGAGTGCCTGGGCGGTCACACTGCCGACCGCCGCCCCGACGGCTCCGCCCAGGGACATGCACGAACTGATCCACGACAGGGTTTCCGCGGACATGTCCGCCGGGGACAGGTCGCTGGCCATCACCCACAGGGACACGAAACTGGGTCCCAGTGCCAGACCCATGAGCGCCGCGGCCACGACCAGGGCCGCCGTCCAGGTGAAGCTGGCCGCCGCCACCAGGAGGGTTCCCAGGCACAGCACGGCCAGCGTGACCGGCAGGGTGATCCTGACCGACCACCGCGCCGGCAGTGCTCCCCGGATGAGGCCCCCCGCCACACTGCCCACGGACATGCAGCTGAGCAGCACTCCGCTCATCAGCGGTGCGTTGTGCTGCTGAGCCCAGGCGGGAAAGGCCAGCTCGATCGCGCGGACCGCGAGAAAGAAGATCACCGCCGCCGCCATCGTCCTGCGCAGCACCCGGTTGCGCAGCGGGCCCAGCCAGTGGCGCTCCGCGGACCGCGACGCCTTGGGCTGGTGCGGCAGCCTGCGGGAGAGCAGCAGGACGGTGGCGACGGTGCACAGCAGCGCGGAGGCGGCCAGGCCCGCCCAGGGCGCCACGACCACCACCAGGAAGGCGGCGATGGTCGGACCCACGATGAACCCCACGTCGGTCAGCATGGCGTCCAGCGACAGGATGGTGGTCCGGAGCGTGCCGGTGGTCAGCGTGCCCCACATCAGCCGGGTCACGATCTGGATGGGTGGAGCCGACAGCCCCGAGATGAACGCTCCGGCCACGGTGACCGCGAATGGGCCGTGGGCGCGTTCGTTCAGCACCAGGACGGCCAGCGCGACCAGGTACGCCACCAGCGCCGGACCCAGCACCAGGGTGTAGCCGTAGCGGTCCAGCAGCCTGCCCCTCAGCGGGAGGGTGGCTCCGGCCAGCGCGGACACCGAGACGACAACGGCTGCCTGGTTGAAACCCCGGTAGTGCGCGACATCGAGCAGCAGGGCGAGCGAGGAGATCCCGGGCCTGAGCTTGGCTGCGACAGCCGCGAGCAGGGACGAGCCGAACTTCGGCAGGGCGAAGAGCTCACGGTACGGGGACAGGAACGTCATCGGGATCAGCAGACCGGTTCAATCACTAGTTCCACGGTGTCGCGGACCGCGGCCAGTCGCTGGAGCAGTGCCTGGCGGTCCGGCGCGGAAACGCTCACCTTGACCGGAGTGGTCGGGATGCTGTCCGTCGTCGGCACCAGGTCGCCCGCCTGGTAGCGCACCACCAGCTTGTCCACACCGGGCAGCCGCTCCACCTTGTCCAGCCCGCGGATCTCCACCAGCCGGCCGGCCGGCCCGTCGTTGCGAATGGCGTTGGCGCCACAGAAGCCGTCATGCCTCACCGGCGCGGTCGCGATCTTCGGCACCTCGCCCAGTCGGCAGGCCAGGGTCTGGCGATGCGGATCGAGATCGCTGTGCGCGATCCAGGTGTCGATCATGGGGTAGGCGGGCAGGCGAGCGCCCAGTTCGATGAGGTAGGCGTCGCCGGCCGACATCTTGATCTCGGTGTGGCTGGGGCCGAGACGCACCCCGAACACGTCGAGCACCTGCCGCACGTAGTCGACGGCGGTCTGCCAGTCCGGGTCGTCCTGCGGGATCTGCGCCCAGTCCCAGTACGGGAACGAGTAGTCCCGGTCGTCGGGCTGCCGGTACTCCCAGATGTCCACGACATGGTGCGTGCCGTCGTGCGAGAAGAAGTTGACGCCCAACTCCCGGCCGCGCACGTACTGCTCGACCAGCCAGCCCTGGACCGGCCGTCCGAAGTGGTCGGTCTGGTGCAGGTCCGAGAGGTCCTCGGCCTCCTGGGGCCGGCTCAGCAGCCGGGTGCCGTGCGACGCGCCCCCGGTCGTCTGCTTGGCGAAGGCGGGGAAGCCCACGGCGCGCGCGGCATCGGCGATCCCGGTCGCGTCCTCGACCAGCGCGTACCGGGGAATCCGGACCCCCGCCCGGGCGGCGGTGTCCCGCATCGTGGACTTGTCCCGGCGGGCGAGCGCGAGCCGTGCGCCGTTGCCGGGCAGGCCGAACTCCTCAGCCAGCGTGTCCGCCTTGTCCACGGACACGTCGGAGGCGGGCACCACCGCACGGATGTCGGCGCCCAACTCGGCGAGTCGCGCCCGGATCTCACCGAGCTCGGTCGCGTAGATGCTGACCGTGTCGCCCGTCGTGTGGTCGGGCCACCGGGTCCGGACATGCTCGCGGGGCATCGTGTACACGGAGATCACGGCCATTCCGCGCTCGGCCACCTGGGGTTTGAAACCCATGCTCGGACCGCAGGGGTCCATGAGCACGACAGCGGGAGTTCCGCTCAGCGGGCTGGTCATGATGCTCCTTGTGGCTTCTCGTCCCATGCGGACGGGTTCTCCTGCCAACGGCCGTTCCCGGCCGGCGACTTGCACAGGCCCTGCGCTGGGGCCCGGGCCATGGTGCGGTGGTGCTGCGGCCCCGCCGACGGAGGCCGGTCCGGCTCACATCGCGGAGCCGGCGGCGTCCTGCGCGTCGGCCTCGGCCTCGGCCTCGGCCTCGTGCGAGAAGTATCCGGTCGACGACTTCGTCCCGTCGCTCAGGTGGGAGCCTTCCTGCACCTGGTACAGGGAGTTGAACTCCGCCGCCGCGATCGGGAGCTGCCACAGTCCGGCCTCGCTGCGCACGGTCCTGGGCGCGCTGCCGCGCACGAGCTTCGCCGTCGGCTCGTTGTGCGCGGCGTGCGGACCGTAGTAGATGGGAAGGGCGTCGGCCGCGCGGTAGGAGGGGATGAAGACGCGGCGGTACAGATCCGAGAGGTTCTTCTCCGACGAGTGCAGCAGCAGCGGGTGGATGAACACCACCGATCCCGCGGACCCCTCGCAGTCGACGATCGCCGAGTCGTCCAGGCCCGCGTCCGCCGGCGAGGAGACCTTGCCCACGAAGTGGCCCTCGGACTCGTGCTTGAAGAGGCCGTGCCGGTGCGAACCGGCGACGACCCGCAGGCAGGCGTTCTCCCGGGTCGCGTCGTCGAGGTAGATCAGCGCGGCGACCAGGTCGGTGTTCGTGTGCGGGTAGTACGAGAAGTCCTGGTGCCACTCGACGACGCTGCCCACGCGTGGCGGCTTCACATTGAGCTTCGAGTACTGCAGCACGATATCGGGACCTATCAACTGCCCGACCGCGTCGAGGAGTCGGGTGTCCTCCGCGATCCCGGCGAAGAGCTCGTCGCGCGAGGTCGGAGCCCAGATGCGGCGGGCTTTGGAGCCGTCCTCCGGCTCGGCCTCGGCCACGCCGGTGAGGTCGGCCGAGGCGAGCAGGCCGTCGACGACGGCTCGCGCCTTCTCGATCAGCCCGGCGTCGAATATCCCGTCGACGACGCAGAACCCGTTCTCACGGTAGAAATCAACTTGCCTCTGGCTGAGAGCGTTTCCCATTGAGTAACCCTTTCACACAGTCACTTTGTTGCTCCCGCAGACTACTTGCCTGCCAATTGATACACGTCACCGCCGCCTGCCGCAAGGCATGACCCGACGGCCCGGGGAGGCAGTTGAGCTGCTCAATGTCCGCCTTTCTGCCGGGCTTCTGCCGGGCTTCTGCCGCTGGTGGACGTGCACTTCTTGGCTAGTGTCGACGCAACGCTCGACCTGCACTCCCGCTTGAGTCTTCAACGGAGAAAACCATGAGATTGCCGACGCCAAAGTCGATCGTGCTCGGCGGGATCGGCGCCGACGCTCATTCGGTCGGTCTCACTCTGCTGAAGCACGCCATCACCGAGGCAGGCCATGCGGTCGACTTCATGGGCACCCAGAACAGCCTCGACGACTTCTTCCGGCATGCGGCCGACGCGGACGTCGTGATGATCTCGTGCATGGACGGCCATCTGCGCCACTATCTGAAGAAATTCCCGGACCTGATGCTCAGGTATCCCGACACCGATGCGCTCTGGTACGCCGGTGGAAACCTCGACGTCGGCAGTTCCGAACGGATACGCGGTGAGGCGCGCCGCCTGGGGTTCCGGCGGGTCTTCCCGACGTACGTCGACATTCCCACGGTCCTCTCGGTCCTGACCGAGGATCTCGCGACCAGGAGCACCGCGGTACGCGGCAGGCCCGCTGTCGCCCCCTGGCCGCCGCTGCCGGGCACGGCGCCGCCGGACCAGCGGCTCACCGTGGAGGACCTGCGCCGGCAGCGGTCCGAGGTGCTGGAGTCCTGGCCGACCGGCGCGCGGGCGAGGAACCTGGCGGACAACGCGGAATTCCTGCTCCGGCAGCCGTCGTTCGCTCGCGCGCACTCGGCGCGGCTCCAGGGGGAACAGCCGTTCCTGGTGCAGCCGCGCTCGGGCGTGGCGCTCGCCGCCGAGCAGCGCACGGCGTTCGTGGCCCTGCGCCGGGCCGGCGCGGACGTGCTGTCGTACCAGATCGACTCCCTCACCAGGAACAACGAGTACCAGAAGGCCGGCGACGCGATCGCGGAGAGCCGGGAACGCGGCGCCTCCACCCTCAACGGGTTCCCCATGGTGAACCACGGGGTCGACGTGCTAAGGCAGTTGATCGCGGAGGTGCGGACGCCGCTGCAGACCCGGCACAGCACCCGCGACCCGCGACTCCTCGCCGAGATCTCGTCCGCCGGTGGCGTCACCGGCTACGAGGGTGGCGCGATCACGTACAACATTCCCTACTTCAAGGACTACTCGCTGGCCCAGTCGCTCCGGAGGTGGCAGTACGTCGACCGGCTGGTCGGCCTCTACCGTGAGCAGTTCGGCGTGATCATCGACCGCGAGTTCTTCGGCACCCTCACCGCCGTCCTGATCCCGCCGAGTCTGGCGATCGTCGTCAACGTGATCGAGGCGATGCTGGCGGCGAGCCAGGGCGTGGGCTCGGTCTCACTCGGCTACGCCGAACAGGGCAACCGGTCCCAGGACATCGCGGCGATCAGGGTCCTGCGCGAACTGGGCCAGAAGTACCTGGCCAACCTGGGATATCCGGGTATCCAGGTCAACACCGTGTTCCACCAGCACATGGCGGCCTTTCCGCAGGACCGCTCCCGGGCGACGCAGCTGATCGTGGCCTCGGCCGCCACCGGTCGACTGTCCGGGGCTTCGCGGATGATCGTCAAGACACCGGTCGAGGCGACCACCATTCCGTCGGTGGCCGACAACCAGGAGGGGCTGCGCCTGAGCCGCGTGGGCGCGATCGAGGCGGACGGCATCGAGGTGGACGAGCAGACGGTACGCGAGGAGGCCACCGTCCTGCGGGAGGAGGTGGATCAGATCCTGGAGAGCGTCCTGCTGGCCGGCGGCGGCAGCCTCACCGAGGGTGTGGTGAAGGCGTTCGCGCTCGGCTACCTGGACGTGCCCTTCTCGCCCAGCGTCTACAACCGCGGCGAGGTGCTGACGGCGCGGGACGTCCACGGCGCGGTGCGCTACCTGAACACCGGCCGGCTCAGGTTCAGCTCCGACGTGATCGAGTTCCACCGGAGCCGAATGAGCGAACGCCGCAGGACCGAGCAGCCACCTGTGCGAAGCGACTGGCAACTCGTCGAACGCGATGTGCTGCGAATACCGTCGGGCCATTACCGGAAGTGGCCGCTCGACGCGTGAATGAGATCTCGTCACAGAAATGGACTGTCAAGATGGCACATGAATTCACGATCCCGGAATTCACGATCCCCGGCTCGGGGATCCCGGCGCTGCTGACCCGGGGCATCGCCGCGGACGCACCGCTGGACGGCTGGCCGACAGAGGCTTTCCGGACGGCCGGCCCGGAGATCCTGGCACTGGCCGACGAGATATCGGCGGCCATCCACGGGGACGCGGGCGGCGTCGTCCTCCGGGTCGACCCGGAGGGGCTCAGCGACCACGAGCTCTCCACCCTCTACTGGAACTTCTTCACGGCGCTCTTCCGCCCGGTCCCGCAGTACAGCTCCGGCGAGCTCATCTACCCCGTCGAGGTCAAGGCCGGGGCCGCGGAGACCAGTCACTACTCCAATTCCAGCAAGGCGGGCAACTACCACACCGACGGCACCCTGCTGCCGCAACTGCCCGACGTCGCCTTCCTGTTCGGCCTGTCCGCCGCGACGGGCGGCGGGGAGACGCTGCTGATGGACGTCAACGGCCTGGTCCAGCAGCTCGCCCAGATCAGCCCGGAGTACGTCGCCGAGCTGAGCCGGCCCGTGCCGTTCGACGTGAAGGACCAGATGGCGGGCATCACCGTCAAGCGGCAGCCCGTGCTTGAGCAGACCGCCGACGGCTACGCGCTGCGTTATGTCCGCCTGTACATCGAGCAGGGGTTCGCCGCCGAGGGCACGCCGGTGCCGCCGGAACTGCTCGCCGCCATGGACGCGTTCGACAAGGTCTCCGCCGCCGCGGCGGAGGACGCGGAGGCGGTGCTGCTCGAACGCGGCGTCGGCCTGCTGTGGGACAACCGACGGATGCTCCACGGCCGCCACCCGTTCCAGGAGACCACCTCCAACCGCAGGCTGCGCCGGATCTACGGGGTGCGGCACGACGGACAGACCAGCTGAAGCAGGATCGTCAAGTTGAAGGAGTGGGCATCGCATGCCACGTACAGTTGATCTCTCACACCCGCTGGAAACCGGCATGCCGCACGCGCGCACGGTGCCGGCCCCCACGTTCACGCCCACCAGCACCTGGGCGGAGCACCGGATGCGGGTCATGCGACTGGACATCCCGACCCACATCGGCACCCACGTGGACGCCCCGTCGCACTTCGTCGAGGACGGCGCCACGCTCGACCAGCTGCCGCCGTCGGTCCTGGTCGGTCGGGCGTACTGCCTTGAGGTGCTGCGGGACAGTCCCGTTCCGATCACCGCGGCCGAGCTGAAGTCCGCCCTCGACGCGTCCGCCGTCGTCCTGGAACCCGGTGACGCGCTGCTGATCCGCACCGGCTGGGACGACCGCTACGCCGAACCGCCCTATGTGGACAACCACCCGTACCTCGCGGTCGACGCGGCCGAGTGGGCCGTGGCCACCGGACTCCGGCTCGTCGGCATGGACACCATCAGCCCTGATCTGCCGATGAGCAAGCGTCCGCCGAACTTCCCCTACGACGTGCACCGCGCGCTGCTGGGCGGCGGCACGCTGATGGTGGAGAACCTCATCCTCCGGGAGATCGCCGACCAATGGTGCACGCTGTTCGTCGGCGTGCTCAACGTCCGGGGTGGCGACGGCGCGCCCGCGCGGGCACTGGCCGTGCTGGACTGAGAGCCGGGACCTCGCGCCCCAGCGGCGCCCGGGACACCGGCCTGGCCGGGTGCGGCGGACCGCACCCGGCCTTTTCCCTTGCGGCACCCCGGCCGCGCACCTCGGGTTCCGGCGCGGTGAATACCGCCACCGGCATTTCCTTTCCCGGGCCGACGGCTCGGGAAGAGGCATTCCCCGCTGCCCGGGGAGGCAGTTCGGCCGCTCAATGTGCTTCTCTTCTGCCGGGCTTCTGCCGCTGGCAGACGCTTACTTGTCGGTTAGTGTCGACGCAGCGCTTTCCCCATCCTTCTCTGCTTGAGGTGTTCAATGTCAGAGACATCGCCGATGGTCGCCGATGACGGACGATCATCTACAGTCGAAATCCTGGACTGTACGCTTCGTGACGGTAGTTACGCGGTGGACTTCCAGTTCACCGAAGGTACGATCAAGAGTGTTCTGACCGGACTTGAGGAATCAGGTGTCCGGTTCATCGAACTGGGTCACGGATTGGGCCTCAACGCCGCCGAGCGAACGCCTCATCCGACCCGGGTTTCCGACGCGCAGTGCTTCCGCATCGCCTCCGAGAGTCTGGCGGAAGCGAGTTGGGGGATGTTCTGCATCCCGGGAATCGCCGAGCTGGATCACCTCAGACGGGCCGTGGCGGCCGGTATGCGGTTCGTCCGGGTCGGCGTGGACATCTCCGCCGTCGCACCGGCCGAGGCTTTCATCGCCCTCGCCAAGGACCTCGGCATCACCGTGTTCGCCAACCTCATGAAGACGAACGCGCTCGGCGTCGAGGGTGTCACGGATGCGGTCCGGCAGTGCGCGGAATACGGCGCGGACTCCGTCTACCTCGTTGACTCGGCAGGTGGTTACCTGCCGACGGATGTCACCGAGCTGTTCGAGGAGGTCGGTCGGTCGGTGCCGGTTCCGCTCGGCTTCCACGGGCACGACAACCTGAGCCTGGCCAACGCCAACTCGCTGGCGGCGGCGATGAGCGGAGCACGGTTCGTCGACACGACCCTCGACGGCATCGGCCGTGGAGCCGGCAACACCGTCACCGAGACGTTCGCGGCCACCCTCTACACCCGGGGTGACCGCGGCGGGTACGACTTCCGGGCTCTCGGGGAGCTGAGCGAGTCCGTCATCCGCCCGTTGGAGCGGCTGCACGACGACCGCACGTACCAGCTCGTGGGCGGTGTCACCCGGACGCACTCCAGCTTCTTCCCGCTGATCAGCAGGTGCGCCGAGATCGCCAACGTCGACGTCTTCGACCTGATGGCCGCAGTCGCCGACATCGACCGGGTCAACCCGGCCGAGGACCTGATACTCAAGGCAGCCGACGCCATGACCGCGCGTTAGCCGTCCTCGCCACGCGCATCGGTGACGCCGCGCCTGCCGGTGGCACCGCGCGCGGAGCCGCTCGCCCCTGACCATTCGCACGCCCGGCTTGAGAAAGAGCTTCCGTGGAACCAGAACGCCCAGTGATCCTGTTGATCGACCCCACAAGCACCGGGAACGGACGCGACTACAGGACCGCCATACGCGATCTTGGTTTCGACGCGCTCTCGCTGCTCACGGGCCTGTCCGCGGTCGCCGGCCGGCAGGCCGACCCCGACGACGCGATGTCGCTCCAGGTCGGCGACGTGGACGACGCCGTGGACGACGCCGTCCGGCAGATCCGTGCGGGCGGGTTCGACGTGCGGGCCGTCGTCCCCGCCAACGGGACGAGCCTGCACCTGGCCGACGAGATCGCGGCGCGACTGGGCCTGCCCGGCAACGACCCCGCTCTGGGCTGGGCCCGGCGGAACAAGGCGGCGATGCGGGTCAGGGCCGCGCAGACCGGTGTCCGCGTTCCCGAGTTCCGGCTGGTCCACTCCCTCGGTGAGGTGGCCGGGGCGGCACGGGACATCGGCTTTCCCGCGATCGTGAAGCAGACGATGGGAACCGGGTCCTTCGGCGTCTGCGTGGTCGGCGACGAGGCGGCTCTGGACCAGGCGACCAAGGCGCTGGCTGTGGACAGGTACGACCAACCGGTCACCGAATGGCTGGTGGAGCGCTACGTACGCGGGCGCGAGTACGCGGTGAACTTCTGCAGCGCCGACGGTGACCACCGACTGATCGACATCTGGGAGTACCGGCGGCCCGACGACCGCGACTACGACTTCCCGCTGTGGGACATCGTCCAGATCGGCGCCGACCATCCCGACTACGCCCGGGTGGAGCGGTTCTGCCGGCAGGTGCTCGACGCGTTCGGCATCCGTCAGGGACCGGGCCACATCGAGGTCAAATGCAGTGGCGACGGAGACGACGTCCACCTGATCGAGCTCGCGTCCCGGTTCTCGGGCGGGCCCGCGGTGCCGCTGTGGTCGAGGCACTCCGACCTGCGGCCGTTCCACGACGCCGTGGAATGCTACCTCGGCCGCCGTCCGGACATGATCGACGGGGACCACGGCTTCAGGGCCGTGCTCGGCTCCGTCGTCATTCGCAACGACGACACACCCGGCACGCTGGTCGCCGTGCACGGGCTGGACGAACTGCGTGCCCTGCCCGGCGTCGCCGATGTGCTCGTGGAGTTCCATCCCGGGGACCACGTGCCGGTCACCAACCACAGCATGTGCATTCCGGTCAGCGCCTCGGTGCACGGCCCGGACCGGGCGACCGTGCTCCGCACCCTGGCCGTCGCCCGGGAGGCGGTCAGGCTGGAGATCACGCCCGACGCTGCCGACCTCACGCCCGACACTGCCGACCTGACCGCGGTGGCACCGGGCGCGGTCGCCGCAGGCTGACCGGGAACGGCCGGGGCCCCGCGCGACGCGGCCGCGTCGCGCGGGGCCCCGGCCAGGCCGGGTACGGCTACTCGGCGGGCTTCCTGAGCCTGACCGTGTTGCGGAGGTCGCCGACGCCCTCGACCCGGGCCTCCACCGTGTCCCCGTCGTGGATGACCCCGGCGCCGGGGGTACCCGTGGCGATCACGGTTCCGGCTTCGAGGACCATGCCGCCGGAGAAGTAGCCGACCTGCCAATAGGGGTCGTACATCATCGCGGACACCTGATTGGACGCGATCGTCTCCCCGTTGACGACGGTGGAGGTCCGCACGGCGGAGAGGTCGGGGATCTCGTCGGGGGTGACCACCCAGGGGCCGAGGCTGCAGAAGGTGTCGAATGCCTTCGCCCAGGGGATGTGGCGGGCGTTGACCCGGATCGCGTCCTCGGCGGTCATGTCCAGGACGGTCGTGTAGCCGAAGATGACGGACGGCGCGTCCTCGGGCGACACGTCACTGCAGGTGGTTCCGATGACCACGCCGAGCTCGGCTTCGGCGGTGACCCGCTGCGACTGGCTGGGGAGCAGGATGTCGTCGCCGTACCCGATCACCGTGGAGGACGGCCGCAGGTAGGAGCCTGGGGCGTCGGTCGGCTGTCGTACGCCCAGGTCGTCGGCGTGGCGCAGGTAGTTCAGGCCCACGCCCCACAGCTTCGGCGGATCCCGGTAGATCGGCCCGAATTCCGGCTCGCCCGGAACGGCCGGCACGCCGGGGTCGGGCAGCGAGGCGATCGTGGCCGCGAGCGCGGCGCCCTCGCCCTTCCGGATGAGGTCCAGCAGGGTGGGGCCGTACCGGGTTCCCGCGGTCGCGTTGATGACGCTCAGTGTGGCGATCCCGCCGGGCACTGACACGCCGACGTCCTCACCGGTCTCGGTGCGAAGAGTGCAGAGTCGCACTGTTTCATCCTTCCTGTGGTGTCCGGATCACGCGGCTGCGTTCTGTCCGGCGATTGCGTTCCGTCCGGCGATGCTGACGATGTTGAGCACTTTGAACATCGCCATGTCGTGGTGGTCGACGCGGCGGAGCATGCCGAGGATGAGGAGGTGGTAGATGTCGTCGGCGCATTCCGCGGCCGTCAGGCCCATCGTGTCCGCCACCTCCGGCACCGACCAGTAGCCGTCCACTTCGCAGGACGTCTTGTGGGACATGGCCGACAGCAGGTCACGCTGGCGGCTGCTCAGTGTGGCGACGGTGTGGTGGACCGACGCGTAGGCGTCCGGCGGCTGATGGCCGGCGCGGGGCCGTCGGGCCACGCTGAGCGGCTCGGTGGTGAGCTGGTGGGCTAGCTGCCGCAGGGAGTAGATCAGGCTCCAGTGGGCGGCGGATTCGAGAGCGGCGGGAAGCCCGTCGAGGGCGCGGCAGATCCGGGCGACGTCCGCGAGGACATCGGGGTCGGCCCGGAAGGACGGCTGAACGCGCCTCGTCTGGGCGAGCAGCAGCGCCACCGACGCCACTGTGTCCAGATCCGCCGGCCCGGTGTCGGCCGAGGGCACCGCAAGCGGTGCGAGCGGGAAGAGGGTGTCGAGCGGCATGTCGGCGGGGTTCCTCGTGGTGACCAGGATCCGCAGCCGCGGGCACGCGGCCACGAGAGCGGCGGTGAGGTCCGCCAGCCCGTCCTCCGGCCGGGCGCCGTCGAGGACGAGCAGGCCGTTCGACTCACCGATGGTCTCGACGAGCTGCCGACGGCTGTCGGACCCGGCGTGCACGATCTCGCGCAGCCAGGTGGGCTGCTCCGGAGCCCCCAGCGGCGCCCTTCCGCCGCCGCTCCGGAGCCGGTCGTCGTCGAGGGACAGCCAGAGGACCGTCGCGCTCTCGGCCGCCTCAAGGGCGTGCGCCACCTCCAGGGCGAGCCGGGTCTTGCCGACGCCCTCGATCCCGGTGATCGTGACCAGGCGGTGGTGCTCGGCGCCGAGCATCGCCGCCAGCACCGCCAGTTCCTGCTCCCGGCCGATGAACGGGCCGCTCATGGCCGGCTCGGCCGCCCCCGCCAGCAAGCCGAGCGAATGGTCGTGCGTCAGCCGGTTCATCTGCGGGGCGCTGAGGCCGAGGGCGTCGGCGAGCAGGCGCAGGGAGTCCGCCCTGGGCTGGCGGACCCTCCCGTTCTCCAGGTCGCGTATCGCTCGGATGCTGAGCGTGCTGGAGCGCGCCAGCTGCTTCTGCGACAGTCCGACCTGTAGCCGCAGATTGCGGAGTTGCCGGCCGAAGGGGGCAGCCCCCGTCCCGCCGCCCTCGGCCCAGCCCTGACGGAAACCGGTCGGGATGCTCTGCTTGACCGACTCACCGGCGGTGACGGCCGGTTCGAGGTGCAGCGCCATCGGCGTCTCCCGCCCCGAAGGCCGAGTGGAGATCCAGCCGACTCCTGACACCGATGGTGTTTCCATGGCACATGCTCCTCGGGGCGGAAGGGTTTCAGGGGCGCAGCAGGTTGAACAGCTCGGCCCGGAGCCCGGCGTCCTCGCCGAAGGCCCCGCGGTACGCCGTCGAGGTCATCTGCGCGGCCGCCTTGATGCCGCGCATCGTCATGCACAGGTGCTCGCCCTTGGCGATGACGGCCACGTCCTCCGTCCCGCTGAGCACGGCGATGTCCTCGGCGATCTCGGAGACCAGCCGCTCCTGGACCTGGAGCTTGTGCGCGTGCCGGTGGGCGATCCGGGCGAACTTCGACAGGCCCAGCAGCCGGTCGGTCGGCCGGTAGGCGATCGTCACCGAGCAGTTGAACGGCAGCAGGTGATGCTCGCAGAGGGACCAGACCTGGATGTCCGAGACGACCACCAACTGCTGGGTGCCGACCGCCTCGAAGAGGGTGCCGACCGAGCCGGGCTCGTAGTTGATGAACTCGCGCCACCAGCGGGCGAACCGCGCCGGGGTGTCCCGCAGCCCGTCGCGGTCGGGGTCCTCCCCGATCTCCTTCAGGAGCTGCCGGGCGAGTCCGACCAGCGGGTCTTCCTCTCGCGGCTCCTCCGATTCAATGTCACCCTCCTGCACCAGCGTCGTCACAGACATTCAGGCACCTTTCCAGTCCGACCGGCACGGCCGTTGCTCGATTCCAGGGAACGGGCGGCTGGCTCCCGCCAGCCGGCCGGTGTGTCAGGGCCGGTACTCGGCCCACGTCTTGGGAGTCTCGGAGATGCGCACCGAGGTGAGCTCCGGGAACTCCTTCGACCAGCGCTCGAAGAGCCACACCGCCAGGTTCTCGGCGGTCGGGTTGTTGTCCACCAGGTCGTTGAGGTGACGGTGGTCGAGGGTCTGGTCGAGCCACGCCTTGAAGGGGGCCAACTCGCCGTAGTCGCGCACGAACCCCGTCGGCGTCAGTTCCGTGACGTCGGCGCTCAGCTCCAGCTCGACGACATAGTTGTGGCCGTGCAGCCGGGCGCACTGGTGCCCCTCGGCCAGGCCGGAGAGCCTATGGCTGGCAGAGAACTCGAACTTCTTCGTGATGTGCAGCGTCATGTCTCCGATTCACTTTCTCGCTTGATTCAGCCACGCGTTCAGACGCCTCGCGTGTCGCCCCACACCAAGGTGTGCAGCCGTGTTGTGAGATTCCAGCCCCGGGCGATCACCGGGTCGGCCAGCTCGGCCAGGTTCCGGCTCACCTCGGCGGCCGACTGCCCCTTCGGCATGATCCAGACCGAGCCGAGGCCGAACTCCTCGACCAGCCCGGCCACCTCGTCCAGGTCGCCGGTGCCGCGGCAGACGAACTTGAACGTGGTCCCCTCCGTCGCCGCGAGACTCCTCAGCGCGTCCGGCACGATCCGCCGGTTCACCGGATCGCCCGCGTGGGCCAGCTTCGGCGAGACGTTCAAGCGGACCCCGGCGGCCACCAGGGCCGGATCCGCGGCATGCGTACCGTTGGTCTCGATCTCGATCTCCAGGCCCCGCGCCGTGAGCAGCTCGACCAGCGGAACCAGGCGGCTCTGCTGTCCGAGCGGCTCACCGCCGGAGATGACGATCAGCTCGACCCCGAACGCGAGAAGCTCCTCGGCCACCTCGCTGACGGGACGGCGGTGCAACTCCTTGCGCGGGTCGTAGGCGACCCCCGAGTCGCCCGACCCGGTCCAGTCCCACGTGTAGGGCGTGTCGCACCACGTGCAGGACAAGTTGCAGCCGCCGAGCCGCAGGAACGCGCATCGGCGCCCCAGCGACCGGCCTTCACCCTGGACGGTCGGGCCGAAGATCTCGTTGACTACGAGTTCCGGTTCCACGCGGCACCGCCTCCTTCCGTGTCGAGGCCGCCGGTGAGGCGGCCGGCAGCGGTCACTCCGGTGCCAATGCTTCGCGATAGGCCGTCGGGTCCGTGATGCCCAGGTCCGCGAACGCTCCGCGCCGCTCCACGCAGGCCGCGCACGCGCCGCAGTGGATGTCCTCGCCACGGAAGCAGGTCCACGTCCGGTCCCAGGGCACACCGAGCTTCTCGCCGAGAGCGACAACTCCGGTCTTCGGCAGCTCGATCAGCGGCGCGAGCAGTTCGACCCCGGGCGCGAGCGAACCCTTGGTCGCCACCCGCTCCATCTCCAGGAACAGCCGCAGGAACTCCGGAGAGGTGTCGGACGGACCGACGTCCTCGGCCATCACGCCGAAGGCGACGGCATCCGCCTGTACGGTGACCGCCAGCGCGAACGCCACCGACAGCAGCACCGCGTTGCGGTTCGGCACGATGTTCGGGTTCCCGCCGACCGGCCGGTCCGGGCGCGGTACGGCCACGGTCGGATCCGTCAGCGACGATCCACGCATGACGCTGCGCAGCGAGCGCAGATCGACCTCCTCGTACGGCGCACCGAGGCGTTCCGCTACAGCGGCGGCGAATTCGAGCTCCTTGCGGTGGCGCTGACCGTAGTCGACGGCCAGCACCTGGAGCTCGTGCCCCTCGGCGGCGAGGTGGTGCGCCATGGTGACCGAGTCGATCCCACCGGACACCACCGCAACGATTCTGCTCATGCCACAGCCTCCGGGACCGAGTCGGGTGAGATACCGAGCTTCTCCAGGACCGTCCGCCGCGCATACGCCGGCGACAGCCCCCGGCCACCGCCGACCGGAGCGGCCAGCGGCTCGACCAAGGTGTCGGGGTCGGTCTCGAAGAAGAAGACCAGCGACAGCAGTTCCTCGTCCGGAGCCTCCGGGCTGGGCGGCAGCACCCGGTGCTTCAGCGCCCGCCAGCGCCCATCGGTCCACAGCTCCATCAGGTCACCGAGATTGACGATGAGCGAGTCCGGGCTGTACGGCGGCGAGAACCAGTCCGACTCCTCGTTCCATGCCTGCAAGCCACCCACGCCCTGCTGCCGGCTCAGCAGGGTGACGGTACCCAGGTCTGTGTGCGGCCCGTTGCGGAACTGACCGCGGGCGACCTCTCCGACACTTGAGTACGTCGGGTACCAACTGGCGTTCTGGGTCCATGTCGCCAGCCGCGACCGCGAGGTGAAGAAGTCCTCCGGCAGTCCCAGCGTGACGGCGAGCATCCCGTTGACCGCCTGCACCACCCGCACCATGTGCGTCGTGTACGCGTCCGCGGCCGCCCGCAGTTCCGGCAGCTCGACCGGCCAGCGGTTCGCCGGATAGTTGAACCGGTCCCGCCGCTCATCGCCGGTGCGGAGACCGGGCCCAACATAGAAGGACTCATGGAGATCCGGCGCGCTCGGGGCCGCTTCGCCCTCGATCACCGGCACCCCGACCCCACCCGGGGGGTGCATCTCAAGCCATCCGCTGTCGTACGCGGCCTCGATGGCGTACTGGGCCTTGACCTCCTTCCGGAGGGCGAAGAACCGCTTGGCGGTGGCCCGGAAGTCGTCGATCACGGCCTGCGGCACACCGTGCCCGGTCACCAGGAACATTCCGGTGCCGCGCAGCGCGGCGTCCAGCTCCGCGGCGATCGGGGCACGGTCGGCGTCGGACGCCCGACGCCACTCCTCAAGATCGACTTCGGGAATTCTGCCTGGCACAGCCGTGGCTCCTCACTTGCTCCGCGCGAGTACCGCGCGCACGCACGTACGGATGATGTCGAGACCTTCGTCCAGGTCGTCGTCGCTGATGGTCAGCGGGGGCAGCAGCTTCGCCACGTCGGCGGCCGCACCGGACGTCTCCATGAGCAGGCCGTCCCCGAAGGCCGCGACGCAGACCTCGCGGGCCGCGCCGGGCGCGGCGAACCGCAGCCCGGCCGCGAACCCCCGGCCGCGGACCTCAAGGCCCGCCTCGGGGTGCTCGGCGGCGATGTCGGCCAGGGCCGCCGCGATCCGCTCCCCCCGCTCGCGGGTGGACTTCTCCAGCGTCCCGTCACTCCAGTAGGAGCGCAGCGCCTGCGCCCCGGTCACGAAGGACGCGCTGACACCACGGAACGTCCCGTTGTGATCGCCCGGCTTCCAGACGTCCAGTTCCGGCTTGATGAGCGTGAGCGCCAGCGGAAGGCCGTACCCTCCAATGGACTTGGACAGGCAGACCATGTCGGGCGTGATCCCGGCGTCCTCGAAGCTGAAGAACGGTCCGGTGCGACCGCAGCCCATCTGGACGTCGTCCACGATGAGCAGCACCTCGTGCCGTGCGCACACACCGGCGAGCTCCCGAAGCCAGTCGGCGTCGGCGACCCTCAGTCCGCCCTCGCCCTGAACGGTCTCCACGATGACGGCGGCGGGCATGTCCAGCCCGCTGCCCCGGTCCGACAGCAGCCGGTCGAGATAGCGCGGGCCGCTCTCCCCGCTGCCCGGGTAACCGGCGTAGGGCATCGCGGTCGTCAGGGTCAGCGGCACACCGGCCGCCGCCCGCTTCGCCGCGTTGCCGCTGACCGCGAGGGTCCCCAGGGTCATCCCGTGGAAGGAGTTGGTGAAGCTCACCACCGACTGCCGTCCGGTGACCCGCCGGGCGAGCTTCAGAGCCGCCTCGACCGCGTTCGCGCCGCCCGGACCGGGGAACACGACCTTGTACTGGAGCCCTCGCGGCGTCAGGAGGACGTCCTGGAACGTCTGCAGGAAGTCCCGCTTCGCCACGGTGAGCATGTCCAGCGCATGCGAGACCCCGTCCCGGACGATGTAGTCCAGCAGCGCCTGCTTGAGGAACGCGTTGTTGTGACCGTAGTTGAGCGCACCCGCGCCGGCGAAGAAGTCCAGGTAGGGCCGACCGTCCTCGGAGAACAGCCGACTGCCCTCCGCCCGGTCGAACACGACCGGCCACAGCCGGCTGTAGGTACGTACCTCGGACTCAAGATCCTCGAAGATCGTCATATCGCCGCCCGCGCCTGGACCACGAACCAGTGCCGGTCGAGCCGGACCCCGCGGTCAGTGGTGGCCGATGCCACATAGCGTTCGAACAGAGCCCGGTCCGCCACCGTGTCGTAGTCCTCGAAGATCGGCACCTGGCGCAGGAACGTGTCGAGCTCGACCGGCGAGTGGTAGAACTCCTCGCTCCGGAACGACTTCTCCAGCACCACCGTGAAACCGGCCCCGGTGAGCTCCTCCACCACCTCATCCATCACCGGCCTGCCGTCCCAGCGGCCGTAGAGCTGGCCCCGGCCGAAGGTCTCCTTCAGCTCGCGGACGTCCGTCTCACCGATGCCCATGTAGATCAGATGGCCACCGGGCTTGAGCACCCTGCGGAACTCTCCCGGGAACAACGGCCCACGCCGGGAGGTGAGCACAGCGGCCTCCCCGGCGGGAAGGCCGGTAGCGGAACCGTCGCGCTGCTCGAACCTGACGTTGCCCTGCCCCGCCTGCTCGCGCATCCGCTCGGCGGACTCCAGCATCGACGCCGACATGTCGATGCCGAGCGCGCTGCCGAACGCCGGGGCGATCCTCAGCAGGCTGCGCCCGTCGGCGCACCCGACATCGACCAGCCGGCGGTCCGGACCGCCCAGGCCCCTCGCCAGCTCGTCGAACGCAACCTCCGGATCACCGTCCGGGAAGACGTCAGTACGCAGCCCTCCGCTGGTATATTCGCCGAACTCGTCGGCAACCCGCGAGTAGAAATCCGGGTTCATCATCACCTACCTCGGTTTAGTCGTGGCCGCAGACCGTGGCGTATCCGGTGGTCGGCAGGACCAAATCTCCGGTGTGGCCCTATCGGCCCGGCATCGTGGAACATCCACGGCGGACCGGGCCGAGATAAGACCGTGATAGAGCGGACATGCGGCCGTGATGGGCACCCGGGCCATGCTGGTTCCAGCGGCACCGCACACACCACGAAGCGGGTCGCAAGACGAACGGCCACCACGAATGGCCACCGAAGGAGAGCCGAGATGTCCGTCAAGAAGTCGCCGGCCGCCACCATGACCGTTGCCGACAACACCCCCTGGACGTGACCGGCCTCCCCCGGCGCGACCGGCTTCCCCGGGCGTGACCCGGCCTCCCGGGGCGTGACCGGCCTCCCGGGCCTTCCCCGGCCTCCCCGGGCGTGACCGCCGGACGCTGTCAGCCGACCGGCGTCACCGGCCTGCCCAGGACGGCGACGATGTCCGCCCGTGCGGCGGCGGCCCCGCTGTGGTCCAGGATCCGCTTCCGAATCCTGGCCGACTGCGAGTAGTACTCGACTGCTTGCTCGACGCGTCGCAGTTCGGCGCTGACCCGGCCGAGGTCGTGCAGCACATACCCTTCCCCGACCAGATCGCCGCTCGCCCTGACCATGGCGAGGACCTCAAGCAGGGTCCGTTCAGCCGCCTCGTACTGCTGCTGGTACATCAGCATCTGGCCCAGCCGCCGCAGCACCAGGGCCTGGCCCCGGTCGAAGCCGGTCGACCGGCAGATGCCGAGTGCCTCGTCGAGATAGGAACGGGTTCGGGCGAAGTCCGCCCGCCGCATCGTGATGTGCGCCATCTCGCCAAGCACGTACGCCCGGCCGATGACGTCCTCGGCCCGCACGAAGTGGCGCTCGGCGCTCCCGTAGAGGGCCAGGGCCCGGTCGTCGTCGCCGTGGTGCCGCTCGATGCGCGCCAGGTCACGCAGGCACAGGGCCTGGCCACGCGACTCACCGATCCGCTCGAACATCCCCAGAGCGGCGCTGAGGTAAGGGCCTGCCGCCTCGTGCTCGCCCCGATGCAGGTACAGGGTCCCCAGCGAGCCGAGCACCGCCGCCTGGCCCCGCTCGTTGCCGGCCTGCTGTACCGCGGCCAGCGCTATCCGGTGCGTGCGCTCCCAGAGGTCGGGATAGCCACGGGCCTCGAACAGCGTGACCAGTGTGGTGGCCAGCTCCCAGCACAACTCGTCCAGCCCGGACCGGGCGGCCAGCTCCACCGCGCTCAGGAGGTTGGACTGCTCGCTCTCCAGCCACCCGAGCGGGTCGCGGAGGCAGCGCCGGACGAGGTCCTCCGGCGGATACCAGCGTTCGGCCTGGCCGGACACCAGCGTGTAGGTACCGCCATAGATCTCCTTGTGCGCCCGCTCGGCGAGCGCCAACCAGCCGCCGACCATGCGCCGCACCGCTCCGACACGTTCTGCGTCGGGAATCTCCGCGGCCAGCCGCTCGTATGCGAACGTCCGCACGATCAGCGACAGTCCGTACCGGATCTCTCCGCCCTGGTCCATGGTCGTGATGTCGAGCAGCCGCATGTCGATGAGCGGTTCGAAGAGGTCGGTGGGGCGCGCTGTGGGGTCGTCGACGAGGGCGGCACCCAGCCAGCCCGGAATCTCCGTTCCTCCGTCCAGGCTGAGCAGGCACAACAGGCGGCGGTCGGCCGCCGCCAGGCCGTCGTAGCTGAGCGAGAGACTTGCCCGGATCGACAGCTCGCCGTGTGCCAGCTCGTCCAGCCTGCGGTGCTCGCTCTCAAGCCGGCTCCGCATGGAGCTCAGCGACCAGTGCGGGCGCGCGGCCAGACGCGCGCCGATGATGCGCAGCGCGAGCGGCAGTCCGCTCACCAGTCCTATGAGGACCCTCGCCGCCTCCGCCTCGGCCTCGACCCGGTGTTCCCCGATGATCTGCCCGAGCAGTTGCAGGGCCCGCCTCGGGCCCAGCGGCTGCACGTCGAACCGGCGTGCCCCCGGCAACGCCGTGAGCAGGCTGCGGCTGGTCACCAGCACACTGCTGCTGCCGGTCCCGGGCAGCAGCGGCATCACCTGCGACTCACTGACCGCGTCGTCCAGCAGCACCAGGATCCGGCGATCGGCCAGCAGAGTGCGATACATCTCCGCGCACTCGTCGAGCGAATCGGGGATGGCCTCGCCGGGTATGCCCAGTGCCCGCAGGAATCGCCTCAGCGCCTGAGCCGGGTCCACCGGTTGTCCGCCAAGACCGCGAAGATCGCAGTAGAGCTGTCCGTCCGGGAAGTACTCGGTGGCCAGCCGCTGCGCCACGTGCGTGGCCAGCGTGCTCTTGCCGACACCGGGCCTGCCGAGCACCAGGGCCAAGCTCAGCGGCCCCTTTCCCTGACCCCCGGTAACGGCGTCGCAGATCGCTGAGACGATCGCGTCGTCGGCCACGAAATCGCAGATGTCGGCAGGTAGTTGCCGGGGTATGACGACGGGATCGGGGTCGGCGGCAGGCTCTTGTACCGACGGCGGGACGCGCGGTGCCTCGACGGCACGCGGCTCGGGCTGGTCGGCCAGGGCCAGGCCGGGGTCGTCGGTCAGGATCGCCTGCGCCAGGTCGCGCAGTTCCCGGCCCGGATCCAGCCCCAGTTCCTCGGTGAGCAGAGCGCGGCCGTGGTGGTAGGTGTCCAGCGCCTCCGCCTGCCGGCCCGAACGGTACAACGCCAGCATCAGGTGCCCCCGCAGCCGCTCCCGGAGCGGATGGCTGGCGACCAGCTGCATCAGCTCGCCGACCAGGTGCTCGTGGCGGCCCAGCTCCAGCAGCAGCCGCATGTAGGTCTCCACCGCCTCCAGCCGGCTCTCGTCCAGCTGCGCCGCCGTACCGGCCAGGACCGCGCTGGGTACCCCGGCCAGGCACCGCCCCCGCCACAGCCCTATCGCCGAGCAGAGCGTCGTCACCGCGGGCATCTTCAGCCCGTCACGGGCCAGCACCTGCGCCTCTGCCACCAGGCGGCGGAAGTTGCCGACATCGGTCGCGTCCTCCGGCGCCCGCAGGATGTAGCCGCGGCCGCGGGTCTCGATGGTGGCGTCGACTCCCCCGTTCGAAAGTGCCTTGCGGAGCCGGGAGATGCAGATCTGCACCTGGGCGCGTGCGGTCTTCGGTGGATGCTGGGCCCAGATGACATCCACCAGATAGGTCGTCTCCACCACCCGGTTCAGTTCGAGCACCAGAGCACCGAGGACGATCTCCTGACGCCCCGGCGCCACGGTCACGACCCCCCGCTCGCCACTCACGTCAAGCGGCCCGAGCACCCGGAAAGGAGCCACCGCTATGCCGCTTCCGTCGAAACCTGACGATTCTTCCATGCGTACCCTGCTTCTGTGGTGTCAGCCAGGCGATGAGGTCCGGCTTGCAAAGGTGGATGGAACTCATGCCGACCTGGCTATTAAGTCCTGACCGTTGGCTGCGTCGCCAAAGCGCCTGCGAGAACTCAGCCGGGACCAGTCTGTAAAACGCATTCGCGTGCGTCTGGGTTCATGTCCGGTACGGGCAGCGGTGCAGCCGGAACTCGGCGTGATCCCGAACTCACGTTGCGTTCCGGGACGGGGAGGACTCCGCCGACGTGATGTCGTTCATCGAGGCTGCTCCGATCAGCGGGATACCGGGACGGGGGACGGGAAAAGGGTGCGGCGCACCGCGTCACCGACCCGGAATGTGCGCTCCATGTGCTCTGCCAGGTCCGGCCGTTGTCGTGCAGTCACACGACCGGGCCGACATCTGGATCAAAGTGGATTTAACGATGCTCCGCGGCCCGCAGTGCCCGAAGGCGCCCAAGGAGGCGTACCGGTGGCACCCGGACCTCTCACCGCCACGACCGGACCCAGGCGTTCCGGCGCCGTGTCCGGGAAGGGCCGTGCCGACACCGGCCGCCCGGGGGCGACGCCCGGGGTGCGTCTGGAACGGCGCAGGGTTGCGGCGAAGCCGAACTGCGCCCGGTCGCCCCGGCGTTGGGCGGCAGGCCGGGCCACACCGTCGTCATGTGCGGAGACCTGGTCCGGGAAGACCCGGTCCGGGGTGACCGTACCGTCCGGGTGCTCGCGGGTCGGCCGCCGGCAGGCCGCCCGGCGCGTCACCGCGCGCCGTCCGTCTCCGCCGAGCCGCCCGGCCCGCGCGTCGATCCCAATCCCGATCCCGAACCCGATCCCGATCCTGTGACAGGCCCGCAGCACTCCGTATGCACCAGAACCTCATGCGGTCTCGTCAGGTGCGGCACCTGAAACCGCTGGTGTGTGTGGGAGAGTACGCGCCATTTTGTCACCTGTTCATCATGGCCCGCCGTGTCACCCGGAGGAAGGCAACGCGCCGTCGTACCAACTGTTCATCATGGCGATCCATGTCACCCTGCGGCGACGTCCACCCCGAGACCATTTCACGGCGAAGGAGCAGCCATAACCATTGCCCACAGGGCTCATTGTGATGAGCCGTCACTCTTCGTGAACTGAATAGCCCCGCGCCTGCGTGAACCCCACTTGAGTGGAGGCCCCACCTGGCTCGCCGTCCCCCTTCGGCGTCGTTCGCGCGGCGCCTGGGAAAGCCCCCGGCAGAACTACGAGAAAGACAGCCGCCCGGACATCTGGCGGCTCAGTAATGGCAACATCGCCGTGATCGGCCACAACCTCACGGACGCCTACCGGAGCCAACTCCCGGCCGACACCGCGATCGCCCCCGACGAGCGACTGACCGTCCTTCCCGCCAACACCCCCCCCATGCGCCGAAGCCCGCCATCGCCGACGCCCGACCGCACCCCCCTACCCCTGAACCCCGCCCAGGAGGCCGCGCCGGTACGTCGTGGGCCGCAGTTCCTGAAGGCTCGCGACGCGGTGCAGGCCGGCAGCGTCCGTGAGGGATTCACGTCCACGGCCACGCCGGCCGGGCACACAGCAACCCCGCGCCAAGGCAACGGCCCAGCGCGGCGCTCCGCCATCCACACGGACGTGATCGTCCTGGACAACGCGGCCACCGCCACCCAGGTGCCCCGCTGCTGCGGCCGAAAGGTGATGGCCGGCCGATGGAGGCCGGCCATCAACGATCCGGATGGCCAGGTGATGGGCAAGTGACCGGGGCTTGTCCGATTGCGTCAACTGACTCCGGCGACAGCCGAGTAGAGCTCGATGTCGGCCGGAATCGGGGTTCGCACCTGCCACACCACGGCCATCGGCTTGCTGCCCTCATGCGATTGGAAGTCCACCGGCCCCAGCAGGGTCCAGGGCTGGGGACCACCGGAGTCGGTGCTCTTGAAGCGGCGGACGAACAGCAGCACATGGCTGCCCTGCTCCCGATGGTGGCGGTAGCGCAGTCCCACCCCAGAAGTCGGCGAAGTGCTGTTCTGAGACTCCCAGTGGAAGAGGGTCGGGCTGAGTGCGTAGTCGTGATAGCGGGTGGTGGGGCTGAAGTCCTTCTCGTCCTTGGTAAGGGTGACCAGGAGGGCATCGGTGTTGATGGCTGGGCACCACTTCACACCCTCGCGGAAGTTGCCAGGCACAAATCCGCCCAGCTCGGCGACCCGGAGCGCAGGCAGAATCTCCTCGCGCGAGTATTCGGCATGCAGCGCGAGCGGCACCCCGCTGTGCGCTCCCAGCAGCGGAGTGGTGGGGCGGCGGGTGTGGTCCAGGTTCCAGGCCAGCAACTGACGTACCTCGCTGCGGAAGGCAGTCTGCTCGCGCAAACTGTCAAACCCTGTCTGATAGTTGGCGAAACCCCCGCCGGTGGGCCAGAGCGAGAAGAACAGCATGTGGGCGAAGCCACGCTGTTGCTCCGTCAGTTCTGCATAGCGGGGGGCATCGTCGGACAGGAGCTCGGTGTACGCCGCGACCCGAAGCGGGTCGGCTGCATGCAGGAAGGCGGTGACCCGCTTGAGCAGCGCTTCCTCACCCGCCGGAGGTTCGCCCTCCAGCAGGCCTGCGCGGCGCAGCAGCGCCGTCCAACTGCTGCTGCCGCGGTAGAGGTCGGCCGGCTCGCGGCGGCTCTCACGCAGATACTCGGCCAGCTCGGGGCGAGCGTACTCGCGGACCTCGTTGGCCAGGCCCTTGATACCGAGCTTGAGCTGGGCCTTGATGTTGTCGAGGACCGCCTGCTTGGACTTGCGGTCCAGGATGATCTGGCAACCTGACGGCAGTTGCGGGAAATCCTGCTCGACGTGCTCGACCAGGCGCCGTCGAGTGAGGTTGGTCAGCGCCCGGAACTGCTCCTCGATGCGGAACTCGGCCCGGTGTTGGCCGACGAAGTCGATGACGGTCAGTACCGGCTTGTCCTCGGTGCGCCGCAGTCCACGCCCGAGCTGCTGCAGGAAGACCGTCGCACTCTGGGTGGGTCGGAGGAGCAGCAGAGTGTCCACATTCGGGATGTCCAGACCCTCGTTGAACAGGTCGACGGAGAAGAGGACCTGCAGCTCGCCCCGCTTCAGCCGCTCAAGTGCGTCGTCGCGCTCGGACTGTGGTGTGGTGCCGTCCAGGGCGAGGGCTGCGAGCCCGGCCTTGCGAAAGTACTCTGCCATGAAATAGGCGTGGCTGACAGAGACGCAGAAGCCAAGCGCGCGCATCCGCTGCGGCTCAGCCACTTTGTCTTCCAGAGCCTTGACGACAAGTCGGGCGCGGGCCTCGTTGCCGGTGAACAGCCTGTCCAACTCGTCCGGGTCATACGCTCCCCGACGCCAACCGACGGTGGACAGATCGGTGTTGTCGGCGATGCCGAAGTAATGGAATGGACTGAGCAGGTCGTTCTCTAGGGCTTCCCACAGTCGCATTTCGGCAGCGATGCGACCGTCGAAGTACTCAACGTGGACATGGCGGCCGTCACCGCGCTCCGGCGTTGCGGTGAGCCCGAGCAGCTCCATCGGCTGGAAGTGGTCGATGATCCGGCGATAGGTGGGCGCGGTGCTGTGGTGGAACTCGTCGATGACGATGACGTCGAAGTGGTCGGGCGCCAACTCTTCGAGCCGGTCACGGCTGAGTGACTGGACGCTCGCGAAGACATGCCGCCAGCTGTCCGGCACCTTGCCGCCGACGAGCAGCTCGCCGAAGTTGGCGTCGGTCAGCACATCCTGGTAGGTGCGCAGGGACTGCTTGAGGATCTCCTGCCGGTGCGCGACAAAGAGCAGCGAGAGCTGCTCCGGCTTACGCCCGAGCTTGCGCAATGCGGCACGGTAGTCCAGGGCCGCCATTACGGTCTTGCCGGTGCCAGTGGCGGCGACGAGCAGATTCCGATGCAGTCCGTGCACGTCCCGCTCGGCATTCAACTGGTCGAGCATGTCGCGCTGGTGAGGGTAGGGGCGGACCTCAAGGCCGGACAGGCTGATGCGAGTGGTCTCCTGGCCGCTGTCCCCGCCGCGTCCGGAGGCCAGGCGCAGTGCCTCGTCGAGTCGGGCCGCGTCCTGGTCGGGGGCGTAGACCTCGAAGGAAGGGTCGCTCCAGTAGGACTCGAAGGTCGCCTCGAACTTCTTCAGCACGGCAGGCGTACTGACCGACGACAGTCGTACATTCCACTCCACGCCGTCCAGCAGCGCAGCCCGGGAGAGGTTGGAGCTGCCGACGTACGCCGTGTCGAAGCCACTGCGGCGGCGGAACAGCCAGGCCTTGGCGTGGAGTCGGGTGGAGCGCAGCTCATAGTTGACCTTCACCTCCGCACCGAACTCGCGCACCAGGCGGTCCAGCGCATGCCGGTCGGTAGCCCCCATGTACGTCGTGGTCACCACCCGAATTGGCACGCCACGAGCTGCGGCGGCGCGCAGCGGCTCCTCCAGCACGCGCAGCCCGTACCACTTGACGAAGGCACAGATCAGATCGACTCGGTCAGCGGTGGCCAACTCGGCACGCAGCTCGGTGCCCAGGCTTGGGTCCTCTGGGGCGTTGGTAAGCAGGGCGGACTCGGACAGCGGGGTGGCCGGCCGGACCGCGTACACCCCTGGGGCCTCCTTCTCGGCGAGAGCCAGGAGTTGCCGTGGGCCCTCGACGATGCGCTCCTCAGCGCCGCCATTGCCGCGCTCCTCAAGAGCGCGCAGAAACTCATTCGCCGCAGAGACCCGTTGGTCCTCAGGCAGTGCAGCAAGGGCCTGAACGGCGCGGCGTCCCAGATAGCGGGCAAGGACATGCGGCGCCGACTCCGTCCCGACCGGCGCCTCCACGACCTGCCAGCCCGCATCCCGCAGGGCGTCTACCTGTTCCTCAAGGGCCTGTGTCACCAATTGCTCGTACAGACCAGCGGCCGGCTCCTGGCCACTCACGGGATTGCCCACAACGGCTCCTGACCATCACTTGGCTTATTTACAAACGAAAAGAGACCTACCACACCGCGCTGAGGAGCCTCAGAAGGTCACATACTCACGCATCCGCCCCTGCACGGCCGGACGAGCATCACCAAGTGCGAAGGGCAAGCCCGGCAGTCGTTCCGCCAACTGTTCCGGTGCCAAGGGGGGACTCACCTCCAGAGCCAGCTTTCCGGTGTCACCCGCAACGGTGCTTTCCTCGTCCACCCCGAACACCTCGCGTATTCGATGCACCCGGCCGTCGTTAACCACGACGAGTGCCTTGAGGTTCGGGATGCGCCATCGCGCGATGGGCCACCACATCCGGTCGGCTTCCTGTTGCACCTGCTCGTCACGCCCGGTCTCCCCATACCAGCGACCGGTAGGGTCGGCCAGCAGCGCGACGCTCTTGCGCCATACCACCAGGGCGTAGCGTTCGCCTGCCCCGAGCTCGGTCGGCGCCGCTGTCGCCAACTCGACATTCCGCTTCAGTGTTGCCAGGAGGCCCCGGTTGCGCGCCAGCGGGAAGCGGCCTGCGGTGTCGGTGGTGCGCTGATTCGGCTCCGGGAGTCCGTGCTCCGTCAGCCGGTTCCGCAGCAGCGGATAGACCTCCTGAACGGTGAGCGTCTCCGTACCGTGGGGCCGACCTGCCTCGACGATGTCCAGCAGGTGGCGGGTGAAGGAGGTGCAGGCTTCTGCCTGCTCTGCGGCAGACACCACATGGGCGGCCTGATCGTGATCGGCAGCGGTGATGACAGTGGTGCCCTTGGCGACCATGCTGTCGATGACGTCGCCGCTGAGCGACTCGATGGCCTGCCCGGAGAAGCAACAATCGAGAACGACTGCCTTGAGCCTCGCCGGGCTACGCCCGAGAATTTCCTTGACCTTGCGGTATTCCAACCCGGTCATATCGGCGTGCCGCTTGTGGGTATCGCTCAGCGTCAGGCACAGCTCTGACCTGATGCTCAGAGTGCCGTGCCCCACAAAGTAGAAGAACAATGCGTCCTCGGCGGAAGCCGCCAGGTCTGCCAACTGCGCCGCGAACGCACCCGTGGCGCGCGGGTTCAGGTGGACCGAGACGCGATCCTCCGGCCATCCACCCAATGTCGGGTCGGTAAGCATGGCGTGCATCGCAGTCAGACTGTTCGCCGCCGCAGGGACCGAGCGGAATCCCTCATCGTCGTACTGAGCCACGCCGATAAGAACGGCGCGGGAACGCGCATAGTCGATGCCCTCAGGCCCCTCAGGCACGGGCGTCCTCGCCCTTGACTGCGTTGAGGTATCGCTTCAAAACCTCCGGATCTGTCCCGGCAGGGAATTCCGCACTCGTCCCGTCAACCGTGATCGTGACTCTCTGCTGCCGACTACCGAGCCACGCGCTAAGGGCGCTGCTCAGCACCGAAACCACGCCTCCCGAGCCGAGCGCCACCGAGAGGAGTTCGACGGCCCCGCCGCTCAGCTCCTGCTCGCCGGCCTCTCCCTGCACCTGAATGACCCTGCCCACAAGCCCCCGTTGAGCCGCCAGCCAACGCCCCAGCTCGGCCAGTTCCGCCCCGCCGGCTTCCCCCACGACCCGAATCTCCGCGTCCATGCTTCCCCCCGCCTGATCCTCGACCTTGTCGGTACTGGTCGACCACGGACGTATCTTGTCAAGAAGCAGTCAGACAAGATGGGTACTTAAACACTTTCGCGCAACCCGTGCACCCATCACTGCCTCGGGCTCGTGACACAGATCGGCTGCACACTCGTGGTTTTCACGGTTCCGCCGAGCACTCCAGCGCCACAACGGCCTACTGACCTGTCCATGAACGCCGTCCACCGCCACCGGCGCATGCGCAGGCACAGTACAGGCGGCGGACGAGTCGGCCTGTACGCCGGGTTCTCCTGAACATGACAGTGATCACGCTTAAGCCTGCAGGTTTACTCGACCGAATGGTCGATTCTTCCCTTCTGGGATTTTTCTGGGACTTTCAGGAGAGATCGGTGAACCACGCCTCGAGGGCGGACAGTCCGCGTGCGCCGGATTGCGGCATGAAGTGGGTGTAGGACCGCAGCGTGAAGGCCGGGTCGGAGTGGCCGAGCCATCTCGCCAACGACACGATAGACTCTCCCGCCTCGAGCATGACCGAGGCGTGGGTGTGGCGCAGGACGTGGAAACCGTGTTCCCGGCTCGGCTCCCAGACGCGGGTGGGCTTCTCCCCCGAGACCGGCCTCGGAAGGCCCGCTATCACTCCGGCCTTGGCGAGGGCTGGCTTCCACGTCAGGGTGTTCCACGTACTGCTGTTGATCGCGCCGCCTCTGGTCGTCGTGACCAGGAGCGGGACCGTGACGGTGCGTCGCTTCTCGCGCGGCAGGTCCGGCTCTTCCCGATCGAGCCACGGCAGGGTGATCAGGACGGGCTTCAGTCGCTCCTGGTGTGACCGCAGCCGCTTTGCGAGTTCCATGCCCAAGGGGATGTCGCGCTCCTTTCCGCCCTTCGGCGGACCGAAGTACAACTGCGACCGGTACTGCAGGATCTGCCGCTCGACGTGTATCGAGTCGCCGCGCACGTCGACCGGGCTGACCGCGAAAGCCTCTCCCTCATCAGGCAGCGCAGCGGAGCAATAGTCAATACCTGTGGATCCGTCGTTGTTCAGCGGTAGCGCGTGATTCCACCGAGGTCGGGGAGCTCGTCCTCGAAGTCGCATGCGGCAACGGCGTCGAGGCCGCGGTTCCATGCGGCC
>Ga0302311_10000802_pt1 | contig 38243 bp, 34 predicted proteins | sample III_Palsa_N1_3_FD_200449 | JGI IMG/M metagenome (GOLD analysis project Ga0302311, IMG submission 200449) | Peat permafrost microbial communities from Stordalen Mire near Abisko, Sweden - III_Palsa_N1_3 | ecosystem: Environmental > Terrestrial > Soil > Palsa > Peat permafrost | place: Sweden... | reverse complement strand
CGAACACGTCGTTCTACGATCGCAACCAAAAGTCGACGTCGGATTACACGCAGTACCTGCGCGCCACCTGGTCTTACTACGGGGTCTATCCGAACACCTTCCCCGCGGCAGGCGATCACGGCTATGCCTTGTTCGAGGACGATCAGCGCAATTTCTATCAGGAGTTCCGCTTGGCTTCCACGGACAAGGATTCGCGCGTTCAGTGGAATGCGGGGTTGTTCTTCTCGCATCTGAAAGAGAACGTGCCGGAAGCCATTTACGACAACAACTTGAATAACGAGGTCCTCGCCTATACCGGCGGCAATCCCGCGGTGCCGGTGTGCTTCGCCGCGCAGCCTTGCCCGGGCGGTTTGATATTCAACGGCCCGGTCGACCAGGTGATCGACAAGCAAATCGCCGCGTTCGGTGACCTCACGTTCAAGTTCACCGACACGCTGAAAGCCACCGTGGGCCTGCGCGTGTCCCGGCTGGACTACACCGGCTCGGTGTGGGAGACGGGGCCATTCCTCGGCACCACCATCGTCACTCAATCCAGCGACACCGAAAAGCCGGTGACGCCGAAGGCGGTGCTCACCTGGCAGCCCGATCACGACACCATGCTGTATGTGAGCGCCTCCAAGGGCTTCCGCCCGGGCGGCCCCAATGTCGGCGTGGGCAGCATTTGCTTGGGGAACTTGAATGCCCTCGGTCTCTCGGAGGTTCCGGGAAAATTCTCCTCGGACAGCCTGTGGAGCTATGAACTCGGCAGCAAGCTCACCTTCTTGGACCACACGCTCCAGGTCAACGCCAGCCTGTTCTACATCGATTGGAACAACATCCAGCAGAACGTCTACTTGCCGGATTGCGGCGAGCAATTCACCGCCAACCTCGGCAAGGCCAAGAGCGAGGGCGGTAGTCTGGAAGTGATGTACAAGCCGGTCGAACAGCTGACCTTGGATCTCGCGGCGGCCTATACGGATGCGCGCCTCACCAAGACCTCCTGCGCCGGCTCCTTGTCTTACAACGGCACCACCTGCGCCGGCGCGGGCGGTGCGACGGCCGCGCCCATCGCCAGTAACGGCGACGCGCTGCTCGGTGCACCGTGGAGCTTTACGACCTCGGCGGAGTACAAGTTCGTCGAATGGGAAGGGCGCACCCCGTACCTGCGGCTGGATTACCAACACTCCACCGCGCAGAAGTCGCTGTTGCAGGGCCAGGACCCGAACAACGCGTTGTACGACACCACGCTGCCGGGGCTGCCCATCGTGAACAACCTCTCGGCGCGTGCGGGCCTGCGGTTCAACGGCATCGATCTGTCGGTGTACGGAAACAATCTGACGAACGCGCACCCGCTGCTGTTCGAGGCGCGGGATATCGCGTACACGCCGACGGATAACCTGTACTTCGGCCGAGGCACCAGGCCTCGCACCATCGGCCTCACCGGTATCTACCGCTTCTGATCTAGCCGATAAGAAATGGAGCGAGCCTGCGACCGCGGGCTCGCCCCCCATCTAAACTCACCGATCGCTTAGGCTCGACCCCGCTTTGCACGAGGTGAGCACCCATTACTTCCCTGCCTTTCCCTGCCACACGGCCAACGTGTCGGGCGAACCCTGGGCACGCACCCCGTTATCCGTCAATACATCGTCGGTGGCGTTCAAGATGGCCTGCCGCGAGAACACCAGTGCCTCGCCGCCCTTCTGATCGAATTCGAAGGTGACGAAGGGATCCTTGAGATCACGCAGCACCTCGACCAGATGCACCAAACTCTTGATCCGGATGCCGTTCACCGAATACACCACCGAGCCCGCGGGATTGGAATAGCCGTTGACGATCTTGTTCGGGAAGAACGGCGAGGACACGACCACGAGTTCCTGCAGCTCGTCGCTGGGTTCGTCCAACGGGCGCGTCACCAAGGGACTCTTCACCAACCCCAACATTCGCATGAGCCCCGCATTGCCCTCGAGGTTCGACACCAGCTGCCACGTCGCCGGTGAGAACACCAGCGGCCCGTACACGAAATAGGATGGGTAGGTTCCCTTCAGGTCGGCCACCAAGGTCGGATGTTCGCTCGATACGGGCAATTCAATGGGCAGCGTCTTGCCGGCTCGAATGACCGTGAGCGGCAGTTTGCCGTCAGCGGCTACCTGCTGAATCAGGTATTGAAAGCTGACCCGCAGATCCTTGTCGATTTTGACCATGCCTTGATTGTCGATGGGCGAGTTGCCGATACGGGTCACGATATCCCACTCTTTCAGGGGATACGACGCCTGAGTGCCGGCGGGGCGGTGCACCACCATGCCCTCCACGGATTTATCCACCTTGAGATAGTCGCGTAGTGCGGGGTTCTCCAGCGTCTGCAAATCGTCGTACATCGCCGGCTTGCCATCGTAGCGGCCATCGGCGATGTCCTTTAGAAACAACTCCACTTCCTCGTTGGGAATGATGTAGCCGATGTTCTGAGCATCGCCGCCGGAAAGCTTGCTGAAGGCGAGTCCGATCATCTTGTCGCCGGCAATGGCGGGACCGCCGCTGTTGCCCGGATTAATGGCCGCGTCCACTTGAATACGCAGGCCGGACACCGGGTAATTATAAGAAACGAATTCGATGCGCGACACGATTCCCTTGGTGATGGACAGGGAATTACCGCCGGTGGGAAAGCCGTAGGCGAACACGGCGTCCTTGATATGCGGCAATTTGCTGGCTCGCGCCACGGCCGGATGCGTGTCGAAGAAGCTCGGGTCATCGAGCTGCAGCACCGCCAGATCAATGCCCGGCGCGACCGCGACTACCGTGGCCGACACCTTGTCGCCCTGCGCGCTGGCTTGGATTTGCACCTGGCTGGCATACAGAACCACGTGAGCATTCGTGAGGATGCGCCTACCCTCGATCACCACCCCGGAACCCGTAATCTCGGAAGGCGCCTGCTTGGTCCAGGGCTTGAAGGGATCCGGATAGCGCATGGTCGAAAACACTTTGACCACCGACGTTTCGATGGACGGCGGCGGTTGCACCGATTGATCGCGCGGCGCGGCTCCCACGGCGCCGCCAGCCAGCGTGCCGCCGGCGAAGATAAGAGTCAGGAAAACCTGTGATTTGAATAATGTCATGAAGGGTCAGATACCTATTTGCCGTCGACTGAGAAGGCGAGCAACACATTGCCCGGCTGGCCGTAACGTTGGCCGTAACCCGAATTGATGTATACGACGCCGTTCACGATCGTGGCACCGCCCTGGTCCAGCGATCCGCCGCTGCCTTTGATGCCATTGACTGTCGGAAAGTCCTTGGCCGTGTCGTAGTCCCACATGACTTTGCCGTCGATCGTTGAGTAGGCACGCAAGTGCCCATCCATGGAGCCTGCAAAGGCTGCGCCTGGAATCACCGTCACTGCCTGCGCCTGCGCATGCGCGCAGGCCTGAGACCCCCAGGCACACGCAGGCATGGGCGCGGCCGCATACCAACGTTTGGCGCCAGTCTTCATATCGAGTGCCGCCAGGCCGCCGGAGGTGTTGTCGGGTTCGGCCGCGAGACCCGACAGCGCGATGTACATCCGTCGGTGGTCGGCGGCCGGGCCCCATTCGATACCGGACGGAATACCTTCCTCGGCGACCTTCGTTTGCCATAGCACGTCACCGCCGTGATCGGGATCCAGCGCGTAGACGATGCCTGACTTTTGCGCCGCCAGAATGATTTGCTTGCCGTCGGCCAGGGTGCGCAGGATGGGGGAGCTGGCGAAGTCGGCCGCGCCTGCCGTGTCGTGCCGCGCAAATTGTTTGGCCCAACGCACTTGTCCGTCGGTCATGTCGAGGGCAACGACGGCATCGGTCAGCGGCTGACTGGCGCCTGTCAGCGACCCCGCCGTGCCGACATAGACGAGGTTGCGCTTGATGTCGACGGTGGCTGCGCCTGATACCGCGGCGCCCGCGGGACCAAACCCCTGAATGCCCGCGGTGCTCTTGCCGGAGGGGCGAGGTTCTTCGGCGATGGCATAGGTTTTCCAAAGCACACGCCCCGTCGCCATATCGAGGGCCGCCACACTGCCGCGAAAGGTGCAGCAGGCGTAGGCCGCATCCGAGGCGGCGGTTTGCTCGGTGGATGAGACGACGACGTACAAGCGCCCGTGATACAGGGTAGGCGTGCCCGCGATGCGAGCCAGCGGATGCGACTCCACCTGGGTCTTCCACAGCAGCGTGCCCTTCTGCGCGTCCAGCGCGTACACCGCGCCGCTATCGTCGCCGAAGACCGCTGCGCTCGGCGCCTTCAGCAGCTCGAGATGCGCATTGCCCAGCTTGGTTTTGGTCTTTTTGCCATGCACTTTGCGTCGAGACGTCGCGGTGGCAGTCGACGGCGCAGGGGCCATGCTTCGCGGTGGCGCAAACTCTCCGATCACGATGCCGGTGCGTGCGCCCGCCGTGGCATCGAAGGTCCAGTAGCTGCAGCCCGTCTTGGCATCCAGCGAATACACCCGGCCCACGGAACTCAAAACAAACAAGCGGCCGTCGACCACCGTGGGTTGGCCGGCTACGGCGCTGCCCTGATAGCCAAAAGCCCACTTGATGCCCAACTTAGGGATGTCGGTGTCGCGAAGGGCGGGTTCCGGCTGGTAGCGCGTGTTCTCCACATCGTGCCCCCAACCATTCCATTGCGCGGAGCCCAAGGCCAGCGGCGCCGCAGGCTCGGTGCAGACGTTCTTTTCCGGGAGCACTTCAAGCGGTGCGGCCTGTGGCGCCCGCAACGGCGACGCGGCCAGAATCATCACTCCCGCGGCCAGCCAGCCCACGCGTGGCCAGCTTCTCCACGGTCCGCCCGGTCGCGCTGTGGTCTCCCCCCGCACGCGCTAGCGCTTATCTATCTGCAGATAATCTCGTTTCACGGGACCGGTGTACAACTGGCGGGGACGGCCGATCTTCATGTGCGGATCGGAAACCATTTCCTGCCAATGCGCCACCCAACTGGCAGTGCGCGCAATAGCGAACATGACGGTGAACATGGAGCGCGGAATTCCCAAGGCGCTGTAAATGATGCCCGAGTAGAAATCCACGTTCGGATACAGTTTGCGCGACACGAAGTAATCATCTTTCAGCGCGATTTCTTCGAGTTTCAATGCCAGATCGAACAAGGGATTGTCGGTGCGGCCGAGCTTCTCCAGCACGCGATAGCACATGCCGCGAATGATCTTGGCGCGGGGATCGAAATTTTTGTACACCCGATGACCGAAGCCCATCAAGCGCACGCTGTCCGACTTGTCTTTCACGCGCGCCAGGAACTTGTCGATTTGCGCGACGGAGCCAATGCTGTCCAACATGTCGAGCACCGCTTCGTTGGCACCGCCGTGCGCGGGGCCCCAGAGCGCCGACACGCCGGCCGAAATCGCGGCATAGGGATTCGCACCCGTGCTGCCGGCCAAACGCACCGTGGAGGTGCTGGCGTTCTGTTCGTGGTCGGCATGGAGTATGAACAACAGGTCCAGCGCCTCGGCGGCGATGGGATCGATGGCATACGGCTCGCAAGGAACAGCGAAGAACATGTTGAGCATGTTCGAGCAGTAACCCAGATCGTTGCGAGGATAAATGAAAGGCTGACCCAGCGTATGTTTGTACGCCGCGGCCGCAATGGTCGGTAGTTTCGCGATGATGCGATGCGCGAAAATTTCGCGATGCCGCGAGTTATTGATGTCGGTGGTGTCGTGATAGAACGCCGCCATGGAAGCGACCACCGCGGAGACCATCGCCATGGGGTGAGCATTATGGTGAAAGTAATGGAAAAAACGCAGGAGCTGCTCGTTCACCATCGTGTGCCGCGTGATGGATTCCTCGAACTTCTCCAACCCGTCCTTGGTCGGCAGGCTGCCGCTGATGAGCAGATTCGCCACCTCGAGAAAACTCGATTTCTCCGCCAATTGTTCGACGGGATAACCGCGATACAACAAGACTCCCGCGTCGCCGTCGATGTATGTGATCTTGCTTTCGGTGCTGGCGGTGGCCATGAACCCCGGGTCGAAGGTAAATACGCCGAGATCCTTGGTCAAATTCGAAATATTCAGCACGTCGGGCCCGATGGTTCCCGATATGGCATCGAGTTGGGCGGACTTACCGCTGGAGAGATTCTTGAGTTCGTATTTGGTGCTCATGCCCTTTTCCGACGAAGTATGTTGCGATTGATATTGAACCCCGCAGCCTTGCACGGTCGCGGAACGGAATCAAGGTAGGGGGCGCGCGAGTGAGGTCCGGGCGAGTGCCGGCGCGCGTAGAGCATAGTGAATCTTGCGCGGGTGTGAATCAGGTCACGCGCGGAGCAGAACGCTCCGCGCGCATATCGTCGGAAAACGCTACCGAATTAGGCCTTGGCGGCCGCCGACGAAGCGTACTTTTTGCGGAACTTATCAACGCGACCGCCGGTATCGACGACCTTCTGCTTGCCCGTATAGAACGGATGGCAGTTGGAGCACACTTCAACTTGCAGGTCCTGACCAATGGTCGAACGTGTCAAGAAGGCGTTACCGCAGGTGCAGCTGACGTTGATTTCTTTGTATTCGGGATGAATGCCGGTTTTCATGGAAGCCTCGTAGTCTCAAGACGGCAGAATCGATAAGACCCCAATCTCGTTGGAAGGCCGATACCGCCACGCCAGGATCCGTTTTAGACCTTAAATTGCTTTAGGCCCAAAATCGGGCCGACCATATTACGAGAGAGCGACCTTTTCGACAAGAGGAGAACTCTTACCCCTTGACTGTCAAATATTTGCAATGTTGTCCACAATATCTGTGGATAACTCTGTGGATGAAGCGACGGCCCCAGTCTTCGCTCAGCAGAAATTCCCATAAATGTTAACTTGGTCAAAAAATAGACAGGTAGTTTTTTCTTGTTATTTCATACAGTTACGAAGGTCATGTGACCTAATGCAGACGCAATGTGCTGTAGGTACCCCTTTGTGCGGGGTGTGACGCCGAATGTGCATAAGGTCATGGCAGGAAAGCCTCCTGGAGATCGTTTAGGAATCGTCCGCCCAATTCCGTCGGCTTCCATCCCGCGTCCGTAGCATGGACCAGCCCCTTGGACTCGGAAGCCCGCATTGGAGCCTCATAGGCCTCGGCAGTCAGCCCCGTGCGGGCTTCGAAGCACCGGCTGGAAAACCCCTCGTTGAGCCGCAGCGCGTTCAGCATGAATTCGAAGGGCAGGTCCCGCACAGCGACGTGGTGGCGGTCGCCGATGGCCGCCGCCGGCTGACGCAGCCGTTCCTGGAAGTCGCGCGGCTGTTTGGGCTTGGCAGTACGCAATATCCTGTCGGGCATGCCCTCGGTGAGTTTGCCGTGGGCCCCGGCGCCAATGCCCACATAGTCGCCGAACTGCCAATAGTTGAGATTGTGCCGGCAGCGGAAGTCCGAGCGCGCATAGGCCGAGACCTCGTACTGCGCATATCCCGCCGCCGCCAATAGCGCCTGTCCCTCCGATTGGATGCGCCACGCCGCATCGTCGTCAGGCAGAGGCGGCGGGCGCGAATGAAACACCGTGCCCGTTTCCAGCGTGAGCTGGTAGTAGGAAATATGCGTGGGTTCGAGCGCGCAGGCGCTGCGAACGTCGAACAACGCTTCCTCGAGTGTTTGCTCAGGCAGGGCGTACATCAGGTCAAGATTGAAATTCTCCAGACCCGCGGCGCGCAATTCCGCCACGGCGCGGTAGGTGTCCTCGGCCGAGTGGATGCGCCCCAGGCGCGTGAGGGCATGCGGCGCGAAGGTTTGCGCGCCCAATGAGACTCGATTGATGCCGGCGTCGCGATACCCGGCAAAGCGGCCGCGCTCGATGGTGCCGGGATTGGCTTCCAGGGTGATCTCGGCGTCGTCGGCGAACGCTATGCGCAGCCGCAATTCCTTGAGGAGGCGCTCGAAGTCCTCCGGTGCAAAAAGGCTGGGCGTGCCGCCGCCGAAAAACACCGTGTCGATGCGCCGTCCGGCGATCAGAGGCAGTTCGGCGTCGAAGTCGCGCAATAGCGAGTCGATGTAAATCGCGTCGGGGCGAGCGGATTTCAATTGATGAGAATTGAAATCACAGTACGGGCACTTACGCACGCACCAGGGCAGATGGACATACAGCGCCAAGGGGATATCGCCGTGCCCGACAGCGCTCGCGCCCACGGCGTTCATGGGTGTGACGGCGTTTGCTCGCGCGCGGCCAATAAATCGCGCAAGGCGCGCATGGCTGTGCCGCGATGACTGCGGCGATTCTTCTCGGCGGGGTCGAGTTCCGCCGCCGTCAATTGCAAGTCGGGCAGGTAGAAATAAGGGTCATAGCCGAAGCCGCCCGTGCCCCGCGGCGACTCCACGATGCAGCCCTCCCACACACCGTCTGCGGTCAAAGGCGCAGGGTCTTCCGGGCCTGCAACGAACACCAAGGCGCAGCGATAACGCGCACGCCAGGGCGGCGCGCCCGCGGCGCGAAGCGCCGCAAGCAGTTTTGCATTGTTGTCCGCATCCTTGGCGTCAACTCCGGCATAGCGGGCGGAATAGATTCCCGGCGCTCCGCCCAAGGCATCCACTTCCAGACCCGAATCATCGGCGATAGCCGCCGCACCGCTGGCAGCAGCAGCATGACGCGCCTTGAGCAACGCGTTGTCGAGAAAGGTCGAGCCGGTTTCCTCCGGGGACGGAATGCCCAGATCGCCCTGTGCGGTGATCGCGAAGGGCAGACCGGCCAACAAATCACGAAACTCGCGCAGCTTCCCCGCATTACCGGTGGCAATCACCAGCGACTCGAGGGGAGCGTCGCAATGCTGCGCCTCGCTAGGTCCGCCGTCGCTACGCAGCGCGTGCACTGAGTTGAGCGGCATGCAGCCGGTTGATGCCCTGGGTGGCAAGATCCAGAAGCTGGTCCAGTTCGTGGCGGCGAAACGCATGACCTTCCGCGGTGCCTTGGACTTCGACGAAGGCGCCGCCGCTGTTCATCACCACATTCATGTCGGTTTCCGCATTGGAATCTTCGGCGTAGTCGAGGTCCAATACCGGCACGCCGCGATAAATTCCCACCGAAATGGCCGCCACCTGACCGTGCAAAGGATTGGCACTCACCGCCCGGCGCTTCAGCAGAGTATCAATGGCATCGGCGAGGGCCACGTAGCCGCCGGTAATGGCCGCGGTGCGCGTTCCACCGTCGGCCTGCAGCACGTCGCAATCAATGGTGACCGTGCGTTCGCCCAGGCCTTTCAAATCCACCACGGCTCGCAGCGCGCGGCCGATCAGGCGCTGAATTTCTTGAGTGCGGCCCGACTGCTTGCCCTTGGCCGCCTCGCGCGGCGAGCGCGTGTGAGTGGCGCGGGGCAGCATGCCGTATTCGGCGGTGACCCAGCCCTGGCCCTTGCCGCGCAGGAACGGAGGAACGCTGTCCTCGATGCTGGCCGTGCACAACACTCGCGTGCCGCCAAACGCAACCAACACCGACCCTTCGGCATGGTCGGTAAAACCGCGAGTGAAAGACACGGGGCGCAGTTCGTCCGCCGCTCGACCGCTGGGCCGGCCGTTCATGCCGCCTTCCAGCGCAGCGCCGCGGCGCTGGTGTTGTCGCTATAGGGAGCGGAAGCCGCCACCGCCTGGGTACCGAGATCAGTCAACGCATCACGCAAAGTTTTTCCCGCCGTTTGCGCAAAGCGCACGAAATCCTGGTCTTTGAGATTGGCCCACAAGCCGTCCGAACACAGCAACAGCACATCGCCGCTCTTGAGACGACGACGGGTGGATATGGTCATTTCGGGCAGCGAGGCATCGCCGCCCAGACAGCATTCAACATAATTCCGCATGGGGTGCCCGTGGACTTCGGACTCGGTAATCAACCCCTCGCGCAGCAACACCTCGACATGACTGTGATCCCGCGTGCGGTCCAGCACTTGCGACTGGCGCAGCTGGTAGATGCGACTATCGCCCACATGGGCCCAATAGGCAGCCGAGTCCTGAACCAGACAGACGGCGCAGGTGGCGCGCGGCCGAGCCTCGACCCCCAAGCCGGCCCCCAACTTCACCACTTCCTCATGCGCCCGGCCCAGCGACAGGTGCAGGAATCCCAAGGGATCGAAAATAGGATGCGGGGTCTGCCAAAACGCCTCGAGGAGGGTCGACAAAGCCGTCTCCGCGGCACGTGCGCCCTCGGCGTGACCACCCATGCCGTCAATGACCACCAACAGTACCGATTGCTCGGCAGTCGCAACCGCAACGCGATCCTGATTTTCTTCGCGATGGCCGATCAGGCTGACATCAGCGATCTCTATCTGCAATGACAGCTCCTCGAGGACCCGTTAAACTTGAGGACTTACATTATGGCCGATTTCGGCTTAAGACCCCCTATGATTCGTAGTATGACCGGCTTTGCGCGACGCGAGCGGCAGTTTCCCTGGGGACTGCTGGCGTGGGAACTGAAAACGGTCAACCATCGCTTCCTCGAAGTGGGCTGCCGTCTGCCCGAAGAATTCCGCGCGGCCGAGGCCGACTTCCGGCAAGCCATATCGGGCGCTGTCCGGCGCGGCAAAGTCGAGAGTTCGCTGCATTTTCGTCCCGCCGTGGCGTCGACGTCGCTGGAAGTCGATGCCGAACTGGTCAAGAGCCTCTCGCAACGTGCACAACAAATTGCCGATCAACTCGGCAACGCCGCGCGCATTGACGTCATGGATTTTATGCGCTGGCCGGGCGTGGTCCGGGACAGCTCACACGACACCACGCCATGGATCGCGGCGGCTCATTCCCTGCTCGGCGAGGCGCTGGCGGAACTGACGAAGTTTCGCGATAGCGAAGGCTCCCGCTTGCGCGAGGCGCTGGCGCAGCGCTGCGCGGGCCTCGTCGAGCTCGCCGCCAAGGTCGAGACCAGGCTGCCGGAAGTGCATGCCCGCATGCGCACCAAACTCTTGGAGCGCATCGCGCAACTGGTGGCGGAGGTGGACCAGGACAGGCTGGAGCAGGAACTGGCCACGCTGGCCCAACGTCAGGACGTGGATGAGGAACTGCATCGGCTGCGCGGCCACGTCACGGAGGTCAACAAGACCTTCACGGGCCAAGAACCCGCGGGAAGACGCCTGGACTTCCTGATGCAGGAGCTGAATCGCGAAGCAAATACCCTGTCCTCGAAGTCCCAGGACATCGAGACGACGCGCGCCGCGGTCGACATGAAGGTGTTGATCGAGCAAATGCGCGAGCAAGTGCAGAACATCGAGTAGGCATGCAGCCCGGGCGTTTGTATGTCATTGCGGCGCCCTCGGGCGCCGGCAAAACCAGTTTGGTGAAGGCGCTCATGGAGCGCGAGCCCCGGATGCGCTTTTCCGTCTCCTACACCACCCGACCGCGACGGGCCACGGAAGTGGACGGACGCGACTATCATTTTGTGACGCAGGCCCAGTTTCAGGAAAAAGTCGCACGCAACGAATTCCTCGAGCACGCCCAGGTCTTCGACAATTACTACGGCACCGGTTTGGCCGAGGTGCAGAACGATTTGGATTCCGGACAGCTGCTCTTGCTGGAAATCGACTGGCAGGGCGCCCGCCAGGTCCGAGCTCGTCTGCCCGCCGCGCGCAGCATATTCATATTGCCGCCGACTCGCGATGCCCTGGAAGTGCGGTTGCGCTCGCGCAGCACCGACTCCGAGGCGGTGATTCAGCGCCGACTCCGGGATGCGGAGCAGGACATGGGGCATTGGACCGAGTTTGATTACGTCGTGGTCAATGATCGATTTCCCGACGCCTTGGCCGCGCTGGTGACCATCATCAATGAAAAGGGCGAGGCATTCGCGGCAACCCGGCCCGAAGTCGCTCGATTTGCCGCCGACCTGCTCCCATCCAGTGGCCTGGGGCTCGCTGATTCTGCTATGCTTCCAGCCCCCTCCTTGGAACCTTAAAGATGGCGCGTATTACTGTCGAAGACTGTTTGCAGAACGAACCCAACCTGTTCAACCTGGTATTGCTGGCCGCCAAACGCGCCCGCCGCCTGGCGAACGGCGCCGAGGCCACCGTGGAATGGGAAAACGACAAGCCCACCGTCGTCGCGCTGCGAGAAATTGCTGCCGGCAACATCACTTTGGAAATGTTGGAAGAGCCCGAAGAACCAGTGCAACAGCAGCCGGTGAATGAGCTCGACATGCCCTCTGATTTCCGCGCTCCGCAGCTCGGCTTAGGGGATTGAACCACCCGCTGATCTAAGAGTACCGATGGACTATGCGTCTTCCATACTCGGTTTCCTACCTGGTGGAAGACGCTCCACCGGGATAAGTCAGCTCTTAGACAAGCTCGAAGCGTACCTGTCCCCCGAACAAGTGGAGCGGGTACGCGAAGCCTACGATTACGGCGCCGAAAAGCACTTCGGACAGCGGCGTGTTTCGGGCGAACCCTACATCACCCACCCGGTTGCGGTCGCCGACATCCTGGCCGACCTACGCCTGGACGCCGACACCTTGGTGGCGGCCATCCTGCATGACGTGATCGAGGACACGCCGACGGCCAAAGCGGAGATTGCCTCGCTGTTCGGGCAGGTGGTTGCGGAGCTGGTGGACGGCGTCAGCAAACTCGATCAAATCCAATTCAAGAACCGGCAGGAAGCGCAGGCCGAAAGCTTTCGCAAAATGCTGCTCGCCATGGTCCGCGACATTCGCGTCATCATGGTGAAACTCGCCGACCGCACGCACAACATGCGCACGCTCGGCGCCATGCCGCCCATCAAGCGCCGACGCACAGCGCGCGAGACCCTGGAAATCTACGCGCCCATTGCAGAGCGCTTAGGGTTGTATGCCGTCAAGCTGGAATTGGAAGACTTGGGCTTCCGCGCGCTGTATCCCTACCGCTACAAGGTGCTGGAACGCGAACTCAAACGCGCTCGCGGCAATCAAAAGGAATTCGTCGGCAAGATCTCGGAGACCTTCAAGGGTTCCTTGAAGAAAGCCGACATCACCGGCGGGGTCGAGGGCCGCGAAAAGCATCTGTACAGCATTTACCGCAAAATGCAGATGAAGCACATTTCGCTCAACGAAATGGTCGACGTCTACGGCTTTCGCATCATCGTGGACAGCACCGACACGTGTTACCGCGTCCTGGGCTTGGTGCACAGCGTGTACAAGCCCATGCCCGGCCGCTTCAAGGACTACATCGCCATCCCGCGCGTGAATGGCTATCAGTCGCTGCACACCACGCTCTTCGGACCCAACGGCGTGCCCATCGAAGTTCAGATTCGCTCCGAGCAAATGCATCGCGTGGCCGAGTCCGGCATCGCGGCCCACTGGAAATACAAGTCGGGCGGCGACAGCTTCGGCGGCGTCGAACACGATCGCGCGCGCGAGTGGCTGGCGAGCCTCGTGCAGATTCAAGAAGGCGGGAGTTCCGAAGAATTCCTCGAGAGCGTGAAGGTGGATCTGTTCCCGGACAAGGTCTACGTCTTCACTCCCAAGGGTAAAATCCTGCGCCTGCCCAGCGGCGCGACGGCGGTGGATTTCGCGTACGCCATTCACACCGACATCGGCAATCGCTGCGTGGCCGCCAAGGTGGACCGCCGCTTGGTGCCCCTGCGCACGCCGCTGCGCAACGGCCAGACCGTGGAAATCATCACGGCGAAGGGCGCCACGCCGAACCCATCGTGGTCGGGGTTCCTGGTGACCGCCAAGGCGCGCGCCGCGATTCGCCAATATTTGAAGAACCTGAAGCGCGGCGAGGCGTTGGAGTTGGGGCGCCGTCTACTCGAGAATGCGCTCGAGGAGTTCAAGCTCAGCCTGAAGAAGGTCGATCCCAAAGATATGGACGCGGTGGTCAAGGAGCTCAACCTCAAGGATGCCGACGAGCTTTACGAAAAAATCGGCCTGGGCGAACGTCTGGCGCAGTTGGTAGCGCGACGACTGCAGCCCACCAGCGAGTCCCTCGAGCAGCACGCGATCCACGGCGGGCCGCTCATGATCGCAGGCACCGAAGGTCTGCTGGTGACCTATGCGCGCTGCTGCTTCCCTATCCCTGACGATCCCATCATGGCGTACTTGAGCGCCGGGCGCGGCGTCATGATTCATCGACAGAATTGCGGCAACCTCGCCGAGTACCGCAAACAACCGGAAAAATGGCTGTCGGTGGCGTGGGAGCAGACCGAAGGGCGCCAGTTCACCTCGGAAATCCAATTGGAAATCAATAATCGCGTGGGCGTGCTCGCCGCGGTGGCCTCCAGCATCGCCGGCATGGAAACGAACATCGATCAAGTTCAGCTGGAGGAGCGCGACTCCAACCATTCCTGGCTCAGAATTCAGCTCCAAGTCCGCGACCGCCACCACCTCGCCCAGGTCATCAAGACCATCCGGCGCATGCCTGATGTGCAGCGCGTGTTTCGTACTCTGGCTTGATAACATTCACGGGCTGCTGCTCCCGATCCGTCTCCGTCGTTTAGAGTGAAGGGCTATGACCAAGCAAATTATTTCCACCACCGAGGCGCCCGCCGCCATCGGACCCTATTCCCAGGCCGTGCGCGTCGGCAACACCATCTGGCTATCCGGGCAAATCCCGCTGGATCCGCGCACCAAGGAATTGGTGAGCACCGATATCGAGGCGCAGATCCGGCAAGTGTTCGAGAACCTCAAGGCGGTGGTCATCGCCGCCGGCGCCACGTTCGATGACGTGGTCAAGGCGAATATTTTTTTGACCGATCTCTCTCACTTCTCCCTCGTGAACAAGGTCATGGCAGAGTACTTCCGCGAGCCGTACCCCGCGCGCGCCGCCGTCGGCGTGGCCTCGCTGCCGCGCGGCGCACAGGTCGAAGTGGAGTGCATCGTCGCCCTGTGAGCGATCCGAAGCCGGTGACGGCTCTGCGCGGTGTCGGCGAGAGTTTGGCGCTCAAGCTCAATGTCCTGGGTGTGGAAACCATCCAGGACCTGTTGTTTCTCCTGCCGCTGCGCTACGAAGATAGAACCCGCGTCGTGCCGCTTGGCGAGCTCTTGCCGGGGCAGCGCGTCGCCGTCGAGGGCGAAGTGCTGCTCACGGACATTGCCTTCCGCGGCAGACGCCAGATGCTATGCCGCATCGGCGATGGCTCGGGCACCCTCACGCTGCGTTTCTTTTACTTCACCACCCAGCAGCAGAATGGGCTGGCGCGCGGCGTGCGCCTGCGCTGTTTCGGCGAAGTCAGGCGCGGGCCACAGGGCTTGGAAATAGTGCACCCCGAATACCGTCGCACGGACTCCTCGGCCGCGAAGGCAGCCGAGGATCATCTCACGCCTTTCTATCCCGCCACCGAGGGCCTCACCCAGGGACGGCTGCGGGCCTTGGTGGGCATGGCCCTGGATGACACCAGCGCGCGCGACTTACAGGATTGGTTGCCGGCCGCCGTCCTCGCCGACACCCAGCTACCCACCCTGCGCGAAGCCTTGATGTACGTGCATCGGCCGCCGGCCGACGCGCCGGTGGATCAGCTCATGGAATGGCGCCACCCCGCGCAAAGACGCCTGGCCTTCGAAGAATTGCTGGCGCACCAGCTGTCGCTCCGACTGCTGCGGCAGCGTATTCAAAGCGACCCGGGCTGGCCGTTGGCGAGCGGGGGCGCCCTCAAAGCGGCGCTGCTCGCCACACTCCCCTTCTCAATGACGTCCGCCCAAGCCAGAGTGCTGCTCGACATCGAACGCGATCTTGCCCTCGCGAAACCCATGCTGCGCCTGGTTCAAGGAGACGTCGGCTGCGGCAAGACCTTGGTGGCTGCGCTCGCCGCCACGCAGGCGGTGCAGCTCAAGCGCCAGGTCGCCTTGATGGCGCCCACCGAATTACTGGCGGACCAGCATGCTCAGAATTTCAAGCGCTGGTTCGAACCGCTCGGCGTTACCGTCACCGCGCTGACCGGCCGCCTGACCGGTAAGGCACGTAGCGCCGTGCTTGCAGGTATTCGCGAAGGGCACGCCGCCATTGTGATCGGCACTCACGCGCTGTTTCAAGAGGCGGTCGAGTTCCATTCACTCGCCCTGGTCATTGTCGACGAGCAGCATCGCTTTGGCGTGCACCAGCGCTTGAGCTTGCGCGAGAAGGGCGGCCGTGACGGGCATCAGCCGCACCAGCTCATCATGACGGCCACGCCCATCCCTCGCACTCTGGCGATGACGGCCTATGCCGATCTCGACGTCTCCGTCATCGACGAACTGCCACCGGGTCGCACGCCGGTGAAAACCGTGGTCCTTGCCGAGTCGCGCCGTGACGAGGTGGTGATGCGCATTCGCGGCGCCTGCCTCGAGGGCCGGCAGGCGTACTGGGTGTGCCCGCTCATCGACGAGTCGGAAGAAATGCCCTACCAGGCCGCCGAGGAAACAGCGGCCTCGCTTGCGGCGGCCCTGCCCGAAATTCGCGTCGGACTGGTCCATGGCCGCATGCCCTCCGCGGCGAAGGAAGAGATCATGCGCCGCTTCAAGGAGGGTGCCATTCAATTGCTGGTGGCCACCACCGTCATCGAAGTGGGCGTGGATGTGCCCAATGCCACGCTCATGGTGATCGAGAACGCCGAGCGCATGGGTCTCGCGCAATTGCACCAACTGCGCGGCCGGGTGGGCCGCGGACGGCATGAGAGTTCCTGCCTGCTACTGTACCGGGCGCCGTTATCCCAGTTGGCCCGGGAGCGCCTAGGCGTCATGCGCGACACCAACGATGGATTCATCGTTGCTCGCCGCGATCTCGACCTGCGCGGTCCCGGGGAGTTGTTGGGAACCCGCCAGACCGGACTCGCGCAAATGCGCGTGGCAGACCTCATCCGCGATGCGGATCTCCTGCCCACGATTCAAATCGCGGCGGAGAGCCTGCTGCGGAAGTGGCCGCTGCATGTCGAACCCCTGATCCGCCGCTGGGTCGGACATGCAGAGCAATACGGCCGGGTCGGGTAGACTACGCCGATGAAGCCCAAACCCGTTCGCACTCTTCAATCCGTCCAATGGCTGCCGGCGGAACGCCTCGGGCAATTGGACGTGGACAACAATCTGCGCCCCTGGCTCATTGGCCACGGTTTGCTGACCTCGCGCCTGCGGGCGACGTGCGGCGAGAAATTCGCACTGCGTCTGGTCGATCAGTGGACCGGACTGCTCACGAGTTCGCAGAAGTCCGGACTGCGTGTCGACGACAATGCGGGATTGTTCAGAGACGTCGAAATGTTCAACGGGGATCACGTGTGGGTTTTTGCACAGACGCTGACGCCGGACTCCACGCTGTCCCGGCACTCATGGCTGGCCGAGCTGGGCGACACACCGCTCGATGAAACCTTGAACAGCCTCTCCGGGGTGGAGCGCAGCTCCTACGAATACGCCTGGGTTCCCGTCGACGATCCCCTCACGGCGCGAGCGCTGCGCGACGCCGAGGTGAAACCTGCCGGATTGTGGGCGCGCCGTTGCCGAGTGACGCTGCGCGGCGCGCCTTTGCTCATGCAGGAAGTCTTTCTCCCTGCCATGGGCCGCAACCGCTAAAGGGAATCCGGGTGGCCTTACCGCGCTCAGGCATCGAGTTGGCGGAGCGCATCGCCGAGCGCTGGCGCTGGTTCGTCTTTCGGGTGCGCTTTCACCCGTTCACCACCAACGAGTTGCCGCGCCTGCTCGGCACCGTCGATGACTACATCCAGCTGACCCGGCTGAACCGGCCCATCGGCATTTACCTCTTGCTGTGGCCCACGTTATGGGCATTGTGGTTTTCCAGTCTCGGCAAGCCGGAGTCGCGCCTGTTCGTCGTGTTCGTGGTGGGCACCGTGCTCATGCGCTCCGCCGGCTGCGCGGTGAACGACTATGCCGACCGCAGCTTCGACCCGCATGTCGAGCGCACCAAGGGCCGACCCTTGGCCGCCGGACGTATATCGCCGGTGGAGGCGCTGCTGCTGTTCGCGACGCTGTCATTGACTGCGCTCGGTGTGGCCCTGCAATTGAATCGTCTGACACTGCTGTTCGCCGTGTTCGGCGCGGCGCTGGCCGTGAGCTATCCCTTCATCAAGCGGTTCCTGTCGGTGCCGCAGATGTACCTGGGATTGACCTTCGGTTGGGGCATCCCCATGGCATTCACCGCCGTGCGAGAGGATTGGCCGCCCCGAGTGGCGTGGCTGCTGCTGCTGGCCAATGTCATGTGGGTCACGGTGTACGACACCATGTACGCCATGGTGGACCGCAGCGACGATGTAAAAATCGGCGTGCGCTCCACTGCCATTCTGTTCGGCGATTCGGACCGCCATGTGATCGCGGTGTTGCAGGTCATGACCTTAGGCGCCCTGTACCTTGTGGGCAAAATCATGCGCATGGGACCCTGGTACACCGCTGGTCTGATCGCGGGCGCTGTATTTTTCATCTATCAGCTCTGGCTGATACGCGCCCGGGATCGCGATGGCTGTCTGCGCGCCTTCCTCAATAATCATTACTTCGGACTGAGCGTCTTTTTGGGGATCGCGCTCAACTACCAGTTCGCCAAATAGCCTGCCCGCCCGGCGGCGGCCGTTCCCGCCGTGCCGGCTGCGGGAAGGGCGGCCCACCCCTCTCGTCAACCTTCCAAGACGTCCTTGGTTGACGAGGCCCTGGGTCGCCCCCCACACTTCGCCCATGAACATTCGTACTGACTGGTCGCGTTCCGAGGTTGAAGCGCTGTTCGCCAAGCCCTTCATGGATCTGATTTTCCAAGCGCAACAGGTCCATCGCCTGTACCAGGTCCCGAATACCGTACAAATCAGCACGCTGCTCAGCATCAAGACGGGCGCCTGCCCGGAAGACTGCGCCTACTGTCCACAAAGCGTCCGTTACGACACGGGTCTTGCGTCCGAGGAATTGCTCGAAGTCGAGACCGTAGCGGCCCGCGCCCACGCCGCCAAAGCCGCCGGCGCCACGCGCTTTTGCATGGGCGCGGCGTATCGCAGCCCTAAGCCGAAGGATCTGCGCAAGGTCATTGCCATGATTCGTGAGGTGAAGTCCCTGGGGTTGGAGACCTGCGCCACCTTGGGGATGGTGAACGAGGCCCAAGCCCTGGAACTCAAGGCGGCGGGATTGGATTACTACAATCACAACCTGGACACCTCGCCCGAGTACTACGAAAAGATCATTACCACCCGCACTTACCAGGATCGGTTGGATACCCTGGAGGCGGTGCGTAGCGCCGGCATGAACGTATGCTGCGGGGGCATCGTGGGTATGGGCGAAGGCCCTGAAGACCGTGTGGGACTGCTACATACCCTGGCGACGCTGCCCGAGCATCCCGAGAGCGTTCCCATCAACCAATTGGTGCGTGTTGCCGGCACACCCCTGGCGGATACGCCTGCCCTCGATCCGTTCGATTTCGTGCGCACCATCGCGGTGGCCCGAGTTCTCATGCCCCGCTCGCACGTTCGCCTGTCCGCTGGGCGCAGCGAGATGAACGACGAACTCCAGGCACTCTGCTTCCTGGCCGGCGCCAACTCGATTTTCTACGGCGAAAAGCTTCTGACCACAGGCAACCCCGACACCGCCCATGACCGGCAGCTGTTCGAGCGACTGAAAATTACGGCGGAGCCACCCCGGGAGCCGCAGATCAACCTGGGCCTGGGGGAATCAGCATCGAGGCCGTCGGAGCTGCGCTCAGCAACCGCCTAGGCCTTTGGCCCGGCGCAAGCATTTCGCCCATCGTGAGCGATCAGCCCTCAGAGTATTCGCTCGACAAGTCCTGGCTGCGGCGCTCCTTCGACAAGGCTAGCGCCGGCTACGACTCGGCGGCCGTATTGCAGGCCGAGGTCCGCGACCAGCTCCTCGAGCGGTTGGACCTGACCGACCTGGCGCCGCGCCTCATTGTCGATGCCGGCGCGGGCACCGGCCACGCCAGCCGGGCCCTCAAGAAGCGCTATCCCGGCGCCGTGGTTATCGCACTGGACTCCTCACTCGGCATGCTGCGTGCCGCCGGCAGGCAGCAGCCCTGGTTTCGGCCCTTCACCCGCCTGTGCGCGGATGCCGAACATCTGCCGCTCCAGAATGGCAGCGTGGATTTGATCCTGAGCAATTTCATGCTGCAGTGGAGCGAGCCGGACGCCGTGTTTGCCGAGTTTCGACGCGTGCTGGCGCCGCGCGGTTTCTTGAGCTTCACCACGTTGGGGCCGGACACCCTGCGCGAACTTCGCGAGGCTTGGCGGGAGGTCGACGGCCACGGGGATTTACCCACCCGCGTCAGCCAGTTCATGGACATGCACGACCTCGGCGACGCCTTGGTGCGGGCCGGCTTTGCGGCTCCGGTGCTGGACGTGGAACGCTATACCTTGAGTTATGCCGACGTGCGACGCCTCGCCGCCGACCTCAAAGCCACCGGCGCCAGAAATGCCACCGCCGGCCGCCCCCGCGGACTTACCGGCCCGCGTAAATTCGCGGCCATGCAAAGGGCTTACGAAGCCTTCCGCGGTGACGGCAGATTGCCCGCCACCTATGAAGTGGTGTTCGGCCAAGCCTGGGCGCCCGCCAGTGCGCGGCAGCGCGTGAGTGATGGCGATACCGTGGTGTCCCTGGACGACATCAAACGGCAGCTGCGCGCGCGGCGCGAATAACGGCCCAGCCATGCTGCGCTTATTCGTGACGGGAACCGATACCGGCGTGGGCAAAACCCGCGTCGCGGCTGCTCTGTGTCTCGCGTTCGTCGCGGCGGGCCGACGAGTGGCCGGCATGAAACCGGTGGCCTCGGGCTGCGTCGCAACCCCGGACGGTCTACGCAACGAAGATGCCCTGGCGCTGCAGGCCGCCATGAATGTGCGGGCGCGCTATGCCGACGTGAACCCCTTTGCGTACGAGCCTGCGATCGCGCCGCATATCGCGGCAGCGGAAGCCGGCCGGCCCGTCGATGTCGACGTACTGGACCGCAGCTACGAGCGGCTCGCCTTGCAGAGCGAGGTCACCGTCGTCGAAGGCGCGGGGGGTTGGCTCGCGCCGCTGGACGATACCCGCACTTTTGCCGCTTTGGCCGTGCGCTGGCAGCTCGACGTGGTGTTGGTGGTGGGTTTGCGCTTGGGTTGCCTGAACCATGCCCTGCTCAGCGTCGAATCCATTCAGCGACACGGACTGAGGCTCGCCGGATGGGTGGGAAACTCGGTGGACGCGGAATTTCCTCGTCGCGACGCCAATGTGGAAACGCTTCAAGCCCGCATCGAGGCACCCTGCTTAGGGGTATTTCCCTACGCGCCAGCTGACACGGCGGTGCAGGTCGCGGCGCAACTGCGGGATAAACTTGAGGTTTTGGAGCCGACGAAGCGTCCTTGAGTTATTCTGGCGCACATGGAAAAGCGCATTGAACTCGCGCCCAATTGCTCTTTGACGCCGCACGGCGCGAAGCTTTTCTTCGGTGCTACTTGTTTGTTTTCATTGGCTTTTTGTATGATTTTCGTGTGCATGGGATTCTGGCCGGTATTGCCGTTCTGGGCCTTGGAGATGGGGGCCTTGGGCCTCGCCCTCTACGCCAACATGCAGCGACGGTTTTATACCCAGACCCTGACCATTACGGAGTCGCAGATCAGTTTGGTGACCCGTTCTCGGAGGGGCGCGCAAAAACAAGAGTTTGCGCGGCATTGGGCGAAGGTTAGACTTCGCAGTCCACGTACGCGCCTCTATCCGACCCGATTGACGATAGAGAGCAGTGGGCGGGCCTTCGAGGTCGGCAGCTTCCTCACCGATGAGGAGAGGAGCGTGCTTGCGACGCGCTTGAGGAATTTAGTGGGCGGGATGAACGAATCGCCGCCGCTTGAAATTGATTGACTGATGTGCACCTAAGGGGATACGTTGAGATGAGAGTTACCAGGGCAAGCGACACCGACCATCGCACTTCTCGGCCGCGGGCGTCCGCGCCCCGGGGCTACGCGCGGCGTGCATACGCGCCCCGCGGATTATTCGGGGCCTTTGCGTCCCTTGCAGCCACACTCGCCATGGGCGTGAGCGGCACGGCCGCCGCCAATACCTCGAACGGCTACAACCTGCCGGTGGGCGTCACCTCCCTGAGCGAGGCCATGTACGGCCTGCACATGGAGGTATTCTGGATTTGCGTCGGCATCGCCGTCGTGGTGTTCGGCACCATGATCTATTGCCTGGTGAAGTTCCGGCACTCCCAGGGCGCCGTTCCCGACACCACCATGGTCCACAGCACCAAGGTGGAAATCATCTGGACCATCGTCCCCGTGCTCATCCTGGTGGTCATGGCCATCCCGGCGGCGGATCTCATCCTGAAACAGGAAGACACCCGTAACTCGGAACTGTCCATACGGGTCACCGGCTACCAGTGGAAGTGGCAGTACCAGTACATGAATGCCGGCGAGGGCGTCAGCTTCTTCTCGACCCTGAAGCAGGACTCGAACTTCGCCCGCCAATTGCGCTCCGGCATCGAGCCGAGTTCGGTGGCGAATTACCTGCTGGACGTGGACCATCCCCTGGTCATTCCCAGCGGCACCAAAGTCCGCCTTCTGTTGACGTCCATGGACGTCATTCACGCCTGGTGGGTGCCGGATTTCGGCGCCAAGCGGTCGGCCATCCCCGGTTTCGTCAACGAACTGTGGTTCAAGGTCGATGCCGGCAAGGAAGGCATTTACCGCGGCCAATGCGCCGCGCTGTGCGGTCGCGACCATGGCTTCATGCCCGTGGTCGTGGACGTGCGCACCCCCGACGACTTCAAGAAATGGGTCGAGGAACAGAAGGCGGCCATGAAGCAAGCGGCCGCTCAGCCTTCGGCTCCGGACGCGGCGCCCGCGGCAGCCCTCGCGCATGACGGCGCGGCGCCGCTCGCGGCACAAGTTCAGAACTAAACCCCTTTGTTATCGATATTTATTTAGAGAGTACGCCCCACATGGCCCACGACATCTCTGCTCACGACGCCCACGACGACCACCACGATGAGCCGGCTCACGGCATCAAGCGTTGGCTGTTCGCCACCAACCACAAAGACATCGGGACCATGTACCTGGTGTTCAGCCTCACCATGTTCTTCATCGGCGGCGCCATGGCCATGGTCATCCGCGCCGAGTTGTTCAAACCCGGCCTGCAGCTGGTGGACCCCGGCTTCTTCAATCAAATGACCACCATGCACGCGCTGGTCATGATTTTCGGCGCCGTCATGCCGTCCTTCGTAGGCCTCGCCAACTGGATGATTCCGCTGCAAGTGGGCGCGCCCGACATGGCGCTCCCGCGCATGAATAATTTCAGCTTCTGGCTACTGCCCTTCGCGTTCACCATCCTCTTGTCCACCTTGTTCGTCCCGGGCGGCGCGCCGGCGGGCGGTTGGACCATGTATCCGCCGCTGTTCCTGCAGGGCGGCAACTACGTGGCCATGGCCATCTTCGCGATTCACTTGATGGGAGCGTCTTCCATCATGGGCGCCATCAACGTCATCGTCACCATCATGAACATGCGCGCTCCCGGCATGAACCTGTTGAAAATGCCGCTGTTCTGCTGGTCCTGGCTCATCACGGCGTACCTGTTGATCGCCGTGATGCCGGTGCTCGCCGGTGCGGTCACCATGCTGCTGACGGATCACTACTTCGGCACCAGCTTCTTCAACGCGGCGGGTGGCGGCGATCCCGTGATGTTCGAGCACGTGTTCTGGTTCTTCGGGCACCCTGAGGTGTACATCATGATTTTGCCGGCCTTCGGCATCATCTCCGAGATCCTGCCCACGTTCTCGCGCAAGCCTCTGTTCGGCGCGACGTCCATGATTTACGCCATCGCGTCCATCGCCTTCCTGAGCTTCATCGTGTGGGGACATCACATGTTCGTCGACGGCATGCCGTTGGCCGCGCAGGTGTTCTTCATGATGTCCACCATGCTGATCGCGGTGCCCACCGGCGTGAAGGTGTTCAACTGGACCGCCACCCTGTGGAGGGGCTCGCTGTCCTTCGAACCGCCCATGCTGTTCGCATTGTCGTTCCTGTTTCTGTTCACCATCGGCGGCTTCTCGGGCGTGATGCTGGCCATCGTGCCGGTGGACTTCCAGTACAACCAGACCTACTTCGTCGTGGCGCACTTCCACTACGTGTTGGTACCCGGCGCGATCTTCGCCATCATGGCGGCGGTGTACTACTGGCTGCCGAAGTGGACCGGCAACATGTACAGCATGGGCTTGGCGAAGACGCATTTCTGGCTGTCGACGATTTTCGTGAACGTGTTGTTCTTCCCGCAGCATTTCTTAGGGTTGGCGGGCATGCCGCGTCGCATCCCGGACTATGCCGTGCAGTTCTCCGATTGGAACATGGTGTCCTCCATCGGTGGCTTCGGCTTCGGTCTGTCGCAAATCCTGTTCGTCATTGTGATCATTCAATGCGCTCGAGGCGGCAAGAAGGCCAGCGCGGAAGTATGGGACGGCGCGACGCCCACGGGCTTGGAATGGACCATTCCCTCGCCGGCGCCGTATCACAGCTTCCAGGTCGCTCCTGAGATCAAATGACGCAGTTGAATCAGGGTCAGCCAGGCTCGGAGCAACCATCGCGAGCGCGAGTCCGTCACCTCGCGCTGGCCTTGACCTCGTTGGCGTTGGCCTTTTATTTCGGCTTCATTGCCTTGACGTTCTATCGCAGTCATCACTGATGGCACCGGACGATCCGCGAAAACGGATGAATCGACGCCTAGTCGCGGGACTGTTAGGTTTGACGGCCGGCAGTTTCGCCTTCGGTTGGGCTCTGGTGCCCCTGTATGATGTCTTTTGCCAGGTGGCCGGCATCGGCAGCGCCGAGGCCAAGGCGGGCCCTTCCGCCAACGTGCAGGAAGCCGTCGATCTGAACCGTGAGATCACCGTCGAATTCCTGGCCGATCCGGCCTCGGTGGGAAGCTATGAGTTCCGGCCGAAAGCGGCTTCCATGACCATCCACCCGGGCAAGTTATACGACACCGAGTTTTACGCCAAGAACCTCACCCAGGCGGCATCCGTGGCCCAGGCCGTACCCAGTATTTCGCCCGGCGAGGCGGCCAAGTATTTTCACAAAACACAGTGCTTTTGCTTCAGCCCGCAGCAATTCGCGGTGGGCGAGGGGCGGGACATGCCGGTCCGATTCATCGTGGATCCGGGGTTGCCGCGCTACATCGATAAAATTACCCTGGCATATACCTTTTTCGATACGACTCAATCCGCAGCAAGCCGGTGACCAAACGGCTAAACTCTTTTCTTTTGTAATGGCTCAGAGACTCTAAAACATGGCGCAAGCGCACGCTCCGGCAGCAGACAAGTACTATGTCCCCCACAGCAGCCCGTGGCCCATTTACGGGTCGGTCTCGCTGTTCATCCTCATGATCGGCGCCGCCTGCACCCTGAATGCCTGGCTACCGGCCTGGTCCCTGATTCCGGGATTCGTGCTCCTCATTTCCATGTTCGTGTTCTGGTTCGGCACCGTCATCGGCGAGAACGAACACGGCATGTACAACATGGCCGTGGACCGCTCGTTCCGTATGGGAATGATGTGGTTCATTTTCTCCGAGGTCATGTTCTTCGCTGCCTTCTTCGGCGCCCTGTTTTATGCGCGCGAACTGTCGGTGCCCTGGCTCTCCGGTCACGGCGTCAAGATCTACAACAGCTTGCTGCTGTGGAAGGATTTCAGCGGCTCCTGGCCGTCGAATGGTCCCGCCGCGCTGAGTCCCCGCGCCGACGGCTCCTTCGAAACAGTGTCGGCGTTCGGCCTACCGGCCATCAACACCGCCATTCTGCTCACCAGCAGCGTCACGGTGACCATTGCTCACCACGCCCTCATCAGCGGCCACCGCACCCGTTTGAAGATATTCCTGGCCCTGACCTTCTTGCTGGGCTTCACCTTCGTGTTCTTGCAGGCCAAGGAATATCACGAAGCGTACACCGAGCTGGGCCTTCGCTTGACCACCGGTGTCTACGGTTCCACGTTCTTCATGTTGACCGGCTTCCACGGTTTTCACGTGACGTTGGGCGCCATCATGCTCACCGTGATCTGGTTCCGAGTCATGAAGGGCCAGTTCACCCCGCAGCGTCATTTCGGGTTCGAGGCCGTTGCCTGGTACTGGCACTTCGTCGACGTGGTATGGCTGGGGTTGTTCGTTTTCGTCTACTGGCTCTAACGAATCCGCAAGAGCGGCCGCTACGGCGGCCGCCACCCCCGGCGCGCCCTCAGCGCTGTAGGTGTTGCGGTTCGATCCATCCCTGGGAATACCCCACGAGCAGCAGCACGAATAGCAACACCGACAGTCCAATGCGCCAAGCGAGGGCTTTGACCATCTTGGCGCTGTTCCCGGGAGTGGCGCTCGACAGGTGGAACAAGGCCTTCCCCAAGCTGATGAGAATCAGCACCAGCATCACGACCACGAGATATTTGAATTCCATGACTGCCCAACGCCCTTAAGGTGGTCGCACAGTATATGCCCCGATGAAAGTAGGCTCCCGCATCTTTACCCCCCGACCGCTGACCACGCTCATCACCCTCGTGGTTCTGGCGGGGCTCGTGTACCTCGGCCGTTGGCAGCTGCAGCGTGCCGCGGACAAGCAGGTGCTGTTCGACGAGTTCTCCCGGGGTGCGGACGCGACCCGCACGATCGACGCCGCGACCCCGCCCGTGCCTCGCTATCAGCACATCGAAGCCCACGGCCATTACGACGGGGCGCGCCAAATCCTCATCGACAACATGACGAACGCCGACGGACGGGCGGGGTATTTCGTGATCACGCCCTTCTTGCTGAGCGACGGCGCGTGGCTACTGGTCAATCGAGGCTGGGTGCCGCTGGGTGTGAGCCGCGCCGTGTTGCCCGATGTCGGGGTGCCCACCGGGGAGCGCACCCTGCGCGGCCGCGCCGATCACCTGCCCGCCGCGGGCATTCAAATGGGCGAGCCGGCCAAGCTCAGTGGGCCGTTTCCCGCGGTGGCAAATTTCCCGTCGGCCGCCGAGATCGCTCGGCTGCTGCACGAGGCGACATGGACCCGGGCCGCCGAAGCGGTACTCCTGGATGCCGACCAGCCCGATGGCTACGTGCGACAGTGGCAAGCTCCAGGCTTCCCGCCCATGCGCCACATCGCCTATGCCGTGCAGTGGTTCGGACTGGCGCTGGCCCTCATCATTATTTACATCGTGACCAATGTGCGGCGAGCCGCACCGGGCACCCAGGGCAATAGGAACCTCAAGCCATGAACGAACCGCGCTCCGCCGCCCAGGACAGCCGCAACCGAAAATTTCTGGTGGCCTTGGCATTGCTGTTTTTCACGCCCCTGGCGGTGTCGTTTTATATGTATTACGCACCCATGGGCTGGCGGCCCGCCAAACATGTGAATCGCGGCGACTTGATCGACCCGGCGCGGCCGCTGCCCGAGGTGTCCTTAGCCGTGGCGGCGCGTGGCGCCGACCATCAGACCAAGCCCGATTTCCTCAAGGGGAAATGGACTGTTCTTTATTATGGAGCGGGCAATTGTTCCGCGCTTTGCCGCACCAATTTGTACAACACGCGGCAGATTCGCATTGCGTTGAATCGCGACATGGATCGGGTGCAGCGGGTATTCCTTGCCGAGGGCGAATGCTGCGACTGGCCTTTTCTCGAGACCGAGCATCCTGATCTGCTGACGGTGCGCGCGACCCCGGAGGCCGCGCCGCTGCTGGCATTGCTGCCCGTCGTCGATGGCGTGGCGCCGCTGCAGGCCGACCGCGTGTATCTCATCGACCCCTTGGGTAATCTCATGATGTCCTATGCACCCACTGCCAGACCCAAGGGCATGCTCGAGGATCTGAAGCGTCTCTTGGGGCTGTCGCATGTCGGTTAACGAACAGCAGCGGGTGCAATTGTTTCGGCGTCTTGCGCTCATCGGGACCGTGCTGGCTGCGATCGTGGTGGTGCTGGGCGCGTGGGTGCGGCTGACCAACGCCGGCTTGGGCTGTCCCGATTGGCCGGGCTGCTACGGGCACGTGTATCCCACGGCGGCTCCCGCCGCCGGCAAGGCCTGGCATGAAATGATTCACCGCTACGTCGCCGGCACGTTGGTTTTCGTCATCGTGGTTCTATTGGCTTGGGCCGTCGCGCGACGCAAGGATCGTGGGCAGCCGCTGATTCCCGTGGCACTCCTCTTCCTCATGGTATTCCTGCAGGCTCTACTGGGCGCGCTCACCGTCACCATGCTGGTCACGCCACCCATCGTGACCGCCCATTTGTTCGGCGGTCTCACCACATTAAGTCTACTGTGGTGGCTGGCCATTACCCCCGAGCGTCGCTGGTCGAGTGCCGCGGAGGCGGGATTGCGGCCCTTCGCCCTGGTCGCCTTCGGTGTTCTGATCGGGCAGATTTTCTTAGGTGGGTGGACGAGCACGAATTACGCGGCCATTGCCTGTCCCGATTTCCCCACCTGCCAGCGTTCCTGGTGGCCCCCTATGGATTTCCACGATGCCTTCGTGCTGTGGCGCGGCCTGGGGGTGAATTACGAGGGTGGGGTACTGGCCAATTCGGCCCGCGTGGCCATCCATGTCACCCATAGGATCGGCGCCGCCATTACCGGCCTCACGCTGATATTCCTGGGCCTGGCGGTCTGGGCGCGCGCCACCAGCCTGCGCCTGAAACAGGCCGGCCTGATCCTGGTTGCCGCTGTTTTATTGCAAATTTCCTTAGGAATAGCGACCGTACACTTCGGCTTCCCACTGCCCGTGGCTACCTTGCACAATGCCGGTGCGGCGCTATTGCTGCTCGCCATGGTGTGGCTGGTCCGCGCGCTGTGGCCGGCGGTCGGCGTGGTACCCTTCGCGCATGTCAACCGCCCCCAATAATCCACCGCTTGCCGCCGAGCTCAAACTGGGTGGATGGCGCGATTTTCTGGAGCTCACCAAGCCCAAGGTGAGCCTGTTGATCGTGTTCACGGCCGTTGTCGGCATGGTGCTGGCATCGCCCGGCATGGTGCCGCTGCCGGCACTTATTTTTGGGACGTTGGGCATCGCCATGGCGTCCGGCTCGGCCGCCGCCTTCAATCACGTGCTCGACCGCACGATCGATGTGCAAATGACCCGCACGCAGCATCGCCCGCTGCCCACCGGTCATCTCTTGAAGACACCGGCTGTGATTTTCGCCGCACTGTTGGCGGCCGGGTCCATGCTGGTCCTCTGGCCCACGGTGGGCGGCCTCGTCGCGATACTGACCTTTTGCTCTTTGATCGGCTACGCGGTCGTCTACACCCTGTGGTTGAAGCATGCGACCCCGCAGAACATTGTCATCGGCGGCGCGGCGGGCGCGGCCCCCCCGGTTCTCGGCTGGGCTGCGGTCACCCACACCATCGAGCCTCAGGCGTTGCTGCTGTTCCTGATCATTTTCACGTGGACTCCGCCACATTTCTGGGCATTGGCAATTGCCCGGCGCGATGACTACGCCAAGGTGGGCATCCCCATGCTGCCCGTGACCCACGGCATTCCCTACACGCGCCTGCAAATCGTGCTGTACACCATCCTGCTCATCTTGAGCACACTGCTGCCGGTGCTCACGCGCATGAGCGGATTGATTTACCTGGTGTCGGTGCTGCTGCTGAACGCGCGGTTTCTGTACTACGTCCTCGCGCTGAATCGCGGCGACCGGCCCGAGATGGCCATGCGTACCTTCCGCTTCTCGATCACGTACCTCATGCTGCTGTTTGCGGCATTGATCGTCGATCATTACTTTCACGTGGGTCTGTAACGCCGGCTGCGGCCGGTGACACTTCATGGCGACCAACTCGACCTTTTATCAACGCGTTTTTGCTTTGACCGTCGCCGTAGCGCTGGGCTACGCGCTGATACTGATTTTCAGGCCGTTTGTCGGCGCGATGACCTGGGCTGCATTTCTGGCGTTTCTGCTGTTTCCCTTGAACCGACGTTGGCGTCGGCCGCTGCGCGGCAAGGGCGTTGCCGCCGGTGTGCTCACGGCGCTGGCGCCCATCGTCATTTTATTGCCGCTCGCGGCGTTGTCCGTCGATTTCGTGACGCAGATTTCCGGGCTGTTGCGGCGCCTGCAGGCTGCGGCGACGCAATGGGATATCAAGAGCCTCTCGGATTTGCAGCAATTTCCCATGATCGCCCGAGGCAATGCCTGGCTGCAGGGCAACGCCGGCATTTCCGCCGAGCAAGTGCAATCCTGGCTGGTATCCGGTACCCAGGAATTTCTGCAGCGCGCCGCGGGATTCAGCGGCAGCTTTTTCTTGGGCGCCCTCGACTCCTTGATGAGCTTCGCCATCATGTTATTTCTGCTGTTCTTTTTCCTGCGCGACGGCGATGTGATGGTGGACCGTGGCTTCAAACTCATCCCCCTGGACGAGGCACGCAAACATAGGCTGTTCGATCAGTTGGCCAGCGTCACGCGCGCCATTGTCATCGGCACCAGCATCACGGCGTTGGCACAGGGTATTTTGATTGGCATCGGCTTCGCCATTGCCGGCCTGCCCTCGCCGGTGGTGTTCGGCGTACTGGCGGCACTCCTATCCATGCTGCCCGTGGGCGGTGCTGCCTTCGTGTGGATCCCCGCCGCGATCTGGCTGTTCGTCGACAAACACTGGGGCTACGGCACCTTCATGCTGGCCTGGGGCATATTTCTGGGCGTACTGGATAATTTCCTGCGTCCCATCCTCATTTCCGGGCGTGCGAGAATATCCGCATTGGCCGTCTTCGTCGGCGTACTCGGCGGGATTCCAGCCTTTGGTGCCATTGGTATTATTGCGGGCCCCGTGGCCCTTTCCCTGGCCTTGGCTTTGATCGAGTTTGCCGAAGAAACTCGCGCCGTTCGCGCGTAGCACCGGCCTCCGGCTGCAGTACAATCCGCGCCCTGATGGACGTATCTCACTTACTCGATGGACTCAACGACGCGCAGCGCCAGGCGGTGGGCTCACCCTTAGGTGCGGCGCTGGTATTGGCCGGCGCCGGCAGCGGCAAGACCCGCGTACTGGTTCACCGCGTGGCTTGGCTCATCCAAGTCGAGGGCGCCTCCCCCAGCAGCATTCTCGCGGTGACCTTCACCAACAAGGCCGCCGCCGAAATGCGCGGTCGCATCGAGACCTTGTTGGGCATCCCCGGCGGCGGCATGTGGATCGGCACCTTCCACGGTCTCACCCACCGGCTGCTGCGCCTGCACTGGCGCGAGGCGGGGCTGCCCCAAAGCTTTCAGATTCTGGATTCGGAAGATCAGGCACGCCTTCTCAGGAAAGTGTTGAAGGCGTTGGACCTCGACGAGACGCGCTGGGTGCCCCGGGAAATTCTCTGGTTCATCAACGCACAAAAGGACGAAGGCCACAGGCCTAAGCACATCAAGGACGACGGCGATGCGACGCGGCGCCAGCTGATTCGCATTTACCAAGCGTACGAAGACGCCTGCCAGCGCGCCGGCGTGGTGGATTTCGCGGAACTGCTCCTGCGGGCCTACGAGTTGTGGCGCGACAATCCCTCGTTGGTGCAACATTACCGTACGCGCTTTCAGCATGTGCTCATCGACGAATTTCAAGACACCAATGCCATTCAGTACAAGTGGCTGATGCTCTTGGCGGGACCCACGGGGCTGCCGTTTGCGGTGGGAGACGACGATCAATGCCTCGCGGCCGGGACCCAGGTGACCATGGGTGATGGCGCGAAACGCGCCATCGAGGCCATCGTCCCGGGCGATTCCGTGCTGTCGAATTATGGCGGCGGTGACCTGCGTCCGGCTCGCGTCACCGACTGCTTTGCGAAGCGACGCCAGGGGCAAATCATTTGCCTGCATCTCCGGTCGGGCGCCGTCGTTAAGAGCACTCCCGAGCACGTGCACTTTGCCGGTTATGTGCTCGGGGAGACGCCGCAAACCTATTTCCTGTATCTCATGCACAAGGAAGGCGTGGGATTTCGACTCGGCACCTCGCAGGTGTACACCGCGGGTCAGGCGAGGCCCATGGTGGGCTTCAAACAGCGTGCCCTGCAGGAACATGCCGACGCGTTGTGGATCATTCGCACCCACGCCGGTGAGAACGAGGCGCGCATTGATGAAGTACTGACGTCGTTGAAGTTCGGTCTTCCAACATGTCCGTTCGTGCCGCGCAAGGGTAAAGGTGTCAACGGCTTCGCACACGACGCGGTGCTTCTGGGGCGGATATTCAACTCTCTCGACACGAGGGCTGCCGCCGAACGGCTTCTGGAAGAGGGTGGCCTGGACATTGGCCGGCCGCACCATCAGCCGCAGGGCCGCAATTCGAAGCGTCGCAACATCGTCATCACCCTGTGCGGCGACCGGCGGGGCGCATCGCCGATGCACCGTATTTCCGTGATAGGCGTGTCATCCAAAGATCGCGCCGTGCTGGAAGCCATGGGCCTCAGTGTCCGTGCTGCAAAGGCGAATGGCGTGAGCTGGCGATTTGAAACCGTGCGCGCCGACTTCGGCGAATTAATGACCATTGCTCGCCGTATTCGCGAGCAGCTCGACGGCTGCTACGTTCTCCAAGGGCACATGTTGGAGAAGTCGCTACCCTTCATCACTGCGGCCGGCATCCGCTGCGGCATGGTTATGGCGGCCGATTCCGGCGCTGGGCGTGTCCAGTTCGACGTGGTCGAGCGCATCGAATATCAGACCTACGATGCCGAGGTCTACGACATCAACGTCGAGCGCACGCATAACTTCATCGCCGGCGGCGTGGTCACGCACAATTCCATTTATCGCTGGCGAGGCGCTCGCGTAGAAAATTTAAATCAATTCCGCCGCGACTACCCCACGGCCGTCCTGTACAAGCTGGAACAGAATTACCGTTCCACCGGCACCATTCTCAAGGCGGCGAACGCTCTCATCGGCAACAACACGGGCCGTTTGGGAAAGAACCTATGGACCAGCGGCGAGGACGGCGATCGGGTCAAGGTCTATGCCGCCTTCAACGAGCGCGACGAAGCCGACTTCGTCGTGAATCGCATCCGCGACTGGGTGGAACACGGCGGCGCGCGGCGCGAAGTCGCGGTGCTATATCGTTCGAACGCGCAGTCACGGGTGTTCGAAGAAGCCTTTTTGAATGCCCGCATGCCTTATCGGGTGTATGGCGGCCTGCGGTTCTTCGAACGGGCAGAAATCAAGGATGCCCTGGCGTATCTGCGTCTCGTGGCAAGTCGCGCGGACGACACCTCGTTCGAGCGCATCGTGAACCTGCCGACGCGCGGCATCGGCGCCAAGACGTTGGACACTCTGCGCGAGACGGCGCGGAGCCAAGGCACCTCGCTGTGGAATGCGGCGGGCATTGCCGTGCAGGGAGCACTCCCGCAGCGCGCAGCCCTGGCGCTCCAGGCTTTTTTACAGTTGATTCAAAAGCTGGGTGAGGAAGTCGCCGGGCTGGAACTCCACGAGCAAGTGGACCATGTCATTCAAAACAGCGGGCTCATTGAACACTTCAAGAAAGAGAAAGGTGATCGCGGCGAGGGGCGGGTCGAGAACTTGCTCGAATTGGTCAGCGCCGCCCGCGGGTTCTCGCCCGAGGGCGAAACCGACATGCAACCTTTGGAGTCTTTTCTCGCGCACGCCGTCCTCGAATCCGGCGAGGGCCAAGCCGATCCCTATGCGGACTGCGTTCAGATGATGACCTTGCACTCGGCAAAGGGTTTGGAATTTCCGGTGGTGTTTCTCGCGGGTATGGAGGAAGGACTGTTTCCGCATCAACGCTCGACCGCCGACCTCGCGAGCCTGGAGGAGGAACGGCGGCTTGCCTATGTGGGCACCACGCGGGCCATGCGACAGCTCTACATCACCTACGCGGAACAGCGCCGCCTCTACGGCGTGGACCAATACGGCCAACCCTCCCGGTTCATCGGGGAGCTGCCGGCCGACCTCATTGAAGAAATCAGGCCGCGTTTACAGGTATCGCGTCCGGTATACATGAAGCGCAGCACCAGCCTCGATGAGTCACCCACCCCCGCCATGCGCATGGGCACGCGGGTGCGGCACCCCAAATTCGGCGACGGGGTGGTACTCAATTTCGAGGGTAACGGACCCCAGGCCCGGATTCAGGTGAATTTCGAGAATCAGGGTACGAAATGGCTGATGCTGTCTTACGCCAACCTCGAGGTCGTGTAGAGTAATCCCGTGAAAATCATCATCTTGGGTGCTGGACAAGTCGGCCGCACGGCGGCATATCACCTCTCCCGCGAAGAGGCGAACGATGTCACCGTCGTCGACACCAACGAAGAGATCTTGCGTGATCTGCAGGATCGGCTCGACATACGCACCGTCAGCGGCAACGCCTCCAGCCCACGCATCCTCGAAGCTGCCGGCATCGCCAGTACCGACATTCTGGTGGCCCTCACGAACAGCGATGAAGTGAACATGCTGGCCTGTCAGATCGCCTGGACTCTGTATCGCACGCCGAAGAAAATCGCGCGCGTGCGGTCGGCGGGCTATACCGACCGCGACAAGCTGTTCGGCGAGAACGGTGTGGCGGTGGACGTGTGCATCAGCCCGGAGCAGCTGGTCACCGAGTATGTGGCACGTCTCATTCGCTACCCGGGCGCGCTGCAGGTGTTGGATTTCGCGGACGGCCGGGTTCGCTTGGTGGGTATTCGTGCACTGCAGGGCGGCCCGTTGGTGGGCCAGGCACTGCGCACCTTGAGGGAGCACATCCCCGCGGCCGATGCGCGCGTCGCCGCCATTTACCGCGCCGGCAAGAGCATCAAGCCCGAGGGCGAGACCGTCATCGAGGACGGCGACGAGGTATTTTTCCTCGCGGCCCGCGATCATATTCGGGTAGTCATGAAGGAAATGCGCCGCGAGGAAGCGCCGGCACGCCGGGTCGTCATCGCTGGCGGCGGCAATATCGGCTTCCGGCTGGCCAGTGAGTTGGAAGGCAAGAATCAGGTGAAGCTCATCGAGCGCGATCAGCGGCGGGCGCGACGCGTATCCGAGCAACTGAACCGCACCATCGTATTGCACGGCGACGCGGCCGACGAGGAGTTGCTGTTGGAGGAGAACATCGACAGTACCGATGTTTTCGCGGCGCTCACCAATTCCGAGGAAGCCAACATTCTGTCGGCCATGCTGGCCAAACGGTTGGGCGCTCACAAGGTCATGGCGCTCATCAACAAGCCTTCCTATGCGGAGCTCATCGAGAGCGGCTCCATCGACGTCGCCATTTCCCCGCAGACCGTCACCATCGGTTCTTTGCTGGCGCATGTACGGCGCGGCGATGTGGTCCGCGTGCACTCGCTGCGGCGCGGCGCGGCGGAAGCGCTCGAAGTCGTGGTGCACGGCGACGCCGACAGCTCTCGCGTCATCGGCCGCAAGATCGAAGACATCGCGCTGCCTGAGGGCACCACCCTGGGCGCCGTGGTGCGCGGCGAAGAGGTCATCATTGCGCATCACGACACCACCGTGCAGCCCGATGACCATTTGATCCTGTTCTTGACGGATCGCCGCCACATCAACGCCGTCGAGAAGCTGTTCCAAGGCTCCGCGTCCTTTCTGTGAAAGACATTCTCCTGCCGGTCGCCCATGTGTTCGCCCTCGTGATGATGGTGTTCGCGGTGACCATGCTGGCGCCCCTCATCATGGCGGTGTGGGAACTGGACCCGGCACTGTGGTCCTTCATTCTGTCGGCATTCGCGACGTTCGTGCTGGGGGCACTGCTATGGCTGGCGACGCGGCGTTTCAAGCGTGAACTCAAAACGCGCGACGGCTTGATGCTGGTGGCGCTGACCTGGGTCGCTTTACCCGCGGTGGCGGGCTTCCCCCTGTGGAGCTACCTGCCCATAAATTTCACCGACGCCTACTTCGAAGCGGCGTCGGGTCTCACGACTACGGGGGGCACGGTGCTGTCGGGTCTCGAGTACCTGCCGCACTCCATCAATCTGTGGCGCCACCTGCTCAGCTGGCTGGGCGGCATGGGTATCATCGTGCTCGCCGTGGCCATTCTTCCCATGCTGGGTGTCGGCGGCATGCAGATTTATCGCGCCGAAATGCCGGGTCCCATGAAGGACAGCAAGCTGACGCCGCGCATCGGGCAGACGGCGAAGCTGCTGTGGGCGGTGTACGCCGGCCTCACCATCGCCTGCGTCATCTGTCTGAAGTTCGCGGGCATGGACTGGTTCGATGCCGTGTGCCATGGATTCTCCGCGCTGGCGCTGGGCGGCTTCTCCACCTACGACGCCAGCATCGGGCATTTCAATTCCCTGCCCATTGAAATGGTATTGACCATTTTTCAGATACTGGCTGCGCTCAACTTCGCCACTCACTTCCTGGCCTGGAGCCAGCGCGGCGTCATGGCCTATTTTCGGGACGCCGAGGCCAGGGCCATACTCGCCGTGCTGGTGGTGAGCTGCCTGGGGATCGCACTGTTCCTCTTCATCAAGGGCACATACCCGGACTTCCCCACGGCACTGCGCCACGCCACCTTCAACTTGGTGTCCATCGCGACGGACAGTGGCTTGCACACCCAGGATTACTCGCGCTGGCCGATTTTTGCGCCCATGTGGATGATCTTCTTGAGCTGTATTGTGGCCAGCTCCGGATCCACGGGCGGCGGGATCAAAATGATTCGGACACTGGTCCTCGCCAAGCAGGCCAGTCGAGAGTTGAACCTGCTGGTGCATCCCAACATGGTGCGACCGCTCAAGGTGGGCGGCATTGTCATCGCCAACCGGGTGGTGTTCTCCGTGTTGGCCTTCGTGTTCCTGTACTTCATGAGCATTGCCACGCTGATTTTCGTCCAGCTGGCCAGCGGTTTGGACTTCATGACCTCCCTCTCGGCCATCGTCGCCTGCATCAACAATGCGGGGCCTGGGTTGGGCTTGGTGGGACCGGGGAGCAATTACGGCATCCTGACCGACTTTCAAACCTGGGTGTGCTCGGTCGCCATGCTGCTGGGGCGATTGGAAGTTTTTACCCTGCTGGTGTTATTTACCCCCACTTTGTGGAGGAAATGAGGAGCTTTATGCCAGCGCCAGCGGCAATCAGGCCTCTATCAAGACGGCGGCCTCCACATTTCCTTGTTTTTTGTCCAAGTGGATTGCGTTCCGACATTTCGCCGCGTCTCTTGCATCGGAGTGGGGGCGTAGGTCTGTTCGCACGATGATCGGCCTACTACAGCGTGTCACCACCGCTGAAGTCCGGGTCGACGGTCAGGTTATCGGCTTCATCGGGCCAGGGCTGCTCGTCTTGGTCGGGGTCCAACCCGCCGACACCGCCGAATTCGGCCAGCAATTGCTCACGAAGATACTCAAATACCGCATTTTCGAAGATGAAGCCGGCAAGATGAATCTGAGTTTGCAGCAAATCGACGGCGGGTTGCTGCTGGTACCGCAATTTACCCTGGCCGCGGACACTCGCCACGGCCTTCGCCCGGGGTTTTCCACGGCGGCGGCGCCCGATCTGGGCCGGCGGCTGTTCGAGGGATTACTCCTGGCGGCCCAGGCGCAACACAGCCACGTTCAAAGCGGTCGATTCGGCGCCAATATGCAGGTTTCGCTGACCAATAATGGTCCGGCCACTTTCTGGCTCCAGACCGGCCCATGAAATCTGATGCAAACGGCCGGGCGACGGTCGCAACCGCGGCGCGCCCACGGAATCAAATGCGACCGAACACGCAGCGCCACGTCCCGCTCCAACGTCATAATATGTTTGGCGTATCATGGGCTGCCTGAATGACTCGGCCTGCATCGCCGGGGCTGCCAGGGTCCCGCCGGCGAGACCCGCGCCTCAGTCGATACTCATACTTGGTTAACGTGGAATCGGAGAAGCGACATGTTCGATTCAAAAATGTTGTTGGTTATATTGGCGATTGCGCTGGTGATTTTCGGCACCAAGCGTTTGCGCACCATCGGTTCCGACTTGGGCGCCGCGGTCAAAGGCTTCAAACAGGCCATGAACGACGGTGAGTCGGAAGAGCGTGTGAAGCAGCTCAAGCAGGATGCGGATTTCGAGCACGGCACCACCGTTTCGGGTGCCACGGCGCAACCTGAGGTCAAAGTTCCGCCGAAGACCAGCGCCTGATGCGGCATGCTTGATTTTGGTTTCTCGGAAATATTGCTCACGTCGGCTATTGCCCTGGTGGTACTGGGCCCCGAACGGCTGCCGAAGGTCGCGCGACAGGTCGGCAACTGGATGGGCCGCGCCCGCTCCATGGCGAGACAGCTGAGCGAGCAGCTGGAACGCGAGGTCAACGCGGAAGAGCTGCTGCGAGAGCAGAACAAGTACAAGGTCCCCGTTACACCCCAGATAGCTGCACCGCAGCCTGTCACGCAGGACCCCTATGCGCACCTGCCTGCTCATGATCCAATTCCGCCGCGCTCGCCGCTGCCGCCCGACGTAGTCGCCGCGTCCGCCGCGGTCGATAGCACGCCACCCGCAGCGCAGGTAACGTCTGTCGCGTCAGCCGAGCCGCCTGTTTTGATCGCGGTGGCGCCGGTCGAGGAGGCGTCCACGCACTCAGCGAAC
>Ga0302311_10000799_pt1 | contig 38292 bp, 28 predicted proteins | sample III_Palsa_N1_3_FD_200449 | JGI IMG/M metagenome (GOLD analysis project Ga0302311, IMG submission 200449) | Peat permafrost microbial communities from Stordalen Mire near Abisko, Sweden - III_Palsa_N1_3 | ecosystem: Environmental > Terrestrial > Soil > Palsa > Peat permafrost | place: Sweden... | reverse complement strand
ATACCTATACGCTGCTGCAGCCGCTGGGCGTCTGCGCCGGCATCACGCCGTTCAACTTCCCGGCGATGATCCCGCTGTGGATGTTTCCGATGGCCATCGCCACCGGCAACACCTTCGTGCTCAAGCCCTCCGAGCAGGATCCGATGGTGACCATGCGCCTGGTCGAGCTGGCGCTCGAAGCCGGCATCCCCAAGGGCGTGCTCAACGTGGTGCACGGCGGCGAAGAGGTGGTGAACGGCCTCTGCGATCACCCCGACATCAAGGCCATTTCCTTCGTCGGCTCGACCCGCGTCGGTACCCATGTGTACCAGCGCGCCACGCTGGCCGGCAAGCGCGCGCAGTGCATGATGGGGGCGAAGAATCACGCCGTGGTGCTGCCCGACGCGAACAGGGAGCAGACCCTCAACAACCTCGCCGGCGCCGCGTTCGGCGCGGCCGGCCAGCGCTGCATGGCGGCGTCGACGGCGGTGTTCGTCGGCGAAGCGCAGCGCTGGATTCCGGAGCTGGTGGAGAAGGCGCGCGGCCTGCGCATCAATGCCGGCGCCGAATCCGGCACCGATGTCGGCCCGGTGGTGTCTTGCGCGGCGCTGCAGCGCATCAGCGGCCTGATCGAGAAAGGGGTGGCCGAGGGCGCGAAGCTGGAGCTGGATGGGCGCAATCCGAAAGTGGCCGGCTATGAGAAAGGCAACTTCATCGGCCCCACCATTTTCTCCGGCGTGAAGCCGGGCATGGCCATCTACGAGCAGGAAATCTTCGGGCCGGTGCTGGTGATTCTCGCTGCCGCCACGCTGGATGAGGCGATCGAGCTGGTCAACGCCAATCCCAACGGCAACGGCACCGCGCTGTTCACCCAGTCTGGCGCCGCGGCGCGCCGCTTCCAGGAGGACATCGACGTCGGCCAGGTCGGTATCAATGTGCCGATCCCGGTGCCGGTGCCGCTGTTTTCCTTCACCGGCTCGCGCGCTTCCAAGCTGGGTGATCTGGGGCCTTACGGCAAGCAGGTGATCCTGTTCTACACGCAGACCAAGACGGTGACGCAGCGCTGGTTCGACGACGCCGCCGTGTCCGGGGTCAACACCACCATCAGCCTGCGCTGAGCCAGGGCCCAGGCCGTGGATTTCGCATTGAGCGAGGAGCAGCTTGCGTTCCAGGATGCCGCGCGCAGCTTCGCGCGCGGGGAACTGGCGCCGCATGCGGCACGCTGGGATGCGGAGTGCGAGTTTCCGCGCGAGACCATCGCGCGCGCCGGCGAGTTGGGCTTCTGCGGCATCTACACCCCGGAGGCGCGCGGCGGCCTCGGCCTGCGGCGGCTCGACGCCAGCATCATTCTCGAAGAGCTGGCCGCCGGCTGCACCAGCACCGCTGCCTACATCACCATCCACAACATGGTGACCTGGATGGTGGCGACCTGGGCGCAGCCCGAGGTCGCGGAGCGCTGGGTGCCGCAGCTGGCGCAGGGCCGCAAGCTCGGCAGCTATTGCCTGACCGAGCCCGAGGCCGGTTCCGACGCGGCTTCGCTGCGCACACGCGCGGAGAAGCGCGGCGACCGCTATGTCATCAGCGGCAGCAAGGTCTTCATCTCCGGCGCCGGCGCCAGCGATCTGCTGGTGGTGCTGGCGCGCAGCGGCGGTCCGGGGGCGAAGGGCATTTCCGCCTTCGCCGTGCCGGCCGGCAGCCCCGGTGTTCACTACGGCAAGCTGGAGCACAAGATGGGCTGGAACAGCCAGCCGACGCGCGCCATCAGCTTCGACGCCGTCGAGGTGCCGCTGCAAAACCGCCTGGGCGCGGAGGGCGAGGGCTTCAGCATCGCCATGAAAGGGCTGGATGGCGGCCGCGTCAATATCGCCACCTGCTCGGTCGGCACCGCGCAGGCCGCGCTGGAGCGCGCGCAGATTCACCTCAATACGCGCCGTCAGTTCGGCCAGCCGCTGGCGCAGTTCCAGGCGCTGCAATTCCGTCTCGCCGACATGCTCACCGATCTGGTGGCGGCGCGGCAGATGGTGCGCCTGGCCGCGTGGAAGCTGGATAGCGGCAGCCCCGACGCCACCGCCTACTGCGCCATGGCCAAGCGCTACGCCACCGATGTGGGCTTTGAAGTTTCCAATGCCGCGCTGCAAGTGCACGGGGGCTACGGCTACTCGCGCGAGTTTCCGCTGGAGCGGCATGTGCGCGACAGCCGCGTGCACCAGATTCTGGAAGGCACCAACGAAATCATGCGGGTGATTGTCGCCCGCGCCATCTTGCGCGAAGGCGCAACCGAGGAACTGCGATGAGCGACTATGTAAATCTCAAGCTGGAGAAGCGCGGCCACACCGCCGTGCTGACCCTGTCCAATCCGCCGGCCAATACCTGGACCGCCGAGAGCCTCAAGTCGCTGGCGCGGCTGGTGCGCGATCTCGAGGCGGACCGGCAGATCTATGCGCTGGTCATCACCGGCGAGGGCAGCAAGTTCTTCTCCGCCGGCGCCGACCTCAAGCTGTTCGCCGACGGCGACAAGGCGGTGGCGCGGGAGATGGCGCGCCGCTTCGGCGAGGCCTTTGAAACGCTCAGCGCCTTCCGCGGTGTCAGCATCGCCGCCATCAACGGCTATGCCATGGGCGGCGGGCTGGAGTGCGCGCTGGCCTGCGACATCCGCATCGCCGAAGAACAGGCGCAGCTGGCGCTGCCGGAGGCGGGCGTGGGTCTGCTGCCCTGCGCTGGCGGCACGCAGAACCTGCCCTGGCTGGTGGGCGAGGGCTGGGCCAAGCGGATGATTCTGTGCGGCGAGCGCGTCGATGCGGCCACCGCCAGGGCCATCGGCCTGGTCGAGCAGGTGGTGCCCACCGGCGGCGCGCTGGAGGCGGCGTTGCAGCTCGCGGCGAAAGTGGCGAACCAGAGCCCGAGCAGCGTCACCGCCTGCAAGGCCCTGATCCAGGGCGCGCGCGCCAACCCGCTGAAGCAGATCCTGCCGGTGGAGCGCGAATCCTTCATCGACCTGTTCGACACCCAGGACCAGAAGGAAGGCGTCGGCGCCTTTCTGCAGAAGCGCAAGCCGGAGTGGCGCAATGGCTGATTCCAACGGCGCGCCGGCGCCGGTTCTGTTCGACGAGCTGCCCGCTGGCGGCGGGATGCGGCTAGGTGTGGCGCAGCTCAATGCGGAGAAGGCGCTCAACGCGCTGAACCTGGCGATGATTCGCGCGCTCGCCCCGCAGCTGCGCGCCTGGGCAGAAGATCCGGCCATCGCCTGCGTGGTGCTGCATGGCGCCGGCGACAAGGCGTTTTGCGCCGGCGGCGATGTGCGCTTCCTGCGCGATGCGATCATTGCGGAAAAAGGCCCGGGGCCGAATCAGCAGGCCCAGGCCTTCTTCAGCGAGGAATACCGTCTCGATTATCTGATTCATACCTATCCGAAGCCGGTTCTGCTGTGGGGCGGCGGCATCGTCATGGGCGGCGGCCTGGGCCTGATGGCCGGCGCCAGCCATCGCGTGGTAACCGAGACCTCGCGCATCGCCATGCCGGAAGTCGGCATCGGCCTGTATCCGGATGTCGGCGGCAGCTGGTTCCTGCCGCGCATGCCGGGACGCGCCGGCCTGTTCCTCGCGCTCACCGGTGCCGCGCTCAACGGGCATGACGCGCTGAAGCTCGGCCTGGCGGATCATTTTCTCAAGGCCGGGGAGCGCCAGGCGCTGTTCGAGCAGCTGGCCGGCACCGGCTGGAGCAAGGCGGCGGCGGACAACCACCCCATCCTGTCCATGGTGCTGCGCTCGTTTGCCGATCGTGCGGCGGAGGCGCTGCCCGCATCGAATGTTGCTGCGCACGCCGGGGCGATCCAGCACCTGACCGAAGGCGACAGCCTGGCGGAAGTGCATGCGCGGATAACCGGCTATCAGGGCGACGATGCCTGGCTCAAGCGCGCCGCCAGCACTCTGGCCGGCGGCTCTCCGACCTCGGCGGCGCTGATCTGGGAAATCCAGCGGCGGGCGAAGCATATGAGCCTGGCGGATGTTTTCAGGATGGAGCTGATCGTCTCGCTCGGCTGCTGCGCGCACCCCGATTTTGCCGAAGGTGTACGCGCCCTGCTGGTCGACAAGGACGGCAAGCCGCGCTGGACGCCGGCGACCCTGGCCGAGGTATCGGCCGAGTGGGTCGCCGCTCACTTCACGGCGCCCTGGTCGAGCTGGCTCAACGAAGCGCACCCGCTGGCCGATCTGTAAGGGAAACTCTGATCAATCGTCACCCCCGCGTAGGCGTGGGTCCAGTTTTGATTTCCGCCCTTCGCCGAACTGGATTCCCGCCTACGCGGGAATGACGATGATCCAATTGATCAGAGTTTCCCAAGAGCAAAAACTACTGGAGATTGCAGATGAAGATTGCTTTCATAGGCCTGGGCAACATGGGAGCGCCGATGGCGCTCAACCTGCTCAAGGCGGGTTATCCGCTCAGCGTGTTCGATCTGGTGCCGTCCGCGCTGAAGCTGCTGGCAGATGCCGGCGCGATAGCCGCCGTCAGCGCCGCCGCGGCGGTGCGCGATGCCGACGTGGTCGTCTCCATGCTTCCGGCGAGCGCGCATGTGCGCAAGCTCTACCTGGGCGATGGCGGGGTGCTCGATGCGGCGAAGCCGGGGGCGCTGCTGATCGACAGCAGCACCATTGCGCCGCAGGCCGCGCGCGAGGTGGCCGAGGAGGCCCATGCCAAGGGTTTCGCCATGATCGATGCGCCGGTCTCCGGCGGCACCGCCGGCGCGGCCGCGGGCACGCTGACCTTCATCGTCGGCGGCCCCGCCGCGGCGCTGGAGCGCGCCCGCCCGCTGCTGGAAAAGATGGGCCGCAACATCTTCCACGCCGGCACCAGCGGCGCCGGGCAGATCGCAAAGATCTGCAACAACATGCTGCTCGGCATCCAGATGATCGGCACCGCCGAGGCGATCAGCCTGGGCGTGGCCAGCGGCGTCGATGCCAGGGTGCTGTCCGACATCATGGCCAAGAGCTCCGGCCGCAACTGGGCGCTGGAGCTGTACAACCCCTGGCCTGGCGTGATGGACAACGTGCCGGCGTCGCGCGGCTACAGCGGCGGCTTCGGCACTGACCTGATGCTCAAGGACCTGGGACTGGCGCAGGAAGCGGCGGCGGCGGCCGACGCTGCAACTCCGCTGGGCGCCCTGGCGCGCGAGCTGTATCAGCGCCACAGCCAGGCGGGCAGCGGCGCCCTGGACTTCTCCAGCATCGTGCAGGCGCTGGCCGGCAAGGGCTGATCCGCGGCCCTCGCGCCCGATTCAGGCAGGGGCGAGGGCGATACTCGGCGGTCCGCCGTACCGGGGCGAAATCGGAGCGGCGCCGGTGCTGACTGGCGTGGAGCCGCCCCGGGGCATTTAGCGGAGAATAGGGGCACTTTCCCGCCAATGGCTTGAACCATGCACGAAACGCATCCTGAAATCGCCAAGCGCCTGCGCCGCGCCAAGGGGCACCTGGAACACATCATCGAGATGCTGGCGGAGGGCCGTACCTGCGTGGAGGTGGCGCAGCAGCTCCAGGCGGTGGAGAAGGCCATCGACAATGCCAAGAAGGCGCTGATCCACGACCATATCGATCACTGCCTGCAGGAGACGGTGAGCGCCAAGGACAAGGCGCAGACCAAGAAGCTGATCGCCGAATTCCGCGACGTCGCCAAATACCTCTGAGCTGCCCAAGCGCGCTGGCGGGCGGCAGCCTGTAGCGGCTTTTCACTCCGGAATACAGATCCCCCATGGAGGATATTTTCGTATCCCCCATGGGGGATGCGTTTTAGTGAGCGAAAAAGCCTTGACAGGGCATTTTCGAGGCGTATAGTGCGCGCCATCACAGGCATCGGGAGCATCTTCGTTGGACAGTAGCAGTCCCCGCCGCGTCGCGGGGTAAAAGCGGGACCGTCCCCGGAGTTTCCTCCCCGGCCGCTGTCCCGCTCCATGCGTCAGGACAGCGCGCCGTTCGTAGTTCCCTATCCCCCAACCGGGATAGCCCCTACCGCAGCGTGCTTTTTTCCATCGGGCCCGAACCGTCGGCAAGGCGGATTCGTGTCCGGAACCGCCGCGTGTCGCCATCCGAGCGGCAGGGTGGCGGCTTGCCCAGGATAAGGGGAGCACATGCTGTTTCGGCCAAACAATCTTGCTTCATGCGCCGCCTGCATCGTACTGATGCTGCTGGGATGGTTCCCGGCTTCCGAGATTCAGGCGAGCGAGCGCGGCAACGCCGCGCCGCCGGTGACAGCCGCGCCTGCGGCCAATGAGTCCGCTCAGCCGGATAACCAGGACTGGCTGTCCTGGGCGGGGATCGATCACGTGCCACTGCCTCAGCTCACCGGCCTGCAGTTCACCCTGACCCGTCAGCACCTGTTTTCGATGAGCTCGCCCTATGCGAGCAATCTCAGCCTGCCGTCGGATGGCGACACTGCCAGCAGCTACACCTTTGGCGTGTATACCGGCTGGGAGCCGGTGCGGCATTTCCAGCTTTATCTGGACATCGAGCAGTTCCTCGGCGCCGGCATCGGCAATGTCACCGGCCTCGGTAGCCTGACCAATGGCGACCCGATCCGGCAGGGAGCCTCCAGCCTGCCGAAGACGCCGTATGCCGCGCGCAAGTACGCGCGCTACGTGGTGCCGCTGAGCGCCTCTACCCACACGGTGGAGCGCGCCCAGGACCAGCTGCCCGGCGAGGAGGCGGACACGCGCCTGGAGTTCAAGCTGGGCACCATGGCCGTGCCCGACGACTTCGACCGCAACCGCTACGCCAACTCGACCCGCACCCAGTTCGAGAACTGGAGCTTGTTCAACGATACCGCCTGGGACTATGCGGCTGACACGCGCGGCTATACCGGCGGCGTGGTGGTGGCCTATGTCAGCCCGGTGTGGGGCTTGCGCTATGGCATCTACCAGATGCCCAAGTTCGCCAACGGACAGCCGCTGGACAATCCGATCACCAAGTCCAACGGGCAGAACCTGGAGCTGACGCTGCAGCAGCCGAAGGACAACGGCGCGGTGCTGCGCCTGCTGGTGTACGAGAACACCGCGCAGATGGGGCTGTACCGCGAGGCCATCGTCATCGGCCAGCAGACCGGCACCACCCCCAACATCGTGACCGATGACAAGCCCTATCGCCGCAAGTACGGCTTCGGCCTCAACGGCGAGCTGCCGCTGGCGGACAACGGCGAGACCGGGCTGTTCAGCCGCATCGGCTGGAACGACGGCCGCGCCGAGTCCTTCGCCTTCACCGAGGTGGACCGCCTGGTCAGCTTCGGCGGACAGGTCGACGGCGCGCACTGGCGGCGGCCGACGGACCGCGCCGGCCTGGCCTATGTCATCGGCAATCTGTCGGGGCCGCATGAAGAGTACCTGGCCGCGGGCGGGCAGGGCTTCGTCGTCGGCGATGGCCGCATCAACTACGGCGCCGAGCGCGTGCTGGAGACCTATTACCGCTTCGAGCCGATCCGCCACGTGCAGTTGAGTGCCGATTACCAGCACATCGACCACCCCGGCTACAACAAGGACCGCGGCCCGGCCGATGTGATCGGCTTCCGCGTCCATCTCGAATACTGAAACCGCGAACCCCGAGATCAGGGAGCATCCAATGGACCGCACACACACTGCAGTACCACAGAATGGCGTGCCCGAAGCCGTGCTCGACAGCGCCCACCTCGGCGATATCGAGGGCGCCTTCGGCACCATCCGGCGCGACGATCATGCGCGCCGCAGCGGCTGGGCCGCCCGGCTCAGCACCCTGCTGGCCATCGCCGGCCCCGGCCTGATCGTGATGGTGGGCGACAACGACGCCGGCGCCTTCAGTACCTACGCCCAGGCCGGGCAGAACTACGGCACCACCCTGTTGTGGACGCTGGCGCTGCTGGTGCCGGTGCTCTACGTCAACCAGGAAATGGTGCTGCGCCTGGGCGCCGTCACGGGCGTCGGCCATGCGCGGCTGATCCTGGAGCGCTTCGGCAAGTTCTGGGGCGCCTTCAGCGTCATCGACCTGTTCGTGCTCAACGCCCTGACCATCGTCACCGAGTTCATCGGCATCGGCCTGGCGCTGGACTACCTGGGCGTGCCCAAGCTGGCCGGGGTGGCGGTGTCGGCCCTGCTGGTTGGCGCGGTGGTCAGTACCGGCAGCTTCCGCAGCTTCGAGCGCCTTGCCCTGGCGCTGGTGCTGGGCAGCTTCCTGCTGGTGCCGTTCTTCCTGCTGGTGCATCCGCCGCTGGACCAGGTGGTGCGCGACACGCTGATCCCGGCCTATCCGCACGGCGCGAAGCTGAGCGAGGTGATGCTGCTGATCATCGCCATCGTCGGTACCACGGTGGCGCCGTGGCAGCTGTTCTTCCAGCAGAGCTATGTCATCGACAAGCGCATCACCCCGCGCTTCGTCCGCTACCAGAGGGCCGATCTGCTGATCGGCATCGTGGTGGTGATCGTCGGCGGCATCGCCATCATGGCCGGCGCCGCAGCGGCTTTCGCCGGCCGCCCGGAGTTCGGCAGCTTCGCCGATACCGGGGCGGTGGCGACGGGCATCGCGAAATACTACGGCCGGCTGCCGGCAACGCTGTTCGCCATCGCGCTGATCGACGCCTGCCTGATCGGCGCCACCGCGGTGTCGCTGTCCACCGCCTATGCCATCGGCGATGTGTTCACGCTGCGGCACTCGCTGCACCGCAAGCCAACGGAGGCGATCGGCTTCTACGCCATCTATTTCGCCTTGATCGTGCTGGCCGCGGCACTGGTGCTGATTCCGCGCGCGCCGCTGGGCCTGCTGACCAACGCGGTACAGACCCTGGCGGGCGTGCTGCTGCCGAGCGCTTCGGTGTTCCTGCTGCTGCTGTGCAACGACAAGGCGGTGCTCGGCCCTTGGGTCAACTCGCGCCGGGTCAATCTCTTCACCAGCCTGGTGGTGGGGGTGCTGGTGATCCTGTCGGTGATTCTCACCGCCTCGGTCATTTTTCCGGATATCGGCGAGCGCGCCATCATCGGCATCCTGCTTGCCGGTGCCGTCACCGGCCTGCTCGCCGGGGCGGTGATGCTGTTGCTGCGCCGCGGCCGCGAAGCGGCGTCGCAGCCGCTGGATCCGGCGCAACGCGACGCCTGGCGCATGCCGCCGCTGGCGCAGCTGGAGCCGGTGAAGCTGAGCCTGCGCTACCGCTTCTGGATGGGCGTGCTGCGCGGCTACCTGATCGTGGCCAGCGCCATGGCCGTATACAAGGCCGTGCAGATGGCGTTTGGCCATGCCTGAAAGATGTGCTCCGCGACCTCGACGTGGGGCCAGCAAGGAGGTGTCTCGTGAACCATCGCAATAACGTCGTCAGTTACCGCCGTCCGGCCGGTCCCGTGGTGAGCTATTCCTGCTCTCTCAATGGAGCGAAGACCGTCGCTGCCGCCGCGGAGCATTCACGCCCCGGGACTGGTTGCCCGGTTCACAAGTCCGGCAACGCCGGGGCGTTCACGAAGTCGTCGCGGAGGTAGCTGATCATGGAACTCACAGTCAAAAGCCGCTTGACGACGACGCAGGGCCTGAGCCTGCGGGCGCGCCTGCGCAGCAGCCGCGATCCGCTCAATCCGGCGGGCGTGGGCCTGATGCTGCTGCTGACCCTGGGCGCTATCGACGGCGGCGCCATTGCGGTTATGGTGGCGATGGCCACCCTGGCCGCGGGCAAGCGCTGATCGATTGATTTGAACCTTGCTTGGAGATCGTCCGATGTCTTCCCTGGAATTCCTGACCAACGTCCTGATCGCGGTTTGCCTCGGCGCGGCCATCGGTCTGGAGCGGCAATGGCGGCAGCGGCTGGCCGGCTTGCGCACCAATGCACTGGTGGCGGCCGGGTCGGCGGCTTTCGTGGCGCTGTCGGGGATGGCGGCGGAAGGCGCGATCGGCGCCGACCGCACGCGCATCGCGGCGCAGGTGGTGTCCGGCATCGGCTTCCTCGGCGGCGGCATCATCCTCAAGGAAGGACTCAATGTGCGCGGCCTGAACACTGCCGCGACGCTGTGGTGTTCGGCGGCGGTGGGCTCGCTGGCGGGACTGGGCTATCTGCTGCCCGCGCTGATCACCTCCCTGATCGTGCTCGGCGCCAATGTGCTGCTGCGCCCGCTGGCCTTCTTCATCAACCGGCAGCCGATCGAGGCGCAGAGCGAGGTCGAGACCTGCTACCTGATCGAGCTGACCTGCCGTGACCGGGTGGAGAGCCATATCCGCAACTCCCTGCTGCAGGAGGCCGCCGGCGACGCCATGCTGTTGCGCTCGCTGCAGCGCGAGCCGGTCGACGGCACGCCGCAGGTGCGGGTGACGGCCGAGGTGGTGACGCAGGGCCGTGCCGATCGCCACATCGAGCGCATGGTCAGCCGCCTGAGCCTGGAGCAGGGGACCAGCGCCATCAGCTGGAAAGTCCACGTGCACGCGGCCGGCGGGTTCCCCGCATCAGCCCGATGCGCCGCAGCTCGCTGCCAGCGGATTGACCACGGGCTTGCCGCTGAAGGCACCTTGCAGATAGGGCAGGGCCTGCAGGAAGAACGGCACCAGCGCGACGATGTGTTCGCCGGCCAGCGTTCTTTCATAAGTCACGTTCACGCCTTCGCTGCAATAGGTGGCATGCAGGGCGTCCACCGTCGCGATCGGAATCAGTTCGTCGACGATTGAGTTGAACATGAAGAGCGAGGCCGCCACCGGCTTGCGCTGGCCCATCTTCAGTTCGTCGAGGATGGCCTGCACCGGCGCATAGCCGAGAAAATCGGGGATGGTGGTGTACTGGTCCAGCTTCTTGTAGGGGTAGGCGGTAAGCGGGTCGGGCGCGTTGCCGGGGCTGCCCAGGCACATGTCGCCGATGTTCTGCTCCATGGCCTTGCCGGCGGTGTTCAGATAGCTCTCGAAGTCGAAGCGGTACTGATAGGCGCGCTTGATGCCGATGGCGGCCGCCAGTTCGATGCCCGAGAACAGGCCGCCGTCGATGTTCTTGGCGACCGCGCCGATGTCGGCCGGTACGCCACCCTCGGCGACGGCGACGAGATTCAGTTCCGGCGCATAGCTGCCCTGCAGTTCCATGGCCCAGCCGGTGGCCAGCGCTCCGCCGGAGTAGCCCTCCATGCCGACCTTGGTGGCGGCGCCATCCAGTCCGGCGGCGGCGAAATTTTCGGCGGCGCGGATGCCGTCGAGCACCGCCTGGCCGGCCATGATGCCGGCGCCGTATTGCGATTGCGGGCCTTCGTAGTCAGGCGCGACCACCACCCAGCCCTGCGCCAGGTCGAGCACCACGTTGGCCTCTTCCAGCGAGGTGCCCTTGGAAAATTCCGTGGATGGCGCGCAAGCCGTGGTCAGGCCATCCTCGGCGGTCTGGTAGGACACCAGCACCCGGCCGCTGGCTGGCGCGCCATCCGGCACCAGCACGGTGGCGATGGTTTCGACCGCCGCGCCCGAGGTATCGGTGGTGCGGTAGCTGAGCCGCCAGCAGTGGTTGGCCGGAATCGGAATGCCGGCAGCGGTCAGCGTACAACTGGTGGACGCCATCACACTGCCCGCAGGCAGGGATTCCAGTGCGGCCGATGTCGTCGATGCGGTGCCGGCAGGGTCGCTGCTGCCGCAGCCGCTCAGCGCTGCGGCGCCGCAGAGCAGGGCGGCGATCAGCATCGTGGCACAGCGTAAGGTATTCATGGACTCTCACTCCCGCGGATTCGCCGCGGAAGCTGCAGGAGCTTCCGCGGCGAATCACGCCCCGGCAAACGGATGGACCGGACCGCTCTGGTGCATGTCGGTATCCGGCGATGACCAACCCCTTGCCAGTGTCACCCGTAAGCAGGCGCGGCGGTGAGGTGCGATCGCGCCAATATGCTTAGCTTTGCAGGCCAATGGTAGCGCCTGCGCTTACCGAGCTCCTTTCATGCGCGCCCGGACGCTGCGTGGGTCCGGTGCTTCACCTCGATGGGAGTCATGCCGGTCCAGCGCCGGAAGGCGCGAGTGAAGGAGGGCGGGTCCTTGTAGCCCAGCACCGCGGCGACCTGGCGGATTTCCATGTCCGGGTTTTCCATCAGGCGCAGCGCGTCGCGATGGCGCGCTTCGTCGCGCAACACCTGGAAGCTGGTGCCGCACTGCTGCAGGCGGCGCTTGAGGGTGCGGTTGGAGGTGAACAGCCGCGCCGAAATACCCGACAGGTCGGGGTAGCCGTCGGCGCTCAGGGTCAGCTCGGCGCGCACGCGGCGCACGATATTGTCGGGCTCGCGGCTGCCCAGCGCCTGTTCGCGCTCGCATTGCTCCAGCGCCTGCTGCGCCGCCCCGGCATCGGCCATCAGCGGCTGGCGTTCGAGCAGGTGCGCGTCGAAGCGCAGCTGCACCGCCGGGGCGGCGAAGCGCACCCGCGGCAGGCGTGAGCGGTAGGCGGCGAAGTAGGGCGGCTCCGCCCAGTCGAAACACAGCTCGCAGTCGAGCATGGCCTCGCCCAGCACGAAGCCCGCGACGCGGGCCAGGCCGATCATCATGCCTTCGAGGAAGAACTGCCGCTGTGCGCCGAGGTCGTGCGCATCGTCGGCCTGCAGCACGCCATCGGCGCCATCGACGGTCAGCGTCAGGCTGACGTCGCGCTGGCGCAGCTGCACGAAGCGGATGGCCACTTCCAGCGACTCGCGCAGGCTGTTGCAGCTCATCACGGCATAGCCGAGATAGCCGTGCGCGGTGGGCTTGGTGCGCAAGCCCATCTCCAGCCCCAGCGCGAAGTCGCCGCTGAGGTGCACTGCGTTGGTAACGGCGCGCGCGGCGTCGGCGGCCTTGACGCGGCTTTCCGGCGCGGCCAGCTGGGCCAAGCTTATACGGGTGCCTCGCAGCACCTGGCCGGGATCGACGCCGCGCTCCGCCGCGATCTCCAGCACCAGCCGCAAGTAGGCGGCCGGCAGGGAGTTGCGCGGTGCCGCTCTCCTCTTCACCCCCGGCCTGGCTGGCCCGGCGGTCGTTTCCATCTGAGGCATCTCGCTCCTGCGCGGGGCTCTGTGGTTGGCCCCTAATGCTAAGCATTTTGGCACAGCTGGCTCTCACTGCAAGCGGCCGCCGCTGCAGACAATTGCCGCCGGCGCCGACTACGGGTCGCCGCCTGCGTGCGGTATCACACTGGAGGATTAAACCAATGAAGGGAAGTAATCTGTTGCGCGTTGCCGCCGGGCTTGCGCTGGCGCTTGCGTCCATCGGCGCGATGCCCGCCGTATACGCGGCGCCGAGTGCCTCGTTCAAAGCCTTGCCGGCCTATCTGGACGGCGGCAACGGCGGTCCTGGCCCGGAAGAAACCAGCACGGTGGTGGGGGATTTCAACGGCGACGGCATTCCCGACATCGCCATGTGCGACGGCCTGTTTTACGGCGTCGGCTTTTACGTGCTGCTCGGCAACGGCGACGGCACTTTCCGCAAACTGCCCGAAACCGTGGTCAATTTCGAGGTCGGCACCCTCGCAGTGGGTGATTTCAACGGCGACGGCAAGCCCGACCTGCTGGCCCTGAACGACGGCGTGGTCTACGTGCTGCTCGGCAATGGCGACGGCACCTTCACGCAGAAGGCTTCCTATGTCGTGCCCGAGCTACAGCAGGACAACGTGGTGGTCAACGACCTCAACCACGACGGCAAGCTGGACATGGCCATCCTCACGCACGCCGGTGTCTACACCCTGCTCGGCAACGGTGACGGCACCTTCAAGTATCCGGGCCTGCTATCGACACAGCTGGTCTTCGGCGGCTCCGGCCTGGCCCTGGCCAATCTGAACAACGACGGCAACGCCGACCTCGTCGCCAGCGACGCCATCACCCAGCAGATCTATCTGCTCACCGGCAACGGCGACGGCACCTTCACCTATCAAAGCAGCCTCAGCACGTCGTTCGTTCCGGGCACGGTGCTGGCCGCCGATCTCAACGGCGACGGCATCGACGACATCGTCAGTTCCAACGAGGCCGATCCCGCCAGCAGTTCCCTGCAGGTCAACCTGTCCGACGGCAAGGGCGGCTGGAGCAAGGTCAGCACCTATGCTGGCGGATTGGGCCCGGTGTCCGGCACCCTTGCCGACCTCAACGGCGACGGCAAGATCGACATCATTTCCAGCGCCACCCTGAGCAATCAGGAGGTGGTCCTGCTCAACAACGGCGATGGCACCTTCGGTGCGCCGATCTACCTCAGCACCTTTCCGGCGGCGGGCGCGCCGCAGACCCCGGTGGTGGCGGATTTCAACCGCGACGGCAAGCCCGATATCGCCGTCGGCGGCGTCTATTACGAAGTGGCCGGACTGACCTCGCTGGCGGTATTCCTCAACATCACGCCCTGAGGAAGCTCTGCCTGGCTCCCTCGCCCCGTTCGTGGGGAGAGGGAGCCGAAGCACTGATTCTCCCGGCGGCATGCTTGCATTGGCCCAACATGCTAAGCCGCTTGGCGCATATAGCACTCACGGCCGCCGTTGCCGGCGCGATAAGGTTTCCTGCAAGGCACCGGCCGCCAGGCACGGCAGCCGCAAAATCAACAATGCGAGGAGAGTCCATGAAATCCGCCGCCACCCGCTGCGCGCTGCTGCTGGGCCTGCTGCTGACGCTGCCCTGGTCCAGCCAGGCTGCCGGGCTGCTGCCCTTGCCGACCCTGCCGGATGTGCCGGCGCCGGTTTATGGCTACGGCATCGACGCCGATCAGCCGGTCACCATGTCGGATGGCGCGGTATTGAAAGCCGACGTCTGGTATCCCACCGATGCCGCCGGCAATCGCGCCGGCGGGCCCTTCCCGGTGCTGCTGCAGCAGACGCCATACAGCAAGGAAGTGATTCCCTACAGCGGCTCGGTCGGCAGCACCGACGTGCGGACCCTGGTGGGGCAGGGCTACATCGTGGTGATCTCCGACGTGCGCGGCACCGGCGATTCACCCGGCTACAACCAGCTGCTGGCGCCGATCGAGGCCAGCGACGGCGCCACCATGGCGCAGTGGGCGGCGAGGCTGCCCAATTCCAGCGGCAAGGTCGGCCTGTTCGGCCTGTCCTACATGGCCTGCAATTCCTATCTCACCGCGGCTGCGGTGGGCAGGAACTCGCCGGTCAAGGCGATCTTCGCCATGGCCGCGGAAAACGACCTGTACCAGGACCTGGTGTTCCAGGGCGGCCTGGTCGATGCGATCTTCGACTACCAGGTGATCTCCTTCGCCGATCCCATCTGGATGACGGCGCAGCCGCTGTACGGCCCGCTGCTGGACCTGGCGGCGCATGGCGATGCGCAGGCGCTGGCGATGTACCAGAACGCGGTGCAGCTGACGTTGCAGCATCTCTCGGTGTACCCCAAGATCCTCGCGCCCACCATGTTCAACATCAACGATGGCGGCACGAATGCGTATGACGACGACTTCTGGCAGCAGCGCAATGTCGTCAACGTGTTGCAGCAGGTGGTGGACAACAATATCGCGGTGTTCGCCACCGGTGGCTGGGAGGACGTGTTCCTGCGCGGCGAGCTGCGCAACTACACCGGTCTGCAGAACGCCGCGGCGGGCCGCTCGGTCTACGCACCGATGCTGCCGGGACAGAAAGCCGATCCGCGCTTCCAGCTGCTGATGGGCCCCTGGTATCACCTTGGTTACGACGTGACGCTGATGACCAACCTGCAGCTGCAATGGTTCGATGCCTGGCTCAAGGGCAAGAACGCGCCGCTGGTGCAGACCGCGACGCCGCTGCACCTGTACGTGCAGCAGCCGAACGACTTCACCGCCAAGTGGGCGCCGACCCAGGCCGAGCAGTGGTTCGACACCAGCCAGTGGCCGCTGCAGAACGGCCAGGCCACCCGCCTCTACCTCGGCCCGGGACGCACTGGCACGGCGACGATCTCGCAGAACGACGGCGCGCTCACTGCCACGCCGCCGGCCGCGGGCGCCGGCAGCGACAAGATGGAGTGGGTGGGGCTGCTCGGCACACGCTTCTGCACCAAACAGGTCGACCAGTGGTTCGCCGGCGTGCCGAGTTTCGCGCTCGGCCAGTTCGGCCTGCGCAACCCCTGCGTCAACGATGACGCCAACCTGGAAGGCGGCGCCGGCACCCTGACCTATACCAGCGAGCCGTTCAGCGCCGATCAGCTGCTGGCCGGGCCGATCGACGCGGCGATCTACATGCAGTCCACCGCGGCGGACACGGAACTGGTGGCGACGATCGAGATGGTGGACCCGTCGGGAAAATCCACCCCGCTGAGCAACGGCGCCCTGCTCGGCTCGCTGCGCGCGCTCGATCCCTCCAAAACCTGGTATGCGCCCAACGGCGATCCCCTGCAGCCCTATCACAGCTATTCCAAGAGCGTGGAGCAGGCAGTGCCGGAAGACAGCAGCGTGCGCTACGACATCGAGATCCTCCCCGCGGCGGCGCGGATTCCGGCCGGTTACCGGCTGCGCCTGACCCTCAGCAATTATGATGCGCCGCACTTGCTGCCCACGCCGGTGCAGGATCTCAAGCTTTCCGGCGGCACTTACACAGTCAGCCGCAATCCGGGCAGCGGCGCCTCCTTCATCAACGTGCCGCTGCTGGCTCCTTCCGCGCTTGCCGCGCCTTGCACCGTGTGCGCGCCGGTGAGCAGCACGCCGCCGAAGGTTTCGCTGTAATGGAGTCTCCGATGCGCTGAAGCGGATGCCCGCCGCATGCCCGAGTTCGATCACCACGCAACCCTGCTGGATTGCCTGCTGCACTGGGAGCGGACCACGCCGGATGCGGTCTATCTGACGCAGCCGCTGGCCGACGGCCGCAGCGTCGACTTCAGCTGGGCCCAGGTCGCCGATCAGGCGCGGCGCATGGCCGCGCACTTGGGCGCGCTCGCCCTGCCGCCGCGCAGCCAGATCGCGCTGCTCGGCAAGAACAGCGCGCACTGGATCATGGCGGATCTGGCGATCTGGATGGCAGGACATGTCAGCGTGCCGCTGTACCCGACGCTCAGCGCCGACACCGCGCGCTTCATCCTCGAACACAGCGAGGCGCGGCTGCTGTTCATCGGCAAGATGGACGAGCTGTGGCCGCCGCTTGAATCCGCGGTGCCGGCGTCCCTGCCATGCATCGCCCTGCCGCTGTCGCCGCTGCACGGCAAGGTGCCGCAATGGGATGAGATCATCGCGCGCACGCCGCCGCTGGTCTCGGTTGTGCGGCGCGGCCGCGGCGAGCTGGCCACCATCATCTATACCTCCGGCAGCACCGGCCTGCCCAAGGGCGTGATGATCAGCTTCGGCGCCATGATGGAAACGGTGCGCCACGGCGCGCGCATGCTGCGGGTCGGCCGCGATGACCGCATGCTGTCCTATCTGCCGCTGGCGCACGCGGCGGAGCGCGCCCTGGTCGAGTCGCCTTCGCTGTACCACGGCTGCCGTGTCTACTTTGCCTGGTCGCTGGGCAGCTTCGTGCAGGATCTGCGCCGCGCCCGGCCGACGATATTTTTCTCGGTGCCGCGCCTGTGGACCAAGTTCTACCAGGGTGTCTGCGAGACGCTGCCGCCATCCAGGCAGAAGTTGCTGTTCCGCCTGCCGCTCATTTCGGGCCTGGTCAGGCGCAGGATCCTGGCGCAGCTTGGCCTGCAGCACGTGCGCGTCGCCTTGACCGGCTCGGCGCCGCTGGCGCCCGCTCTGCTGCGCTGGTATCGCGCGCTTGGCCTGGAACTGCTGGAAGGCTATGCCATGTCGGAGAACTTCTCCTATTCGCATACCAGCCTGCCTGGGGACGCCCGCATCGGCTACGTCGGCCGCCCCAATCCGGGTGTGGAACAGCGCATCAGCGAGGACGGCGAGGTGCAAGTGAAAAGCCCAAGCACCATGCTGGGCTACTTCAAGAACCCGCGGCTGAGCGCGGAGGCGATGACCGCCGACGGCTTCCTCAGAACCGGCGACATGGGCGAGCTGGACGGCGAGGGCCGGCTGCGTATCACCGGCCGCATCAAGGACCTGTTCAAGACCAGCAAGGGCAAGTACGTGGCGCCGGTGCCGATCGAAAACCGCCTCGCCGAACACCCGCGCATCGAGGCGGTGTGCGTGACCGGCGCAGGCCAGCCGCAGCCCTTCGCCCTGCTGATGCTGTCGGCGGAGTCTCTGGCACGGCGGTGGGATGCTGCTCTTGCTACCGAACTGCGGACGCTGCTGCACCAGGTCAATGCCGCATTGGAGGAGCATGAGAAGCTCGACTACCTGGTAGTGGTGAAGGAGCCCTGGACCATGGATAACGGCTTGCTCACGCCGACCATGAAGATCCGGCGCAATGTGCTGGAAAGCCGCTATCTGTCCCAGGCGGACCACTGGCATCAATCGGGACAGTCAGTGGTATGGGAGTAACGCCGCATCTGGGTTAGGCTGATGCTTCCAGGGAAGTCGCCGGATGAAACAGGGAGGAGCATGCAGGGGCAGCGCGGTCCGACGATGCGGGTCTACATGTGGGATCGCTGCTTCATCATGCAGGCGGATTCGTTCGCCCTCAGTGGTACGGCCAAGCCGCACAAGCGCCTTTCGGCCACCATCCTTGTGGCCAATCGCAAGCCCTTCCTGATGCAGATCGAAGGCCAGCCGGTGCGCGAATACCGGGGTGTGATCCTGGCGCCCAATGTCAGCCGGACGCTGCTTGAAGCCGATGCCGCCGAGCTGAGCCTGTTCGACGCGGGCATCACCACGGCCAGCTATGCCGCCTTGCAGCCTTGTTTGAGGCGGCAGGCGGTGCGCGCGCTGGGCGAGGACGATCTGCAGGGCCTGCGGTCTCTGCTGAGCGCCTCGTTCGCCGAGCCGATGAGTTGCCCGCAGGCGCACCGCCTATTCGATCAGGTGATCGCCGCGCTCGGCGGCGAAAGTGAATCGGCGGTCAGGTACGATCCGCGGGTGCAGCGCGTGATGCGGCTGGTGGAAGAGCTGCCGCTGGATGAGCTGTCGCTGCCGCGGCTGGCCGCCGTGGCGGAGGTGTCCGAGTCACGGCTGCGCGCCCTGTTCCAGCAGAACCTGGGCTGTGCGCCGGCGCAGTACATCCGCTGGGTCAACACCTGGAAGGCGATCCGGCTGTGGGAGAAGGGCATGAAGCTCACCGATGTGGCGCATGAGATGGGCTTCCATGATCTGGCCCATATCGATCATGCGGTGAAGGAGCTGTTCGGTCTCAGCCCTACCGCCGCCACTTCGGGGCAAGGCGTCAGCTTCCACAAGTGCCAGGGAGCCTCTGACTAATCCCAAGCCCTCTTGCGCTGAACGGTCGCCGGGCAAGCGTTTTATACAAGCTGGCCGGATAGCCGCACCCCTAGACTCGGTTCACGACGCCGCTCAATCACAAGAAGCGGCCGGGTTGTTCCAACAGGAAGTGAACGAGGAGGAGAGTCGCCATGGAGAGAATGGTCGCCCTGCGAAGGGCGCTGGCCGTTGTATTGGTATTGACTGCGAGCCTGGCCGGCAGCGCAAAAGCCCAGTCGATTCCGCTGCCGCAGAACGATCCGTTCTACGTGCCCCCGGCCGGTTACGAGAGCTTGCCCAACGGCACAGTGCTGAACGACCGCCAGATCGTGGCGGAGTACCTGCTGCCACCGCTCAACACCACCCTCACCACCGTCTTCGGCGACGCCGCGGCGGTCCTGCTGCCGCAGCTGACCCAGCTGCAGAATCTGAAAATCGACGCCTGGCAGGTGCTGTACAAGTCCACCGACGGCAAGGGCCAGCCGGTGGCCGAGGCGGCGACCGTGCTGGTGCCGCATGGCTCGTGGACCGGCGGCGGCACCAGGCCGCTGGTGTCCTACCAGATCGCCGAGGATTCGCTGAGCACCGCCTGCCAGCCTTCGTACTCGCTCCGTACTGGACTGCTCGGCGGCTCTTCGGTGCTGGGCGTCGGCACCTATGAGGTAAGCCTCTCGCTGCCGGCGCTGCTGCAAGGCTACGCCATCGTCTATGCCGACTACGAAGGCCCGAATTCGGAATTCATCGCCGGCATGCAGTCGGCGCATGGTGTGCTCGACGGCATCCGCGCCGTGCTGAACTACGCCCCGGATGGTCTGAGCCCCACCACCAAGGTCGGCCTGTGGGGCTACTCCGGCGGCGGCGCGGCCACCGGCTGGGCCGCCGAGCAGAAGCAGCTGTATGCGCCCGAGCTGAATGTGGTCGGCGCCGCCGAGGGCGGCGTGCCGTCCGATCTGAAGCTGATGCTGCAGCACAACGACGGCACCGCCACCGCCGGCCTGCTGGTCATCGCCCTGGTCGGGCTGGATCGTGCCTATCCGGAAGCCGGACTCTACGCCGCGCTCAATTCGACGGGCCAGAAGATGTTCGCCACCGCTGCCGATGAATGCACGCTGGAGACGGCGATCCCCTACGCCTTCACGCGCATCGAGAACTACACCACCCTGAGCGATCCGATCGACTCCCCGGTGGCCGAATACATGTACCAGAAGAACGACCTGGGACAGGCGACGCCGGGCGTGCCGGTGTTCAACTACCAGGATCAGCTCGACGAGATCGTGCCGGTGGCCGGCAACAATACGCTGGCGCAGAACTACTGCGCGGCTGGCGCGCAGGTGCTGACCCTGCGCACCCTGACGGCTCCGCCTTTCGTGGCCCTGGTGCATGTCGCCGGCGAACTGGCCGGCGAGCCCCTGGCCTTGGGCTTCCTCGGGGCGCGATTCAACGATACCGCGCCGCTGTTGCCGGGCATGCTGCTGCCGACGCTGAACAACTGCCCGTCGAACTATGCGGCGCTGATCAACAGCCTGCCGTGGTGGGATCCGCGGCGCGAGGCGCTGGCGCTGCAGCCTTGGCCGTGGCAGTCGTACTAGGGAACCTTTGATCAAATCGTCACCCCGGCGAAAGCCGGGGTCCAGTGTCTTGAACCCCCTGGATTCCGGCTTTCGCCGGAATGACGATTCTTGAATTGCGCAGGGTTTCCCTGATTTGAGGAGTGTGCCGTCCTGGCAAAGCTGGGGCGGCATCCGCCTTGCCGGCTGGTCTCACAGACATGGCTATGGTCCTGCGCAACTTTCACCGCATGCAAATAGGCTCGGTGATCATTGCGCTCCGACCGGCTTTATTCCTAACATCCTCCCCTCTGCCGGATGACCCGCGGCAGCCTTGGGAGTGTCCGCAATGAAGATTCGCCTGCTCGTGGGAACGGCGCTGGCTGGCCTGCTGGCCGCCGCCGTGGGTGTCATGATCCTGCTGCCGGCGGCGCCGGTGGCCGCCGGTGGGGACAGCTCGCCCGAAGACGTGGGCTGCGTCAGCACCACTTTCCGCCTGGCCAGTCCCAACGACAAGATCTGTATCACCGCTTATCCCGATCCCGTGGTGCCGGGCGTCACCTGCTACCTGAGCCAGGCGCGTACCGGCGGTTATTCCGGCGCACTGGGGCTGGCGGAAGATCCTTCGCGCTTCTCCATCGCCTGTGCCGCTGCCGGCCCGGTGTCGCTGCCGGCCGATCTGCCGGAGGATGCGGACGTATTCAGCGAGCGCACTTCGATCATCTTCAAGAAGACCACGGTGCGGCGCTTCGTCGACAAGCGGCGGGGCGTACTGGTTTACCTGGGTTATTCCACCAAGATAGTGGAAGGCTCGCCGATGAACAGCGTGTCGGTGGTGCCGTATCTCAAGCCGTAGGAAACCTCTGATCAATTCGTCACCCCCGCCTACGCGAGAATGACCATGATCCAATTAACCAGAGATTCTCTGCGCGCCTGCACTCAGGCGATCACCTCGAACGGCCGCATCATGTCGTTGGCTTCATGCTCGAGGATATGGCAGTGCCAGAGGTAGCGCCCGGCATAACCCTCGAAGCGCACAATGATCCGCGTGATCATGCCGGGATAGGCCTGGATGGTGTCTTTCCAGCCCAGTTCTTCCGGCTTGGGCTCGATCGCCGCGCCGGTCAGTGCCACCTTGCCCGAGCGCAGGTAGTCGGGCGCATGGAACACCTGCCGGTTGAGCAGCTGGAAGCGCACCAGGTGCAGGTGGATCGGATGGATGTCGTCGGTGAGATTGAGGAATTCCCAGATCTCCGTTGAATTCAGCCGCGGCTTTTCGGTGACCGGGGCCGACCAGGGCGTATCGTTGAGCAGCAGCATCACCGGGTCGCCGGCGCCGCTGTCATGCTCGCCCAGGGTCATCTGTCGCGTCTTCACCGCCTTTGACACCGGCGTGCGCGGCACCGGCCGCAAGGTAGCGGGCAGGCTGCGTACGGCAGCGCCGCTCCCCTTGGCTGCGGCAACGCGGAATTGCAGGATGCCGAGGGCATCGTGCTTCAGTTCCAGTTGCTGGCCGGCCAGGCCGCTGAAATCCACCACGATGTCGGCGCGCTCGCCTGGCGCCAGGCTGACGCGGTCCAGCGGCACCGGCGCCGGCAGCAGGCCCTGGTCGGTGCCGATCTGCAGCAGCGGTTGTGCGTTCGACAGCGACAGGCGGAACACGCGGCTGTTGGCGGCGCCGAACAGGCGCAGGCGGTAAGGCCGCGGCTGCACCTCGTGGTAGGGGAACAGCTTGCCGTTGACCAGGGTGCCGTCGGCCTGGATGTCCCACACCCAGGGCGCGCCCGGATATTCCGAGACCGGATAGTAGAACTGGTGATCGTCGCTGTAGAACATGCGGTCGCACAGCAGCAGCGGAATCTCGAATTCGCCGCCGGGCAGTCCTAGTGTCTCCTCGGCCTCGTCGCGGATGAGATAGGCGCCGAACAGCCCGGCGTACATATTGAGCCGGTTGATGCCCATGGCGTGGTCGTGATACCACAGCGCCGCCGCTTCCTGCCGGTTGGGATAGTGGAACAGGGCGGAGTGGCCCGGCGTGTACCAGTCTTCCGGATAGCCGTCGCTGTCGTGCGGCGTCTTGCCGCCGTGCAGGTGGGCCACGGTGCGCACCTGCGGCTGGCCCGGCTCGGCGCCGTGCAGGCGGTAATCGATCGGCAGGAAGTGCTTCTGCGGCAGGGCGTTGACCCACTCCACCAGGATGCCCTGGCCGCTGCGCGTCTCCAGCGTGGGGCCGGGCATGTAGCCGCCGTAGGTCCAGCAGCGCGTCGGCTTCATGTCGCGATGCACCTGCTGCTCGGTCTGGGCCATCTCGATGCGGTAATACGGCAGCTTCAGCCCGGGCTGGCGGGGCAGGGCGCGCGTCTCGCCGCTCTGTGCCCGCGGCGGAATCGGCAGGGGATCGACGTAGGGCGTCAGCGTCGATACCCGCAGCGCCGGACGCACCGGACCCGGCGGCATCACCAGCCCGGCCGGCAGCAGCCGCGGCGCCCGGCACAGAGCCTGCGCGGGTGCACGCTGCGCCGACAGCAGCGAAGGCGTCACCGCCATGAAGGCGGCGGAGATGCCGCCCTTCACCAGGAAATTTCTGCGCGTGATGCTCATGCTGGGGGAGTCGATGCCGAGGGGGAATTGCCGGGGATTATGCGGGATCGGCCGGTTCCAAAAAAAAGCAGGCGGCTCCGCGTGGAGGCGCCTGCCGTGGTGCGCTGGCAGGTGCGGGCTGCGCCCCTGCCGTTTGGAGCTTTTCCTATTGCGGCAGACCGGTCGTTTCGTCCAGGAACAGCAGCGGATTGGCGGCGCTGCCGGTCTTGGTGAAGTCCAGCATGTTCTCGATGGTGCCGGCCATGGCGTCGTAGGAGCCGGGGATGCGTTTGCTCTGCAGCCAGTTGTCCTCGATGAACTTGATGATCGAGGTCTGGTCGGTCAGGGTGTGGTCGATGTAGTTGGTCTTGGCGTAGGGCGAGATCACCAGCAGCGGCAGGCGCGGGCCGTAGCCGCAGCGGCCCTGGGCCACGGCGGTGCCGTTGTAGTTGAGCAGCGAGGCCGCCGGCACGCCGGAGCCGTTGCAGATGGCCGAGTCGACGCCGGAGACGTTGGAGCCGTTGACCACGTTGGTCATATGGTCGTACCAGCCGTCGGAATCGTCATAGGCGATGACCACCAGGGTCGAGGACCACTCCTGCTGCTGCTGCAGGAAGTTGACGATGCCGACGATGAACTGCTGCTCGTCCAGCGGATCGGAATAGCCGGGATGGCCATTCTGCATGCTGGAGCCTTTCAGGTAGCTCACCGCCGGGAAGTTGCCGGCGCTGACCGCCGCCTCGAAGTCGTTGAAGTCGTACTGGTGGTTGGCCGTCACGGTGGTCTTGGTGCAGCCGGCCGTGCTCGGCTCGGTGTCCGCCGTGGTGCCGATCACCGCCACCGAAGCCGGGCGCGTATGCGTCGGGTTGCAGGTGGTGGCGTAGTACTGGAACGGGTCCTGATGCGTGCTGTAGTCCTTCTTGTTGGCGGCGGTGATGGTCGAGGTGGTGCTGCGGCTGCAGCCGGTGGTGCCGTTGCTGTTGATGGCGGTCAGGTTGAAGCCGCCCTTGAAGAAGCCCCAGCTGACGCCGTCGGCGTTGAGCAGGTCGCCGATGTTCTGGCCCTGCATCTGGATTTCTGCGGTGCCGGCGGCGGTGCAGGTTTCGTTGAACGGATCGGCATCGGAAATCACCGCGAAGCCGCCCGCGCCGTCGGCGGCGAGGTCCGCCGCCGCCGCGCCGGAACTCTTGTCCACCGCGCCGTCGATCTGGCCGCTGATCAGGTTAAGGCTGCCGATCAGGGTGGGGCCGAAGGTGGTGCCGAACGAGTTGTCGTTGAGGGCGAAGTTCTGGGCGTAGTTCCACAGGGCCGTGACGGTGTTGCCGTCGAAGTAGCCCATCACCAGGCCATCGGTGTTGTAGGGCACCGGAGCCGAGGAGGGGCCGGCCTTGCCGCTGACGGTGCCGCCCGCGCCGGTGTAGAGCGGGAACAGATCCATCTTGCCGCCGTCGAAAGCCCGCTGCTCGTCCGGATAATCGTGATCCTGGTCGGCGGTGCCGGGCAGGGAGCGATCCAGCCGGAACGGATTGACCGCGCCGCCGCTGGTGGTGGGTGCGGTGTTGGCATCCTGCGCCGAGGGCGCGCCGTTGTTGAGGACATTGGCCGCGTTCGGATTGCTGGTCAGCAGCGCCGTGGTGTAGCCGTTGATGTAGTTGGCGGTTCCCGGCGTGCCGTTGACCGTGGGGGTGCCGGCGGCTGCGGTGAAGGCCGGCTCGCCCGCCAGGTTGGCGGCCACCGGATAGGCGCCGAAATAATGATCGAAGGATTCGTTTTCGTCGAAGATCACCACCAGGTGCTTGATCGGCGTCTTGGTCTGGTAGGCCGCCGCCGCGTCACCGCGGGCGCCCGTGGCACCGGTGGCGCCCGTCGCGCCGGTTGCTCCCGTGGCGCCGGTTGCGCCGGTGTCGCCGGTGCTGCCCGAGCATCCGGCGGCACCCGCGAGGACAGCCGCCGTCAGCGTGATTGCGATGCGTTTGAACATTGATGATTCCCCAGTGGCTTTTTATTTGCAGGTTTTTCTATGATTGACCCCGTGAGGCCAATCCGGAATGCATTGGGCACGGTCCGCGTCCAGATTAAGGAGCGCCCTGTAAACCATGGTAAGCAGGCTGTGTGACCGCTTTGTTAAAGCCGGTGTTTCAGGCGATCGGGGTGCGCCGGCTTATTCGGGCCAGTTCCAGGCCCGGGCGGTACTGTCTCTCAAGCCTTGAGCGGCCAGCGGAAGGAAATGAACTTGTCGAACTCCGTATTCACCCATCGCCTGGCCCGACGCGAGGACATTGCCGCGATCGAGCCCCTGATGACGGCGGCGATCCGCGAGCTGCTGCGCGAATTTCTGCCCGCGGATGCGGTCGAGGCCTCGTTCGACATCATGGGGCTGGATACGCAGCTCATCGACGATGGCACCTACTACGTCATCGAATGCGAGGGCGTGATCGCCGGCTGCGGCGGCTGGAGCCGCAGGGCCACCCTGTTCGGCGGTAATCATTCGGCCGGCCGCGATGCGGCCCTGCTCGATCCGCGGACGGCACCGGCGCGGGTGCGGGCGATGTATACCAGCCCGCGCTTCGTACGCCAGGGTATCGGCCGGCTGGTGCTGCGGCTGTGCGAGGAGGCCGCGGCGGCGGAAGGCTTTGCCCGGGTGGAGCTTGCCGCCACCATGGCCGGCGAGCCGCTGTATCGCGCCTGCGGCTACGAAGACATCGAGCGCTTCGAGGCGGCGACGCGATCGGGCGTGCAGGTGCCGCTGGTACGCATGGGCAAGCGCATTGGCGGACGTCATCCGATTGCGGATCGCTGACCCGGCAAGTGACCGTATCCGGGCCGCTGGCGATTATTCAACACCGTGCTGGGATTGGTGTTGCGAATGCAGCATCCCTTGCCCTGGAAATTTCATGCGGGCGTCCGCACGGATTTCTCGACGAGACCGGCTGAAGCGAACATTCGCCTTTGCAAACATGCGGATACGTGTGAGGCAACACCGCCTTCGCACAGCTCCGCGATGACCTCGCCGGATTGGCGCGCTAGTTGCGCTGCACTCCTCCGCAGCGCCTTGTACTGAAACCCAATCCGGAGATGAGTGAGTCCGCCGACTTTGTGGCGGCCTTTCGTTATCTCCTGACGCCCGTCAAACCTTTGCAGGCAGGAAACATTCGAGATCATGAGCAGCAAATTGACTACCGCAAGCCGTATCACCCTGGCGAGTTCCGCTTTTATTCTGTTTGCCGGCATCGCCCTGTCGGCCACCGCGCAGCAGGCGCCGGCGGCGCCGGCGGCAGGCGGCCCGCCGTCGCCCGGTACGCAGGCGATCAACGTCCGCAAGGCCGCGTTCACCCTGATCGGCAGCAACTTCAAGCCGATTGGTGAAGTGCTGCAGGGGCGTGCCAGCTATGACTCGGTCGACGTGCAGACCAGCGCGACCCGGGTGGCGTTCCTCGCCGGCCTGTTGAACGACGCATTTCCCGACAATTCCAACATCGGGGATACCAAGGCCAAGCCCGAGGTCTGGACCAACCGCGCGGACTTCGACAAGCGGATCAAGGATTTCCAGGATCATGCCGCGAACCTGGTGCAGGTGGCGGCGAAGGAAAAGAGCGCTTCCGACGCATTCAAGACAGCGGCCGCGGCAGTCGGGCAGGACTGCAAGGGCTGCCATGAGAATTACAGGGTGAAATAAGCATGGCCGCGCTGCCCTCCAGCGGAGCGGTCAAACGCTCCAGGCGCCCGGCGGACGATGTAGCGGAAGTTGCGGCCGCTCAAGCGGCGGAGACAGAGCACCGGCAGGTCTGGGACCTGCCGGTGCGGCTGTTCCACTGGACCCTGGTATCCGCGTTCATCGCCAGCTACGTCACCAACAAGCTGGGCGTTGCCTATTTCCGCTATCACGTCTGGTCCGGCTATACCGTGATCGTGCTGGTGTCGTTCCGCATCCTGTGGGGCATCGTCGGCACCCGGCATGCACGCTTTCGCAATTTCGTGCGCGGACCGGCGGCCACGGGCGCTTACCTGCGCGACCTGTTGCGCGGCGGCAAGCAGCATCATGCCGGCCACAATCCCCTGGGTGCCCTGATGGTGCTGGCCTTGCTGCTCGCCCTGCTGATTCAGGCGCTCACCGGGCTTTTCAGCAACGATGAAATCATCAATGTCGGTCCTCTCTACGGTTATGTGAGCAACGAGCGCAGCCTGTGGCTGACCTCGCTGCATCGCCTGTTGTTCGACTGGATCTTCGCCGCCGTGATCATTCATGTGCTGGCGGTACTGCTGCATCTGGTCGCCAGGAAGGAGCGGCTGATCCGGGCGATGTTGACCGGCCGCAAGCCGGCGCACGCCGTGCCGGCCGAAGAGGCCATACAGTCGTCGCGGCTATGGCTCGCGGCCCTGTTGATCATCGTGCTCGGGCTGACCCTGGCCTGGGTGGTGGCCAAGGCGCCTGTGGCCGAGGCTCCGTCGTTCTGATCTTCCCGCCTTCCGGGTGGGCCCGGGCTCGCGATGCAGCTCCCGGTCGGCATTCATACACCTTGCCGTTTCTTCAACAGCCTGTTGCTGCCGGTGCTGGGAAAGCAGCATCCGCTCCACGCAGGAAGCGCATGGCGCCTCGCCGTGACAACGCCGGGCCTTGCGACGTGGCAGAAATAATCTCCTTGCAAACATGCGCTTACGCGGCACGCGTCGATGATTGTCGCGCTGCCGACGCGCCGGCAGCGGATTGGCTTGCTCGTTGCAATGTAGCGGTTGGAGAGCAGTGCGCTGGAGGTGTGTTGGCATTGCGGCGCAGCTTGCTCGGTTGGGATTTGCGGGCTCTTATTTTCGGGAATAAGTGAATGAAGAAAAACCAGGCAGTATTCGCATTTTTGATCGGGCTTACGGCGGCCGCCGCCGCGGTTGCAGCGGATGACAAGCCGGATGCCGCAGCGGCGGCGCCTGTCGTTGCGCCGGCGAAGGCAAAGGCCGATGCTGCAGCAGCGGTCGCGCCAACGGACAGCAAGCCCGCCGCCGGCCCGGTTGCCGCGGTCGCCGCGGCGACGGACAGCAAGCCGGATGCCGTTGCCGCGAAGGCGCCGCCCCGCTCGCAGCTGTGGTCGTATCAGCCGGTGAAGAGTCAGGCGGTGCCTGCGGTTCACCAGAAGAAATGGGTGCGCACGCCGATCGACGCCTTCGTGCTGGCCAAGCTGGAGGCCAAGGGGCTGAAGCCCTCGGCCGACGCCGATCGCGCCGCGTTCGTGCGCCGCGCCACGCTCGACGTCTGGGGCGTCATCCCCACGCCAGAGCAGGTCCAGGCCTTCGTCAACGACCGCTCGCCCGACGCTTATGAAAAGCTGGTGGACGGCTTGCTGGCTTCTCCCCACTACGGCGAGCGCCAGGCCCGCCGCTGGCTCGATCTGGCGCGCTATGCCGACAGCTCCGGCTTCCAGAACGACATCACGCGTCCCAACATGTGGCGTTATCGCGATTACGTGATCAACTCCTTCAACCAGGACAAGCCCTATGACCAGTTCGTCAAGGAGCAGCTGGCGGGAGACGAACTCGCGCCGAACGACAAGCAGGCCCTGATCGCGACCGATTTTCTCGCCGGCTATCCGGACAACTACAACTCCCGCGATCTGGTGCAGAGGAAGTACCAGATCACCACCGACATGACCGATACCGTGGGCCAGGTGTTCCTGGCCCAGACGGTCGGCTGCGCCAGGTGCCACGATCACAAGTTCGACAAGATCTCGGAGAAAGAGTACTTCGAGTTCCAGGCGTTCTTTGCCAATACCAGCGAAGTCAATAGCATTCCCGCCGATATCGGTGCGCAGGAGCTTGCCTATGAGGCGGCCGACGCCAAGTACAAGGAAGCGACCAAGGACATCCGCGCGCAGCAAAAGGCGATCCTCGATCCGATCCGCGATGCGGCGCTCAAGTATCACAAGGAGCGCTACCTGACGGACAGCCGGGAGGCCATTTTCAAGCCGGAGAGCGAGTGGACCCCGCAGGACCGCTGGATCAATCACCGCCTGGCCAACGTCACCACCGAAGCCGACATCGTCAGCTATCTTGCCTATACCGGCGAGAACAAGGACGACCCCAACTACACGCCGGAAAATGGCGAGCGCTATGAGAAGTACAAGAAGCTGACCGAGCAGCTCAAGCAGTTTGACTCCCTCAAGCCGGAACGCGGCTCGGACAAGATCACCGCGATGAACGAGCTAGGGCATGCCGACGCGCCGCCCACCTTCAAGCTGTTCGGCGGCAGCCAGGACCGTCCGCTTGAAGAAGTGCAGCCGGCATTCCCGGCCGCCATTGCCAACGGCGAGAAGCCGGTCATCGTGCCCGCGGTGACGGTGCTGGGGCATCCGTTCTCGTCGGGGCGCCGCACCGCCCTGGCCAACTGGATCGCCAGTCCGCAGAATCCGCTGACCGCACGTGTCTATGTCAACCGCGTGTGGAGTCAGTACTTCGGCACCGGCGTCGTCAAGTCGGTCAGCGATTTCGGCCGGGCCGGCGACAAGCCGACCAATCCGGAATTGCTGGATTACCTGGCGGACAACTTCGTCAAGGATGGCTGGAGTTCGAAGAAACTGCAGCGCGAGATTCTCCTGTCGAGCGTTTACCGGCAATCCTCGAACTACCGTGAGGACGCGTTCAAGGCCGATCCGGACAACAAGCTGCTGGCGGTGTTTCCGCGGCGGCGCCTGGATGCCGAGGAGATCCGCGATTCACTCCTGCTCGCATCCGGCAAACTCAACGACACCGTGGGCGGCCCCAGCGTGTTCCCGCCGATCCCGAAAGGCCTCGACGCCGGCAAGCTGTGGACCGTGTCCAAGGACCAGGACGACTGGAACCGCCGCAGCCTGTACATCTTCACGCGCCGCAGCGTGGCCTACCCGATGCTGGCCACCTTCGACATGGCCTCCGCGCAGCAGGTGCACAGCAAGCGCGATGTGACCACCACGCCGCTGCAGGCGCTCACCTTGTACAACAGCGATCTGGTGTTCCAGTGGTCGCAGGATCTGGCCGGCAGGGTCATCCGCGAGGCGGGCAACAGCCAGACCGCGCAGCTGGACCGGCTTTACCAGATCCTGTTCGCGCGCAATCCCGACCAGTTCGAGAAGGCGACGTTGACCGCGTTCCTGACCAGCCACGAAAAGGTCATCGAGGAAAAGGCCACCGACGGCAAGTTCGCCATCGCCTTGCCGGTCGGCCTCAAGAGTGCGGCAACACCAAATCCGATACGCGAAGCCGCTTTCGTCGACCTGGTGCACACCATCGTGAATTCGAATGAATTCGCCTACAAGTTCTAAAGCTCTCAATTCCATTACGCAGCAAGGAGACAGATCATGAATTTCAAGACATCGCGGCGCGACCTCCTGGTCAACGCGGGACTCGGCCTGGGTGGGCTCGCACTGGGCGGCCTGCTACCGGGAGGGCTGTCGGTGGCGCGGGCCGCCGACCTGGTCGATCCGCTCGCGCCGAGGCTGACGCATTTCCCGGCCAAGGCCAAGTCGGTCATCTGGCTGCATCAGAACGGCGCCCCCAGCACGCTCGACCTGTACGACTACAAGCCCGATCTGGTCAAGCTCGCCGGCGAGGAAGTGCCGGAATCCTTCCTCAAGGGCATCAAGACCAGCACGCAGGGCGGCGTCGGCAAGCTGTTCGCGTCGAAGCGCAGCTGGAAGCAGTACGGCGACAGCGGCGCCTGGTTTTCGGATCTGCTGCCGAACCTTTCGCAGCATGCCGACAAGCTGGCCTTCATCAAGTCCAGCACCACCATCGGCGCTACCCACGATATTTCCATCCTCAAGCTGAACACCGGCGACCTCAATCCCGGCCGACCCACGCTCGGCGCCTGGGTGGTGTATGCGCTGGGAGCGGCCAATCCGGATCTGCCGGCTTATGTCGTGCTCTACGGCGGCACCAAGGAGCCGAGTGCCGGCGCGGTGAACTGGAGCTCCGGCTTCCTGCCAGCGGTGTACCAGGGCACGCCGTTCCGGCCCGGTTCCTCACCCATCCTCAACCTGGACCGGGCGGAGCTGGACTCGGCGCAGCAGCAGCGCGACAACCTCAATCTGCTGAAGCGCTTGAATGCACACAACGGCTCGCGCTATCCGCAGGACACCGAGCTGCAGGCGCGCCTCAACTCCTATGAGCTGGCCTACCGCATGGAGTCTTCAGCGCCGGAAGCGGTGGACCTGAGCAAGGAGTCCGATGCCACCCGGGAGCTTTACGGCCTCAACGATGCGGATGCCAACGTCAAGGACTACGGCGCCAATCTGCTGAAGGCGCGCCGCCTGGTCGAGCGCGGCGTGCGTTTCGTCCAGGTCATCACCGGCCCGGTGGACGTGAACGGCGAGGAGATTTCCTGGGACGCGCACAAGGAGCTGGAGAAGAATCACACCGCCAACGCCCGCATGGTGGACAAGCCGATTGCCGGCCTGCTCGCCGACCTGCAGTCGCGCGGCCTGCTGGACTCCACTCTGGTGGTGTGGACTTCAGAGTTCGGCCGCACCTCCTACGGCGAAAGCGGCAACGGCCGCGACCACAATCCCTGGGGCTACACCCAGTGGCTGGCGGGCGGCGGTTCCAAGGCCGGCTACACCTTCGGCCAGACCGACGAGATCGGTTTGAAGTCGGTGGGCAAGTCGGTCGATACCTATGACCTGCAGGCCACCGTGCTCAACCTGATGGGTCTGGATCACCTGAAGGTGACCTACCTCAACAACGGTCGTTCCGAACGTCCCACGGTGGTCTACGGCGAAGTGGTGAAGGAACTGATCGCCTAGGGGGACTCTGAATAATTGAATCATCGTCACCCCCACGCAGGGCGGCACCGCGTCGCAGGCGCAATCCAGTTTTGATTTCCTCTCTTCGCAAAACTGGATTCCCGCCTGCGCGGGAATGACGAATTGATCAAAGGTCGAGTCCCATCGGCTCACGCCTGACGCGCGGACATTGCATGCCCGGACGCTGTGTCGTCCGTGCATTTTTCGTAGCCCCTATCACATGGAGTCAATGCTGTGACTGTGACACCCGTTCGATCCTTGCTGTGCACCCTGGCTGCCGGCGGCGCCATCGCCATCACCGCTGCCGCTCAGGCCCAGCAGCAGCCGCCGGACTTCAGCAAGGTCGAGATCAAGACCCACAAGCTGGCCGACAATTTCTATACGCTCGACGGACAGGGCGGCACTGTCAGCGTGCTGACCGGGCCCGACGGCATCCTGCTGGTCGATTCGCAGTTCGCGCCCTTGACCGACAAGCTGGTGGCGGCAATCAAGGCGGTCGACTCCACCGATCCGATCCGCTTCCTGATCGACACCCACGTGCATGGAGACCACACCGGCGGCAACGAGAACTTCGCCAAGCTCGGCGCCACCATCTTCGCGCGTGATCAGCTGCGCGTGCGGCTGGCGCATCCGGGTCCGCAGGCCAACGGCGCGCCCGGCGTGCCGGCAACGACCGCAGCGTTGCCGGTGGTGACCTATGACGGGCCGGTGACCATCCACCTCGACGGCGAGGATGTGCGCCTGATTCCGGTGAGAAACGCGCACACCGATGGCGACACCGTGGTGCAGTTTGTGGGCCACGACGCCATCGCCACCGGCGACATCTTCCGCGCCGTCGGCTATCCCTATGCCGATCTCAACAACGGCGGCAGCCTCAAGGGCCTGCTCGAAGCACTCGGCGCCGTGATCGGCCGCGCCGGCCCCAATACCAAGATCATTCCGGGCCACGGCCCGGTGGTGGACCGGGCGGCGGTCATCGCACACCGCGACCTGCTGCTGGCCGTTCGCGACAAGGTGGCCGCGCTGGTCGATCAGGGCAAGACCCTCGACGAAGTCATCGCTGCCAAGCCCACCGCCGAGTTCGATGCCAGCGTGCCGCAAGGCGCGCAGAGCGCCGATCGCTTCGTCAAATGGATCTATACCGATCTCAAGGCGGCGCCATAAGCGCCGCCGCAAGGGAACGCGACAATGCTGAAGATGCGCAAGTGGTTGGTGCTGGCCGGCGTCCTGATGTCGCTGTCGGGAGGGCTGGTACACGCGGACATCGACTTGACCGATTTCGATGATGACAGCATGCGCGACATGGACGACGCCAACAAGGATCTGGGGCCGGTGCTCGGCGCCAAAAACGCGGAAGCCGCCCTGGCCGATGCCCAGGTGATCCAGAATGTGCTGAAGGAAACCGAGGCCTACTTTGCCAAGAAAGGCGGTACCGATGACGCCGTCAAGATCGCCCAGCAGGGCGAAGCCGCCCTGGCCGGGGTGGTTGCGGCCCTGGGCAAGAATGACTTCGACGCCGCAGGGGCAGCGGCGCGGGACACCGCGAAGAACTGCCGCACCTGCCACGATCTGTACAAGCCTCTCACCAAATAAGGCCGGCTACATTTGCCGTTCCGCCCCTTCCAATTCCAGGAGTACCGCATGAAACGTTTTCTGCTGGCTGGCCTGCTGTCAGGCGTGATCGCCTTGCCCGCCGCCGCCGCCCTCAAGCCGGGCGACAGCGCCCCCGATTTCACCGCGCCGGCCTCACTGGACGGCAAGACTTTCACCTTCTCCTTGAAGCAGGCGCTGCAGAAGGGCCCGGTAGTGGTTTATTTCTATCCCTCGGCATTCACAGGCGGCTGCAATATCCAGGCTCACACCTTCGCGGTGAACTACGACAAGTTCGCCGCCGCCGGCGCCAGCATCATCGGCGTATCGCTCGACAGCATCGCTAGGCTCAACGACTTCTCCGCCGATCCGCAATATTGCGCCGGCAAAATCCCCGTGGCTTCCGACGTGAACGGCACCATCGCCAAATCCTTCGACCTGACGGTGCGGGATGCGGTCGCGGGCAAGAAGGATAGCCGCGGCGTCGAAATCGACCACGGCTTCGCCGAGCGCACCACCTTCATCGTCACGCCCGACGGCAAGATCGCCGCGAGCCTGGGCGGCCTTGCACCCGCGGTCAATGTCGATCAGTCCCTGGCGGCGGTGGAGCAGCTGAAGAAGAAGCCCTGAATCCGCATCGGCCATCAGGCTCGGTTGCCCGAAATAAAACGTGAAAACTATCGCCTTGCTTATGGCCATTGCCGGATCTGCCGTCGGCGCAACCGCGCAAGCCAGCGAAGAACTGATGGAGAAAAGCGGCTGCGTATCATGTCACCGCATCGATCAGAAGCTGGTCGGTCCGTCGTTCAAGGACATCGCCATCAAATACAAGTCCGACCGGAACGCACTTCCCTATCTGCTGGAGAAAGTGCGTGACGGCGGCGAAGGTGTGTGGGGCGATATGCCCATGCCGCCGAACAGTGTCGAAAAGATCTCCGACGCCGATCTGAAGGCCGTCGTCGAGTGGGTACTGCTGCAGTGATCCAGCAGCAGTAATCCATAGGGATCCGCCCCGGATAGCGGCGCCCGATACGGCCCCAGGTGTTTATGTGATCATTTGACGCTGCAGCTGTTGCGCCGGTGGCGATTGGTGCTCCGCGGCGGCGGCCATGGCCGCGCCCCTGTTGCCGTCACGGCGGCGGAGCCAGACTGCGCGCCGCCTGAATTGCCTTTGGGCCACAGCCCGGATGCCGCGTCCATGCCGGTCATCACCGACACTGCAAATGCCAGCCACGATCTTTTTTCGTCTGCTTGGTCCGCCCGCCATTGTTGAATATTCAACATCTTCTGGCCGTATTGCAGCACGCCATTCGCAGCGCTGCTCTTGAGGACAAGTTTTCAAAATAAATATGGCCTTATTCCACACATTAGATTTGTATTATAAAAACAAGAATATTGATATTTATCAATTGATAAGACGTTATATGTGAGTGTTGCAGGGGATGTTTTTATATGAATAAGAAAATAACTAATTTATAAAATATCGTGGCATGACCGTTGCTGTAGTGCTCTGCGTCTTTCAACCACTCTTTATCAGGGGAAGCAGAGCTTCATGAACACAGCAGTTGGCTCCGGTCGTATTGGGCATGACAAGAAGAAATCTTCCAGCCGTATCCCTCTCACCGCCTTCATGACCGGTCTGGCGCTTTTGTCTCCTGCCTTGTCGCACGCGGCGGACGGAGCCGCCGCCGATAACGGACAGCCGTCCGCCGCGCCTGCCGCTGACGCAACGACGGTTCCCGAGTTGCAGGCCGAGGTTGCCAAATTGAAGAAGGCGCTGGAACAGAGTCAGCGCGAACTGGCCGAACAGCAGGGCAAACAGCCGGCGGCCGAAACCGCACCGGCCGCGGCCGCCGATACCGCGCAGGCAGGCGAACCCGGGCGGGGCGATGCCGCGCCGAATCAGCCCGCGCAGCTGACCCAGATCACGGTGCAGGCGCCGAATCGCCTCAAGGCCGTGAAGGATGTGCCGCAGTCGATCTCCCTGGTCACCGGCGATCAGTTGGCCGCGCAGGATGCCGAGGACTTGCCTGCGATCACCAAGCGCCTGGCCAACGTCACCACCTTCAGCACTGGCAACTCGCGCGAATACAGCATTGCGATCCGCGGCCTGGGCTACGAGTCCAATACCGAATCCCAGGATCCCAGCGTGCTGGTGACGGTCGATGACGTACCCTATGCCTATAATCCCCTGGCCAGCTTCGATCTGGTCGATCTTGATACGGTTGCGGTCGCGCACGGTCCGCAGGGCACCCAGGGCGGCAAGAACGCCGATGCCGGCGGCATTTACATCACCACCAAACGACCCAGCTTCACGCCGGAAGCCCACTATGAGATCGCTTATGGCGGCTACACCGTGGGCGGCCCCAGCCTCAACACGCAGGGTGATCTGAACAGCTGGGACCGCATCATCGGCAATGCCGTCGTTGGCGGCCCTGTGATCAACGACCTGCTGGCCTGGCGTGGCACCGTCTCGATCGACCGCGGCAATGGCTATATCGGCAACATCTATAACGCTTCGCAGAGCTACGGCAACACCGACCGTATCCAGGGCCGTGTGCAATTTCTGCTGACGCCGACACCGAATCTGACCGCGCGCATCAAGCTCGATTTCAAGACTTCCGGCGCCGAGTATTCCAACGACATGACGATCTATACGCCGACGCCGACGCAATACGGCAATGGTGCGCACAATCCGCTATCGAGCGATGCGTCCACGCGCCTGGCGCGGTCGTGGTTTTCCAATGCCTATCCCAATTACTACACGCAGAATTACCTCTATGGCGGCGGCTTGAACGCGGTCGACGTCGACAACCAGCAGCCGCTGATCACCCGTAGCCACGGTGGCACGGTGAATCTGGTCTACAGCCTGGGCGATTACAGCCTGAGTTCGATCAGCGGCTACCAGCAGTATTATTTCTATGCCAGCAATGACGAAGGTACACGCTTCGATATCACCAGGGCCTCGGGCGGTGACGTGGACTATCACCAGTTCACCCAGGAGTTCCGCCTGAACTCTCCGGTCGGCGGGTTCCTGGATTACCAGACCGGCCTGTTCCTGCTGAGCAATTCGACGCAGGGTGCGACCAATGTGTCGAAGAACGGCTGGGGCGCCGATGCCGGCGCATGGTTTGCCAGCGCCAGTCAGTATTCCACTCTGGATGCCAGCAGCGCCGGCCAGGTGCTGATGTCGAATGCCTTGAACAATCTGCGCAAGGATCCTTACGAGGATGCCGAAAAGCGGCAGGAAGCGTTCTATGCCCAGGCGCACCTCCATTTCACCCCTGCCTTCACCGTCACCGAGGGACTGCGGCTGACTTACGAGCAGCGCCGTACCTGGGATAACTCGCTGATTACCGACCAGGGCGATGGCGCCATATTGAATCCGACGACACCGATCAATGGTGTGCAGCTGCCCGGGGGCGGCACCACGGCGCAAATCCAGCAGCAGTATCCGGATGCGACGGCCGCCCAGATCGCCGCCGCCCAGGCTCTGCGCAAATCCCAGATTGGTGTGCTGTGGAATAACCTGACAGCCCAGCCTTTCTATAAGCTCCAGCCGACCTGGCTGCTCAGTCCCAGCTACAAGATCAATGATGACCTGACCGGCTATGGCTCCTGGCAGCATGGCGAGAAGGCAGGCTTTGCGCTCAACACCAATGGTGTTTCCCAGAGTGCGGGGGCGGAAATCTCGACGGCTTACGAGCTGGGATTGAAATCGCTGCTGTTCAACAAAACCCTGACGCTGAACGGCGACATCTTCTACAACAACCTCAAGAACTATCAGCAGGCGGTCGACGTATTCGATCCCTACACCACAGCGCTGAATGCCGCCGCCGGCGTCAATCCGCCGACTGCTTATGTGTCCACCACCGGCAGTGCCGCCAAGGTGCATGTGAAGGGGCTGGAAGTGGACGGGCTGTATACGCCGAATGCCTACGTCTCGCTGCATTTCAGCGGCGCCTATAACGATGCGATTTACTACAACTTCGAGAACATGGGGCAGCCGCTCGAGAACGGCAATCTGAAGACCCCGTACCGTGATGTTTCGGGGCATCGTCTGCCGGGTGCGGCCAGGTACACCTTCAATGTAGGCGCCGATCTGCGTCATCCGCTCTATTTTGTGGATAACGGGAATGACGAGGCTTTCCTGACCTTCAACACGGCCTATACCAGCCGTTACAACTCGGATAACACGGGTCTGTCGAGCTACGCCTGGATTCATCCACATGCCATCACCGACCTGAGCGTGGGCGTGGGCCGCGTCGACAGGAATTTCGATATCAGCCTGCTGGTGAAGAACATCTTCGACAACACTTCGCCCATCGCGCAGACCTGGGACAACTACACCCCGGCGGCGCCGCGCTGGATCGGCGTGCAGTTCAGCGGCAAGTTGTGAAGAGTTGAGGCCCGATGCCCTGGCTGACGGCCTCACATCACACCATTATTTTATTTTCTCAAGAGCTATTCAAAGGACCCATGCAATGGACCCAAACACCGCAGTCAGCGCCGCCGACCTCTCCATCCAGCACCTGGTGTCCCAGGCCGATCCCGTGGTCAAGGCGGTGCTGGTGATTCTGGTGCTGTTCTCGGTCTGGTGCTGGACCGTGATGTTCGAGAAATTGTTCGCCTTCACCGCCGCCTTCGGCGCCGCGCGGCGCCTGGAATCGACCCTGG
>Ga0302311_10000797_pt1 | contig 38331 bp, 31 predicted proteins | sample III_Palsa_N1_3_FD_200449 | JGI IMG/M metagenome (GOLD analysis project Ga0302311, IMG submission 200449) | Peat permafrost microbial communities from Stordalen Mire near Abisko, Sweden - III_Palsa_N1_3 | ecosystem: Environmental > Terrestrial > Soil > Palsa > Peat permafrost | place: Sweden... | reverse complement strand
CGTCCCAACCGCCGACCGTGAAATCCGTCGCAAACGCCGGACCCGCCGAAAGCAAAACACCGCCCGCGACCGAACCCAGCAAAACCCAACGCAGATCAATCCCTCTGCCCATCTCAAGTCTCCCCCCTGCCCAAACGCGTTAACCGCGCCCAAATGTTTTTACCGCTCGGGCCGATCTTTGCGATCTGACCCCAGCGCGTAACGAAACCGGGCGACATGCGCCCGGTTTCCACCTTTCCGGGAACGTTAATCCGTCGGCCGCCAAACGCAAGCCGGATTTTCTAAAAATCGAGCGGGCCCATCTTATTTGGCGGTATTGAAGGATATTGGCTTGCCTTGAACCATACCGATCTTATGATATCAGTGAAATTCGACGGCGCGGCCCGGGTTCGGCCGATCAAGGCTCCTCTAAAGGCCACGCCGATCGCAAAAGACCTGGGAGGAAACCGCATGCGTGAAGCCGTCATCGTCGCCACCGCCCGCACACCGATCGGCAAGGCCTATCGCGGCGCCTTCAACAATACCCAGGCCCAGAGTCTGGCAGGTCACGCCATCGCCGCCGCCGTCGCGCGCGCTGGGATCGCCCCCGACGAGGTCGATGACGTCATTCTGGGTGCGGCCCTGCAGCAGGGCTCGAGCGGCAGCAATATCGCGCGTCAGGCGGCGTTGCGCGCAGGCCTGCCGACCAGCGTCGCCGGCATGAGCCTCGACCGGCAATGCGCCTCGGGCCTGATGGCGATCGCGACCGCGGCCAAGCAGATCATGGTCGACGGCATGGACATCGCGATCGGCGGCGGGGTCGAATCGATCTCGCTGGTGCAGAACGACAAGATGAATCATTTCCGCACCCGCGACCCGGCGCTGGTCGCTTCGATCCCGCAACTCTACATGAGCATGCTCGAGACGGCGGAGATCGTGGCCGACCGCTACGGCATCTCGCGCGCCGCCCAGGACGAATACGCCCTGCAGTCCCAGCAGCGCACCGGTGCCGCGCAGGCGGCGGGGCGGTTCGAGGCCGAGATCGTGCCGATGACGACAATCATGCTCGTGACCGACAAGGCGACCGGCGTCACCTCGGAACGCGAGATCCGGCTCGCCCTGGACGAGGGCAACCGCCCGCAGACCGTGCTGGCCGACCTCGCCGGGTTGAAGCCGGTGTTCAAGGACGGCCAGCGCATCCTGGAAGGTCGTTTCATCACCGCCGGCAACGCCTCGCAATTGTCCGACGGCGCATCCGCCGCCGTGCTGATGGACGCGAAGCAGGCCGAACGCCGCGGCCTCCAGCCGCTCGGCGCCTATCGCGGCATGGCGGTCGCAGGATCCGATCCGGACGAGATGGGCATCGGCCCGGTCTTTGCCGTGCCGAAGCTGCTGAAGCAGCATGGCCTGACCGTCGACGACATCGGCATCTGGGAACTGAACGAGGCGTTCGCCTGCCAAGTGATCTACAGCCGCGACCGGCTCGGCATCCCGAACGACCGGCTGAACGTCAGCGGCGGTGCGATCTCGATCGGCCATCCCTATGGCATGTCGGGCGCCCGCATGACCGGCCATCTGCTGATCGAGGGCAAGCGCTGCGGCGCCAGGTTCGGCATCGTGACCATGTGCGTCGGTGGCGGCATGGGTGCCGCCGGCCTGTTTGAAATCTATTGAGCGCGCGGAGTTCTTCCATGACCAGCATCAATGCCGTGACCCGCCTGGCGCGCGACGGCGACATCGCCGTGATCACGCTCGATTCGCCGCCGGTGAACGCGCTGTCGGCGACCGTGCGCGGCGGCTTGCTCGACGCCGTCAACCAGGCCGCCGCCGATGCCTCGGTCAAGGCGATCGTGCTGATCTGCGCCGGTCGCACCTTCATCGCCGGCGCCGACATCACCGAATTCGGCAAGCCGCCGGTGGCGCCGAGCCTGGCCGAGCTCGAGTTGGCGATCGAGGCGGCGCCGAAGCCGGTCGTGGCCGCGATCCATGGCACGGCCTTGGGCGGCGGCTTCGAGACCGCGCTCGCCTGCCACTATCGCGTGGCCGTGCCCTCGGCCAAACTCGGGTTGCCGGAAGTCAAGCTCGGTCTGCTGCCGGGCGGGGGCGGGACCCAGCGCCTGCCGCGCCTGGTTGGAGTCGAACGCGCGCTCGCCATGGTCACGTCGGGCGAGATGGTCGGCGCCAAGGCGGCGGCCGAGTTGGGCGCGATCGACGCGCTGGTCGAGGAAGGCGAGCTGCTCGAAGGCGCGCTGAGCTTCGCCCGCGATCTGGTCGCCAGGAACGCCCCACTGCGTCGGGTGCGCGACCTGGACGACAAGCTGGCCGCCGCACGCGGCAAGCCCGAAATCTTCGCCGATTTCCGCAAGGAGAACGCGCGCAAGTTCCGCGGGTTCGAGGCGCCGGAAAGCAATATCCGCTGCATCGAGGCGGCGGTGAGCCTGCCGTTCGACCAAGGGCTGGCGCTCGAGCGCGACCTGTTCGTCACCCTGATGAATGGCGCGCAATCGGCGGCCCAGCGCCATGTGTTCTTCGCCGAGCGCCAGGCCTCGAAGATCCCGGATGTGCCGGACGACACGCCGACGCGCGCCATCAAACAGGTCGGCGTGCTCGGCGCCGGCACCATGGGCGGCGGCATCACCATGAATTTCCTGTCCGCCGGCATTCCGGTCATCATGGTCGAGACCAACCAGGCGGCGCTCGACCGGGGCATCGCCACCATCCGCAAGAACTACGAGGCGTCGGCCAGGAAGGGCCGCCTGACCGAGGCCGAGGTCGAGCGGCGCATGGGCCTCTTGACCGGCACGCTCGATTTCGACGCGCTGGCGCCGTCCGATCTGGTGATCGAGGCGGTGTTCGAGGAAATGGCGGTGAAACAGCAGGTCTTCAGCCGGCTCGACGCCATCGTGAAGCCGGGGGCGATCCTGGCCAGCAACACGTCATACCTCGACATCGACCAGATCGCGGCGATGACCCAGCGCCCGGCCGACGTGATCGGCCTGCATTTCTTCTCGCCGGCCAACGTCATGCGGCTCCTGGAAGTGGTGCGTGGCGCCAAGACCGCCAAGGATGTCATCGCGACGGCGATGCAGATGGCGAAGAAGATCGGCAAGGTCGCCGTGCTGGCCCGCGTGTGCCATGGCTTCATCGGCAACCGCATGCTGCATCAGCGACAGATCCAGGCGAACCGGCTGATCCTGGAAGGCGCCATGCCGTGGGATGTCGACCGGGTGCTGTATGATTTCGGCCTGCCGATGGGCCCGTTCGCCATGGCCGATCTGGCCGGGCTCGATCTGGGCTGGACCAAGGCGAGTTCGAAAGGCGCTACCATCCGCGAGATTCTGTGCGAACTCGACCGGCGCGGCCAGAAGACTGGCGCCGGCTTCTATGATTACGACGAGAACCGCCGGGCCAAGCCGTCGCCGGTCGTCGCCAAGATCATCGAGGATTTCGCCGCCAAGACGGGCGCCGTGCCGCGCCAGATCCCGGATCAGGAGATCCTGGAGCGCAGCCTGTATCCGATGATCAACGAAGGGGCGAAAATCCTGGAGGAGGGCATCGCGATCCGCGCCGCCGACCTCGATATCGTCTGGATCAACGGCTATGGCTGGCCGGCCTATCATGGTGGCCCGATGTTCTGGGCCGACCTGATCGGGCCGGGCAAGGTACTGGCGGCGCTGCGCGGCTACGAGGCCAAGTTCGGCGACGAGTTCAAGCCGTCGGCCTTGCTGGTCAAGCTGGTCGAGGAGGGGAAGGGGTTCAAGGACCTTTAGGCGAACAAACCCACGAACAACGGCCGGGCATAGGCTTCCGCCGCCAATTCCAGCGTCACGTCCGGGATCCAGCGCTCGATTTCGGCCGCGGCGTTCAGCATCGTGCCAACCAGATGGCCGGCGATCGGGGCATCGACCAGGCGGATCGAGCCGTCGAGCATGCCGTCGGCGATGAAGCTGCCGAACTGGCGGGTGATGCGGTCCATGGTCCGCTGGGTCGGCCCGCGCAGACTTTCCGGCAACGCGCTGAAGGCGCTCGCGCGCAGCACCGGGCCCTGCTCGGACAATTGATAGCGGATGATCTCGGTCGCGGCCGTGCACAGCCGGTCCCAGCCCCTGACATGGTCGGCCTCCGCCGCGCGCTGGACCCGGCGCATGACATCGAAGCTGCGCCGGAAGCAGGCGGCGACCAGATCGTCCTTATTGTCGATATGGTGATAGAACGAGCCCTTGGTCACCTTGAGCCGGGCCGAGATCTTCTCGACCGAGGCACCGCGATAGCCCTGTTCGTTGATGAGATAGGTCGCCGAGCGCAGGAAGGCCTCGGGCGAAACGTCGTCGATCCGCGGCCAGACGATTTCCGGCGGGCGCACGGCCCAGACCGACGCGGCACCGGCCAACCCGCCCAGCAGAATATCGGCTGTGCGCTCGGCAGTGCGGGCATAACCGTCGGGCTCGGTGCGATCGATCCAGTTGCGCATGCCATGGACGATCGAGATCAGCAGATGGGCGCGGCCATTGCGCGTCATGCGCTCCGCCGGCGGTTCGCCGGGCCGGTCGAGCAAGGCGCGCAGGCGCCGGAACATCGCGGTGTAGCTTTCGTACACCAGGGCATCATGCGGGCTGGCCAGCGCCCGGATATCGTTGAAATTGATCAGATGCGGCTCGGCACCGGTCTCGATCGCGGCCAGATGTCCGACGTAAAGTTCGAGGAACTGCCGGATGCGCGCTTCGGGCGCCACCGCCATATCGACCGCCCCGATCAGCCCGTCCAGTACTTCGATCGTCCGCAGCAGGCAGGCGGTCGCGAGATCTTCCTTCTTGCGATAATAATAGGTGATGCTGTTGGTCATCAGCCCGACGCTCTGGGCGACATCCTGCAGCGTCGCGCCCCGCACGCCCTTCTCGTTGAACAGGGCGGCGGCGGCGTCGAGAATCGCCTCGCGCTTCTGCTCGAAGCGCCGGGTCTGGCGGGGAAGGGTGCTCGGCGCGTCCATACCGCTCATTCTATCTCGGCTGAAGCGACTTCGCCACCATCGGCGATGATTGACGCTGATTTCGCCGCATGGCAGTCTTTGGCCATAAGAAATCGGCGATGCGGAGCCAGCATCGCCGGGCGGTTCGGCGGGGAAAGTCCGTACCGTAAATTCGAGGAAACGTTTCGGGCGGGCGGTATCGATGGCGACGTGCGCCATGGGAGCCCCTTGTCCGATAGGGGGCGGCTCCATGGTCATGTTCTTTCAGCAGATCTTGAACGGCCTGACGCTCGGCAGTGTCTATAGCCTGGTGGCGCTCGGGCTGACGCTGATCTACGGCATCCTGCATATCCCGAACTTCTCCCACGGCGCTCTCTACATGGTCGGCGCCTATGTCGCCTATTATTTCGCGGGCGCGTTCGGCGTGCCCTATTGGGGCGCCATGGTGGGGGCCGCCCTGGTCGTGGCGCTGCTGGCGGTCGCGAGCGAGCGGCTGGTGTTCCGGCCGTTGCGCGACGCGCCGCAACTGCATGACATGATCGCGGCGATCGGGCTGCTGCTGTTTCTGGAGGCGGTGGTGCAGGCGATCTGGGGCGCCGATTTCCACCGGCTGCAATCGCCCCATACCCAGATCGTCCATCTGTTCGGCTTGGTAGCCCCGGCGCAGCGGCTACTGATCGTGGCCGCCGCCTTCGCGCTGATGCTGGCGCTGCATCTGTTCCTGCAGCGCACGGTGACGGGCTCGACCATCATCGCCATGGCCCAGGACCGCGAGGGCGCGGCGCTGGTCGGCATCGACGCCTCCCGCGTCTCGATGCTGACCTTCGCCATCTCCGGCGCGCTCGCCGCGGTCGCGGCCGTGCTGTTCGCGCCGATCAGCCTGATCTACCCGGCCATGGGCGATCTGGTCATCCTGAAGGCGTTCGTCATCATCATTCTGGGCGGCATGGGCAGCCTGCCGGGCGCCATCCTGGGCGGCATGGTGATCGGTTTCGCCGAGAGCTTCGGCGCGTTCTACATCTCGACGAACTACAAGGACATCATCGCCTTCGCGCTGTTCGTGCTGATCATGTCGGTCCGGCCCAGCGGATTGTTTCCGGGCGGGGTGCGCTGATGAATCGGGTGCTGGCGCCGGGCGGGCTGGTCGTGGCGCTGCTGTTCCCGCTGGTCGTGCCCAACGAATATTACCTCTATGTCGCGGCCCTCGCCTTCATCCTGGCGATCTCGGCGACCGGGCTGAACCTGATCCTGGGCTATACCGGCCAGCTCAACCTGGCCCATGCCGGCTTCATGGCGATCGGGGCCTATGGCGTCGGCATCCTGACCGTCGATTACGGCCTGCCGTTCTGGCCGGCCTTCGTCGCGGCCGGGCTGATCGCGACCGCGGTCGGCGTGCTGGCAGGCCTGGTCTCGCTGCGGCTGAAGACGCATTTCTTCGCGATCTTCACGCTGTGCGTCGGGCTGATCCTGTCGCTGGTGATCGAGAAATGGACCGCGCTCACCCATGGCACGACCGGCCTGATCGGCATGCAGCCGCCGGGGGCGATCGGGCCGCTGCGGTTCGACACGACCGGTGCGCAATACTATCTAGTGCTGGCGTTCCTGGTGGCGGCGCTATGGCTGACGCGGCGCATCGCGACCTCGATCGTCGGCCGGTCGTTCGTCGCGGTGCGCAACAGCGAGGCGCTGGCCCAGGCGCTCGGCATCGACGTGTTCCGCACCAAGCTGCTCGCCTTCGCGCTGTCGGCGTTCTATGCCGGCATCTCGGGTGCGCTCTATGCCGGCTTCGTCCGGTTCATCGGGCCGGACCTGGCATCGGAGAGCCATACGTTCGACCTGCTGGCCTTCATCCTGGTCGGCGGCATCGGCACACTGGGCGGGCCGCTGATCGGCGCCATTCTGCTGACCATCCTGACCCAGTCGCTGCAGTTCCTGCAGGACTATCGGATGATCGTGTTCGGGCCGTTGCTGATCCTGCTGGTGATCTTCTTTCCTTACGGCATCGTGGGATTCATCCGCCTGCGACGGGCGCGCGGCCATGCTTGAGGTCCAGCAGCTGACCAAGCGGTTCGGCGGCCTTGCCGCGGTGCGCGACATCGACGTGCGCTTCAAGGCGGGACAGATCACCGCGATCATCGGCCCGAACGGCGCCGGCAAGACGACCTTCTTCAACCTGATCAGCGGGTTCTATCGCCCGAGCGCCGGCCGCATCCTGTTCGACGGCATCGACGTCACCGGCTTGCGCCCCGACCGCGTCGCCCGGCTGGGCATCGCGCGCACGTTCCAGACCACCAGCCTGTTCGACCAGGCGAGCGTGCTCGACAATCTGATCGTCGGCCACAAGCTGCGCACGCGCTCCGGTCTCTGGGACGTCGTGTTCGGCACGAGCCGGCTGAAACAGGACGAGCGCCGCTGCCGGGAGACGGCCGAGGCGGCGCTGGAGTTCGTCGGCCTGACCAGAATTGCCCACCGTCCGGCGGGCGGCATCACCCAGGAGGAGCGCAAGCGTGTCGCCTTCGCGCTGGCGCTCGCGACAGGGCCGAAACTGCTGCTGCTCGACGAGCCGGCGGGCGGGATCAATCCCGACGAAACCCACGCGCTGGCGGCGCTCATCCGCAAGATGGCCGCGACCGGCCTCACCATCTGCCTGGTCGAGCACAAGATGAGCATGATCATGCGCCTGGCCGACCGGATTCTGGTGCTGGACCATGGCGAGAAGATCGCGCTCGGCACGCCGGCCGAGATCCAGGCCGACCCGCGTGTGATCGAGGCCTATCTGGGAGCCGACTATGTTGCGGCTTGACGGGCTGACGCTGCAGTACGGTCAGTTCCGCGCGCTGGAGGACGTCAGCCTGCACGCGGGACCGGGCGAGTTGGTCGTCATGCTGGGCGCCAATGGCGCCGGCAAAAGCTCGCTGTTTCTGGCGATCAGCGGCTTGCGCAAGCTGAGCGCCGGCAGCGTGTGGTTCAACGGGTGCGACCTGACCCGGGATAAGCCGTCCGCCATCGTCGCGGCCGGCATCGTGCAGTGTCCGGAAGGGCGCAAGCTGTTTTCCGGCATGTCGGTCGCGAAGAACCTGATGCTGGGCGCCTATGTCCATCGCGGCGATCACCGCGGCAACGCGGCCCTGCTGGACAAAATGTTTGGGCTGTTTCCGATCCTGCAGGAAAAACACAACGATCCGGCCGGCTCCTTGAGCGGCGGCCAGCAGCAGATGGTCGCGATCGGCCGCGCGCTGATGGGCCGGCCGCAGGTGCTGCTGCTCGACGAGCCGTCGCTGGGCCTGGCGCCGCTGGTGGTGAAGCAGGTGCTGGCCGCGATCAAGGCGATCAATGCCGACGGCACCACGGTGCTGCTGGCCGAACAGAATGCCTATGCCGCCCTGCAGATCGCCGATCGCGCCTATGTCATCGAGAGCGGCCGGATCGTCATGGCGGGCGACCGGCAGACGCTGCTGAACGACGAAGCCATCCGCCGGGCCTATATCGGCGCTTGAGGGAGAAACGACCATGGGCAACAAGACTTGGGCCGCGCTGGCCCTGGCGGGGCTGCTGATGTCCGGTGCGGCAAGCGCGCAGGAACATGTGACGATCGGCTTCACTGGCCCACTCAGCGGCGGGGCCGCGCTCTATGGCAAGAACACGCTGACCGGGTTGCAGGACGCGGCGGCGGAGATCGATGCCGCCGGCGGCCTGACGGTCGGCGGCGCCAAATACCTGCTGGACGTGGTGCCGCTCGACGACAAATATTCGCCGAGCGAGGCGGCGGTGAATGCCAAGCGGCTGCGCGCGCAATACAAGGCTCCCGTCGTGTTCGTGCCCCATGCCGGCGGCGTGTTGGCGCTGCAGGCGTTCAACGAGCAGGACGGCTTTCTGATCGGCGCCTATACCAGCACGCCGGCCGTGACCGAGCGCGGCAATAGCCTGACCCTGCGCATCCCGCCGTCGTTCGACGGCTATGTCCAGCCCTTCACCCAGGCCGAGATGAAGCGGTTCGGCAAGAAGCTGGGCATGGCCGGCGGCGACCATGACTATGCCAAGGCCTGGGCGGCGCTGATCGGACCGGCCTGGACGGCGGCTGGTGGCCAGATCGTCAGCGACAATCCGATGTCCTACAACAAGGATACCGACTTCTATAGCGGTGTGAGCCGCGTGCTCGCCGGCAAGCCCGACGTGATGTTCGTGGGCGGCGCGTCGGAGCCGACGGCGCTGGTGATGAAGCAGGCGAGGGAGCTCGGCTTCGACGGCGGCTTCATCGTCATGGACCAGGCCAAGTTCGACGAGATGGCCAAGGTCGTGGGCGGGCTGGAGCCGCTCGAAGGTGCCGTCGGCGTCATGCCGCTGGTCGACGATCCGCGTCCAGGCGCCGAGGGCTACATCGCCACGTTCCGCAAGCAGCATGGCGAGGATCCGGGCTCGGAGGCGGCGCTCAACTATTCGGCGCTCTATGGCGTCGCGGCGGCGATGGTGGCGGCCGGCTCGGTCACGGACGCGAAGGCGATCCGCGCCAAGCTGGACGAGTCCTTCGCCAAGCTGCCGACCGAGCATGACCCGGTCCATATCGTCGGCGTCGATGCCAAGGGCGGTGCCAAGATCACGTTCGTCCTGGCCATGGTCGATCATGGCAAGCTGGTCGCGATCGATCCGGACAAGGCCGGCGAATGAGCGCCGCACTGGAACGGCTCCAGGCCGTGGTCGGGCGGGAGCTGGGCGTGTCCGGCTGGCATGTCGTCTCCCAGGACATGATCGACCGGTTCGCCGACGTCACGTCGGATCATCAGTTCATTCATGTCGACCCGGTCCGGGCGGCACAAACGCCGTTCGGCGGCACCGTCGCCCACGGCTTCCTGACCCTGTCGCTGCTGAGCGTGCTGGGGCAGGAGGCGATCCCGCCGATCGAGGAGCGGGTGATCGGCATCAACTACGGCTTCGACAAGGTCCGCTTTCCCGCGCCGGTCAAGGCCGGCGCGCGGGTCCGGGGAAGGTTCGTGTTGGACGGGATCACGCCCCGGTCGGCGGGCGAGATGTTGTTGCGGTACCAGGCGACGATCGAAATCGAGGGCGAGGCGAAGCCGGCGGTGTCGGCGGAGTGGTTGACGCTGGCGGTGATGCGTTAGGAGGAATTCCGCGAATCCGGCGCGGGCGGATAGGCAGCGATCGCGAGCGCCATGAAGTCCGGGGTTGCCGCATCGTCGGGAAGTGCGAACAGCTGCGTTTCGGCATAGCGTCGGCGCTCGAGGCCGAGCGAGTTGATGTGCTGGCCATTGATCGTGATTTTGGTCCAAAGCATCATGGCGCCCGGCACATCGGCGAGGTCGTGTGCGACCAGATATTGCAGCGCGTGCGAGGCGTTGAAGCCGCCGAGTCCGATATTGAATGCGAAGATCACGAGCGCGGAGAACTGATTGCTGGCGAGGCCGAGGGGCGCCGTCTTGGTCGACACATCCTGCCGGGCTGCGAGCAGGTCCGTGTTGAGTGCCGCGTCGGCCTGGGGCTGCGTCCAGGTGACGCCTGGGACGACGTCAGGGCCGGTATGGCCATAGCCGATTGTCGGCGTGCCTCCGCACGCGTCGCCCGGCATCAGCGGCCGGGGCGGGCCTATCGAGTCGTCGTAGGCGAAGAGAATGCAGCCTTCGAAGGCCTTGATAAGATCCATCCCGGCTTGACTGAGTTGTGCGGGATCGGACATGGCGGAACTCCATTACAAGCGGTTGAACAGGTGGATGGCAGCCGAAAGAGCGCCAAATCTTCACCACCCAGCGGTCCCGAAATATCCCGAGGACGATCGAGGATGAGGATCCGTCAAAGCAGCAACCGTCTGATGAATTGCGCGTACCCGTCTTCGCACAGGCGGTCCATGATCGTTGAGAAACCGACCGAAGTAAGTTCGGGACCGTTATCTGCGGCTTTGGTGGACAGGGCCGCCCACATTGCTGTGCGGTCCGCAGCCCCCGACGGCGTCGGGGAGTCCGGTGGTACCGCGCCTTGCTGCGCCGTCGTCGCAACGGCGGGGGCGGGCGGCTGTTGCTCGGCCTGTGCCGCGATGATCGGGACTTGAGCCTGTGCCGCGTTCTGGCGGGTCTGATCGACGGCCCGTCTAGCCTTTTGGAACGCAGCCAATGCTGTTGCCGAGGCCTCCGGGCCGTTCCAATCATCGTACAGATCGAGCACGTCCGAGGCACCGCGCAGGCCCAGCGGCCGTAGCTGAGTCAGCTTGTCGCCGACGAAAACCCACAGAATTGCCGCATCGATGAGCCGTAGAATGTATTCGAACGGCAGGCCGGAGCGGATGCTGGTGCGGATCGGGTCCACGGCGACCAGTTGAGCGATCGTACTCACACCCTCCACGCTCAAAGCCCGCGCCTTCTCCTCGTCAACGCCCGCGAGCCGTACAATCAGATCGTCGCGCTCGTCGTCGCTGCTGACCATCTGCACACCGAAGCGGGTCGCGGCCTTGCCGAGCGCCTTCGTGATCGCATCGAGCGAAAACATGCTTGCAACGAACGCGACGAACGCACCGGCGCCGGACAGCGGGGGCGGGATCGTGCCGGCGGCTCCGGCCGCCGTATTTGCCGTGATATCTGCGCCGCCGACCAGAAGGGCCAGGGCATGCCCGAGCGGAATGGCGATGATCAGCCGCAAGGCGTACCAGGCCAGGTCGGAAGGATGGAGCGTCCATTGGTGATTGCGCACGATCACATCCGAGGCAACCCAGGTGTAAGCGCCGAAGATGGCGGCAATGCTCACCAAATCCAGGTTGATGCCCAAAGGCAGAACTGGTGAAGCGGTGCCGGAACTCAGGGCCGCCGCCAACCCGATTCCACCGCTATATCCAAAGAACAAAACAATGCTTCCCGCGCTCACGAGCAGCACCACGGGAACGATATAAACCCGTAGACCGAAATCTGCCCGAAAGAGGTCCCGAAATTTGGCTTCCAGGTCTGCTGCATTTTTGTCGGTCGGATTGGCGCGGTAACCCTGGACCAGAGCACGGATCCCGTCTCGACCGCTCCAAAATTGATCGAAGTAGTCCGCAATTGTATTGGGCGCGTAAAAGCCGGTAATGATCTCGATCTTCTTCGCTTGACCGACATTCACATAGGCATAGACGGCGCCGAGCACCAGCCAAAGCGATAGGAAGGTACAGACCAGAGAAAATCCGTAGATCGCGCCCGATCTATGGAGTTCGACCCACGGCGCGTCTATCAAGATATCAACAGCCCAGGTTGAGATCACGACGAGACCGGTCACAATGGCCATGAGTACCGGAATGAAGAGCATTTCGACGGCTATCACACGTACATTTTCCTGCGGCATGGTCGCCTCCCACAGAAATTATTGAACGCGGTTACGCTGCATTCGCGGCATTATGCAATTATTACGAGTGTCGTATATAACACTATATCCAAAAACGAGACTTTTTGTCTACTGCCTTCGACCGGGCGGCTTTGTTCACCGGGAATGGCTTAAGCATGATCTGTCTTGCGCGGGATCCCATCACGCTCGGACGTCGGAACAGGCACGAACGACCCGGCGTTTGCGCGGGCATGGTGCTACAACAGCATCCCACGCAACATCGGATCGACAGGTCGTGCCCGCCTATGGATGATCCCTACAAGCTGCTGGGCGTCGAACGCGACGCCAGCGAGGCCACGATTCAGAAGGCCTATCGCAAGCTGGCCAAGCTGCATCACCCGGATCTCAATCCCGGCAAGCCCGAGGCCGAGGCGAAGTTCAAGCAAATCTCGGCGGCGAACGCGCTGCTGTCGGATCCGGAGAAGCGCGCGGCGTTCGACCGCGGCGAGATCGGCGCCGACGGCACGCCGCAGGCGCCGCGCGATTTCTATCGGGGCCATGGCGATCGCGCCGGCCGTACGAAATATCAATCGGAGCCGTCGTTCGGCGACGACGATCTGGAGAGTCTGTTTCGCAATGCCTTCGGTCAACGGTCTCGCGGTGGCTTCGCCATGAAGGGTGCCGACCTGCATTTCACCCTGTCGGTCGGTTTCATCGAGGCGGCCAAGGGGGCGGTCAAGCGTCTGACCTTGCCCGACGGCGGTCCGCTCGACGTCACCATTCCGGTCGGTCTCAAGGATGGCGCGATCCTGCGGCTGAAGGCGAAGGGCCAGCCCGGTGCCGCGGGCGGTCCGGCGGGCGACGCGCTGATCGAGATCAGCGTGGCCGCGCATCCGTTCTTCAAGCGCGACGGCAACGACGTGATCGTCGATCTGCCGATCACGATCCAGGAGGCGGTGGTCGGCGCCAAGGTGCGGGTGCCGACGATCGACGGGCCGATCAATCTGACCATCCAGCCTCGTTCCAACAGCGGTACGCGCCTCAGGCTGAAGGGCCGCGGTATCGCCGGCGGCCATCAATTCGTCGAATTGCGCATTGTGCTGTCGCCGTCGGAAGAGCCGGCGCTGGAGGCGTTCCTCGCCGGCTGGACGCCGGTCCATCCGTTCGATCCGCGGGCGGGGATGGCGCCATCATGATGCGACTCGACGTGATCGTCACCCAGTTTCCGGACCTGGAAATCGTCGAGCTGACCGGCTGGATCGACCGGGGCTGGGTCCGGCCGGAGCCCGATGGACGGTTCGAGGCGATCGATATCGCGCGGGTTCGCCTGATCTACGATCTGCGGCGCAGCCTTAATGTCGCCGAGGATGCCGTGCCGATGATCCTGGCGCTGCTCGATCAGGTCTACGACCTGCGGACCACACTGAAGGCCGTCTCGGCGGCGCTGGAGACGCAGCCGCCGGGTGTGCGCGACGCCGTGCTGGCCGCCATGGCGGGCGCCGCCGCCCCGTGATCCGGAGCGGCGGCGTGCCGGCTATTTGTCGCGCGACGGCTTTGCCTTGGACGGCGGTTCGGAGAAGGGCGAGACCGACACGGTCGTCGTCTTCTTCTTGTCTGCCTTCGGCTTCTTGACCTCGCGATTGCTCTTTTTCTGACCCTTGGCCATCTGATGTCTCCCGCTGAAATTGGGACGGGGTCGGCGTCATGCCACCGCCGAATCGTTCGACGCTAGCACGCGCCGGGGACTACCCGCGCGATATTACACCATCAGCCGGCGTCGGGCTTCTGCGGCAACGCGATGAAGCTTTCGGCGCCATGGCGATCGACCAGCAGCAGGATCGGCTTCGCCGGCGTCTTCTCGGCCGTCGCGAACAGCGCCTTGGCGTCGTCCGGGCCCCGGATCGCCTGGCCGTCGATCCGCTCGATCACGTCGCCGCCCTCCAGCCCGATGTCGTCGGCGGCGCTGCCGGTCTCGACATGGGTGATGATGGCGCCGGTCGCGTCATGGCCCAGGTGCAGCCGGCTGCGCATCGCGGGATTGAGCGACGAGAGCGTCATGCCGAGCGCCTGGTCGTCGCCCTGCTGGTCGTCGCCGGTGCCGTCGGCGGACGCGACTTTCGTCTCGTCCAGATGGCCGACTTTGGCGTCGAGTTCGAGCGGCTTGCCCTGGCGCAGCAGGGTCAGGTGCACGGTCTTGCCGGCTGCGGTCTCGCCGATCAGGCGTGGCAGGTCGCGGGTCTTGGCGATCGGCTTGCCATCGACCTGCTGGATCACGTCGCCGATCTTGATGCCGGCCTTGGCGGCCGGGCCGTCCTTGGTCACGGAGGCGACCAGCGCGCCCTGCGGGCCGTCCTTGGCGATGCCCATGGCGGCGGCCAGATCGGGCGTCACCTGCTGGATCTCGACGCCCAGAAAGCCGCGGTCGACATGGCCGTTCGCCTTGATCTGATCGATCACCGCCTTGGCCGTGTCGGACGGGATGTCGAAGGCGATGCCGACATTGCCGCCGTTCGGCGAGAAGATCGCCGTGTTGATGCCGATGACATGGCCGCCGAGATCGAAGGTCGGGCCGCCCGAATTGCCGCGATTCACCGCGGCGTCGATCTGCAGGTAATCGACGTAGCTCGAGCTGTCGATCGAACGGCTGCGCGCCGACACGATACCCTTGGTCACCGTGCCGCCGAGCCCGAACGGATTGCCGACCGCCATGACCCAATCGCCGACGCGCTCGTGATCGCTGTCGCCCCATTGCACGAAGGGCAGCGGCTTCGGCGCATCGATCTTCAGCAGCGCCAGATCGGTCTTCACGTCCTTGCCGACGATCGTCGCCTTGTGCTCGCTGCCGTCCTGGAACACGACCGTGACCTTGGCCGCGTCGCCGACGACATGGTTGTTGGTGACGATGAAGCCGCTCGGATCGATGATGAAGCCGGAGCCGAGCGCGATCATCTGCGGCTTCGGGCCCGGGGCCTGCTGGCCGGGCCGCTGCTGCTGTTCGAAGAAATGACGCAGCATGTCGTCGAACGGCGTACCGCCCGGCATGCCCTGCTGCGGCGGCTCGTCCGGCTGCTGCTGGTTGTCCTGGTCCTGCTCGTCGTCGACGGGGGAGGCGCCGGCCTTCTCCACGACCGAGATATTGACCACGGCTGGCATCACCTTCTCGACGATCGGGGCAAAGCTGGGCAGTTGCTCCTGGGCCGGCGCGCTATCGGCCAGCGCCGCGGAGACCGGACCGGCGGCGAGCGCCGTCGACACTCCGAGCAACATTGCCAGCCGCAGCATCGGGCGCTTCGTCTTCTGCTTGTCCATCATCACCGACATCCCTCGAACCGAATTCACTGGCACAGGATGTGGTCATGGAAGATTACGGGACAGGGGGGCGGAGGATTAACAACGTTTAATCCGCCGGCCGGAACCAACCGGGCGACCCAGGTGTAAGTATTTGACCGGCAAGTCGTTTGATCGTTTTCGATCGCGGCAGGGAATGGGGGCGAAACCGGCTCATTCACCGGAAAAAGGTGGCTTCGATGCTTCGGAATTCATCCTTCGTCATTGGTCGCACCGTGCTGGCGACCGACGGGCCGATCGGCACCGTCACCGATCTTCTGTTCGACGATGCCAGTTGGGCGATCCGCTGGGCCGTGATCGACACCGGCTCGTGGCTGACCGGCCGGCGCGTGCTGCTGCCGCCGCAGCGGCTGTCGTCGGCGCCGGCCGACGCGGACCAAAAATTCACCGTGCCGCTGACCTGCGCGCAGGTGAAGGCCAGCCCGTCCGAGGATACCGACATGCCGGTGTCGCGCCAGCACGAGATCCAGCTCTACGGCTATTACCAGTGGGACCCCTACTGGCTGGGCGGTGCGGCGTTCGGCGGGGCCTTGCCGCTGATCCCGCCGGTCGTGGAAGATCTGCACGCGGTCGAGGGTGATTCGCATCTGCGCAGCACGATCCGGCTCAAGGATTATATCGTGCGGGCGACCGACGGCGAGATCGGCCATATCGCCGACGTGCTGGTGGATCCGGAGCGCTGGTCGATCCCGCTGCTGGAGATCTCGACGCGCAACTGGCTGCCCGGCCGCAAGGTGCTGCTGGCGCCGGCCCTGGTCGAGACGATCGACTGGTTCGAACGCGCGGTATCGTTCCGCCGCACCCGGGCCGAGATCCAGGCCAGTCCGGAATATGATCCGTCGGTCACGATCGACTGCGACAAGCTGCGGCTGCTCTACGACCATTACGGTCTGCCGACCGACGGGATCTGATCGAACGGCCAGACCGGTCGGTCCGGCCGTCCTCGGCTTCAGGCCTTCGCGATATAGACCTTCTTCTTGGGGAAATTCGCGAACACCGCCTCGTCGACGCCGAAATTATTGGCGAGCAGATGCGGCGGGCTGGTCGCGATCCATTCGGAGATCGAGATCTCCTGGTAATGGCCATTGTCGAAAGTCAGCACGATCTCGCATTCCTCCGTCCCGATGTTCTGGACCGAGTGACCGTAACCTTGCGGGATGTAGGCGACGTCGCCCGGACCGAAATCCGCGGTGGTCATGCGGCCGCTCGAGCCGAACAGGGTCACCCGGGCATGGCCCTTGGCGTAATACTGCCATTCGTTGGCGTTCGGGTGCCAATGCAGCTCGCGGAGCGCGCCGGCGTTCAGCTTCATGATACCGCCGGCCATGGTCGTCGACATCGGGAACTCGTTGACCGTTGCCAGATGCACGGTACCGCCCGGGAAGTCGTGGGTCGGCCGCTGCTGCATCAGCTTGTAGCGATGGGTATTGGGCGAGACCATGTCGTTGTTTTCCAGGGCCGCCGGCGAATCGAGCGGGATGACCTTGCCCTGCATGATGTAGGTCTCGCCCTTCGGGAAATTCGCGAAGGTCGAGGCCGGCACGCCGAACACCTGGGACAGCAGCTTGGGATCGACCAGGCTGGTCCAGTCGGTAATGCTGAAGGTCCCGTGCTCGGAGAAATTGCCATTGTCGAACGCCAGGATGAAATGGCAGGGCTCGGTGCCGATCGTCTGGATCGAGTGGCCATGCCCGCGCGGAAAGAACCAGAGGTCGCCCGGCCCGAAATTCAGCACCTCGGTCGTGCCGTTCGGGTCGATGATCGTGGTTTGGCAGCGGCCGTCGAGGATATAGGCCCACTCGGCCGCGATCGCGTGCCAATGCAGTTCGCGCGACGCGCCGGGATTGAGATACATATGGACGCCGGCGATGCCGGTCGAGATCGGGAAATGGTGAACGGTCGCTTCCCGGGCCCAGCCGCCCGAGGTGATCTTGGGCTCGGCCGCGTCGATGCCGAATTTGAAGACGATCGGCTCCTCGGTCTTGTGCGGCACCACGAGTTCGCCGTTGGAACCGGGCGCCACGTCATGGCCGGACGCATGGGCATTCGCGGCACCGGCCGAAACGGCGGCGTCGCTGGCCTTGGACGCAAGCAGGCCGGCCGCGCCCAAAGCGAGTCCCCCTAGAACTTGCCGGCGATTGGCTGTCGTCATGGACATCATCCTCCCTTTAGTTTTGGCGACCGCGGCATTTCTTGCCGCGAGCCTGTGCCCGCAGCATCGCCAGCAATCCAGGAGAGCGTCAATTGGATGATACTGGAACGGCGATCGATTCTTTCTATCTCGCAATAGCAAAAAGCTTTGCGTGGCAGCAAAAATTTCGCTGCGACAATAAATATTGAGGGGAAAAGTCCTGGCTCCATTGTAATCTCTCTCCGTTATTTTCGCCTGTCGGAAAATCGGAGGCCGTTTAATTTCCGCACACTGGAAAATAGGCATGAAGCGCCGGCTGGGATGCGGTGACGACACGAGGCCATCGCGCGGGGTGGTCGATTGTGAAGGCGCTCGGCCGGTTACATCTCATGTCAAATCGGCGCGAGCCAGGGGACGAGATCCCGGCGGCTGTCGTACTATCGCGGGGTGGGGCACCGATCACTGAAACCGATCGTTACCAAATTTCCGCGCGCGGGCGAGGGAAGCACGAGCCCGCACGCGCGAAGGAAGGTTAGTGTCCCGCCAGGATTTGTTTTTCCCGGCATGGCCGGACAGTCGATAGAGAGATGCAATGGGACGAATTTGGGGGAATTTGGCGGTCGGTTTCGCGGTCGGTGCTTTGATCGCGGCCGTTCCTGCTTTGGCGGACACTTTCAGCTCTACCCAGACCGTGAGCGGTCAGATCACCGATGACGGCACCACGGCCACGAGTGTCCTCGTGAATGGTGGCGTGGTGACGGTGACGAACGCCCAGAACAGCTATACCGGCGGCACGGTCGTCAATAGCGGCGGCACGCTGCAGGTCACAGTCGACGGCAATCTGGGCGCCGCCGCCGGGACGGTCACGCTGGGCGACGCGACGGTGGCGACCACCGGCGCGACCTCGGCAAACCTCGGCACGCTCGATCTCTCGCAATCGACCGCACCCGTCACCTCGGCCCGGGGCATCATCCTCGATGCCGGTGGCGGCAACATCGTCACCGGCGCCAATCCCTGGACGCTCAGTGGCGCCATTTCGGGCGCCGGCCTGCTCACGCTCAGCGGTGGCGGCACGGTGGTGCTCAGCGGGGCCAATACCTACACCGGCGGCATCAGCCTGGTCGACGACACCACGCTCAAGGTCTCGGCCCCCACCAACCTCGCGAGCGGCACCATCACGTTCGGCCTTTCCACGGGCACCGGCACCGGCAACAACGGCACGCTCGATCTAACCGGCACGACCACGGCCGAGACCGCGGCGAACGCGATCGTGCTCAATGCCGGCGGCGGCACGATCGTGACCGGTCCGGACGCCTGGACCCTGACCGGCATCATCTCCGGCACCGGCCCGCTGACCATTACGGGAACGGGAACGCTGATTCCGACGGGTACCAGCACCTATAGCGGCGGCACCGTAGTCAGTGGCGGCGCCACGGTCGAGATCTCCGCGGATGCTCAACTCGGCGCTGCGACCACCGCCGGCGGGCCGATCGCGCTGACGCTCGGTAATGCCACGACCACCGGCACGCTCGAACTGGTGAATACATCGGCGGTGACCAGCGCCTTATCCCTCCAACTCGCGGCGGGCGGCGGCGACATCGACGTCGTCAACCATGCCTGGACGATCGCCAACCCAATCTCGGGCGACGGCGGGTTGACGCTGACCGGGATCGGCACCCTGATCCTGACCGGCGCCAACACCTATACCGGCGCCACCACGATCGATGACGGCACGCTCCAGCTCGGCGATGCCAGCATCACCACCGCCAGCCTCGCCGGGGGCGTGACCGTCACCTCGGCCGGCGCACTCACCGGCTTGGGCACGATCGGCGGAACCCTGACCAACAGCGGCGTCGTGGCCCCCGGCCTGAGCGGGAAGATCGGCACGCTGACCGTGGGGGCCTACAGCCAGTCGACCAGCGGCACGCTGTCGTTTCTGGTGACGCCGACCGGCGCGTCCGAACTCAAGGTCGGCGGCATCGCCGATCTCGCCGGCACCTTGCACCTCGATCTTCAGGGACAGCTGGGCAGCAAGACCTATACGCTGATCACCGCCGGCACGATCAACGGCACCTTCGCGACCATCACCGACACGGTGAGCGCGGCGCTGTCGGCGCAGATCAGCTACGCCACCCCGGACGAGGTCAATCTGATCCTGACCCAGCTGACGACGCTGCCGGAAAATCCGACCATCTTCGGCGATGTCGAATCGGCGGCGATCGACGGTGGCCAGGCCGCCAATACCACGCTGCTGTCGCATCTGACCGGTATCCGCACCGGGGCGGCGGTCGATCAGATGACGATGGTCAACACGTCCGACCATCGGGCCGGCGCCAGTGTCGGCAGTTCGCCCTATGGCGCCTGGGCGCAGGGGCAGGGCGGCTTCGGCTCGGTCAATGGCAGCGGCTCGGCGCCGAGCTATAACGTCCATGGCGGCGGCTTCATGGCCGGCGCCGATGCGCAGGTCGGCCGCAGCGGCGTGCTGGGCGCGGCGTTCGGCTACGACATCACCTCGCTCAGCGAAAGCGGCGGCGCGTCGGCCTCGATCGACACGCCGCGGGTCGCCGTCTATGGCGGCTATTGGTGGGGTCCGGTCGCGTTCGACGCGACCGCCGGCATCGGCATTCCAAGCATCACCAGCGATCGCCCGGTCACCCAGACCGGGACGACGGCCGCCGCCTCCTATGTCGGTAACGAGATCACGGCCGCGTTCCAGGCGAGCAGCACGATCAGTCTCGGCAATTACGCCATCACGCCCGCGATCGGCACGCAATACACCCGGCTGAACCTGCATGGGCTCAGCGAAAGCGGCGCCGGCGGTTTCGATCTGGATGCGCCGTCGAGCACGACGGATTCGCTGCGCCCGTTCATCGCCGCCACGGCCTCGACGCGCTTCTTCCTCGACGTGCGCACGGTGCTGGAGCCGACCTTGCGCCTGGCCTATTCCGAGGAGGCGCTCAGCAACAGCCGCCAGGTCGCGATCATACCGTCGGGCGACAACATGACCTTCGAGGTCGACGGCGCGAAGCCGTCGCGCGGCGAAGCCAGCCTCGATGCCGGCCTGGTGCTCGAGACCAGCCATGATCTGGGCTTCTACACCAATGCGGCGGTGGATGGGCTCGGCAACAGCAGCGGCGTCAAGCTCGACGCCGGCGTGCGCTACCGGTTCTAGCTAAATGCAGAGGGCCTCGTCGATCGCGGTGCGTTCGTCGAGGCCTGCGCCTTCCGCTATCAGCCGCTCGATCTCGTCCGGGGCGAAGCTCTGGGCGAGCAGCGCCAGCAGCCGGTCATAGCCCAATTGTTCGGTCGGCTCGCGACGGGTGCCGCTGGTGCGGTAGTACGCGTCGCTGTACCCCAGCAGGCGCACCGGCGCGGTGCGGTCGCCCAGCACGGCGCCGGCGACCGCGAGATGTTCGATGCAGATCGCGACCAGGAAGCGCGACTGGCTCTCCTGGGCGCGGATCAGCGCCTCGCGCGCCGCAGCGCGGGCCTCGATCGGATCGTCGACGGCCAGGAGATAGGCCGCGAGATTGGCGAGGCCGGTGGCCAAGCGGTGGGTTCCGCGTTCGGCCCGGTAGATCTCGATATAGGCGCGGCACTGTTCGATCGCGCTGGCATAGTCGCCGAGCGCGAATTGGGTTTCTGCGAGGTTGCAGAGATTGGTCATCCGGCCGACCGGATCGTCCCGCGCGTCCGCCCGTCGAAGCGCTTCCGCGTAGAACGCCTGGGCGGCGCCGACATCACCGGAAAAGAACTTCAAATGGCCGAGCGAGGTGGCACAGCGGCCGAGCAGCTTCTCGGCACCGGTGCCGGCCAGCAGGGCATAGGCCTCGCGTAGATGCCGCTCCGCCTCTTCGTGGCGGCCGAACCGATTCACGGCGTTGCCCAGGATGGTCAGCGCGTCGGCCAGGCCGATGCGATCGTCGGTCTGGCGGAAGAGTTCCACCGACCGTTCCGCCAGTTCGGCCTTCAGCTTATCGTCGCGATAGGGGGCCAGCCGGGCGCGGCCGAGGCAAAGCCGAGCGTGCAGCAGAGCGGGAGCGTCTTCGGGCGTGCCGGCCAGTTCGAACCAGCGCCGGCCTTCGTGCTGAAGGGCGGCCTCGGTCCAAAGCAGCGGCGTCGCCGCCGCCAATTCGGCGCCGATCGATCGCGCGATCCGTCCGGTCACGCTCGCATCGAGCGCCGAGCGGATATTGTCGATCAGCGGTTCGACCACCCCGCGCCACGATGACGTCGGCACGTCGTTCCAACCCGCTTCGGCGCTGACCATCTGGGCCAGATAGTACTGGGCGTGGCGCGTCTGCACCTCGATACGGTCGCCCACGGCTTCCAATCGGTCAAGCGCGTAGACCCGCATGGTTTCCAGCAGGCGGAAGCGCCGTTCCTGGCCGATCTTATCCGCGACGACGAGCGATTTGTCGACGAGCGCCCCGATCAAATCCAGGACGTCCCACGCCGAGTCTCCGGGATCTCCGACCACGTGGGTTGCGGCTTCGAGCGTCCAGGAGCCGGCAAAGACGCCGGCGCGCTGGAACGCGCGCTGCTCTTCGGGGGAGAGCAGGCCATAGCTCCAATCCATCGTCGCCTGCAACGTCCGGTGGCGGGCCGGCAGACCGCGGCCGTCCCGCGCCGAGATGCGGAAGCGCTCCGATAGGCCTTTGGCGATTTCCGAGACGCTCATGACCGACAGGCGCGCCGCCGCCAGTTCCAAGGCAAGGGGAATGCCGTCCAGCCGCCGGCAGATCTCGACCACTGGTCCGACGGTCGCCTCGTCGAGGATGAAATCCCGTTCGACCGCCCGGGCCCTGTCGGCGAACAGGTTGACCGAAGCCCAGCGGTCGGCAGCCGATCCGTCGAGCGCTTCGTCGCGCGGCGGCACCGACAGACTCTCGACCCTGAACAGACTTTCGCCGATCAGACCGAGCCGTTCCCGACTGGTGACCAACATGCGGACTTCCGGGCAACGGCGCAGCAGGGTTTCCGCCATCTCGGCCAGAGCGGCGGTCAAATGTTCGCAATTATCAAGGATAATCAGCGTCTTCAGTCGCTGGAGCGCGAGGAGGACGGCCTCCAGAGGCGGCATGCTGCCCTCGGTCACGACCCCGAACAGTTTGGCGATCACAGTCGGCAGCAAGCTTGCGTCGCTGATCGCGGCGAATTCCGCGAGCCAGATCCCGTCGGGGAAACTCTCGAGCAGTTCGGCGCCGATCTGGATCGCGACGCGGGTCTTACCGATACCGCCGGGCCCGACCAGCGTCACGAGCCGGTCGCGTTCGAGCAGCGGGCGGATCTCCAGCAGCGCTTGCTCGCGCCCGATCAGGGACGTCAGCTGCGACGGCAGATTATGCTTGGCACGGTTGAGCGACCGGAGCGGGCTGAATTTCGTCGGCAGGTTTGGCGCCGAGAGCTGATAAATCGTCGCAGGCTCGATCAGGTCGCGCAATTGATGGATGCCCAGATCGACCAACTGCACGTCCGGCTCGATCCGTCCCGCCAGAGCGTCGACCGCCGCCGCGGAGAGCAGGATCTGCTGACCGTGGCCGACGTCGAGCAGGCGGGCAAGGCGGTGCAGCGTCGGGCCGAAATAATCGCCATCGCGGGGTTCTACCGGTCCGCAATGCAATGCCATGCGGACCTTGAGGCCGCCGATCGCGGACCAGTCCTCGGCAATGAGTGCCATTTGGCCCTCGATCGCGGCGGCAACGCCGTCCTGCATGGTCGGGAACACGATGCCGAGACCGTCGCCGCGCGATTTGAACACGCGGCCGCGATGGGCGGCGACGCTCGCCCGAAGGATCGAATCATGGTGCCGCATCGCCTGCCGCATGGCGCCCGGAGCGGTCTCCCAACGCCGGGTACTGCCCTCGATGTCGGTGAACAAGAAGGCGACCCCGTCGCTTTCCGGCAGGATGTCCGAGGCCGTGCTGTTCCGCGCCGTGGCAGAAAATGGCATGCTGATCTCGCCCGAAAGGTCCAAGCTGGCGGATTGTTCATCCGACATGGCGCACTTGGGCGGCAGCATAAAGCAAATATGGCTCGATCTACAGAGGCTAGAAGCTTCTCGTCGCCATTGGCTGGAACGTTGCGTTCAAAAGCCTGCCGACCAGCAGAAGATCGACCGGTCGGCAGGATAAAAATGCGCTCGCGCGAAAGTAGAAAAGAGAGGGCGAGGCGTTTTTTACTTGCGCACGGCATCCGGGACGATGACGGCGTTGGGCTCGATCTCATCCGGCACGATGACGGCATCGGGCACGATGACGGCGTTAGGGGCGATGGCGTCGGGCACGATGACGGCGTTGGGCTCGATCTCATCGGGCACGATGACAGCGTTGGGCTTCAATGACATAGGGGCCTCCGTGTGCATGGATAAGGACGCTACTTGGAATAGCCGGACAACCTTAGTCCGACGAAGACGCACCGCCTGTGAGGCAGCTCACAGTCGCGCCATGGTCACACTTCCTCGGCGATCTCCCGGAGCGAGTCCAGGTCGTTGAGCACGATCATGCCGTCGCGCAGCGTCAGCAGGCTCTCTTTCTGCCAGCGCGACAGCTGCTTATTGATGCTCTCGCGCGACAATCCCACCAGATTGCCGATCTCGCGCTGCGACTGCCGGATGATCGGCGCCCGGTCGCGCACCCGGTCCTCGTTGGCACCGCTCAGGGAGAGCAGCTTCTTGGCCAGCCGGCTCGGCAGATTGAGAAACAACAGATCCTCGACCTGCTCGGTCGTCCGGCGCAGCCGCTGGCAGACCACGCGCAGCAGCCGGATCGCGACCTGGGGATGGGTGTTGAGGAACGGCAGGAAGTCGCGCCGATGCACGACCAGCAGCACGCAGTTGGTCACCGCGGTCGCGTCGGCCGTGCGGTCGCAGCCGTCGAGCAGCGCGATCTCGCCGAACACCTCGCCTTCGCCCATCATGGCCAGCACGATCTCGCGCCCATCCGCCGCTGGCGCGCTGATCTTCACCTCACCGGTCACCACCGCCATCATGCTTTCGCCGGCGGCACCCTTGTGGAAGATCGGCGTCTTCGCGCGAAAATCCTCGACGCGGGCGACCGCGATCAGCTGGTCGAGCTCATCGGCCGACAGTTCGCGGAACAGTTCGTGGTTGCGCAGGATCCTGGCCCTGAGGGCCGCGGGCGGGGGAGACATTTCGACTCCTATGTCGTGGCGGCAGAGACGGGCGGACGCCTCCTGATACCGAACTTAATACGATCTTTATAACGGAAACAAAGCCGGATGGGGCATTCGTTGTGAGCCGCCTCACAAGCCATTTGCCGATCGCCATTCTAGGCTCCGCGCTCGAAAACGAAACAGGAGCGACCCGATGAGTCCCAGCCCGATCGAGGCGCCGGTGCCCACCCTCGACGCCCGCTGGATCATCGCCCTTTGGGTCGCGATCCATGGCGCCCGGGCCGTTCCGGACGCGGGCGGCGAATTGCTGCTCGACCCGGAGGTGGTGCGCGCGGTCGCCGCCGGCGCCATCCAGGCGCTGGCGAGCCAGCTCGATCCCGACACCGCCCAGGCCGTTTCGGTCGCCCTCGGCAAGCTGCCGGCCGACGGGCCGGCGCTGCCCAGCGACGCGCAGGTCGAGGATTCGCTGAAGCGGCTCGGCATTCGGCTCTATGATTCGGGCGGCCTGTCCGTCGCCGGATTCGGCAAAATCGCCTGGCGCTGAAGTTCCCTGTTTGTTCTGTATCAGAGAGCGGCTATACTGCCGCCATGAGCGAAGCGGCGGCCATAGCGGCTTCCGATCCCGCGCCGACGCGGCTGTGCCGCGATTGCGGCCGGCTGGATCGGGCGGAGCCGGGCGAACAGGCACCCTGTGCGGCCTGCGGCTCGGCGCGTCTGGTCCAGCATGCCGAACTGGCCAGCCTGACCATCGCCCATGTCGATTGCGACGCCTATTATGCCTCGGTCGAAAAGCGCGACCGGCCCGAACTGGCGGATAAGCCGCTGATCGTCGGCGGCGGCGAGCGCGGTGTGGTCACGACCTGCTGCTATATCGCCCGGCGCTTCGGCGTGCATTCCGCCATGCCGATGAGCCGCGCGCTGCGGCTCTGTCCCGACGCGGTCGTGCTGCGGCCCGATATGGAGAAATACAAGACCGAATCGCGCCGCATCGCCGCGCTGATGCGCGGCGTGACGCCCAAGGTCGAGCAGGTCTCGATCGACGAGGCCTACCTCGATCTCGCCACCGCCGAGACGCGCGACCAGGAGCCGCCGGCGCGCTCGCTGGCCAGGTTGGCGCTGCTGATCGAAAAGCGCGTCGGCGTCACCGTCTCGATCGGGCTCGCGCCCAACAAGATGCTGGCCAAGCTGGCGAGCGATCTCGACAAGCCGCGCGGCTTTTCCATCATCGGCGAAAGCGACGCGCTGGACGTGATCGGCCCGATGAAGATCGGCCGGCTGCCCGGCGTCGGCCCGGTCATGGCGCGGCGGCTGGCGCTGCTGGACCTGCATCTGGTTTCCGACCTGCGCCAGGCCAACCAGGACGATCTGCGCCACCGCTTCGGCATCTGGGCGCGCCGGCTGCTGGAATTCAGCCAAGGCCAGGACGCGCGCCGGGTCGCCGGCCAGCAGCGCCGCTCGGTCACGGTCGGCGCCGAGACGACCTTCAACAAGGATCTGCGCACGCTCGACGAGATCGATCTCGAACTGCGCCCGCTGTGCGACCTGGTCGCGGCCCGGCTGAAGCGCGCCGATCTCGCCGCCGGCAGCCTGACGCTGAAGCTGCGCCGCGCCGATTGGAAGACCATCACGCGCGCCTGCAAGCTGCACGACCCGACCGCCAGTGCCGACGTCATCTGGCAAAGCGCCCGTCGCACGCTGGCCGACGAACTGGACGGCGCCGCCTTCCGCCTGGTCGGCGTCGCCGGCGGCCATCTGGTGCCGGGACGCCAGGGCGATCCGCCGGATCTGTTCGATCGGGCGGGGTGAGGGGGGCTGGTTACAGGCTGGGGCGGGCGTGCTATTTGACACACTCTCTCAGGCCGGGGCTGGATTTCGCGCCCCCAGCTATTGGGGAGCAGTGAGAACGTTATGAGCGGTATTTGGTGGTTGATCCTGGGGGCGGTACTCGCGGTCTGGCTCATGAATCGGCATGAGGCGCGAAAGCGTGAGCGTGCGCGGCAATACAAAGATTTTCAGATTAAGAAACTCGCGGCGGATGTGTTTGACGCCTTGGGCCCGAATGTCACTCCCGGCCCAAATCATCAGGCCGTCGTCAGGGCGGCCGAGGCCGGGGATTTCCCGCCGAGCGAACAGGCTTTCGTCACGAATAGGATAGCAGCCCAGGTTGCGGAGTTCGTTCGATCCCCGGCCCTTAGAGAGATACATCGCATGGAGATGCACCGCGCCATGCTTGGAACGGACGGGCAGTAAGAAGCCGCCATCGGAGTGTCGTTCCCAGCCACTCCCGAAGAACCAACGACACCCCCTACCGCGCAATCGTTTCATGCAGCCGCCGCGCCGGATTCCCCGGTGCCTCGTCGCCCTCGACCGCCTCCAGGTGCCACGGCACGATGATCACGCCGACGCGCTGGTCGCAGGCCTTCAGCACGGCCTTCTGCAGCATCGGCGTGCGATTCGGGTGCAGCAGCCGTTCCCACCAATGGGCGGTCACCAGCACCGGCAGCAGCATGGCGATCGAGCGCTTCGGATTGTCCGCCTCGGTCTCGCGCACCAGCTTGATCAAGGGCTCGGCCAATTGCCGGTAGGGCGATTGCAGCTGGACCAGGCGCGGCACCGGCACGCCCAGTTTTTTCAAGGGCGCCTCGACCGCCTCGGCCCAACGCTTGCGCAGCGAGGCGCTGCGATCCTCGGCATCGTCGCCCTCCAGCGCGACCAGATGGATCGCGATCACGTCCGGCGTCAGCTGCATGGCGAATTTCAGCGCCTTGTCGACCAGCCGGTCCCAGCGCTCGATCGGGATCAGCACGATCGGCGGCTGGCGGTCGGCGAAATCGATCCGCCCGGTCCTGAGGCGCGACGAGAGATGGTCGTAATAGCGCTTGATCGCCGACAGCAGCAGGAACACCAGCGGGATCAGGATCATGGTGATCCAGGCGCCCTCGGCGAATTTGGCCGCCAGGATGATCGCGAGCGCCGCACCGGTGGCGATGGCGCCCAGCCCGTTGATCCCCAGGCTGAGCCGCACGCCGTCGCGGACTTGCTTGGGGTCGCGCAAGGCGCGCCACCAATGGACCGCCATGCCGGCCTGCGACAGGGTGAAGGCCAGGAACGCGCCGACCGCGAATAGCGGGATCAGCCGGTCGGTGATGCCGTCGAACGCGGCCAGCAGCACCCCGGCGCTGGCGGCGAGGAACAGGATGCCGGCCGAATAGACCAGCCGGCGGCCCGGGACGGCGAAGGCGCGCGGCAGATAGCCGTCGACCGCGATCATCTGGCACAGGCGCGGAAATCCGGTGAAGCTGGTGTTGGCCGACAGCGCCAGCACGACCAGGATGGTGCCGAGCGTGCCGTAATAGAAGAATCCATGGCCCAGCACCGCGCCGGTCAGCTGCGACAGCATGGTCTGATAGCCGGGATCGGCCTGGTTCATCGCGCCGACCCGGTAATAGCGCGCGAGCACGACGATGCCGCCCAGCAGCAGGATCAGGATGCCGACGATCGCGCTCAAGGTGCGCTTGGCATAGCGCTGGGTCGGCTCCTTGAACGCGGTCATGCCGTTGCTGACCGCCTCGACCCCGGTCATCGCGGTGCAGCCGCTGGCGAACGCGCGCAGCATCAGCCACAGGCCGAGCGTCGCGCTGGCCTGGGGGAGAGGCGGCGGGGCCACCGCCGGCAGCGGGTGGCCGCCGGCGGCCAGCACCTTGGCCAGTCCGATCGCGATCACGACCAGCAAGGTGCCGATGAACAGATATGTGGGCACCGCGAACACCAGCCCGGCCTCGCGCGTGCCGCGCAGATTGACGATGGTCAGCAGCGCCAGCACCGCCAAGCACAAGGGCAGGGTCAGCGGCTGCAGGCTGGGCACGGCCGAGACCAGAGCCGCGATCCCGGCGGAAATGCCGACGGCGACGTTCAGCACATAGTCCAGCATCAGCGCGGTCGCGGCCAACAGGCCGGTGCCAGGGCCGATATTCTCCTGCGCCACCGTGTAGGACCCGCCGCCCTTGGGATAGGCGGCGATGGTCTGGCGATAGGAGAAATACAAGACCGTCAGCAGTGCCAGCACCGCGCCGGTGATCGGCACCAGCGGTCCCAGCGCCATTGATCCCAGCGGCATCAGGATGCTCAGGGTCGCTTCCGGGCCATAGGCCGCCGACGACAGCCCGTCGAGCCCCATGGCGGCGAGACCGGCGAAGGCGCCGATCTTCGTGCCCTTCGCCTCGCGGTTCGACAGGCGGCGACCGAACAGAAGATGGCTGAGGGACATGGGGCGGGATGATCCAGGCGATGTCGGGGTGCGCGCTGTCAACGCCGGACCTTGCCGGGAGGTTCGATCCGGTCGCATCCTTTGGCCAAGGATGAAACAAAGGGGAGGATCGCCCGGATATGCGCAACAGCCTGATCGCACTCGGCCTCGCGGCCTGCGTCACCCACCCGGCGCTGGGGTATGACGGGTTGGTCGCCAAGCAGCGCTTCGACTATCCGGGCGTCTTCACCACCGTCGGCGGCGCCCAGATCAAGCAGGTCGCGGTCGGCTACGAGACGCTGGGCAGGCTCGATGCCACCGGCAGCAACGCGATCCTGATTCCGCATTTCTTCTCGGGCAATTCCCATTTCGCCGGCCGCTACAAGGCCGACGACAAGGCGCCGGGCTATTGGGATGCGATCGTCGGCCCGGGCAAGCCGCTCGATACCGACAAGTATTTCCTGATCAGCGTCGACAGCCTGTGCAACATCAACACCAAGGACGGCATCACCATCACGACCGGCCCGGCCTCGATCGATCCCGACACCGGCAAGCCCTATGCCCTGCGCTTCCCCGAGGTGCAGATCCATGATTTCGTGACGATCCAAAAGGCGCTGCTCGACAAGCTCGGCGTGCGCAAGCTGCACGCGGTCATGGGCGCGTCGATGGGCTCGCTGCAGAGCTACGAATGGGCGGCGACCTACCCGGCCATGGTCGAGCGGCTGGTCGCGGTCATCCCGGCCGCGCGGATCGACGCCTACGGCATCGAGCGGGTGCGCCATTGGGGCGAGATCATCAAGCTCGATCCGGCCTGGAAGCAGGGCGATTATTACGGCGGGCCGGAGCCGATCGACGGGTTGGTCATGGCGTTCAAAGTCCTGTCGCTCGACACGCTGGCGCCGGAATGGGGCGATGCCGCGTTCGGGCGCAAATGGGCCGACCCGGCCAAGGACCCGGCCAAGTCCTACGACAACCTCTATGCCGTCGAGGCCGCGGTCGAGGCCTCGGCGCTGGCGCGCGCCAAGACGGTCGATGCCGACAATCTGATCTGCTTGGCGCGGGCGAACGAGTTGTTCACCGTCGGCGGCAAGGAGTCGCTGGAAGACGGGCTGAGGCCGATCACGGCCAAGACCCTGCTGCTGCCGTCGCACAACGACCATCTGCTGTTCCCGGAGGCGACCCGCCATGTTCGCGACCTGCTGGAAGACCAGGGGACGCCGGTCGAGTATCAGGAACTGGACGGCCCGATGGGCCATATCAACGGCGTGGTCGGCATCGGGCAGGCGGGCGACACGCTGACGCGGTTCCTGGCGGAGTAAGTCAAGGCCGCCCGCCGGGCGAGGCTGCGAACAGCGCCTGGGTATAGGCATGCTGCGGATCGGCGAACAGCCGGACCGCCGGTCCCAGCTCGACGATGCGGCCGGCCTGCATGACCGCGACCGTGTCGCACAGCCGGGCGGCGACGCGCAGATCATGGGTGATGAACAGGATCGCCAGATCGAGCCGCCGGCGCAGATCGTCGAGCAGGTCCAGCACCTGGGCCTGGACCGAGACGTCGAGCGCGGAGACCGCTTCGTCGGCGATCAGCAGGTCGGGGTCGAGCGCCAGCGCCCGGGCGATGGCGAGCCGCTGGCGCTGGCCGCCGGAGAATTGATGCGGCAGCCGGTCGAGCGCGTCCGGATCGAGCCCGACCAGTCCCATCAGCGCGCGCGCCTTGGCCAGCGCCTCGGCCCGCGGCACGCCGAAATTGCGCGGTCCCTCGGTGATCGAGGCGCCGACCGTCCGGCGCGGGTTGAGCGAGCGGTAGGGATCTTGGAACACGACCTGGACCCGGCGCCGCAGCGGGCGCAGCCGACGTTCGGGCAGGGTGGCGATGTCGATGCCATCCAATAAGATGCTGCCGGCGCTGGGCGCGACCAGGCGCGCGACGCAGCGGGCCAGCGTCGACTTGCCGGAGCCGGATTCGCCGACCACGCCCAGGATCTCGCCGCGCCGCAGCGTGAAACCGGCGTCGGCCAATGCTGCGACCTCGCGTTGCCGCCGCAGGAGGCCGGGACCGCCATAGGTCTTGGCGAGCCCGGCCACGATCAGGATCGGCGCACCGGTCGGCGCCGACCGGACCGGCGGCACCGGGTCGGGCACCGCCGCGATCAGCAGCTTGGTGTAGTCATGTGTCGGCGCGCTCAGCACCTGGTCGGCGATGCCCTGTTCGACCAGGCGGCCGGCGCGCATGACCAGGACCCGGTCGGCGATCTCGCGCACCACGCCGAAATCATGGGTGATGAACAGCACGCCGGTGTCGCGCCGTGTCTTCAGGTCGCGCAGCAGCGCCAGGATCTGCGCCTGGGTCGTGACGTCGAGCGCGGTCGTCGGCTCGTCGGCGATCAGCAGCACCGGATCGAGCGCCAGCGCCATGGCGATCATGATGCGCTGACGCTGGCCGCCCGACAGCTGGTGGGGATAGGCCTGGGCGAGCGCCGCCGGCTCCGGCAGCCGCACGTCGTCCATCAGCCGGTGGACCCGCTCGCTGGTCTCGGCGGCCGAGAGCTTCACGTCGTGCCAGCGCAGCACCTCGGCGATCTGCGCGCCGACGGCGGTGACCGGGTTGAGCGCCGTCATCGGCTCCTGGAAAATCATCGCCATCCGGCTGCCGCGTAGGCTCCTGAGCCGTCCCGGTTTGGCGCCGACCAGTTCCTCGCCCAGCAGCTTGATCGAGGAGCCTGTGGTCGGCCGCAGCTGCGCGTGCGGGCTGAGGCCCATGATCGAAAAGGCGGTGAGCGATTTGCCCGAGCCGGATTCACCGACCAGACACACCGTCTCGCCCGGACCCACGGTCAGCGACAGATCCTCGACCGCGAACGGCCGGTCGGCACCGCCCGGCAGCCGGATGTTCAGACCGCGGATCTCCAGCACGGCGCTCACCGGAAGCTCCGGACCGATTTGGCCAGGCGCGGGTCGAGCATGTCGCGCAGCCCGTCGCCCAGCAGATTGACCGCCAGCACGGTGACGGCGAGGCACAGGCCCGGAAACAGGATGATCCAGGGCGCGATCTGGAAATAGACCCGGCCCTCGGCCATGGCATTGCCCCAACTGGGGATCTCGGTCGGGATGCCGGCGCCGAGAAAGCTCAGGATCGCCTCGGTCAGGATGGCCGAGGCCGCGATGTAGGTGCCTTGGACCGCCAGCGGTGCCAGCGTGTTGGGCAGGATATGGCGCCACAGCAGCTGAGGCAGGCGGGTGCCGAGCCCGACGGCGGCCTCGACATAGGGTTCCTCGCGCACGCTCAGCACGACGCTGCGGACCAGGCGGGCGACGCGCGGGATCTCGGGAATGACGATGGCGACCGCGACGGTCGTCAGGCTGGCGCCGTTGAGCGAGACCATGGCGATGGCGAGCAGGATCGCCGGGATCGCCATGATGCCGTCCATCACCCGCATGACCGGCCCGTCGAGCCCGCGCACGAAGCCGGCGCCGAGCCCGATCGCGAGGCCGAGCAGCACCGCCACGCCCGACACCAGGGCGCCGATCGCGAGCGAGATCCGGGCGCCATAGATCACCCGGCTCCACAGATCGCGGCCGAACCCGTCGGTGCCGAACCAATGCTCCGCGGTCGGCGGCTTCAGGCGCAGGCGCGGCGTCAGCTGGACCGGATCGACGGTATGCAGCCAGGGCGCCGCCACGGCCGCGAGTGCCAGCGCCACCAGGACCAGGGTGCCGAACCGCACCGATGAATTGCGCGGGAGCCTCAATAGCGGATCCTCGGGTCGAGCAGGACATAGGCGAGATCGACCGCCAGATTGACCAGCACATAGACGCCGGAGAACACCAGGATGATGCCTTGGATGACCGGATAGTCGCGCGCCAGCACCGCATCGACGGTCAGCCGGCCCAAGCCCGGCAGGTTGAACACGCTTTCGGTCACGACCACGCCGCCGATCAGCAGCGCCACGCCGATGCCGATGACCGAGACGATCGGCACCGCGGCATTGGCCAGCGCGTGGCGCATCAGCACGGCACGCTCCGGCACGCCCTTGGCCCGCGCGGTCCGGATATAGTCTTCGCCCAGCACTTCGAGCACGCTGGCGCGGGTGATGCGGGCGATCAGCGCGATATAGATCGCGCTCAAGGTCAGGGTCGGCAGCACCAGATGGGCCAGGAACGGCCCGATGCCGGCCGACAGCGGGCTGAAGCCCTGCACCGGCAGCCAGCGCAGCTTGATGGCGAAGCCCAGGATCCACAGATAGCCCAGCACGAACACCGGCATGGAAAAGCCCAGGACCGAGAAGGTCATGACCGCCCGATCGACGATCGTGCCGTGCTTCCAGGCCGCAACGACGCCGAGCGGCACCGCGACGAGGATCGCGAACAGGATGGTGGTCAGGCTCAAGGCCAGCGTCGGCGCCATCCGGTCGGCGATCAGATGGGCCACGCCCTGGTTCGAAATGATCGAGGTGCCGAGGTCGCCGTGCAGCAATTGCCAGAACCAGCGGACGAGCTGGACCGCCATCGGCTGGTCCAGGCCGAGCCGGGTCCGGATTGCGGCGATGGTCGCGGGCGTGGCCGCGTCGCCGGCCAGCACGGCGGCCGGATCACCGGCGCTGAAGCGCAGCAGCAGGAACACGATGGTCGCCACGATCGCCATGACCGGCAGCGTGGCGAGCAAGCGTTGCAGCAGGAATCGGGACAAGGCGGTCAGGCGGTCTTGTCGACGTTCCAGAACACCGGCACCGGTCCGGCCAGGATGCCCGACACGCTGTCGCGATAGGCATAGGGCATGGTGTATTGCCCGGTCGGGATATAGGTCACCAGCTCGTAAGCGCGCTTTTGGACATTCTCCGCGATCGTCTTCTGCTGGGCCGGATCGGTCTCGCGGGCGAAATCGTCGCGCAGTTTTTCGATCTGCGCATCCTCGGCCCAGCCGAACCAGCCGCCGGTCCTGCCGCGGCCGTTGACGCCCAGATTGGCGACCGGGTTCAGCATGTCGGCGGCGGCCCAGGTCGTATGGAACATGTTCCAGCCGCCCTCGGCCACCGGCGTCTGCTTCGCGCGCCGGCCGACCAGCGCCTGCCAATCCATCGCCTGCAGATCGACGGTCATGCCGATGTTGCGCAGTGCCTGGGCGGTCACGGGTCCCAGCGCGGTGACGATGGCGAGGTCGGTCGGCTGCATGATCACGACCGGCGTGCCGTCATAGCCGCCGTCCTTCAGCAGTTGCCTGGCCAGCGCCAGGTCCGGCTTGGGCGGAAAGCCCACCTCGGTCGCGAACGGCGTCTTGGCGATGAACATGGCGCCGGTCAAAGTGCTGTAGTCGGGATTGCCGATCTGGGCGTCGGCCCAGTCCTGCTGGCTGATCGCGTGCAGCACGGCCTGGCGGATCTTCGGATTGTCGAACGGCTTCAACAGGAAGTTCATCCGGCAGGTGCCGACGAAGCCCAAGGGATTGTAGTCCTTGACCACGACCTTGTCGGTCGACTTCAGGATCGGCAGCAGGTCGTGCGGCGGCTGTTCGATATAATCGATCTCGTTGTTGGCGAGCGCGTTCACCGCGGTCTGATAGTCAGTGATGTTGATCCATTCGACCCGGTCGACCTTGACCAGCTTGCCGCCGGCGAGCGAGGAGGCGGGCTCGCCGCGCGGGATATAATCGGTATTCTTCTCGTAGACGACCTTGCTGCCGGGCTGGAACTCGGCCTTGACGAAGCGGAACGGGCCCGAGCCGATCTCCTCCGGCACGTTCTGGTCGGCCGGCGTCGCCGCGATGCGTGCCGGCATGATGAAGGGCACGTTGGAGGACGGCTTGCCGAGCGAGCTCAGCACCAACCCGTAGGGTTCCTTCAGCACCAGTTTGAAGCTCTTGTCGTCGACGGCGGTGAGCGACGCCGTGAAATCCATCAGCTTCTGGCCCATGCCGTCGCGCTTGCCCCAGCGCTGGATCGACGCGATGCAATCGGCCGAGGTCACCGGCGCGCCGTCATGAAATTTGAGGCCCGGCCGCAGGGTGAAGCTATAGGTCAGCTTGTCGGCCGACACGTCCCAGTGATCGACCATCTGCGGCTGGACCTGCAGCTTTTCGTCGACCGCGAACAAAGTGTCGTAGATCATGTAGCCGTGGTTGCGTGCGATATAGGCCGTCGTGATGATCGGATCGGTGATCCTGAGGCCCGAATGCATCACGCAGCGCAGCACCTTGGGCCCGGCGGCCTGGGCGGCCAGCGGCAGCGAAGCGGCCAGGGCCGCGGCCCCGCCCAGTTTGCCGAAATCACGACGCGTCAGAACGCTCATGCCCGCTTCCCCTATGATCGGTTGGCCCCGCCGCCACTCTAGGATGGAGCAAGGATCGGGCCAAGCCCGCACGCGGCCCCGCGCGGGACGCATGGCCGCCTTCCGGTGCTAGGCAGGGACCCCGAGTTCGCGGCATGATGCGCGCCCCAACGATTGGGGCGCTGAGGGGACGGTTTGATGTCGACGGAAGCACCGAAGCAGTATGATTTTGCCGCCACCGAACAGAAGTGGCGCGACGCCTGGCTGGCGTCCGGCACCTATGCCTGGGATCCGTCCGTCCCGCGCGCCGACAGCTACGTCATCGATACGCCGCCGCCGACCGTCTCGGGCGTGCTCCATATCGGCCATGTCTACAGCTACACGCAGACCGACCTGATCGCGCGCTTCCAGCGCATGACCGGCAAGAACGTGTTCTATCCGATGGGCTTCGACGACAACGGCCTGCCGACCGAGCGGCTGGTCGAGAAGCGCCGGAACATCCGCGCGACCGACATGAGCCGTGAGGAATTCATCCGCATCTGCCACGAGGAAGTGCAGGAAGCCGAGCAGGATTTCCGCAACCTGTTCCGCGAGATCGGCCTGTCGGTCGATTGGAAGCTCGAATATCAGACGATCAGCCCGCATTCGCGCCGCATCTCGCAGCTGTCGGTGCTGGACCTGTTCGAAAAGAACCATCTCTATCGCCAGATGCAGCCGACGCTGTGGGACCCGGCCGACCGGACCGCGATCGCCCAGGCCGAAGTGGTCGAGAAAGAGAGCCCCGGCACCATGTGGCAGGTCGCGTTCGACCTGGCCGATGGCGGCCAGCTCGAAATCGCGACGACCCGGCCCGAACTGATGGCGGCCTGCGTGGCGCTGATGATCCATCCGGACCATCCGCGCGCGGCGGAGCTGATCGGCCAGACCGTGGTGACGCCGCTGTTCCGGGTCGAAGTGCCGGTCGTGGCCGACGAGCGGGTCGACCCGGAAAAGGGCACCGGCATGGTCATGTGCTGCACCTTCGGCGACCAGACCGACATCGAATGGTGGCGCGAGCATAAGCTGCCGCTGCGCGTGATCCTGACCAAGGAAGGCCGCATCGACGACCTGTCCGGCATCGGCGGCGAGGGCTGGCCCAGCCGGGATGCGGCGGCGGCCAAGGTCGCGGCCGACCAGTTGGTCGGGCTCAAGGTCAATGCCGCCCGGACCAAGATGGTCGAGCTGCTGACGGCGGACAATCGCATCGTGGCATCGACCGATGTCGTCCGCATGGTGCCGGCGGCCGAACGCTCGGGCGCGCCGCTGGAGATCCTGGTCACGCCGCAATGGTTCGTGCGCGTGCTCGACAAGAAGGCGGCCCTGATCGAGAAGGGCCGCGAGATCCACTGGCACCCGGAATATATGCGGGCCCGCTTCGAGATCTGGACCGAGAATCTGAAATGGGACTGGTGCATCAGCCGCCAGCGCTATTTCGGCGTGCCGTTCCCGTTCTGGTATTCCAAGCGCGCCGGCGAGGAAGGCAAGATCCTCGCCGCCCATCCAGACGACCTGCCGGTCAACCCGCTGACCGACGCGCCGCGCGGCTACAGCCTGGACGAGGTCGTGCCCGATCCCGACGTGATGGACACCTGGGCGACCAGCTCGGTCTCGCCGCAGATCAACAGCGGGTCGATCTCGGCCGAGCATATGCTGGGTGCCGAGCGTCATGCCAAGCTGTTCCCGGCCGACCTCAGGCCCCAGGCGCACGAGATCATCCGGACCTGGGCGTTCTACACGATCGTGAAGTCGCATCTGCACGAGAACAAGGCGCCCTGGAGCGACATGGCGATCAGCGGCTGGTGCCTGGCCCAGGACCGCAGCAAGATGTCGAAGTCCAAGAACAACAACATCGATCCGCGCGGTCTGCTGAAGGTCTATGGCGCCGACGTGGTCCGCTACTGGACCTCGACCTACAAGCTGGGTCTGGATACCGCCTATTCCGAGGACGTGCTGAAGGTCGGCAAGCGGTTGCAGACCAAGCTGTGGAATGCCGCGCGTTTCGCGATGCTGCAGTTGGCAGGCTTCGAGGGCGAGCCCGCCACGCCGGCGGCGGACGTTGCCGGCGGCCTGATCGTCGAGCCGTTCGACAAATGGGTGCTGAGCCGCCTCGGCCGCACGATCGAGCGCGCGACGAAGTCGTTCGAGGATTATGAGTTCGCCGACGCGCTGGAAGCGATCGAGCGCTTCTTCTGGAACGATCTCTGCGACAATTACCTGGAGCTGGTCAAGGCGCGCTCCTATGGCGAGAGCGGCACGGCCGCGGGCAAGACCTCGGCGCATTATACGCTGTGGCATTGCCTGGAGACGGTGCTGCGCCTCCTGGCCCCGTTCATGCCGCATCTGACCGAAGAGCTGTACCAGCAGCATTTCCCGGCCCGTGCGACGGCGCTGGGCTCGATCCATGCCAATGGCGCCTGGCCGACCCTGGCCGATCAGGCGATCGATGCCGAGGCCGAGGCGCTGGGCGCTGCCGGCGTCGGCATCCTGGGCGCCGTGCGCAAGTACAAGAGCGAGCTGAAGGTGTCGATCAAGACGCCGGTGACCAAGCTGGTCGTGGCGCCGATCGCTGGTGCCGTCGCCCACATCGAGCGGACCTTCCCCGATCTGGCCCCGACCGTGTCGGCCGCCGGTATCGAGCAGGCCGCGGCCTTGGCCGGCGAGACGGTCGCGACCGAAGACGGCACCTTCACCCTGGTGATCGAGTTGGGCGAAAGCGGGAAGGCGGCCTGACCCGGCTCGCTCGCGCTCGCCACCCTCTCCCGCAAAGGGCGGTAGAGGGTTGATATTGCTCCCTCTCCCACTTGTGCTATCGGATTCACAGATCTGATTGAGCTTTGAGGGTAGCGACGCCTCGCTTTGCGGCTTGGAAATCGATCCATCCGTTGAGCATGACGAGGGGACCGGGTTTTCCGTAGTACCCGGTCCATCCGC
>Ga0302311_10000795_pt1 | contig 38444 bp, 30 predicted proteins | sample III_Palsa_N1_3_FD_200449 | JGI IMG/M metagenome (GOLD analysis project Ga0302311, IMG submission 200449) | Peat permafrost microbial communities from Stordalen Mire near Abisko, Sweden - III_Palsa_N1_3 | ecosystem: Environmental > Terrestrial > Soil > Palsa > Peat permafrost | place: Sweden... | reverse complement strand
TCGACCAGCAGAATGTGTACGCCTGCCATCCCTGGCCCCGTTGTCATGCACCCACTCCAGCCGCGGGCAGCGTGAGCTGCACGGTAGTCCCAACATTGAGTACGCTGCTCACAGTGAGCGAGCCGCCTGACTGCGTGGCGAAGCCCTCCACCATGCTCAGGCCGAGGCCCGAGCCGCGCCCCACCGGCTTGGTGGAATAGAAGGGTTCGATCGCGCGCGCCAGCACCTCCTCGCTCATCCCGCAGCCGCCATCTACCACGCTGATCAGCACGGCTCGCGGCGCGCTTGTGTGCGCGTGGATCCACAGCGTACCGCCTGCGGGCATCGCATCGCGCGCGTTGCTCACCAGATTCAGGAGTGCTGCAGTGAGCTGGCGTTGATCAACGAATGCCACCGGCGCCGGGTTGCCCAGCTCAAACTTGATCGTGATGCCGGTGCCTGCCAGCGCCTCGAAGGTCGGGCGCAGCGTGAGCAGGAACTCATCCAGCGCCACTGGCTCGGGCTTGAGATTCTGCTGGCGCGCGAAGCTCAGCATCTGCGCCGTGATTTCGGCGCATGCCACACCGGACTGGCGGATATCAGCAAGCAGCTCGCGGGCACGCGCATCGGCAGCGACCGAGGGATGACTCGAGAGCAGCCAGGTCGCCTGCTGCAGCACCGTGAGCTGGTTATTGAAATCATGCGCGATGCCGCCGGTCACCTGGCCCATCGCGGCCAGGCGTTCTTCCGCCGCCTGGGCCACGCGTTCGGTTTCCCGGCGACGACGGCGGACCCACGTACCCAGCAGCGCGGTGGAGAGCAGCAGCGCCAGCACCAGCACAATCAGATTCATCTCCAGCAGCTGGCGCGATGAGGCGAGTTTCGCGCTGGTGGATTCGGCTCGCAGCCGGCCGAGCTGCTGTTCGTTTATCGCGGCCTCGTACTTGGCGCGCGTGACGGCAATCTGGCCAACATTGCGCACCAGCAGATTATTCTGCAGCCAGTGCAGATAGATGGTCGTGTCCTCGAGCGCCCCTGCCGCGTCGCCGAGCTGCGCGCGCACCTGCCCGCGCAAGCCGTAGAATCCGGCCTCGATGGGTTTGTTGATGTCGATGCCATCGTTGGCGAGCGCGCGATTGAGCAGACCAAGCGCATCCCTCGGATGAGCGTCGTTGAATTCGATCTGACCGAGCATGCCAAGCACGGTCTTGGCAATCTCCGGATCATCCACCGCCACGGCCATGCGGTAAGCCTCACGGCAGACATCACGTGCATCAGCACGCTGGGGGATGCGCGCGAGCGTTGCGCACAGGCTGTGCTGGGCGGTTTCGACATCAAGTGGAAAACCGACCTGCTTCCACAATGCCAGCGCCTGCCTGAAATCCGTCTCAGCCGCAGCCAGATCGCCCAAGCCCAGGGAGACATCGCCGCGGCGGTAGTAACCATCCGCGAGCCAGCGGCGATTGCCGGATTTTTCATCGTAGTCGATGATCTCGCGCGTGTAGTCGAGCGCCTCTTCGCGAAAACCATTCTTCGAATACAGCATCGAGAGCACGGTAGCGGCCAGCATCCGGTTGGCATCGCTCCCGCGCTCGCCGGCCAGCTGGTAAGCACGGATCAGATCCGAGGCCGCTTCGCTCATGCGGCCCATGCGATAGCGCAGGTAGCCGCGGTCAATCAGCACGCAGGCCATGTCGGGTGCCTGCTCGGGGACCTGCGCTGCCGCCGCATCGTATTCACGCGTTGCAGTGACCAGTTCGCCCTGCTCAGCGCGCAGCAAGATGGCTTTGAGCTGCAAGCGGCGGCGCAGGCCCTCGCTGTCGCTGGCACTCAGGGCCGCCAATCCCTGCGCCGCGGCCGCGCGCGCCGCGCTGACATCACCCACGTCCCAGTATCCAGCAGCCAGCAGCGCATCGAGATGCGCGGGGCTGGGATCCTGGATGGTGCCGGTCGGCTTGAGTTCGAGCAGCGCCTTGAGCTTTGGTATGGTGGCCGCCGGATCCTGATCGAGCTGCCGCCCGAGCTCACCATCGGTGCCCTGCAGATCGCCGGGGCAGTCTGCGCGCGCGGCTGTCAGCGGCAGGAGCACGCTGGCGATCAGCAGCAGCAGAAGGTTTGTGGAAAGCTGTGTTTGCATGCGCCTGAGCATCTTCGCTACGGCTGGAATACGGCTACACGCCGCAGTCCCGAGGAGCACCCCGCGCTGAGGTCAGATTCCCAAACGACACGGTGACAAAGACCCCCAACGCATCAAGCGGATCATGCATCAGCTCGTTGCGCTGCACAACCGAGCCGGCCCAGAATGTTGGATTTAGAGGTCCTCCGCCAGGGCGGTTGGGGTCACGTGGGCGACGGCGAGGGCTTCGTGCAGGGTGGAGTAGATGTTCTTTACCCCGACAACCGCCGTCAGGCCGTGGCGGTCCATGTCGGCCTGCAGATAGGGGCTCACGCGACCAAAGATCACAGCGACGTGCCGGGCGGCCAGATCCTGCAACAACCCCCTCATTCCCAGTGCGGCCGAATAATCGATGTCCGTGATCGCCCCGGCATCGATGATGAAGGTGTGTACCGGTGTCGGGGCGTTTGCAACCAGTAGGCGCACCTCATCCACGAACCGATCCTGGTTGGCATAGAACAGATCCGCGGCAAAGCGGTAGATGATGAGCCCGGGCGCCGTCACGCGCCCCGGCGTCGCCGGTCCCGGGGTCCAGCGCCCATCCTCCCCCGGCGCAAGTACCATGGTGTGGGGCCGGTAGCTGTGGCGCACATGGCGGAACAGCGAGAGTGCAATCGCAATCAGGATCCCCTGCTCCACGCCTAGCGCTACCACGGCGGCGGCAGTCATCACAGCCAGTGAGAACTCACCCGGGCTTTCGCGCCGGATGTCGCGCAGGTGCGCGATATCAATCATGCCGATCGCAATTGTGAACACGATTGAGGCCAGCACGCACTGGGGGAGGTACTGGAGTGGCGCAGTCAGGAACAGCAGCACGAGCACCACGAGTGCCGCGAGCACCAGCTGTGCGAGCTGAGTGCGTGCACCGACCTGTGCCGCCATTGCCGTCTGCGTCGGACTGCCATTGACCACGAAGGTGCCGCTCAAACCGGCCGCCAGGTTGGCAGCTGCGAGTCCCAGCAGATCCGCATCGCTGTCCTCAATTTCTTGGAAGCGCTGCGCAAAGCCGCGCGCCGTTGCCGCACTCTGCGCCATGATCATCACGAAACAGGAACCCGCGATTGGTAGCAGCGCCAGCACCTCACTCCAGCTCACCGCCGGGACGCCGAGCGACGGCAGGCCGCCCGGGACCAGGCCGATCAACGCGATGCGATGCTCACCGAGATGAAACAACTGCCCGGCCGCGATGGAGCCCAGCACGGCCACCAGCGCCAGTGGCCAACGCGGGATCCAGCGCTTGCCGCTGAGAATTAGCGTTACGACAACGGCCGAGAGTCCCACGGTGGGCAGATTGGGATTCCCAAGGCTCCGCAGCAAGTCCCACAGCTGGATCAATGTGTAGCGCGACTGATTCTGAAATCCCAGCATGTCGCTCAGCATGCCAATGCCGACCTGCAGGCCCACGCCAGTCAGGAACCCGACTAACACGGTGCGCGAGAGAAAGTCGGCCAGGAAGCCAAGTTTAAAGACGCGCGCGATCAGCAGCAGGCCGGCGGTCAGCAGCGCAACGCTGCCGGCGAGTGCCAGGTAGTGCGCAGTTCCCGGAACCGCCATGCGCGAGAGCGAGCTGTAGAAAATGGCAGCCGTGGCCGAGTCCGCCGCCACAACCAGATGGCGCGAGGAGCCGAATAGGGCGAAGGCCAGCAGCGGCAGCAGCACGGTGTAGAGCCCGGTGACCAGCGGCGTGCCGGCAATGCGCGCGTAGCCCAGCACCTGTGGGATGTTGATCGAGGCGAGATTCACGCCAGCGAATACATCCCGCAGCACGCCGCCACGTGTCAGTGGCCGCAGCCCGGCGAAGAACCTGAATCTCATGGGATCAGTCTGGAACGGTTACTGCGGCCCCACCTGTGCAAACGCGTGCCATCGCGCACTGTAGTCGGCATGGCGCTTAGCGTTTCACAATGCTGTGCCCAGCAGCTTTTGCTTCAGTTCACCAACGCAGGCAGCAGCATCACTGCGTAGTCGACTCTGAAGTAGCTCGGCCTTATTGGCCGTCAGCTCCTCATAAGTTGGTGGGCTCGGATCGCTATCATCGTTGCGATGGCAAAAGCCTTCTGCCAGCAGCTTCGCCTTGTGCACATCAATTGGTCGTACCTTCACAGCGTAAACCATACGATAGCGGCTCAAGTTAAGGCGATACAGAATGCTCCAGTTGACGGTCTGGGTATCGAGAAGGCAATCGGCACGTGGGTAAAGTGCAGCGAGCTTCTGCGTATCCATCGTATCGGCGAGCGCGGTGACTTCAGCAGCAGGGCTGAGTCCGTACTTGCTCTCCAGTGCCTGCCCAAGCTGCTCGCCAATGTAGCCATCGGGGTCTTCAATCGCATTGTCAGCCACCAGCTGATTGCCGGCCGAGATCATTGCCACGGCTGCAATCGGGCCAAATGCAGCTTTGGCGGGAGTCGCCGCCGAGAAGTCTTGCTTGGCTCTCTTTGAGAGTGCCAAGGACTTACCTTGCAACGAACTGACTGAGTCGGCGCCAATCATTGTGGTTCGCGTACTCACGCATCCGCTCAAAATCGATACTAGGAAAAGCAGTGCTGCGACACTCTTCATGAGTGCTCCCTATGCGTTCTCAGTTCGCGGCGCGGCGATGCTCCGTCCTTTCTAATTGCCTCATCATAGTAAGAGCTGGCGTTTCTTTAACAGCCCTCACTACAAGCCTCAGAGTCGCCTGATCTTGACGCGACCGCGGTGCGGGTGGATTGTCAGCAAAGCTGCATGACCGTGCTTTGGCCGCCCTCCTCGACTTAGTTATCGGTTGTTGGCTTTCCTAGCCAAAGACCTTGCCATAACATAACATCTCAATTAAGATCCAGTTGATTCTTGTTCTAGGGGGCGAACCTGAGCGTTGATGGCTGCTAATCCAGAGACCGTATCGGCTGAGATTACACTGACCGAGCCCAGAATGCCGATCGGCGCCGAAGGTGTCGCCGACCTCGCCCGCCGCGCAGCCGACCTGAACAAGACCATCCGGGATCTGGCAACGCATCCCAACCATCGGAAAACATTAAGAAAATTCGTTGGTCCAGAAGTCGCATCACTATTGGATCTGAAGGTCGAGACGCTTTATCGGCGCCTGGATCGCAATCCCGAACTGCCGCAGGGGATGACCCCTAATCCGCGGCGACGGGAATTTACCCTTGAAGAAGTTTTTGCATTGCGGGAGGCGTTCAAGCTCCCCGCGAAGCGGGCCAACGGGCAACCGGGTCTCGTGGTTTCGATCTGCAATTTCAAGGGTGGCGTGGCAAAGACGACGACGGCCGCGCATCTGGCCCAGTACCTGGTGATGCATGGCTATCGGGTATTACTGGTTGATCTTGATGCGCAGGCGAGCCTCACGCAGCTATTCGGCATCCTCCCTCACACCGAAGTGGGCGACGATGAGACGGTCCGGACCTTTCTCGAAGGTCCCCGCTTTGGCGGCCGCACCAACCCGGCCTGGACCGGCGATTTACGTTCGGTGGTTCAGCACACGCACTGGCACGGTCTGGACCTGATCCCCTCGAATCTTGGGGTCTATGGCTCCGAATTTGCGATCGCCGCCCGCCTGCGCGACGAGGAGGGGTTTGCCTTCCACCGGCCGCTGGCCGATGGCCTTGCTCCCCTTCGGGCCGAGTACGATGTCATTATCCTGGATACTGCACCTTCGCTGTCATTTGTGAACAGTAACGCGATGTTCGCTGCAGATGGGCTCCTGATCACGCTTCCTCCCGCCATGATCGATCTCCAGTCCTCCTCGCTCTTTTTTGAGTTAGTGGCTGAGATCATGGAAGCCTTCAATCGCGCTGAGGCGGCGCCGAAGACCTACGATTTCGCCTCCGTGCTATTGACCCGGGTACGTCCGAGCGATGGAACCCACGCCCAGATCAGCCGCTGGATCCGTCAGTTCTTCCCCCAGGAAACCTGCGCGCACACGATGGTGCAGAGTTCAGCACTGGAGAAAGTTGGCCCCGAACTGTTGACGCTCTACGAAGTCGCCGAATACGACGGCGATCGCCGCACTCTGGAGCGCGCGATCGAGGCGATGAATGGCGCCAATGGCGAGATCGAACTGCTGATCCGCCGGGCCCTTGAAGCGCGTGCGGTGATGGCATGAACATCAAGGCCAAGGAGCGCCGGGCAATCCTCGATCAGACGCTGAGCGCGCGCGCCAGTGTCGTACCGACCGAGCGCCCTGCCCTCGCGCCACGCCAGCTCGGACCGATTGCCGAGCAGGCCAATCTGTATGCCGAGCACGTGGCCACGCGGGCCAAGTTGTACGACGAAGCGCGGGCTGGCGGACGGCTGCTGCTCGAACTCAATCCAAAGAAAATCCGCGCCACGGCTTTTCGCAACCGACTCGAGCGCTCGCTGCTCGCTGACGATCCAAAATTTATCGAGCTCAAGGAAAGTCTGCGCGCGCACGGCCAGGAAACTCCGATCCGGGTTCGCCCAGTAAAGAACGCCCTGCCCTTTGAATTCGAGATTGTCTCGGGTCATCGCCGCCACGCCGCGTGTCTGGCGCTCGAGGCCGAATCTGAACAGGGCTTCCCAGTGCTGGCGATCGTTGATGCCGACGCCGTCGAGGCCCGCGACCTGGTACTGAAGATGTACCGGGAGAATGAAGAGCGCTACGATCTCTCAGCCTTTGAAAAAGGCCAGATGTTTGCGCGCTGGCTGGAAGCCGGCGTCTACACCAGCCAGCGCGAGCTATCGAGCGCCATTGGTCTCGGTGAGGCCGCGGCTGCCAAGTACCTCGCCGTCGCCGCCCTGCCGCGGGAGATTCTCGCGGCGTTCGGTGACGAGCGCCTGATTCCAATGAGCTGGGGTCCGGCGCTCAGCCAGGCCCTGAAGGCCAACGGCGCCGCAGTGCTTCGGTCCGCAGAACGGCTCGCTCAGCGCAAGCCGCTTGCCACACCTGAAGTTGTGCTGCGAACGCTGGTCGCAGCCGCTGCGGGCAAGAGCGGACCAAGCCGCGGAACCTCGCGCGAAGAATCGGTGCGAATCGGAGGTCGGATCCCTCTCAAGGTCGGGTCTGGTCGCAACCGGATCGTGCTGAAACTGCAGCATGTGGATGAGTCCATGCAGAAGGCGCTGCGCGAGGAATTGAAAGACTGGGCCGAAGCCTGGCTTCGCAAACGACTTGAGGGACCATGAGGTCCCAATCGCTTAAACAGCAGTTCGCAAACCCCGGCCTTCCGGGGTTTGCGCGTTTTGGAGGGCTGCGTTTCACGCGCTCCCGGGTTTTGCCCGGAAGTGGGCTGGGCCGGCCCTGGAGGGACACTGGCCTCGAAAACTTTCCTGTAGGAAAGTTTTCCATTGCCGGGGTCTCGATCCTGGAGCTCCGGGCCGCGAGTGACCCCCCGACAGACGGGGCGGTCCACAAAACTTTCCTGCAGGAAAGTATTTGCTTCAGCCAAAGCAGCAAGAGTTTTGAAACTGCCGAGCGGGCTCACAGAGGAGGGCGCGTCATGCCAACCACCCAATAAAAAGGCCCCAAATAAAGGGGCCTTTTCACTTCAAGGGTCGATCCGCAGCGGACTGCGAAACTAGCCTCGACGTCGCAAATCAAGGTTAGTTGCCCGGGATTCCCGGGTCAAGAGCTAAGCCCCTCGGATCGGCGGTTATCGATGAATTCGTGCAGAGCGAAGGGGATTTCTATGTCCGCCGAAACGATGCGCACGGGATCCGTGTGCTTAGAGGAGATCCGGGACCCTCGAGTGGTCTTGGTTCGGGATAAGTATTTCAGCCTCAGGCCGAGACCGCTGGAGCGATGGCTCTGGCAGCAAGGTCTGCCGCAGGCCGCAGAACGCGTGTTCTGGCTGCATTGGGAGGAGGGGCAGAAGGCCGAGGACTGGTGTTCCCAGATCCCGCTCAAGCGGGTTGCCAGCCTGTGCTGCATTGACCCGTCTACGGTCACGCGGGCGTACCAACTGCTCAGGAGCCTGGGGCTCATTCGTCGCGAGGACCCCGGCCGGGACCCCTCAAATCCCTTTCAGCAGGCCACCGCGGTCACCGAAGTGCGCGTGCCCAGAGATTTGGTGCAGGAGATGTCACGCAGCCCTAACCGGCGCACTCCGCAATCCCGGAGCCCCGTAAAGGATGTCGCATCGCAGCCCGAGGCAGTACCGCCGGCGCCGGCGCCGAGTCCTTGCCCCACGCGCCAGGAAGCCCGGGACATGTGGAGCCGAGCCTCTGCTGCAGAGAAGGCTCAGTTCTTCCGCGCCTCGAGGTCCGGTGCCCGCCGAATCGATTTTGACGCCGCAACCCGCCTGACGCCCGAAGATCGGGGTCAAATCCTCGCGCAGCTGGAGCAGATGGCTCGCGCACGGACAATGCCTCCTGCAGCAACGAAATCCGTGCAGGCGCCGCGCTATGCCGAGCCCAGGAAGCTGTCCGCGCTCGATCTGGCGCGGGCCCGACGCAAGCTTGCTGAGGTCGTACCTCCCCAGGAAAGCGCCGAAACGCTTCGCCAGGTGGTTTGGGCGGTGGAGGAGGGCGCTCTGCGCCGTTTCGAGCTGCCGCTCGCACTCAATATCGCCCTGAAGAAGATCCGCGAAGGCTGCTGGACACGGCCGAACCGCATGCCGCCGAATTGGCTGCGCGCGACGACCGAGACCTGCACCGCCGCATAACGAAGAGAAGGATCTATCTCAGAATCTATTGAAACTAAGACAGACAGGAGCCGCGAACCCATGATTTTTAGTTTGATCAGCCAGAAGAAGCGCAACGGCGTTCCCGTGGAACATCGATGGTGTCCGGAAATTGTCAAATGGAATCATAATTCCTATGGTTCAAGTACTTAGTGAACTTAATGAAGCGGCATATCGTGGAACATAGCGGTTCGACTTACCATTTGGCAGCTGAACGGGGACGTGTACCCATGTGGAAATTTGGGCTACGCTAAGAGCTGTGAACCGCAAACTCACAGACCAGGACATCGAGTCGACCTGGCGGACTCTGGAAGTTGAGTTCGGCCGTGTCAGCGGGCGGCAACTGCGCGAAGCGCTGCGCCTGCGCTTCGGCACGCCAGGAAGAACCGATCGTGTGTTCGGGATCTGGCGAACCCTAAGCGAGAAGCAGAGGAGGGAGGCGCTCGAACCTCCGGTCGCGGAGTTACTGCGACGGATGGAAGCCGCTGAAGTGATCGCCACAGAAGCATTACAGGCAAAGGCGGCCGCCGAAGCTCGCGCCGACCTGGCCGAGAGCCGCGAGATCGCTCATCAGGATCGCTGGGCTCATGAGATTTACGAGTTACGGCAGGAAGTCGAGCGACTCAAGCAGCAACGGTTTCGGGTGTGATCAATGCGGTTCTTCCATTTTATCTGATGACTCGCTTCCTGGAATCGCCCGCACCTGTGCATCAAACTGTCCCGGACTGCCAGACATGTGGAGTGCCCGCATGCACTGCAACGGTCTTGCAACGGGATACGCGGACGCGAAGGGGCAGGGCGGGGGAAGGAGTGTCACGCGGATGAGTGCTCTTGAACGATGCCGGCAGTATGCAATTGCGGTGCTCGCGCTGTGCTGGCTGGCCCCTGCGATTCGTGCCGCGACCCTGACGCCAGAACTGCAGCAGGCCATCCGGGCCAGCACCTTCGAAGTGGTTATGAAGAAACCGGACAAGGATCCGGTGAGCTACGAGAAACCGCTGCCACTCGAGCTGATTCCTTATATAGAACGCACCGATGCTTATCGTGCCGTCGGCACCGCCTTCGCGCTGGGGCACAACACCTACGTGACAGCGGCGCATGTGTTGCTGGCCGGTGTGGACAGCCAGTTCGGCATGCCTGCGCTGCGACGCGCTGACGGCACCGTGTATGCCATTGACCAGATCCAGAAATTCTCGGCCTACCAGGACTTCGTGGTCTTCTCACTGCAGAAGGATCCAGCACCGGCGGGTTTCGCGGTGAACCTAGAACCCAAGCTGGATGATCCAGTACTGGCCGTAGGCAACGCACTCGGTGAGGGCATCGTCATCCGCGATGGTCTGTACACCTCGGCGACCGCCGAGGAGCAGGACAATCGCTGGAAATGGATCCGTTTCTCGGCCGCTGCTTCACCTGGCAACAGCGGCGGACCACTGCTGGATTCCACGGGTCAGGTCATTGGCATCGTCATTGGCAAGTCACCCAACGAGAACCTGAACTACTCACTGCCGCTCTCGCAGGTGCTGGCAGCCCCCGATCACAAGGCACGCTTTGACCAGCGCACGCTCATCGGCCTGCCCTATCTGCATGGAACGCAGACTTACGCGTATCAGGATGGCTTTGAACTGCCTTTGGCATGGCCCGAATTTGTCCGTGCCTACCAGTCGGTCATCACGCGGCACGACCAGGATTCGCGCGTTGCGCTTCTCAAGCGCTACGCCGACACACTGTTCCCGAAGGGCACTGGGACCGAGTCCCTGCTCTACGTGCCCGAGCCCAATGATTACCGGCCGCGACTGATAGCGCAGCAGGATGATGGACGCTGGAGCGCGATCGAGCCCGACTACAACCTGACTGACTTGTCTGGGGACGGCTCAGTCAGCACGGCCGGTGCAGCCGGTGCGGTGTTGCTGCGCCTGGTGCGCCCTGATCACGCCTTGGACGATGCGTTTTACGGCGACTCCAAGGCGTTCATGGATCTTGCCCTCAAGGGGCTGAACCTGCACCGGACCGTGGGCCCCGATCAGGTGCGAGTGACTTCGCTCGGCCCGGCACTGAGTGATGCCATCTACGTTGATCACTATGGACGCAAGTGGCAGCAACGAATCTGGGCCGTGCCATTCATGGACGTGTACCTGGTCTGCCTGCTGCTACCTGCACCCGATGGCTACAGCGCGCTGATCGATTACGCGCCTTCCAGTGCAAAAGTAGCCGCCGAGGAGCGCGCGCGGCTGTTGGCCGATCAGTTTGATGTGTCCTTCAGCGGCACGCTGGCGCAGTGGCGTGCCTACCTCGCACGCCGCACCCTGCTACCAGCAGCGCTCGAGGATGTGAAGCTCGAGTCAACGCCGCAGTGGGCACTGCGCACGCGCCGCTTTGTCTCGAGCGTACCCGAGAACTTGGTCGCGCTCAGCGACCAGAGTCTGCTCAACATCACGCTCGGCTTCTTTCCCGAGGCCGGGCAGGTAGTGTGGGACATTGAAGATGCCTGGTGGAATCACGACCAGCAGCAGAAAAATGCGCTCGGGGTGTGGCGCAGGCTGCGTCCGCCGAAAACCGCGAAGCTTGATCTGCGCTCGGAGTTCGACAACATGCGCGGCCGCAGCAGTCCCTATGACAGCCAATACAGCCGTGATACCGCATCGACTTTTGTGATTTCGACCATCAAGGACGTGCCCGGGAAGCGCCCCGGCTTGATCGCATCGGAGTTGCTATACGGGCTGACATTGCGGACCGATACCCTCCCTGGACAGATGGGCACGCTGGCCGCGCAGCATCTGACGCCGACGCTGCAGGTGCTCGAGAGCGGTGCTGGCGAGGATGTGGTCCCGGTGCAGGGACAGCTCTCTTTGGCGCACCCACAATTCGATACGCAGCTGCTGGCGATGCAGAAGATGGTCAGCACCGGAGACAGCAGGTTTGGGCGGGATGGTCGCGGCCGGCAGATGAGCGATGATATGAATGCACTCATCGCTACCGCAAGGACGCAACTTGGCGCGCCAGGTAGCAGCGACGAGCAGGTGGCCACTGACCTCGTTCAGCGCACTCTGGTGCTCTGGGACTACTGGCAGGAGAGCGCGCGACTCGCACATCAACGCGCCTTGTGGAATGGCTTCCTGCTGCGGAACCGTCGTGTTCCGGACACGCCCCATTCGCAGCTGGTGATCAGTCAGGAGCAAACCTTGGCGCAGACGCAGCAGAGTGGGCTGCCGACCGCAGAATGGACCGACAAGGTCTTGCGTCTGCGCGTGGCTTTGGAGCAGGAGCGGATGCAATCCAGGCAGCAGATGATTTTGACGGACGCCGATTATCGTCCGCGGCTTTCACCGTGTCCGGCATCGGCTGCGGCCACCTCCGATACCGATCAGGTCAAGATCGTGCCGCCCAAACACGGACCGGATGAGTTCTATCCCCTCGAGAGCAAGCAGAGGGAAGAGCAGGGGCGGGTCATCCTCTCGGTGCGCGTATCGAGCACGGGCTGCGGCAGTAGCGTGGCGATTGCCATGTCCTCGGGTTCGGAGCCGCTCGATGATGCCGCGCTCCGTTACTTCGAGACCATGGAGTTCCTGCCGGCACAGGCGCAAGGTGTCCCCGTCGATGCGCAAAAGGTACTTGCAGTCGTCTTCAGATTCGCAGGTTAGCGAACGCACGAACGCCTGCGATTCCCCGTCGCGCTGCTTTCCTCCCAAAGTAATCGGGTGATCTGGTGTGCCTGGAAGTCGCTGGCCGATCTAGAAAAAAGTTGGGTCGTCGGGCTTGGGGAACTCGTTGAGAGTGAGGTGTGGGGTGGTTTTTCGGATTGAGGTGGTTTGGATGGAGTTTTCGTTTGGTTTTATTAAACGATAACCCTCACTTATCACGACTCATAGCGGAAAAACTGTGCGTCTTCAATACCATAGGGCGACGACTTCGCGCCAGTGATGGCACGGTCACAGAGTTCGGCGTTTGGGAATTGGCCGGGCTAGGCTTGGATCAACACGGCCCGGAAGTCATTTACGTTGGTAAAGGTCGGCCCGGTGATGACCTGATCTCCGAGCGCCGCAAAGTAGGGGTGGGCATCGTTGGCTGCCAGGCAGGCGGTACTGTCGATGCCCATCGAGCGAGCGCGCTGCAAGGTCGCTGGACTGATAAGCGCGCCGGCGACCTCCGCCTGGCCGTCTACGCCGTCGGTGTCCGCGGCCAGCGCGTGGACCTGGGGCAGGCCACCCAACTGCAGCGCCAGCGCGAGCAGAAATTCCACATTCCGACCCCCTTGACCCTGACCGCGCACTGTCACGGTTGTCTCGCCCCCCGAGAGCAGCACACAGGGTGCCGGCAGCGGTTGCTGGTAGCGCACAACCTGGCGGGCCATGGCAGCCATCACCTTTGCGACTTCACGTGCTTCCCCCTCAAAGCTGTCGGAAAGGATCAGCGGGGTGACTCCGGCTGCACGCGCCACCTGCGCCGCGGCCTCAAGCGAATGCTGTGGCGTGGCAATCAAATGATGCTCGTGACCGTTGAAGCGCTCGTCACCCGGCTTAGGCGTTTCAAGCGCCGCGCGCTGCAGGTGCCCGATGACGCGCGTAGGACTATCAATACCGTACTTTTGCAGGACAGCGAGCGCATCGGCAAAGGTTGTCGAATCCGCGATCGTTGGCCCCGAGGCAATAACACCCGGATCATCTCCAGGCACATCGGAAATGATGAGGCTGATGACGCGTGCCGGTGCTGCCGTGACCGCCAGCCAGCCACCCTTGATCGCCGAGAGGTGCTTGCGCACGCAATTCATTTCAGTAATGTTGGCGCCCGAGCGCAGCAACCGCTGATTAATCTCCTGCTTGTCCTCAAGCGTAAGTCCGGCTGCAGGCAGCGACAGCAGCGCTGAGCCGCCACCTGAGATCAAGGCGATCACCAGATCTTCCGGGCCGAGCGCCTTCACCATCTCGAGCATGCGCCGGGCGGCTTCGTAGCCAGCGTTGTCCGGCACCGGATGGGAGGCTTCCACAATCTCGATCCGACGACAGGGCACGGCGTAGCCATAGCGCGTGATCACGAGTCCCTCGAGCGGGGCGTCCCAGTTGCGCTCTAACGCGGCGGCCATCGATGCCGCAGCCTTGCCCGCGCCTACCACGATCGTGCGGCCTTTGGGCCGCGCGGGCAGCCAGCGGGGTATCAAAGCGCCCGGATCTGCAGCGGATACCGCAGCCTGGAATAGCTTGCGCAGCAGCTGCTGTTCTGGACCTTCTGGCGCGCGCGGCTGAGCGTTCATGCGGGCGATACATTGGTTGCGGGCTGAGCCAGACGTTCGTATTCGGCAATCACCTGGGCGCCCAGCAGCAACAGGATGGCAGCGACATCAAAGCTCGTCAGCACCACGATAGCCGTTGTCAGTGAACCGTAGACCACAGTGACACTCGAGAGGGTACGAAAGTACCAGATCAGCACGAGCCGCGTGATTTCCCACAGCAGCGCCGCGGCGCTGGCTCCGATCAGGGCGTGGCGCCAGGCCGGACGACCCATCGGCATGATGACGTAGATCGAAGTGAGTACGGCGATTTCCGCAACCATCCCGAGCACGGACAACAACGTGCCCGACAAACCCTGCAGCGACCAGCTGTGACCCAACAGATGCAGGCTTTGTGCGCCGATAGCTTCCAGCGATCCGGTGATCAGCGTCATACCAAGCAGCCCAAACCCCAGCACGAGAATGTAGAGGTAGGGAATGATGGCGGAGATCATGAAGTGCCGGTGCCGCACTGTAATCCGGTGCAGGAAAATCACCGACATCGCTTTTTCAAGCACGGTGAAGGCCTGTGAACTGAAGTAGACCAGAGAGCCCAACAGGACCCAGCCGATAGCACTGTGATTCTCGGAGAAGCGTGCCAGTTCATCCAGCAGCAGCGCGGACTGCCCGGGGACAATCCGCTCCAGATTGGCACCGAGCGTCGTCATCAGCTGCTGCCGATCGATTACCCGGGACAATGCCCACAAAATCAGGATCAGTAGCGGCACAATGGAGAGCAGCAGGTAGTAGGCCAGCGCAGCTGCCAGTAGCAGGCCCTGATTCGCGCGAAAGGAGCGCAGAACCCGCCAGGCAAAGTCCGCGGGTACCACCACCACATCGGACAGGCGCGAACGCGAGATCGGCATCAGGCGTGCTCGGCTGCTGTGTGCCCCTGGACTGTAATGCGGTGTCGGCTCAAGCGGCTCCTCCTTGCAGGGATCGCTACCGGATCCTAAGTGAGTTGCCCAGGATTCGCACGCGCCGCTCCAAGATCAGGAAGCCCACAGCTGTCATCGGTAGCGGGCGTACTTTCCGCAAAATTCACTCGCCGTGGGTTGGTCAAACCGAGTTGCAATGTGTCGATTCATGAATCCGTGCGCGGGCGGCCCTGGCCCGAGCTGCTGCTACGATCCTCCTGGAGTGGCACGGGCGCTCTCTCGCCCCATAGTAAATGGCACTACAATGAGCAGGGCGTCAGGCCAGAGGGTGCCGTGGGAGCTATGCCAGGTGAATGAGCGCCAGAACAGCGCCCGGTTGGCGCTGCGAGTGCACCCATTGTGGCTGATTGCGCCGCTCGCCAGCGCAGCGCTATGGCCCGCCCTTATCCGAGCCGCCACCGAGGATACGGGTGGCGCCCCTGATGAGCTCTCGCTCGTCGTGGTCTCTGCCACCCGCACACCCGAGCGGAGCCTGGATCTGCCGGTGTCGATCGATCGGGTGGATCGCGAGCAGATCCAGCAGGGGCAACTTGAAGAGAATCTGTCGGAATCCCTGGGCGGCGTACCTGGCGCGTCGGTTGAGATGCGGCAAAACTATGCCCAGGATCTGCAGATCTCCGTGCGTGGGTTCGGCGCTCGCTCGAGCTTCGGCGTCCGGGGCGTGCGTCTGTATGCTGATGGAATTCCGGGCACGATGCCCGATGGCCAGGGGCAATTCTCCCAGTTTGATCTGGGTTCGGCCGATCACATCGAAGTCCTGCGCGGCCCCTTCTCCGCTCTGTATGGCAACTCCTCCGGTGGCGTGATCAGCCTCTATAGCGAGGATGGTCCGCCCGGCGGTGCCGTGACGGCCACTGCCGCATGGGGCGATTACGACCAGCATCGCTATGCCCTCAAGGCCGCGGGCACCGCCGCGGAGCTGAATTATCTCGTCGACCTCGCGCACTTTGACACCGACGGTTACCGTGATCACAGCGCCGCCGAGCGCAACAACTTCAATTCCAAGCTGCGGCTGGATCTGGCCGACGGCGCACGCCTTACGCTGGTGGCCAACATGGTGGAGACACCGTTTGTGGAGGACCCGCTCGGTCTGACGCAGGCCCAGCTGGATGCCAATCCCCGCCAGGCGGGCACCAATGCGATTGCCTACAACACGCGCAAGGATCTGGGTCAGGAACAGGTGGGCCTGATTTATGAGCGCGCGCTGCTGACAGACCTGGATCTGACCGCCACTCTGTATGGCGGCCACCGCTCGACGATCCAGTTCCAGGCCATTCCGATGGCGAGCGAAACCAATCCGCTCAATCCCGGCGGCGTGATTGATCTGGGGCGCGGTTTTGGCGGCGCCGACATACATGCAACCGATAGGCTCGGCGTGACCAGCACGCCGTTGGTGGTGACCGCTGGCGTGAGCTATGACGATCTGGATGAGGCGCGCAAGGGCTTCCTGAACTTCGTTGGCACGGCACTCGGTGTCGAGGGCGAGCTGCGCCGCGACCAGAGCAATCGCGTTTTTGACATGGATGAGTACCTGCAGGCGCAGTGGGATCCTGCCACGCGCTGGCGGCTGCTGGCGGGCCTCAGGCACAGCCTGGTCGATGTGAGCTCCGATGATCACCTGGCCGCACCGGGCACTTACCCGATCAGCGCCGTACATTACCTGGCTACCGATCCGGTCGCGGGCGTGACTTTTCACGCGCTGCCCGACCTGTCGCTCTATGCGGCCTACGGCCGTGGTTTCGAGACCCCGACGCTCAATGATCTGGCCTACCGCTCGGTCAACGGCAATCCTCCGGGCCTGAACCTCGGACTGCTGCCGGCACGCAGTGATAACTACGAGATCGGGTTCAAGAGCACGGGCACGCATCTGGCCGCCGATCTCACTGGATTTTTTACCGATACCCACGATGAACTGGCGGTCGAGCAGAGTAGTTTCGGGCGCGCCGTCTACCAGAACATACCCGAGACCCAGCGACGTGGCGCCGAAGTGGGGCTGACGGGTCTGTGGGGCCCGGCCTTCAGTACGCGCATTTCCTATACCTGGATACGTGCCGAAGTGGCCCAAGCTTATCGCACTTGCATCACGCAACCGTGTGTCGATATGACGGTGGCAACCGGATCGCGCCTGCCGGCGGTCCCCGAGAATGCGCTCTATGCCGCACTCACGTGGACTCCGCAATGGCGGGGTTTCACGGCAACGCTTGAAGCCATCGGCCGGGCGCAGATTTATGCCAATGATCTCAATACCGCCGCCGCTTCGGGTTATTGGGTCGAGAATCTGAAGAGTGGGCTCACCCAGTCACAGCCGCAGTGGCTCTACAGTGAGTTCCTGCGCGTGGATAATCTGGCCAACCGTCACTACGTCGACTCGGTGATCGTCAATGAAAGCAATGGCCGCTACTTTGAGCCCGAGCCCGGGCGCAGCGTGTACCTGATGTTTACAGTGACGCATCGCTGAGGATGATCGCCCAGCGCTGTACCGGCTAGGAGGGCACCGGGATCGCTTCGGGCTTTAGATAACCGGGGAAGCGATTTTGCGGGTCATAGCGGTGCCGCAGCTTCTCGAGGCGCTTGGCGGCCTCGGCCGACAGGTAGCGGGCAGGATGGTGCTGGATGTTTTCATCGTTCATCTGGGCGCCGATCGAGATTGCATCCAGATTGCGCATCGCCTGCACCGCCCAGGCTTCGCAACGCGCGTCATCGGCCGGATCGTAGTACACGGCATTGCTCGAGATGTAGATATCACCCTGCACCGAGTAAGCCATGTCGGGCAATTTTCGAACCGGCCCCCACACCTGTATGAACACGTAGGAGGCGGGCGTTGGAAAATTGCTGAACAATGGACGTACCAGTGGCAGCAGCGCGGCGCTCGAGGCGTTGGTCCAGATATTATCGACCGCAAAGCGGGCGCCGGTCGGGTTCGAGTCGGTCGGCGGCTCCACATCGAGCGGCACGATAAAATCACGCAGCCAGCTGCTCTTGGCTCGCGGGACGGCGGGACAGGCATCGAGAATCGCCAGCGCCGCGCTGACCTCGGCCTCGCTGTTGCCCAGACAGTTACCAATCAGCGTGAATACCGGCTCGCCATCCTTCTGCCGTCCAATCATGACCACTTCAAGGATCAGCGGGAAACTTCCCATTGTGTCGCGCACCCAGCCAACGACGGTCTCAAGCTCTTCCCCGCCAAAGACGAATCCGCGCGTGCGCATGAGCTGCGGGCGCGGATGCAGCCGCACGTAATAGCGCGTTGCGGTGCCGAAGAAACCCGGACCGGAGCCGCGGGCCGCCCACAGGTAGTCGCTGTTCTCGCTCTCGCTGGCGTGGATCAGATCCCCGCGTGAATCCACCAGATCGAGTGCCACCAGATTTTCACAGCCCAGACCGAATACGCGCGAGTTCCATCCGTGTCCGCCGCACATCGCAAAGCCACCCATACCGACATTAACGCCATGCGCCGAGGGCGTGAACAACTGATATTGCTCGCGTAGCTGCTTGTTGAGGACGTTGCCGTAAGTCGAGGGACTGATACGCGCGATCATCGCATCCGGATCCACTTCGAGCTGCTTCATGCGCGCAAGATTGATCTGTACGGAATTATCGCGGGTATGGGAGGTCGACCAGCTGTGACCACCCGAACGCGTGCTGACCTGCCAGTTACGCTCGGCCGCGAGTTTCACCGCGGCAATCACATCACCATCGCTTTCGGCCAGAACGATGGCGTTGGGGAAGCGGTTGGGCTTGCGCGCATTCCAGGATGCCGCCTGACGCAGCGCCTCATAGCGCGCTTCACCCCGGAACGTGATGCGGCCCGCCAGAGGATCGGTTGCGGCGGCATGGCCAACAGCCGCAGGCGCACTCTGCGCCTGAGCGAGGCTCTGGCCCGCAGCAGTTGCTGCCAGCGCACCGGCGCTCGCCAGCGTGTCGAGGAACTCGCGACGTGTGACCATGATTACCCCCGGGCCGGCGAACGCATTCAAGTGGCCCTTATTGAAACCGGCAGCTCCATGAACGATATTACCACCATGAGGAATAGATTGACCTTGGCCGGGCTGGCGGTGATGTTTGGTATCTGCGCCATCGCTTCGGCTCAAGCACCGCCGCCGGCACCAGGACGCGGTGCGCTCCTGTTTCAGACCTGTTCGGCGTGTCACAACGTACTGGGCGATGGGATTGGCCCCGATCTGACCGGAATCTACGGGCAGAAGGCGGCAGGAAGACCGAACTTCAGCTACTCCGAGGCACTGCGCAACAGCAATCTGGTCTGGGATGAGGCGACGTTGCGTACGTTCATTCGCGATCCTCAGGCACTCGTCAAAGGCACGAAGATGGTGTTCCCGGGCTATTCCGACGACGCCGATGTCGAAGCCGTTATTGACTACCTCAAGACTTACCGTTAGGCCACGCTGGAGAGCGTTGCTGCGCGACACCGCGCAAGCGAGCCACGGATTGCGCTAGCGACCGAGCATGGAAAGCAACTGCCGATAGGCAGAGGGCTCGGTCAGCGCGACAAATGCCAGTCCCGCGAGGGCGCCGAAGATGTGCGCATCATGATTGATGTGACCGCGTGATTGACGTGACTGATAGTAGCTGTACACGAGATAGCCAACCGCAAAGAGCGGCGCTGGGATAGGCACCGGCAGCGGCATGATGTACATGCGCATGGTCGGAAAATAGACGACGGCCGCGAACAGTACCGCGAGGACGGCGCCCGAGGCACCGAGCGAGGCGTAGTCCCGATCGTTGCGATGCTTGAAATAGGTGCCCACATTGCCCACCAGCATCCCGATCAGGTAGAGCACCAGAAGGCTTGCGGTGCCAATGCGCCGCTCGAGCTTAAAGGCGAAGAAGCAGAAGCTGATCAGGTTGAGCGCCAGATGTCCGAACGTCGCATGCACTAACCCGCTGCTGAGCAATCGCCAGTACTCCGATTGTCTGACCAGCCAGTACGGCCGGAGCATCATCTGCCCGATAAGCGCCGGACTCACATACAGCGCGAGCAGGCTGACCATCGCAGTCAGCACGAGAATCAGCCAGGAACCTAATTCAATGCTTATATCCATCGTTCACTCACCGAGCAATTCTTCAAACGTTCAACCAGAACATGCAATGGACCCGTGCGGGGCAAGCAGCTCACTCTGCTACTGACCGCCTCAATCTCCGGCTGCAGTCCGTGCCGGCTCACGACTGTAGGAAAGCGCTTATTGTAAAACCATCGGCGGCAGCGCAGGTTCTCAGCCGGCTGGAGGCATATGTAAGAGTTGTGCAGGATGTGGCGGCATCAACGTCACAATACTGACACGGGGGCAGGCGATGCGAGAGTGTGGTTAACCGCACCGACGAGAGGCATGGCGCAGCGTTAAGTTCCCTTCACGTCGGTATCCCACTGCCCCAGCGGCAACGTTCGCGTTTATAGTTACGGGACTGTCTCGTGACCGATCCTCAACATTTATAAGGTGAGTCATATGTTGTTACCCTCGAAGCGACTGCCTGCCGCGCTCAGCGCCGCGGTAGCCCGGGTTCTAGTAGTTTCGGCCGCGGCGCTGATCTCAGCGTGCGCCGTTCAGACCCGGGTTTATGCACCAGCGCCCGTGGTCAGCGCCGAAGTGGCGGTGCCCGGCGCCGCTGTGGCTGTCACTGCGCAGGAAGCACCGCCGCCGCTGCCTGACTATGAGCAGCCGCCTGCTCCGGCTGACGGCTATCTGTGGACTCCTGGCTACTGGGGCTATGGTGGCGGGGGCTATTACTGGGTGCCAGGCACCTGGGTGCAGCCGCCGACGGTTGGCGTACTGTGGACGCCTGGATACTGGGGCTTTGCTGCTGGCGTCTACGGCTTCCATGCCGGCTACTGGGGACCCCATGTTGGATTTTACGGCGGCGTGAATTACGGCTTCGGCTACGTGGGCGTGGGCTTCGCGGGCGGTCGCTGGGATGGCGGACATTTCGCCTACAACACGGCCGTCAGCAATGTGAATGTCACAGTCATTCACAACACGTATAACCAGACGGTCATCAACAATAACGTCACAGTGAACCGCACCAGCTTCAACGGTGGCGCAGGTGGCGTGGTAGCGGCCCCGACCCCGCAGGAGCGCGCCGCAGCCTCTGAGCCGCATACGCCTCCGACGCCGGCGCAGACGGCTCACGTGCAGGCGGCAAGCCAGAATCCGGCGCTCTCGGCCAAGGCGAATGGCGGGCACCCGGCAATCGCGGCGACCGCGCGCCCGGGCGCCTTTACCGGTCCTGGCGTCGTGGGCGCCCGCGGTACAACGCCGCCGGCGGCAGCACGTCCGCAAGGTGCGAATGAACTCTCGCATCAGCCGAACGCGCCCGAAACAGCTCGCCCGGCCGCGGAGCCGCCGCGTCCGACTCCGGAAGCTGATGTTGCACGCCCGGCCGCAACACCGCCGCCGGTTTCGAAGCCCGCGGTAACGACGCCGGTCAACAAGCCAGCTGCGACCAAGCCAGCCGTGACGAAACCCGCGGCGACCAAGCCTGCGGTGACCAAGCCGAAGCCAAAGCCGAAGACTCCGCCGAAGCCTGAGGATAAGCAGGACAAATAGGCCGGGCCACCGACGGCTCGACGCGCTTCGCGTTGAACGACGCCGGCCTCAACTGAGGCCGGCGTTTTTCGTTTGCGGGTTTGGCTGGGCTGCAAAGAATTGCTGATGCCGGCCCGAGTGGCAGCGCCTTCAACCGGCGGCGCGCACTGGCCGCTGCGGCGCCGGCGTGAGCGGCGCCATGCATAGCATCGCGAGGCAACCCGATAGCGCCACACAGGTGAGCCATTCCCACAACGCAAAGCTCAGGTAGAGCGGAATGTTCTGCGCACGCCAGGCCAGCGTCACCCAGGGCAGCTCCGGTCGTACGAGAGCAAGGTAGGCTTGCGTCAACGCAGCGCCCACGACTGGCCACAGCACGGTGCAGGCCAGCACAAGGGCACGACGTCTGCGATGAGCGGCGGGCGCGGGGAAGCGCTGCAGAATGGATTGCACCCAGGCCTGCACGAGACCACTGCACAGCGCGAGGAAGGCGATCACGGCCAGCCAGTCGTGGCCCTTGGCAATGAGCCAGTCGCTCGGCAGCGCCGCCGCCAGCGTCATGCAGGGAAATCCCACCACCAGAAGTGGGGATTGTTGGAAACTCAGGCGCCAAGCTGTCGTCGGCGCCGTCCGCATCCCCAGCACTACCCAGCACATGCCCATGACGCCGCATAGGATGACACCAGCGGCTCCCCACAGATGTCCGGTCGGATTGTGTTTGGCGGAAAACAGGTTGGACACTGTCATGTAGCGCCAGTCGTACTCGCCTGGGAAGAGTCGACACGCCATCGCCAGCCCGGCCCAGAAGCCGCACAGACCCAAGAGCATGGTGCTCCGCGCGAGCGCGCTCCGGAAAGCGGCCATCAGCCGTGGGCTTGCGGATCAGCCTGCTCGAGCGGATCTGCAACCAACAGCGGGATCTCGACCCGAAATTCAGTACCCTGACCGACTCCGGTTTGAAAGCTCACGCTGCCACCGACCATGTCAGCCCGCTCACTGATGCTGTGCAAACCGACCGAACCCGAGCGCTCGCGCAATTCCGGATCAAAGCCCTGACCGTCATCGTGAATAACCAGTCGCACGCAGTGCAGATCCAGCTGCAGCTCGGCCCGCACATGCTGGGCCATGGCATGCTTGAGCACGTTGGTCAGAGCCTCCTGCGCGATACGGTAGAGGTGGGCGCTCGCCTCCGTGCCGAGGGCCCCATCGACATTGTCCAGGCGCTTCTCCACTTGCAGCGAGCTGCCCTCGGCAAGCTGGTCGATCAGCACCCCGATGGATTCGGTCAGGCCCAGTTCCTCAACGCGAAAGGGACGCAGGTTGCGCGCGAGCGCGCGCACTTCCCGAATTGCATCCTGCACAATCTGCAGGATCGCCTCAAGCTGCGAGCGCAATTGCGCGGCCTCCTGGCTGCCGCTGAGCCCCATCTGCGCGCGGTTGCTGATCAGTGCCAGGTTCTGCCCAAGACTGTCGTGCAGCTCATTGGCGATGCGCTGTCGTTCGCGCTCCTGGGCGGTCAGTAGATCGTGGGTGAACTGCCGCTGCGCCTGCAGTTCACGCTCCTGCGCGAGTCGCAGCGATTCCTGCGTCTGGCGCTGTTCGTGGGTGTCGCTGATCGAGCCTGCGATGCGTGTTGCCGTGCCGGCTTCGTCCCAGATTGATTGCGCGCGTACGCGAAACCAGCGGTAGGCACCGCCGCCGGTGCGCAGCCGGACTTCGAGCTGCAGCGGCTCATGCGAGTGCAGGTGCTGTTGGATCGCCTGCTCGGCCAGCTGCCGGTCCTCCGGATGCAGGCGGCTCATCAACTGTGGCAGGCTCTCGGGGACTTTATCCCACGGGTTTAGCGCGAGCAGGATCGCAAATCGGGGCGAAAAGTAGCTTTCGCCGCTGAGCAGGTCCGCATCCCAGATCGCATCGTGAGCGCCAGCTACGGCCAGCGCGTAGCGCAGCTCCGTGCTCTGCCGTGCCGCGCCGGCTGCATCGCGCTCAGCCAGCAGCGCAGTGAGAATCAGGGTCGCCCCAAAAAGGGCGCCCATGTAGGACCACACCACGAGCTCGCCAGACAGGACGCTTAAGCCGCCAAAGGAGCCCAGGTTAAAATCAAAGCACAGTGCCTCGGCGATCGAAAGCGCGAGCGCCACCGAAGCCGCCGGCACCAGGCCGAAGTGCAGACATACGATGACCACCAGTGCAACGGAGAGCACCAGCAGCGGGAGCTGCGCGATCCCCGGATCGATGGTCACGGGCATCAGCCGGACCATGCCAAGGATCAGCAGCCCGATCAGTGCCAGGCCGAGCCACGCTTCACGCGGATGGAGTCGTACCGTCACAAAGCTGTTGGGGCGGAATGCGATCAGGAGCGGTCCCAGCGCAACAACGCCCGCGAGGCCGTTGAGCCACCAGCGCACGGCATCGACTGGACGCCAGCGCAGGTTATCGCTGAGATCGATATCAGCAAATAGGGCGTGAATCCCAACGCCTACAATCGCGGCGAGCGCCGTGCCGATGACAGCGGCGGTCAGAAACAGCGGGACGTCGCCGCGCCGGGCAAAGTTCAAATTGAATCGGGCGCGCTCGAGGATCCAGGCCGCAAGCCACGCGCCGGCGGGCAAGCCAGTGGCCACGAGCAAAGCGGGAAGCAGGGACGTGCCGGAAATCAGCTCCAGCACCCATCCGGCCAGCAGGATCGCGCACCACTGGTTGCGTCCCCAACGAACCATCGCTGCCGTGGCAGGGCCGCTGGGCAGGATCCACAGCACCACGCGGCCTCCCCAATGCGGCAGAGCGATGCCCAGCGCGCCGCCCGCTACGATCACGCTGAACAGCATCAGCTGACGACGAAGCCACAGACTAAGCGTGGCCGGTGCGGACAATCCGCTGACCATACCGGGCTCTAGTTCCTGCCTGCTCACCGCCGCCGGCCGCCTCTGGGACGCTCCCTGACTGCCATCATAGCGCCGGGCGTCCAACGGGCCATCGGTATTACAGATTCGGAGGCGGCAATGAAAGCAAAGCTCGGCTCATATCGTTAAATGCTGCCGCCCTGGGCTGGGGTTTCCCACGGAAACTGCGGCAGTTTCTCGAAGGCCGCGTGCATGGCGGTATCCCAACTGCGGCTGATTTGACTGAACAGCGCCGAACCTTCATCGAGCTTGAGCTGCTGGGAGAGCTTCAGGGCATTGGTGGGCAGGATCGCAAGCTCGATCGGCGCTCCGACCGACAGGTTTGACTTGAGCGCAGCATCAAAGGATATCAGCGCCAGGCGGGCCGCATCATTGAGCGACAGCGTCGCACTGGCGATGCGTGACAGGATCGGCTTGCCGTACTTGAATTCACCGAGCTGCAGGAACGGGGTCTCGGGGCTGGCCGCCACGTAATTGCCTTCCGGATGGATGAGAAACAATTCCGGTGCGCGACCGGCGATCTGGCCGCCGAGGATCAGGGTTGCACTGCCACTGACGCCGCCACTGCGAAAGGCCACATCGTGCGCCTGCTCGATCGAGAACAGCGTCTGGCCCACGTAGTGCGCCGCTTCGAACATGTAGCCGACCGAGCGCAGGCTGATCTGCTCGGGTCCCCGATCCAGATCGCGCCGCAGGCTGTCGAGCAGCTCCTGGCTCGTGCCCAGATTTCCCGAGCTCAGGATGATAAACATGCGATCGGCAGCAGGCTGGAAAGCGTGGAGCTTGCGATAGGTACTGATGTAGTCGATGCCCGCCGTAATGCGCGAGTCGCATGCGAATACCAGACCTGCATCAAGCTTGATCCCGAGGCAATAGGTCATGAGTGCTCCTGTTTCAGATCCACGCTGTACAGCCCGTTGCCGGGCGGGGCGAACGGGTCGCCTGATAACTCATCCCTGCCGCCACTTAAATAGCATCGCACCGAGCACCAGGTAGATCACACTCATCGCAGCCAGTGCCAGCAGGTGCGGCGCAATCTGCGCCAGCGTCGCGCCATCGAGCATGATCGCACGCGCCCCTTCAATCAAATGTGTCAGTGGAAAGAGCTGCGCCGTAAGTTGCAGCAGGCGCGGGGCGCCATCGATGGAAAAGAACACCCCACACAGCACCATCATAGGCGTTGCGATCACATTCAGAATGCCGCCGGCCAGCTCCTCGCTGCTGATGCGCGCGGACACGACCAGCCCCATGGCGATCATCGAGAAGATTGCCAGCACCACCAGCAGCAGCAGATTCCAGTACGAGCCTTCCATGCGCAGGTGCAGCAGCAGGCGGCAAGCCGTGAAGACGGCTGAATTAATGACCACGATCAGCACCAGCCGCGAGACCAGCTGTGCGAGCAGGAATTCAAAGGCCCGCAGGGGTGTTGCATTGAGCCGCTTCAGGTAGCCGCTCTTTCGATAGCGCACGATCACATAGCCAATACCGAATAGACACGCAAACATGATGTTCATGCCAAGCACGCCCGGCGTCACCCAGTCCACATAGCGTGTTTCGGCGCCGCTGGTGACCTGGCGCGCGAGCGGCGGACCTCCGGCGCCACGGAGCAGTTGCTCAAGCACCTTACCTCGCGGGGACTGGGTGTTGATCCAGTAGCGGCCATCGGCGCTCGTCAGATCGATCAGCATGTCGATGCGCTGCAGCTGCACCTTGTGAATTGCCGCCTCGCGCTCAGGTTCAAGGTAGAACTGGACCTGCGAGGTGCCAAGCATCGGGTGCAGACGCGAATCGAGCACGGTGCCCGCGGGAGCCAGTACTGCCACCTTGAACAGCGGCTGTCCGGGCCCTGAGAACACATAGCCCAGGCCGAGTACCAGGAATACCGGGAAGATGACATTCCAGGAGACCGCGGAGCGATCACGCATGAACTCCAGGCTCCGTGCCCAGGCTGCCGCGCGCAGTCGCCGCCATGAGGCGCTGATCGGATTGCTCATGCCCGTAGCTCCTGCCCGGTCAGATCAAGGAACAGGTCCTCAAGCGTGGGCTGGCGGATGCGCAGCCGCGCCAGTGATGCGCCCGCCTGCAGTAGCCGGGCGATAGCGGCATTGACATCCTGGGTGTGCAGCTCCGCGATCTCGCCCTTTTCCTTGTAGGCGCTCGAATCTCCGAGCTTGCGGGCCTCGGCCGCCGGCAGCTCGAGCACCGCCTCATCGAAGTGGCCGGCCAGCAGTGCTGTTGGACTGCCACTGGCAATGATCTTGCCGTGATCGATAATCATCAGCGCATCGCACAACAGGTGCGCTTCCTCCATGTAGTGGGTGGTCAGGACGATCGTCTTGCCCTGGGCTTTGGCGCCTTGCACCAGGTCCCAGAAGTTACGCCGCGCCTGCGGATCCAGGCCCGTGGTCGGTTCATCGAGAAACAGCACCTCCGGATCGTTCACCAGTGCGATGGCCAGCAGCAGGCGCTGACGCTGGCCGCCCGAGAGCTTGCTCGCATCGCGATTGAGAAATTCCTCCAGACGGCACAGTGCAATCAGCTCCGGCAACGGCCGCCGGCGCGGGTAGAGCGCGCTGAAGAATTGCAGGTTCTCGCGCGTGGTCAGATGCTCCTGCAGCGAGGTGCTCTGAAACTGGATCCCCACGCGCTCGCGGTAGTGACTGCCGAGCGGTGCGCCACGAAACAGCACCTGGCCGGAGCTCGGGCTGAGCAGGCCCTCGAGCATTTCAATCGTCGTACTCTTGCCGGCACCATTGGGGCCGAGCAGCCCGAAGCAGCTGCCTTCCTCGACTCTGAAGCTCACGCCACCGACCGCACAGACGCGTGGGTACTGCTTGATGAGATCGCGGGCTTCCAGGACTGTAGCCATGTCAATCGCTCGGTTCGCGTGGGGAGGATCAGCTGGCGCCGAAGCATAGCAAAACAATTGCTGCCTATCGGCGTGCCGCGGCTGCGAGTCCGCGGCAAATGCGCCGGCACTGTTGAACTTCGTAAGTGCTTACCTATATGCTTGGCATATGCCCAGCAAGCTGCCATCACTGCACGACTATGGTGAACTGCTGCTGGCTTCGCGTATGCGGCGGCTGAGCGAGATGCTGTACGCCGGGGTGGATGCGGTATACCGCGAGGCGGGCATCACGCTTTCCTCCAGCTGCTTTCCGATACTGTTCTTGCTGCGCGATTGCGGCCGCCTTGGAATCTCGGAGCTGGCAGTGCAACTGGGACAGAGCCACCCGGCGGTGAGCCAGATGAGCCGCAAGCTGCTCAAGGCCCGCGTGGTGCGCGAATGGCCTGATCCGGCCGATGAGCGCCGACGCCTGCTCAGCCTCTCAGCACGGGGCAGCGCGCTGATGAAGCGTCTGGTGCCGGTGTGGCGCGCGGTGAGTGCGGCCGTAAAGACGCTCGAAGCCGAGTTTCCGTTGTCGGCGGCATTGACCGGAATCGATCAAGCGCTTGCGCAGCGCTCCGTCGCACGGCGCATCCGCGAGCAACTGCATGGGGGCGAGGCCGCTGCGGTCAGAATCGTGCCCTTCGAGCCGCGCCACGCCAGCGCATTCAAGCGGCTGAACCTTGAGTGGCTACGCAAGTACTTCCGGGTCGAGCCGATCGATGAGCGGGTGCTCTCGCGCCCCGCGGCGATCCAGCGGCGGGGCGGTGTGGTGCTGCTGGCGCAGAAGGGCAGGGAAATTATCGGCACCTGTGCGCTGCTCAAGGCCGGCGAGTCGCGCTTCGAACTGTCCAAGATGGCGATTACCGAAGCCTACCAGGGACTCGGTGTCGGCCGGCGTCTGCTGCTGGCGGCCCTCGGGGCCTTCGAGGATCTGGGCGGGGGCGAACTGTTTCTCGAGACCAACAGCATTTTGGCGCCGGCGATCCGACTGTATGAGTCGGCAGGCTTTGTCCACGCACCACGACCTGCCGGACCTTCGCACTACGTGCGCGCTGACGTCTACATGCGCTATAAAGGCGCACCATGAAATCGGCACCCACCATCAATCGCCCGGCACACGTGCTGTTTGCGAGCCTCGTGGGCACGACGATCGAATTCTTCGACTTCTATATCTATGCCACTGCGGCCGTGCTGGTATTCCCCAAGCTCTTTTTCCCCAAGAGCGATCCGGCCTCCGCAATCCTGCAATCCTTTGCGACCTTCGCCATCGCCTTCTATGCGCGCCCGATCGGCTCAGCCCTGTTCGGTCACTTCGGCGATCGCGTGGGACGCAAGACAACGCTGGTCGCAGCGCTGGCGACCATGGGCCTGTCGACCTTTGCGATCGGCGCGCTGCCCGACTACGCGCATATCGGACTCGCCGCGCCGCTGCTGCTGGCACTGTGCCGCTTCGGACAGGGCCTCGGCCTCGGCGGTGAGTGGGGCGGGGCAGTGCTGTTGGCGGTTGAGAACGCACCGCATGGCAAACGCGCCTGGTATGGGATCTTCCCGCAGCTCGGAGCGCCGATCGGATTCCTGATGTCCGGCGGAACTTTCCTGCTGCTGTCCGAGAACCTGAGCAATGCGCAGTTCCTGAGCTTCGGCTGGCGTATTCCGTTCCTGGCGAGCGCAGTGCTGGTCATCATCGGCCTGTACGTGCGCCTGAAGATCAGCGAGACACCGGTGTTTCAGGCTGCGCTCGAGCAGGCCACGCGCGTGCGCGTACCGATGTTCACGGTTTTCCGGGAGCAGCCGCGCGCGCTGCTGATCGGCACCTTAAGCTCGCTGGCGACCTTCGTGCTGTTTTACCTGATGGCGGTGTTCGCACTCTCCTGGGGAACGACGGCACTGCATTTTGCGCGCAGCAAATTCCTCATGCTGCAGCTGGTGTGCATGCTGTTCTTTGCCGCCGCGATCTTGATCAGTGGTCCGCTCGCCGAGCGGGGCAGGCGCCGCACGCTGATCGGCGTGACGCTTGGCATCGCGCTCTTCGGACTGGTGTTCGCGCCAATCTTCAGCGCTGGCACGGCGGGCGCGTTTGCGGCGCTCGCCATCGGGCTGACGCTGATGGGCCTGACCTACGGGCCGCTCGGTACGGTGCTCTCGGAGCTTTTCCCGACGCGCATCCGCTACACCGGCAGCTCACTGGCATTCAATCTGGCCGGAATTTTCGGTGCATCGCTTGCCCCGTATGTCGCGACCTGGCTGGCCAACAACTACGGGCTTCAATACGTGGGCTACTATCTCACGAGTGCTGCAGTGCTGACGCTGGCTGGCGTGTTGGCGCTGCGCGAGAGCAAGGATCAGCCGCTGTAGCGGCTCAACAATGAGCGCGGCAACCGCGCTCGCTCGCCTTACCCCGTGCTGCTCAGGCCGCTATTCCCGGCAGCCGGCGCTCGATGGCGGCGGCCGCGAGCTTCAGTTCACCGGCCAGCACCTTGATACGCGCCGGCTTCATACGCTCGTGAATGGCCGCGATGGTGACCGAGGCCACCGGCGCGCCGAGTGAATTCATCACGGCGATGCCGACCGCCGAGACGCCACGCGTCACGCGGTCGTGCACGATGGCATAGCCGCGCTTGCGCGCCTCTATCACTGAAGCGCGGACCTCTTCAGTCCGGTTGGGCAGGAATCCCGGATCTTCGGCGATGCGTGTCAGTACTTCAGTCAATTCCTCATCCCGCACGACCGAGAGGATTGCCAGACCGCCGGCGCCCAGACCCAGCGGACGACGACTGCCCACATCGATCTCCAGCACGCGGATCGGTGACTGGCCTTCATAGCGATCCAGACACACCGCTTCAAAGCCGCTGCGTCCGATCAGGTAGACCGTGTCGTCGACGGTTTCTGCCAGTGCCGCGAGCACCGGACGACAGATCGGGCGGATATCAAACTGTGCCGAGGCGGCCAGGCCCAGTTCAAAGGCGAGCACGCCGAGCGTGTAGCGACGCGTTGCGCTGAGCTGCAGGACCATGCGCTCGGCAATGAGTTTGCGCAGCAGGCGATGGACCGTCCCATGCGGCATTGCGGTGGCCGCTGCCAGATCAGTCAGCGCCAGGCCGCGGGCGCCGGAACGTGCGAGCAGCCGAATGAGCAACATGGCCCGGCCGACCGGGCCGTGCGCGCGCGTGCCTGACTTCGAGGACGTATTGGTGTTCATTCAATGAACATTCATAGCGTTTCCTACTATCAACGGATGAAACATAGCTGTTTAATCTGGCCCAGACAAGGATCTGACTTGTCCATTAAACGAACATAGATCTGGGGCATCTGGACGGGACGGCAGAGCGGGCACATCGGTTCACCGGCAAGGTGCTCCCTGATGAGGCTCCCAAGCGATGGATGGTGCAGAGGCGCCACGCCGTCGGCCAGGTTCCGATCAGCGCCAAGGGGGGATCAGAATGTTGCGCCATAAACCTCTGCATGCAGCCGACGGCGAGCCCTCGCCGCGGCGTTCGCGCTGCGAGCTGCCGACGCCATGATCTTCGCAACGCTTGCAGGCCACGGTCGCGACGGCACGCTGCTCGTCGTGAGTGCTGACCGACAACGCGGCGTCAGGGCAGGCGCCGAGTGCCCAACGCTGCAGTACCTGCTCGATCACTGGGATGCGCTGGCTCCGCGATTGCGACAACTGGCCGCGGATCTGGAAGCCGATCGCGCACCGGGAGCCTTCAGGATTGAGCTCGAGGCGCTGCTCGCGCCTTTGCCTCGGGCGTATGCCTTCCTGGATGGCAGCGCCTATCCGCACCACATGTCGGTGATCCGCCAGGTTCGCGGCGCCCGCATGCCGGATAACTTCCTTGAAAAGCCACTGATGTATCAGGGCTGCTCAGATCCTTTCCTGGCACCCACCGCACCGATCGTGCTGCGCGAGGATGCCTCGTACGGCATCGACATCGAGGCCGAAGTGGTCGTGATCACTGGCGATGTCCCACAGGGCATCTCGGCTGAAGAAGCGCCTGGCTATGTGCGATTGCTCGGACTCCTTAATGATGTGTCGCTGCGCGGCCTGATTCCCGATGAGATCGGACGGGGCTTTGGCTTCCTGCAGGGCAAGTCACCCAGCGCTCTGGGTCCATTTGTCGTGACGCCCGATGAAGTGGGTGCACTGTGGGATGGCAAGCTACTCTCCGGCCGCTATCAGTGTGACATCCGCGGCCTGCGCATCGGGGATCTGGAACCAGGTGAAGATGCGGTCTTCGACTATGCCGACCTGATAGCGCACGCCGCCAAGACCCGCGAGCTGCCCGCTGGCACGGTCATCGGCGCTGGCGCACTGGCGAACGCCGATCGCGAGCGCGGCTGTGGTTGCATCGCCGAGCTGCGGGCCCGCGAACATTTGGCCACCGGGGCACCCAAGACCGATTACCTGCACTTCGGCGACACGCTGCGGCTGGAGATGTTCGATCGAGAAGGCCGTTCGATTTTCGGGGCCATCGAGCAGGTGGTGGAACGCTGGCCCGGCCGGCCGCGATTGATCACGAAGCCAGCGGCGGCCAGAACCGATGACAGCCTTGCGGCCACGGCTGCCAGGACCTAGGGGGTAAGGCAATGAAGCGAATGATTAGTAGGGCAGGCGCGCTGCTGCTGAGCGGTGTCTTGGCACTCGCCGCCTGTAGCCCCGCCGCGCCTCCGCAGGGGGACACCTGGGCATCGATTGCCAAGCTTCCCGACTGGTCAGGCGTCTGGGTGCTTGCCGCGGACAGCGGTGGCAAAGAAGCCTCCGAGGACAGCTTCGGCACGGACAACGGCCGCGTGCCGCTGACGCCGAAGTACAAGGAGCTGCGCGATGCCGCGCGCGCGGCACGGGCGCAAAACAGTCTCTCCAACTGCCTGCCCGCGGGCACGCCGGGCGTCCTGCAGCATGGCTTCCTGCACGAATACCTGTTCACGCCAGGGCGCGTCACGGTGCTCATCGAGGACGGTGAGGTCCGCCGCATCTACACCGATGGCCGCGCGCACCAGAGTCTGGATGAGATGCGTGACAGCTACATGGGTGACTCGGTCGGCCACTGGGAAGGCGCCACGCTGGTGGTCGACACCATCGGCTTTCCCAAGGGCTCGCTGTTTCAGAATCACGGCATGCTCGCGACCCGCAACTCGCATCTGATCGAGCGCATCACGCGCAAGGATGCGGATCATCTCGAGATCGACAGTACCCTCACGGATCCGGAGATCTTTGCCCGGCCCTACGTCTACACACGCGTGTACCTGCGCTCGACGCTGCCGCTGGGGGAGCCGGCCTGTGCACAGAACAACCGCGATAACGGCGAGACGATCGATCTGACGCCGCCGCCGGAGAATTAACATGATGGCAACCGCAACCCGCAAGGCCGCCCCGATCGCGCTCGCAGCGCTGCTCGCACTGGCCGCCAGCGCCAGCACCCAGGCGCATCACTCGCAGGTGCTGTTCGACATGACCAAGTGCCTGACGCTGACCGGCACGGTGCGCGATTGGCAGTTCCAGTCGCCCCACTCGTGGCTATGGATCGTCGCGAGCAATGCCCAGGGCACGACCGATGTCTGGGGCTTTGAGGCCTCCTCGCCACCGCAGATGGTGGAGGCCGAGCATCGCTGGAACCGCGATGTCGTCAAGAAAGGCGACAAGGTGACAGTGAAATACAGCCCGCTCAAGGACGGCCGCACCGGTGGCGCACTGAACATGCTGACGCTCCCGGACGGCACTGCGCTGCGTGCCGCGACGCCCGCCTGCCAGCCGGCCCAACCGGCTGGCGCACCGGCGAAGTAACGGGTGATCGTTTACTGAGTATTGCGATGTTTTCAGAGACTGCGGCCAGGCGGAGGACGCTTACCGCGAATAACAACCTTGAGACGTGGGGAGAACACTGTGAGAAGCAAACATTGGCTGTTGGGTCTACCAGGACTCGGTGCCGCAAGCCTGATCTGTGCAACGGCGCTGGCCCAGACGGCGGCACCGACAGTTGGCACGAGCAACGATCTCGAAGAGGTTGTCGTGACTGCCGAGCACCGTAGTGTCGACCTGCAAAAGCTCGCGCTGTCGGTATCGGTCATCAGCGGTGATGAGATTGCCAACCAGGGCATGACCGACATCAGCCAGGTACTGCAGGATGTACCGGGCGTCGTGATGCAGGGCGGCGAAGGCGGCCCCTCGCAACTGAGTGTGCAGGGCGGCGGCGGGCCCCCCAACATTGCAATCCGCGGTCTGGGTACTCCGACACCGAACACGACCGGCGCTGTCGCCGTCTACGAGGATGGCGTACTTGACACCGGCGGCGGCCTGAATTTCTATGACATGACGCGCGTTGAAGTATTGCGCGGCCCACAGGGAACCCTCTACGGGCGAGGCGCCACGGCGGGCGCCGTCAATCTGGTCAGTAATGATCCGACGCAGACCTTCGAGGCCTCTGGCCGGGTGCAGTTTGGCAACTACGACATGGTCGGGACGCAGGGCGTCCTTAACATACCGTTGTCCAGTGACTGGTCGGTGCGCGCTGCCTTCAATGAAGCCCACCACAGCGGCTACTTCGACAACGGCATGAGCAACGAGGATGACTACTCCGCCCGGCTCAAGCTCCTGTTCAGTCCCAATGAGAATTTCTCTGCGCTTGCGACCTATGAAACGTATGAATCCAATGGCACGGGCAACGGACAGATCTATGTCGGGCACGGCGCCGTCGACGGTGCTGTCTGTATTGCACCGGCGCAGGTGGCCACGGTAGGGCCGGGCCTCCCCGGCGGCACGTGTACGGTGCTTGCCTCCAACCCGAATCCGAGCAAGTGGAACAGCAACGTGCCCGCCGCAAACAGCCTGCTGCCCGCTCCTAGCAGCCTCGATCCAAGCCTGAACGCCGTCGGCTACGATCCGATCTCCTATCGCAAGACTGCGCTGACTATGAACTGGAACCTTGGCTTTGCCAGGCTGACTTATATCGGTGGCTACCAGACCGAGAACAGCACCTTCGGTACGCCCTGCATTTGCTTTGGACCGGGACCGGGCGCCGCCAACATGACCTACCAGGTCGTCAGCCAGCCCTTTGACCGCACCTGGACGCAGGAGGCACGACTGGCAAGCGAAGGAAACTCGGCCCTAAGCTGGCAGGTCGGCGCTTACTACTACAGCAATCGCATGCAAAGTACCTTCAGTCCTGGCTACTACCCGGCCACGCCAGGCGTTGCCTACACCCCGGCGCTGGCGGTGACCCAGCCATTCTCCCCGGAGTCCGAAGGCTTCTTCGGCGAAGCCAACTACGCGCTCAGCTCAACGACCCGCCTCACTGCCGGTTTGCGCGAAACGCTTGATCACGTCAGTCAGTCCCTGATCATCCCGGCCTTTGGCACCGATAACGTCAACAGCGAGAATCTTACTCACTTAGACTGGAAGGCCCGCGTGGATACGGACCTGAGCGCCGCGAACCTGCTGTATGCGAGCATCGCGACCGGTTACCGGCCCGGCGCCTTCGTCAATGGTGTGGCTGGCCAGAATGAGCGTGTCACCGCTTACGAGGTGGGTTCGAAGAACCGGATGGCCGGGCCGATCACGCTGAATGGCGATGTCTATTACCTGGACTACAGCGGTTTCCAGAACGTGGAGACCGTAACCGTCGACGGTGTCCCCGTCACCGAACTGATCCCGCTGCCTGCGAAGCTTTATGGCGCCGAGCTCGAAGCCAGCCTGCAGTTTGATGCCTTTGACAAGCTCACGCTCTCGCCCGCCCTGGAGCATGCCACCTACACGGCGAATCTGGGTGTCAACGAGACCGATGGCGGGACGTTGCCCAATGCACCGAAGTTCTCAGTGTCGGCGCGCTATGAGCATGTGTTTCCGCTCGCAGCAGGTGCGCACCTGAATCTGGAGGCTGACGCGCACTACCAGAGCAGCGTGTTCACGGATTTCAGCACGACGGATTATCCGTCAGGGGATCCGGCGTTCACGCAAAAGGCTTACGCAATCTACAACGCCTCACTGAGGTTCGAGCCTGCAGATGGCAAGTACTGGGTGTCGCTGTATGGAAAGAACCTGGGCGATACGCTGGTCAAGCTGACGGTTTACAACCCCAACCCGCCGTTTGCTTACGTTGGCGATCCGCTCACGTTCGGCGTGATGCTCAACGCCCGGCTGTAGCGCATGCAGTGTGCAGCCGCCGTGGGTGCTTTAGTAGCGGAAGGGTTGCGCTCATCGCACCCGCAGCCCTTCCGCGTCCTGAATGCCTCAACGTGTTGAACGACTGCCGCGTCGCTGTGCCCGCGACCACGAGGCGGCCTCGTTTGTCTTGATCCTGAACAGGATGGAGTCCCATGCGATTACTCTACGTCTGGCTGACGACAACGCTCGCACTGCTGGTGCTGAGTCCAACAACTGGGGCGGTTGGTGGCGGTGCCTGCGATCGCAGTTGCCTGCAGGGCTTCGCCGATCAGACACTGGCATCGATGATCGCGCACGATGCTGGCAGCTTGCCCCTGGCGCAGGAGTATCTGGCAACTGAAAACTCTGCGCCCTCGGCGCCTGGACTGATGGTGGTATGGCGTACGGCCAGCGCCGTCAAGAACCGTTTCTACGTGATCGATCCGACCTCCGAGCAGATTTTCCTGATTGGCACGCTGAGCGAGGGCAGCACCGATGCGCTGCTCTACGGACGCATCAAGGTTCACAAAGCGCATATCAGCGAACTGGAGCTGTATACCAGTCACTCGCGCGGGCAGGGCGGCTTCCAGTTCAGTGCCGACGGCGCCGCCAATTTTCCCAAAGCCTGGACCGATGTGCTTGCGCCCGAACGCAGGGCTTCGCGTGCCGAGCTCCTGCAAGCCGGACGCAGCATTTTCGACACGACCGTGCCGGCACCGGATATCGGTGCCGCCTGTGTAATCATGGAGGATGGCAAGATCGTGGGCGAGAACGCGGACGTTGCCAAGTCTGTCGCGCCGAGCGCTGGCGGCAGCGCGCCGCCCGCGATGCTGAATCCGGATGGCACGGTACAGATCCCCTGCGGCAATCCCCCCATACGCCCGGTCGATAAGAAAGCACGCACGACCATCATTGATGAAGAGCAGGGCATCGTCGTGAGTCTCGCGGTAGTCCACGGCATGGTCGAGCCCTATGTGATCACCGAGCCGACCGAGTCCGCATTCGTCCCAAACTCTCTGCTCCAGCCCTATACGGATCTGCTCAAGACCCAGCTCGCTTCGGGCAAGTACCACGCCCCGGCGCTGCGACCGACGCCAGCCACTCAGTCCGTTGCCGAGCTGCACCGTATCTACGACGGCAAGCTCCAGGGTCTGCTGATGCTCCATAGCACCGGCGCACCCGGATCTCACTCCCCGTGGGTCAGTCCTTGATCTGTCACGCGCTAGTTACGCCCACTCATTTCACAAGGCCTTCGCTATGAAGAACCCCCCTGCATCACTGCTGCTGCTGAGTGTAGCCGTCGCGCTTAGCGCCCAGGGCGAAGCACCAACGCTGGTTTCTGGCTCAAGCTGGACGGTCGAGCAGACCACAACGATCAAAGATCTGAGGATCCCGCAGGGCGCAACGATCGTGCCCGCCGCCGGCCACAGCCTGACGATGACGGTCGATGGCGTGGAGACAGCGATTGCGCCGGGCAGTTATCCGGGCACCGTAGTGCTGACGCCGACCGAGGAAGTGCTGGTGAAATCCGCAAGCGTCGCGCCGCATCCGTTCCGGGCCGCCCTGTACGTGGATGACGGGCAGGTGGTGGCCGACAAGTCGGTGCGCGCCGCGATCGTTGGCGGCACGATCAGCGATACCAGCGCCGATCATGTCTCGATCAGCTCCCAGGGCGAGGATTTCAACGGCATCATCGTGACCGGTAACTCGCACTACCTGATCAGCAGTCCGCAGATCTCACTGACGGGCAACGGTGGCGATGACACCGACGGCTTTGGCGATGCCATTCTCTCGAGCGGCCACGCCGATGTGACCGTCAACGATGCCCGGATCTTCACCAAAGGCGCCATCCGTGCCGCCCTCTTCGTCGCCGGCGACAGCACCATGCATGTCAACCGGGCCCACATCGAAGTCTACCCCGGCACGCTGCCGCCCGATTACCAGACCAACATCGGCGATGGCCGCGTGATGATGGAAGTGCCGTGGATGCTTGGCTTGAGCGGCAACGTGCGCGCGACCAACGTGACCGAGCACGGTACCGTCTACTACAGCCACTCCCACATCAAGGCCCATGGCTGGGGTGCGCTGTCCACCGATGGGGTACAGAAGGTGCGCATGGCGGTGGATCATTCGCTGATCGAGACGGAGGGCGCCGGGTACGGCGCCTACGCACTTGGGGATGCGATCGACGCTTTCAGCCACTGCACCTTCAATGTCGATGACTACGGGCTCATCATCGGCGGCAACGGCACGGGTATCTTTACCGACGGCACCCGCGTCAACTCACGCCGCTTCGGCATCATGCTGCATCAGGGCGGCGGTGGCAGCATCACGATCAACAAGGGCAGCAGCTTCCACACCGGATCGACGCTGATCGAGATCAAGGGTCGCGGCACCAGTATTGTCGTTGATCATGCCAAGCTGCGTGCCGACAACGGCATCCTGCTCCAGACCATGGACAACGATGATCCGTTCATGAAGGCGATGATGGCCAAGGGCGGCATGGCACCGGGCGCCGGCCTGGATCCGGCCGCGAAGAAACCCAAGAATGATGTCACCGCGACCTTCAGCAATGTGCGACTGGACGGTGATCTGGTGCACGCGATGAGCGATCTGGGGAGCCTGACCGTGACGCTCGAGAAGCATGCGGTACTCAAGGGCGCTATCACCACGGCAACTACCGAGCCGATCACGGGGCAGGAGCCAACGCAGCAGACCTACCTGCTGATTGGCCAGGTGCGTAATACCTTCGGGCCCGCGGCCGGAGCGCACGGGCTCACCGTCGTGCTCAAGAGTGGTTCGGAATGGGCCGTGCGCAGCACCTCGTACCTGGGCGCGCTGAAGCTGGCCGCGGGTGCGGCGCTGCGTGCCACCCAGGGCAACGGGATCGCCCTGATCATCAACGGAGTTGAGACGCCGATCAGACCCGGCAGTTACAGCGGCCAGATCGTGCTCAAGGTGCTGCCCGCCGCGTCACC